>Ga0210406_10000261_pt1 | contig 78182 bp, 73 predicted proteins | sample IncBWC30MmetaG_FD_155454 | JGI IMG/M metagenome (GOLD analysis project Ga0210406, IMG submission 155454) | Forest soil microbial communities from Barre Woods Harvard Forest LTER site, Petersham, Massachusetts, United States - Inc-BW-C-30-M | ecosystem: Environmental > Terrestrial > Soil >...
ACCGCCGCCGCATTGACCGTCGCGGCCAGGTAGGCATCCGAAACCGACATGCCGAAGTACATCGTCTCGCAGCCCGCAATCACCCTATGCATGGAATCGAGATCGAGCAGATTGCCGACCGCGACCTCCGCACCCATGTCGCGCAACGCCTGCGCGCGTTCGTCTTCATTTCGCACCATCGCCCGCACCGCTTTGCCTTGGTTCAACAGCAGTTCGGTGACCCTGCGTCCTACCGCGCCGACGCGGCCCGCCGCGCCAGTAACCAGTATGGGATTCGCCATGTCTCTCTCCTGTGCGTTCACTTTAATCTAAGTCAGATTTGCTGACACTGCAGAGTGAATTCCACGGGTACGGGTACCGGCTCATGACGCCCCTGCCGCTCGCGCCGCTCTAGCCGTGTTGTTCCGGGATTCGATGGCCTTGACGGAGTTTTCAAACGCCTTTTCCAAAACGCGCCTGCCGATGGTCCCGACCACGAAGCCGAGCAGCCGTCCCTTGAGGTTCTTGCCTTCGCGTACAACGACCACGTCAATGTCGGTCGTGCCGTTGGGCTGACGTCTGAAGGTGTAGGTGTGGCCCGACGCGCCTCCCCACAGGTTGGAGTCGGTCGTCGTGAGGACGACGCGGTTCGGATCCGACCAATCGTAGTGCAGGCGTTCCCAGATGCCGCCCGAGCCTTCCGTGACTTCGGCTTCTGATTGGCCGAGGTGATGCACCTTCAGATACTCGTCGGCGCTGTTGCCAAAGAGCTTCGAGCGGCCAGGCCCGAAGTCGGTGAGCCCGGCGACGTACTGCTCGGGCGTCAGAGTGGTCGTATGGTGGAGGTGGATTTCTGTTTGCGTCATTCTGGTTCTCCTTCTTGATTCACGGCTAATTCCCGATAAATCCTTACATGGACGTTTTGACGTACGCGTATAAGATGCTATACTGAGAAAGAAAGATACAAGGTTTCGCAAAAGACTAATGACAACCAAATTGAGGGAGCGGTACCGCTCTGAGCTGCGCGCCGCAACGCTATCGGCAGCCCGAGACCTAATTAAGGAAGAGGGATACGAGGGTTTGACCCTCCGCAAGCTCGCGCGGCGGATGCAGTGCTCTCCGATGGCCCTGTACACCTATTTCGCCAACAAGCAGGCTCTGCTTACTGCTCTCGCCTCGGAAGGCTTTGAAAAACTGGCCAAACGACATGAAGGCTCGAGCCGGCGAGAACCCCTAAGTGCACTCCGGAAAATAATGTTGGACCACATCGTTTTCGCCGAGGAAAACCCGACCGAGTACCGCATTCTTTTCCTGTTGGTACGGCCTCTCGCAGTGGTTAAGAAAACTCGGCAGGAGATACAGGAAAACAATCCGGCTTTCCGCTTGCTGTTCAAGTGCGTGCAGTCGTGCCTTGAAGCGGGAGTGCTCCGGGGCGACGCCTTCGCCATCAGCACCATAGCGCTGACTGCCGCTCACGGTGCTGCATCCCTTCTCATCACGTTGCCAGACCTCCCGTTTGGCTCTCATCGGCGATACGCCGAAGAGGTAGTCGCGACAACATTGAGTGGTCTACAAAACCGAACCATCCAGGCGATAACCCGAAGAGATGCGGCAAACTAAAGTTCTTTGGACTATGGTCGCCGGAAAACCCGTTTACCGCGCGCCGGACTGATGAGCGAGGGCGTCAGCGTTTCTCCGCTAGCTCTTAATGTCGAACTTTGCAGCGAAAGTCATTAACGCGCCATCCCTTCAAGGCCCCGCAAATGCCTAGCGGTAACAGATTGACGGCTCAGGTGTTTTCCCCTTTTGATTCAATTCGGGGCAACAAAGCACGACGAAGAAAGGCAATTGCCCTGGGAACCTTCTGCCCGCTCCGAAGGAATAATTAGGATGGGACAAATTCGAACGGCAATGGTTTGTTAGAAAGCGCTACCTTGACGCTCGTGCGAACGTCTTACTGCCGGGAAGGAAATCGCAATATGCTTTCGAGAAAACTAGCTGCTCTGGCTCTTCTATTTTTTCTGTCAGGAGCAACTGCTCGTTGCCTAGTACAGGACTCATCGGCACAAGACACGACGCAACAGCCGTCTACACAACAAGGCCAGAGACCGTCGAGGCGAGGCCAATGGGACACTTCTGGTCAGTTCGTCGGGAGAATTACCGCGATAAAGAACAGTTCGCTCGATCTGTCGAAAGACGACGGCACAACTGTGACCGTCAAACTCAACGAGAAAACAGAGTTTCGCAAAGACCGTCAGCCGGCAAAGATGGGCGACTTCAAAGTCGGTGACATGGTTTTTGTGCGCGGGGATCAGAACCATGATCAAACAGTTTCAGCATCTCTAGTTGCCGGACGTTCTGGCAATAGTTTAGCAGGTGGGCCAGGCAGTGGCCGCGGCTCAGGCGGCGCAGCTCTAGGCGAATTGGGCAAGGACTACGTCGCAGGAGAAGTAAAATCCGTGGATGCGCCGAAGCTTACGGTCTTGCGTCCAGATAACGTAACACAAACCATCGAACTCAACGAAGAGACATCCCTCCGCAAAGGCCGCGACAGCGTAACTATGGTGGAAATTCAACCGGGAGATCATGTGATTGCGCGCGGCACGCTGCAAAATAATGTCTTCACTCCGAAAAACGTCATGATTCTCTCGCCGGAGCAGTGGCAACGCATACAGGAAATGGGCGCGCGCAGACGCGGACCCGCGGAAAGCGCCCCAGACAACTCACGTTCAAATGCGCCGCCGGCCACACCGCCACAACAATAGTTCTTCGCTTCCCGGTCTTTAGGAGCCGCGCTTGCGTCAGATGTTTCGCTTCATCCTTACTGCCATTTTTCTCTCGGCCCTCTTTGCGCGGCAATTGCAAGCGCAGGACGTTCCTCTCACTCCATCTCCATCGCCTGCCACCTATCAAATCAGCGGTGCCGTGCGAAGCGGAAAAACTCCCCTCCCCGGCGCCACCATAACCGCCACTAATACGCTGACGGGGAAGAAATTTGCCGCCGCAAGCAGCACTGAAGGCAAGTTCGAATTTTCAGGAATTCCTCGCGGCCGGTACGTCATCCGGATCGAGTTCATGGGGTTCGCGCTCTTCACTCGGGAAGTGGTACTCAATCCGGAAAATCCGTCCGCGAAGCTTGATGCCGAATTGCTTCTTGCTTCCCGTCAACAGCAGACAGAAAACGCGAACATTGCTGCGACCGCCGCCGGCCGCGGTTTACAAAGCCTCTCAACGGATCCAACCTTATTTGCTTCGACCGGAGATTCAGACCGAGCTGCGGCCAGGAATGCAAACAATGGCGAACAAAACAGCGGTGATCTTGCAAGCCTTCCACTCAATGGAGCCGGCCTCGATGCTCCAACGGAATCCGTAAGCATCACGGGCGCACAGGGGCGCACACAGGATTTCGGCAACGGCAGCGAAGAAGACATTCAGGGAAGAATCCAGGAATTTCGCGAACGCATGCAGGCGAATGGCGGACCTGGTGGTTTCGGCGGAGGCTTTGGTGGCGGGCCGGGCGGTGGTGGCGGCGGAATTGGCATCGGCAGAATCGGCGGGCGTGGCCTCAATATCAATCAGCCGCACGGCGCTCTCTACTTTTCAGACGATACTTCCACGCTCGATGCGACCCCATATTCCATCACCGGAGTTCCAACCACCAAGTCCGACTACAATCAGGCGCATTTTGGTGCCAACGTCGGTGGCCCGCTGAACATTCCCAAACTCTTCAATGGCGGCAACAAATGGTTTTTCTTCGCCGGATGGAACGGATCACGCGGCAGCTCGCCTTACGACACTTTTTCTACCGTCCCCACCGCAGACGAACGCAACGGCAATTTTTCAGCCGCCACCTACAACAACGGCGCTCCTGTCCAGATCTTCAATCCCGCGACCGGTCAGCAGTATCAATTTAAGGGCGCACTGAACGCGATCGACCCCTCCACGTTCAGTCCTGCGGCCACGGCTCTTCTTCAATTCATCCCCCTGCCCAATATCGCAACTAACTCCTTTGGCCAAGATTTTCACTACCTCACCTCCGCTGACAGCAACGGTGACTCCGTCATCGTCCGGCTGATTCGCAATCTTGGCTCGACTCCTGCTCCCACGCCAGGTTCCGGTGGCCGTGGCGGGGGCCGACGCTCGCAAAACAACATCAACTTCGGACTCAACTGGTCCCGCAACTCCACAAACCTCGTGAATCCTTTCCCTTCTCTCGCAGGCACATCCGGTTCTCAAGGCTTGAACGCAACCGGTGGCTGGACTTACAGCAAGAACCGCTTCACAAACATGTTCCGCGTCGGCTACAACCACAATCACGTCGCTACAACAAATCTTTATTCGAACATCGTAGATGTCTCCGGCTCTGCGGGAATTACGGGAATTTCGAGCGATCCATTCGATTGGGGCCTTCCTGGAATCAGCTTCACGTCGTTCGGCGGCCTGAATGATCCCACTCCTCGCCGCGAACTCGATCAGACCTACACCGTCTCCGACACGATTTCCTGGAATCACAAAAAACACAATTTGCGTTTTGGGGGTGACTACCGTCGCATCTTGCAAAGTTTGCGTTCCTCTCGAAACGCGGAAGGCAGTTTTGTCTTCACCGGTTTCGCCACCGCCGCTTACGGGGCCGGCAGCACGCAGGCTCTTCCGGACACCGGCTACGATTTCGCGGACTTCCTCCTCGGCTTCCCCCAGCAGACCTCGCTGCAATTCGGCTCGAACTCTTACAACTTCCGGGCAAATTCGTTCGACCTCTTCGTGCAAGACGACTGGCGAATCTTCACGAATCTTTCCTTAAATCTCGGCCTCCGCTACGAATACAACGGCCCCTACACCGAATCTCAGGATCGCATCGCCAATTTGCAAGTCGGCCCTGGATTCACAACAGCGGTGCCCGTCGTTCCCGCCGGTGCCGTTTTGCCCCCAAACACTGGTCCTTTCCTCACTTCCTCCAACCCATCCCTCATTCAGCCCAACCGCAACGATTTTGCTCCGCGCGTTGGCGTTGCGTGGAAGCCCCTGAAAAAAGTCGTCGTCCGCGCCGGATACGGCATCAACTACAACCTCGCGCAATACGGGGCCATCATTCAAAATTTTGCGTTTCAGCCGCCTTTCGCAAACACCGCAACCAACGCCACCACGGTCACCGATCTCACCGGCACCAATCCACTCACTCTCGTCAACGGTTTCCCTACCGTCGCCACAAACACCATCACAAATAATTTCGGAGTCAATCCCAATTACGCGCTCGCATACGTACAAATCTGGAATCTCGACATCCAACGCGAGCTGCCCGGCAGCGTGGTTTTGAATGTCGGTTACAACGGCTCAAAAGGTACGCGCCTCGACACTGAACGCGCGCTCGTCGTCTCCAATGGCCAGCCATTCATTTATGAATCCTCCGAAGGTAATTCCGTTCTTCACGCAGCATCCGTTCGCGTTCGCAAGCGCATGTCGGGAGGTCTTGGAGTCGGAGCGCAATATGTTTTTTCGAAATCTCTTGATGACGCTTCTTCCATCGGTGGTGGCGGCGTCATCGTGGCGCAGGACGCGTTCGACATCTCTGCCGACCGTGGGCCGTCAGGTTTCAATCAAACGCACAGATTCACGGGAAACTGGACGTACGATTTGCCCTTCGGAGAAAATCGCGCATTCGCTCACAAAGGCGGGCTGTCTCACATCCTCGGTGAGTGGCAATGGAGCGGCAGTTTCACCGCCGCCTCCGGCCTTTATTTCAGCCCCCGTGTGCTCGGCAGTTCCGTGGACATCAGCCGCGGAGTGAGCGGTTCGCTGCGCGCAAACATCGTGCCGGGTCAGGCAATTGCCGTGAGCGATCCAACTGCGAAAGAATGGTTCAACACCGCTGCCTTCTGCACGCCCGGACTCAATTGCGTCAACGCAAATGGCTCAACCTTTGGCGATGCCGGACGCAACATCATCGAAGGTCCGGGCGCCGTGACGTTCAATATGTCGCTCAATCGAACCATCACAATCAAAGAAGCGCGCACGCTCGATTTGCGCATTTCCGCAAATAACGTTTTCAATCACGTGAATTACGCCGGCATCAATACGACAGTGAATTCGCTCACATTCGGCGAGGTAATTTCCGCCGGCAGCATGCGCCGTGTAACGGTACAGGCGAGATTTCGCTTCTAATATGCCAAGGGCAAAAAAATTCGCTGCCAGCATTCAAGCAGTTGCGCTGCTTGCGTCTGGCGTGTCGCTCCTTGCACAGCAATCTACAGATTCCTCCGCGCCACAGGTCGTCATCCGCGCCACCACGGAACTCGTTTTGGTGAATGTCGTTGCTCGCGACAAAAAGGGAAATCCCGTTCGCGACCTGAAGAGAGAAGACTTCACGCTTCTCGAGGACGGTAAAAAGCAGCAAATCTCTTCCTTCGATTTTGAAGATGTGGATCAATTGCCGGTCGCAACCGCTGCCGTTTCCGGAAACGCGCCTGCGACGCCGGGCACCCTCCTGCGCTCCAGCAAGAAGTCTCCACTCACGTTGGATGCACGCGACCGTCGCCTGATTCTTCTCTTTTTCGATTTCTCCGCAATGCAACCGGAAGAAATAGATCGGGCCACAGATGCCGCAAGGAAATTCGTAAATACAAAAATGCAGCCTGCTGATTTAGTCGCGCTCGTCTCGCTCGCCACGAACATGCACGTGGATCTCGATTTCACTGACGACAAAGAGAAATTGCTCGCCGCTCTCATTGCTTACAGCGCTTCGGAAGGCCAAGGCTTTGACAACGGCGCAACCGGAAGCTCCGAGGGCGCCGCGGAAACCGGTGGCTCCTTTACCGAAGACGACACCGACCTTAATACATTCACCGCGGACCGCAAACTCCTCGCGCTGCAATCTCTGATGCAAGCGCTCAACAAGCTTCCGCAGAAAAAGAGCGTCATCTATTTCAGCAACGGTATCACGCAAAACGGAATGGACAATCAGTCTGCTTTGCGTGCGGCGACCGCAGCCGCGGTAAAAGCAAACGCCGCCATTTATTCGCTCGACGTGCGCGGCCTTCAGGCGTTTCCTCCAGGCGGCGAAGCGCAAAACGCTAGCTTGCATGGGCAATCCGCCTACACGGGCGCGTCCACTCTCAACGATCTGAACAGCAACGCCGCTTCGCAGGATACGCTCGCCACAATTTCCGCAGACACGGGCGGCAAAGCCTTCTTCGACTCAAACGATTTCAGCGGCGTCTTTTCTCAAGTCCAAAAAGACAGCTCCGTCTATTACGTTCTCGGGTTTACCAGCAATAATCCGCTCAAAGACGGCCGTTTCCGCCACCTCAAAGTAGTCGTCAATCGTCCGGACCTCAAGCTCGATTTTCGCTCTGGCTACTACGCTGGCCGCGATTTCGAACACCTAAATCGTGCCGACCGCGAGCAGCAACTCGAAGACGAACTGGCCGCGCAACTCCCGAGTGTGGACGTCCCGCTCTACGCCGGCGCCGCCTATTTCCGCAAGGATGATTCGCATTACTATCTCTCGGTCTCCCTGGTCGTCCCCGGCTCGCAAATTCCGTTCGTCACCGAAAAGGACAAAGACAACGCCACGATTGACGTCATCGGCGAAGCCCTCGAAGGCGGAAAGATCCCTGTCGGGCGTCAGCGCGAAACAGTAAAGCTAGCCGTCGAAAGCACGCGCCAGATACGCCGCAAAAATGTCCAGTACAACACCGGCTTTCTGCTCGCGCCCGGCAGTTACCATCTGAAATTCGTCATCCGTGAAAACCAGACGGGCCGTATGGGTTCGTTCGAAACCGACGTGCGCATTCCCGATTTGCGCAAAACTCCTCTAAAGATGAGTTCCGTGGTGTTAAGCAACCTCCGGACACCCTCCGCTGCAAAGAAATTCGGTTCGAATCCGCTGGTGCAGGACCAGATGGAGCTCGTCCCCAATATCACTCACGCGTTCACCACGGACCAGCATCTCTATTTGCTCTACGAAGTGTACGAACCCGCCAAAGGAAAAATCTCAGCGCAGGGAACAGCAAAAGACGCGGACCCCGCGAAATCCACGCGCGAAGGTGTCCGCGTTCTCACCAACATCGAATTTTTGCAAGGAACCGCAAAAGTTTACGAATCCAAGCCGCTCGTAGCCAATGAACTGACCGCACTCGACCGTAAAGCAGTAGTCTTCCAAATTGACTTTCCGCTGCAAAACATGAAGCCGGGCCTCTACTTCTGCCAGGTAAATGTCATAGACGATTTCGCAGGCAGTTTTTCTTTCCCGCGCTTTCCTCTTTTGATCCGGATACGCGCGCAAGCTCCTCCGGCCGGAGTTCCAAGGCCAAGCGGTGGAAACTACTGAATTCCTGCGGACTCCTCTACTTCGTCAAAAACTTGTAAATAGTTGTGGTGTGGTAGTGCTGGCCGGGACTCAGCACCGTAGACGGAAAACTCGGCTTGTTCGGCGAATCCGGAAAATGCTGCGTCTCCAGACAAAACGCCGTCCGCCGCCCGTACGAGATTCCACCCTTGCCATGGACCGTGCCATCCAGAAAATTAGCGGTGTAAAACTGCACTCCCGGTTCCGTAGTCCAAACTTCCAGCACACGCCCCGTCGTCGGCTCCTCGACTCGTGCCGCCAGCGTCAGGCCGGATGGCTTCTCTTTGCTCAGCACAAAATTGTGATCATAGCCCTGTCCAAGTTTGATTTGATCGTCATCTGCATCGATCCGCGCTCCAATTCCCGTGGGGGTGCGAAAATCAAACGGAGTCCCTTCGACGCTCTTCAATTCTCCCGTGGGAATTAGCCCCGCATCGACTGGAGTGAACTTGTCCGCATTTACGCGGAGTACAGACTTCAAAATGTCTCCGCTGCCCGGTCCCGCCAAATTGAAATACGAATGATTCGTCAGATTGAGCACCGTTTTCTTGTCCGTGGTCGCTGAGTATTCAATCCTCAATTCATTCTTGTTCGTCAACGTGTACACCACGGTCGTTATCAAGTTGCCCGGAAATCCTTCCTCCCCATCCTTGCTTGTATATTTCAGCTCAAGTGCTGGCTCATTGCCCTTCGAAACATCTCGGGCTTCCCAAAGCTTTTTGTTAAAGCCAACGATTCCGCCGTGCAAAACATTCTCTCCATTGTTTTTCGCCAGTGTGTACGTCACCCCGTCAATGCTGAACTTGGCTCGTCCGATGCGGTTCCCGTAACGCCCAATCAGTGCTCCGAAATAACTCTTGTCGGCCACATACCCATCGAGCGTATCGAACCCCAGCACAACGTCGCCTAATTTCCCCTGCCGGTCCGGCACCTTCAGTGACACTACAATGCCGCCATAATTCGTGATGGAAACTTCCACGCCGTTCTTGTTTGTCAAAATGTAAAGATCGGCGGACTTCCCATCCGGGGTCGTGCCAAACGCTTTCTTATCCATCGCTTTCGCCATTCCCGCCGCACTTCCCTCTGTCACCGGCATCAGTAAACAACCGGCCAACGCGATCAATGTGATCACTGCTCTCATTACTGTCCTCCACAACACAACAGTCGGCAAAACTCCCTCATTTCACAGGATGTGTCAAGCCGTTTGTTACCTTTGCGCGTGATAGAACCGAGAAAAATTAAAACTTACGGGGAAAATCGGAAAGAATTCATCTTTTTCGAACGGAGAGAAACGCAAACATGCCCAGACGATTCGTCTGAGATTCCGGTTTTCGTTCGACAAAAGCCCATGCGCCGTGTGAAAGCCTTCTCTCATTTCACCGGACTGTCTTTTCGGAAGAGCCTCCATTTTCATCATTGCGTGATACTTGCTTGCTGCAAGTGCCGCCGTCGTGAATGTGGCCATTGCGATAATGGAGAGATCGGAGCGCTTCGCTCATTCGGGTTCCTTCAGATCACCCTTGCGTTTGGTCCTACAATTTATGAAAGAATACTGGCCATGATTGTACAGACTGCTTATGTGGCCATTCCCACCGACGCAACCGCGATGCGCACCTTCGTCGCAGCTCCTCATGCCGAGGGACGCTTCCCGGCAATCTGGTGCTACTCCGATATTTTTCAACTCACCGGCCCAATGTTGCGCGCCTGCGTGCGCCTCGCCGGCTACGGCTTCGTAGTCGCCGCGCCGGAAATCTATCATCGTATCGAAACGCCCGGCATCGCGATTCCGTTCGACGATGCCGGCCGCACGCGCGGATTGGAAGACGCCGCCAAAACTCCCGTCGCCGATTTCGACCGTAGCTGTCGCGTGGGTTTGGACTGGCTCGCTGCTCATCCGAAGGTTGTCCCCGGAAAACTTGGCGCGATGGGCTTTTGCATCGGTGGTCACCTAGCATTCCGCGCCGCCTTGCAGCCGGATGTGGGCGCCACCGTCTGTTTTTACGGAACAGGTATCCACAACGGAAAACTCGGTAAAGATTCCGACGCCGGCTCTCTCACGCAAGCCTCAAGAATCCGTGGCGAGCTTCTAATGATTTTCGGAGCAGACGATCCGCACATCCCCAGCGAAGGCCGCGAAACGGTAGAGCGCGGCTTGCGTGCGGCCAACGTCAACTACAGCACAAAGCTTTACCCCGCTGAACATGCTTTCATGCGCGATGAAGGTCCTCGCTTCGACCCTGAATCCACGGACCTTGCCTTCGCGGACATGATTCAACTTTTTCGCAAGGTCTTCTCCGCATGAATCGAGTCTTTTTGCTTTTAATGTTTGCCTGCGCGCTCTTGCTCACCTCGGCCGCCGCCCAAGAGCCCCCGAAAACTCTTCAGGAAAAACTCGGTTATCCACGGGACGCCAAACTTTTGATCGTTCACGCCGATGATCTCGGCGCGACGCATTCCGTCAACGCCGCCTCGATAAAGGCACTTGAGTCAGGCGGCATCAATTCCGCAAGCGTGATGGTGCCTTGTCCATGGTTTCCGGAAATTGCCGACTACGCAAAGTCTCATCCTTCTGCCGATTTCGGACTTCATCTCACACTCACCAGCGAACGCATCTACTATCGCTGGGGCCCGGTTGCACCACGCGACAAAGTTCCTTCACTCCTTGACGTGAACGGCTACTTCCATCACGACTGGTCGCCCGAAACTCACATCGATCCGAAGGAAGTCGAAATTGAAATTCGCGCACAAGTCGCTCGCGCCTTCGCTATGGGCGTCAAGCCTACGCATCTCGATTCGCATCAGAATCGCCTTTTCCAAACCAATAAAGAACTTTTTGAAGTACTTCTACATGTTGCCCATGAAAATAATCTTCCCGTCCTCATTCCCAGAAGCTGGTTCGCGGATTTTCCTTATCTCGATAAGAGTATCGGCGCGCAGGACGTTGTCATAGACCAGGTCGTCACCATCGAACCTGGAGTCCCTGCGGCGAAATGGTCCGACTTCTACAAAAACGCCCTCCAACACCTTCAGCCGGGCGTCACCGAATTTGTAATTCATCTTGCTTACGCCGACAGCGAAATGAAAGCCGCAACCAGAGAAAGGGATACATGGGGCGCCGAGTGGCGTCAACGAGACTTCGATTTCTTCACGAGCGCGGAATTTCAGAAGCTACTTCGCGACAATGACATTCATCTAATCAGTTGGCGGGAAATCGGCCGCACCATGAAGGATCCTGCCAAAAGGGAATAGCGCCCGATGAACTCCGCGACCACGGCAAACGGAAAGCCAATTTGGAAAAATCCTCTGGTCTATACGAGCACAATAGTCTTGCTGGTTGCTCTTTACGTTGGATGGATTGTTTTCTCTCGCTGGAACGAAGATCGCTCAATCGAGCAACGCACCCGCGATGCCGCTGCTAAAAAGCAACAGGAACACGACCGCGAAACAGTCGAGCAGATGGGTGGCTCTGAACTCGCCATCCAATCGTTCTACGGCAACGCAATGATCCATCGCGGCGAAACAGCCCTTCTCTGCTATGGGGTCGCCAACGCAAAGAAGGTCACCCTAGAGCCCCAATCCAATCCCGTTTGGCCTTCTTATTCCCGTTGTGTGGACGTAAAGCCCACAAAAACAACAACTTACACTTTGACAGCCAGTGACGATACCGGTCATTCCGTCTCACAAACCCTCACCGTCAAAGTCCAGTGAGCCCCATTCCTGACTTGTAGCCGTAATTCCCTCGCATCTATAATGGCCGCCTGCGCGGGGGCGGTTCGTACATGGCTACTATCCCTCCCGCGCGAATCTTTTTGGTGGATTGCAATGGCCGACCCGATCGCGAAAATCAAGCAGAAGCTGCAAGTAGAAATTGACCATCTCGAGCACGAGCTAAACGTCGAGCTGCCCAAGGAAATTGCAGTCGCCCGCGCGCACGGCGATCTTTCGGAAAACGCTGAATACAAATACGCCAAGGAGCGCCAAGGATTCGTAAACGCGCGCATCGGCCAATTGAAGAAGCGCATGGGCGACCTCGGAATGTTAAACCTCACTAACATTCCAAAAGACCGTTCCGGCTATGGCTCGCGCATTCTCGTCCTGGACACCGAACGTGACATTAAGATCGAATACAAGCTCGTAAGCAGCGAGGAAGTGGATGCGGAGAAAGGTTTTATCTCCACCACCTCTCCGATCGGCAAGGCCCTTCTGAACCGTCAGGTTGGGGATGAAGTCCAGGTCGCTACGCCGGCTGGAAGAAAGGCGTTTGAAGTCGTTCGCCTCGTCACAATTCACGAGGACGAGTAACCGCAGCGCCAGTCGGAGCGTCATAGCTGTACTGGTCGTTGGCCGCCTACGAGGGCACGTATGTTTTGGGGCTCGGGTTCTGCTCTGGGGTTTCTCTCCGTACTTGGTTATGTGCTGTTTGCCGCTGGATCGATTCTCCTCTGGTACAACCGTTTGGAAGTCCCCACGTGGATGAACGATGAGATTGGCGCCATCCGCCGTAGTCTGATTCGCCATGCCGTGGTGGGCGGTCCTGGCGGGCTTCGCGAGGAAACCCGGTTCAAACTTACTCCTTCCGGTTTCTTGCGCCGTTTGGGGCGTTTGCCACGACGCAGGATTAATCGCGGCGCAATCCTTCTCACAGTCGGTTTGTTTCTTTTCTTTCTGGATCTGCTCGTCTAGTAAAAGCTGGAGCGCAACGCCTCTTTTCTGGACAATCCCGCTTCAGGTTTGTCATTCTCGATTCATGAAGCCATCTCTAATCGTTCATGGCGGTGCGTGGGATATTCCTGACGAGGCAGTGGACGCCTGCAAACAAGGCTGTCTACAGGCGTTGAGCGATGGCTGGAAAATCCTGGCCAGCGGCGGTTCCGCGCTCGACGCGGTCGAAGCTGCAATCATCGTTTTGGAAAACGATCCGGTGTTCGACGCGGGCTTTGGCTCCCACCTCAACGCCGAAGGAAAAGTAGAATGCGACGCAATCGTCATGGACGGAGCCGCGCTGCGTGCAGGTGCCGCTGCTGGCCTTCAACGCGTGAAGAATCCCATCCGTGCAGCGCGCGCGATCTACGAACATTGTCCGCACATGATGCTTATCGGCGAAGGCGCGGAAAAATTCGCCAAAGAAAAAGAAATCCCCATGTGCAAACCCGAAGAATTGGTCAGCGAAGCAGAATGGGAAGCTTTTCTCCGTTGCAGCAAGGATGAGCATGCCGCGGAACATCATCGCGGCCACGAGCAGGGAACCGTTGGAGCAGTCGCTCTCGATCGCGATGGTCGTCTCTTCGCAGCAACTTCAACCGGCGGCACCTGTTGCAAATTGCCCGGACGCGTGGGGGACTCTCCACTCATCGGCTGCGGCTGTTACGCCGATTCTGCCGCCGGCGGTGTTTCTTGTACCGGCTACGGCGAAGCCATCATGAAAATCGTCATGGCAAAAGCCGCCGTGGATTTGCTCGGACACGCGCTCGCAGAAAACGGATCCAAAACGGACATCGCAAGGAACGTAGCGCAAACCTGCGTCCAGCTTCTTGCGGAACGCGGCCACGGCACGGGTGGGTTAATCCTGCTCGACAGAGAAGGCATCCCTGCCTTCGCGTACAACACGCCGCGCATGGCGTACGGCTACGTGGACAGCGTGGGCGCCTTTGTAACAGGTGTGTGAATCAACTTCGCGCTTACAGCGTCAGTTGAACGGCCTGCGTTCCCATTGGAGTGCCGTCCAGGAAAAAATTCACCTGCCAGATCTCGGTGAGCCGCCTCTGCGCAATCCACGTGCATGCAACTTGCAGCGACTGTCGGGCTCTCCCCACGCTATCCTTTCGTCATGGCCGATCCCGCAGACCGAACTCCGCTCAAGAGCCCTGCAGGCCTGTGCGCCGATTGCCTCCACTCTCGCACCATCGAATCCGCCAAAGGATCCTTCTTCCTTCTCTGCCAGCGCTCCTTGACTCAGCCGGAGTTCCCGAAATATCCCCGCCTCCCGGTTCACTCCTGCGCAGGGTACGAACCATCTCCCGCGAAGAAGCCAGCCTAGCCAGACTCCACCACCGGAAGGTGCCGGAACCGTTATCATCACTTCCGATTCCGACGGCACCGAAATCTTCGTGGACGAAAAATTCTTCGGTGATGCCCCCGCAACTCTGAAACTCTCTGTCGGCACGCATGTCATCGTCCTCAAAATTCCCGGCCGCAGCGATTGGCGCCGCACTCTGGAGGTACTGAAAGGAAACAAGGCCTCGCTCAAAGCTACATTCGATCCCGCTCCGTGACCTCGGGCCACGCGAACAACGCTGCGATTGCCGTCACCTGCACCCTGTGCTAGCATCCGCCTCGTCAGGAGAACGGACCAGGGAACTTTTCGTTCGTCCTTCGCCCCTCGCTTCTTTTGAGGGACCCAGGCCGTCAGCTTTCATTGGCTGCGCAAACGAGGCCACGCTCTCCTCCCTCAACACTTGCTCGCCCCAGGCGCAGGCCCGCGCCAAAGAGTTGTTGGACGGACCTCGCTTGTTCGCCGCGAGTCGGTGAACACGTCAGGAGACCTCTATGAAAATCTATTCCACCAAGGACATCAGAAACGTTGGCATTGTCGGCCACGGCGGCACCGGAAAGACGCAACTGGTGTCGTCGTTACTCCACACCGCGGGCATGACGCCGCGCTGGGGAAAAGTTGCGGAAGGAACTGCGGTCACCGACTGGGACGAAGAAGAAATTGCGCGAAAAATTTCACTCCAAACGGGCCTGGCCTATGCCGAATGGCCCTGCACACTTTGCGGCGGCAATCCCGTAAAAATAAATTTCATTGACCTTCCCGGCTACGGCACGTTCATCAACGAAACAAAAGCCTCCCTCATCGCCGCGGACGCCGCATTGATCACCGTGGACGCGCACGTCGGAGCGCAGGTCACCACGGAAAAAGTTTGGGATTTCTGCACCGAGTACGATATCCCCCGCGCTTTCGTTCTCACTTGGATGGACCGCGAGCTCGCCAGTTTCGAGCGCTCCATGGAATCGCTCGAACAAACCTTTGGCCGCAATGTCATTCCGCTTCAATTGCCGATCGGCAGCGAGCGTGGATTTCGTGGTGTGATTGATCTCGTCGGAATGAAGGCGCACATGTACACGCCTGGGGGCGACGGCAAACCAAAAATCGAACCGATTCCGCAAGCGCTCGAGGAAGATGCAAAACAGGCACACGAAAAGCTAGTGGAAATGGTGGCGGAAGGCGACGACGAACTGATGGAGGAATTTTTTCGCGAAGGCACAATCCCCATCGCGGACTTGATTCCGGGCGTGCGCAAAGCCATCGTCGCGGAAAAGATCTTTCCTGTGCTGATGGTTTCGTCCGCGCAAAACGTTGGCACAGCCAGCTTGCTTACGTTTCTCGCCGATGTTTTTCCGCACCCCGACGAACACGCGCAAGAAGGATTCAAGGACCCGGGAGGCAAGGGCGACCGCGTCGAACGCAAATATGATGATGGCCAGCCGCTTTCTCTTTTCGTTTTCAAAACGCTCGCCGATCCCTTTGCGGGCCGCATCAACTATTTCAAAGTAAAGAGCGGCGTCCTGAAAAATGACGCAACGCTCACCGATTTTAATCACTCCTCACAGGAACGCTTCCAGCACATTCAATTGGTGCAAGGCAGACAGCTAACGGAAGTCGGCGAACTACACGCCGGCGACATTGGCGCCGTCGCAAAATTGAAAGAGGTCTATACCGGCGATACGCTCGGCGACAAAAATGCGCCGCTCTTCTACAAGCCGGCGCAAATTCCTGAACCGTCTATCACCTTCGCGGTAGAACCGAAGACGCGCGCTGACGAAGACAAAATCGGCGTTGGCATCCACAAAATCATGGAAGAGGATTGCGCCCTTCGCTTCTCGCGCGATCCGCAAACGAAGGAATTTCTCCTCGCCGGCCACGGCCAACAGCACATCGAAGTCGTCGTGGCGAAACTTCACAAGCGCTATCACGTGGACTTGACGCTTAAACCGCCAAAAGTGCCGTACCGCGAAACCATACGCGGCAAAGCGGACGCCGAAGGCAAACACAAGAAACAGTCCGGTGGTCACGGCCAATTCGGCGTTTGCCGTGTGAAGTTTGAGCCCATGGAACGCGGCAAGGGTATCGAGTTTGTGGATGACGTTTTCGGAGGCGCGATTCCGCGAAACTGGATTCCCTCCGTCGAAAAAGGCATTCGCGACACTGCAATCCGCGGATACCTCGCGGGATTCCCGATGACGGATTTCCGCGCCACGCTCTACGACGGCAAGTATCACGATGTGGACTCTTCGGACATGGCGTTTCAAATCGCCGGCTCGCTGGCTTTCAAGGAAGCGATGAAACAGGCGCGGCCCGTGCTACTGGAACCCATCATGCACGTTGAGGTGTACGCCCCGGATCAATATTCGGGTGACTTGATGGGCGACTTAAGCTCACGCCGCGGCCGCATTTCCGGCAGCGAAGTGCGTGGCCACAATGTCGTCATCAAAGCGCTGGTGCCGTTGTCGGAAATGCTGAACTACGCCACGGACCTCACGTCAAAAACGCAGGCCCGCGCAACGTATTCGATGGAATACTCGCACTACGACTATTTGCCGAACGAACTCGCGGACAAAGTCATTGCCGCGCACAAACCGCACGCTGAACATTTGGTCGAAGAAGAAGCCTAACCGCTCCTTCGCAAGATTCTTACGAGAATCGTGGCAGAAACATGCCCGTGTGCTTGGCGTGTTCCGCGAAGCCTTCGCCAAACTCTTCCGCGAGGAATCGTTCTTCACGTTTCGCTTTGCGATAGAGTGCAAACAGGACCAGCGCAAAACCAAGAAATGCTCTCAACTCGCCCTGCAACATCACTGTTCCCACCAGTGAAATGAGCAGCCCCGTGTAAATCGGGTGCCGTATCCGGCGGTAGGGTCCTCGCCGGATCAGATTGTGTCCGGACTTTATCGTTACGGTTCCGCTCCAGTTCGCGCCAAGCGCGATCCGAGCCCACACGGCAAAGATTAGTCCGCCCAACGTCAGCAACAATCCGATTACTGCAACAATGGAAGCTTCCGGCAGCAGGCGATATGCCAACCATCCCAAAGCGAATTCACTTTTGTAAATCAACACGAAACCGAAAACCAAAGGGATGACATGTTCAAGCCTTTGCCACGGAAATTCACGGCGCTTCGTTGGCTTGCTCCACGCCGCCATCAAGAGCCAAACAACGCACCAAACCATCCAGATTTTGCTCGAAATCCGGAACGCTTCCGCCGTCGAGGGAATTTGTATTCCGAGGAGCATCAAATATGTCAGCAGCTGGTTGGCAAGCCACATCGCTTGTTCCTCTTTCTTGTCACTTTAATCCTAGCTCGACTGTGAGATCGCCTTTTTCTTCAGTCGAGAAATCCATTTGCGCTCAGCCCTCACCTGTTGCCGCAAAAACGAAGTCACTTCGTCTCCCCAGATTCCCAATTCCATCGTGGAAGCAAGGTTCACAAATCTTTGCTCTCTCTGTTCTAGATACGCATCGCGCGCCCGCAGAATTCGCGCGCGCGCGCCAGCATCCAACGCGAAGAACATTCCCACACGCATCCGAAAGGCATTCTCCGATGCTGCATCTTTTTCACTGAATTCGCCGAGCCGACGCAGGAGTTCCGCTTTGCCCTTGGCAGTCAGGGAATAGATATCGCGCGTTTGCCCGCGTTGTCCTTTGCTCGCTTTTTGTTGGATCCAAGCGGCTTTCAGGAATTTACCCAGGAGAGGATAGACAAGATTGTTGTGCAGGTCCGCTTGTCCGGTGAGCCACCCGGCGCGCTTCTTCAGGGCGTACCCGTGTGTCGGCCCGCCAAAAAGCATCGCCAGCAGCAATAGGTCATTCATGACATGGTCAGTATTGACCTATTCCAGTTCTCTGTCAAGTTAGTGAGAAGCGAACATTTATGGGGCGCTCAGAGCCTTTATTGCCTTTCCCCGCACTATTTGGACTTCCTCGCGTTCGCCGTTCACCTTTTCGAAACTGGGAATGACGCTCCGCAACAGCGGATTCAGTGTCTTGATCCGTTCTCGTAGGGACGCCAAACTTGCGCGCGCATCTGCCGGCGGAAGTGTCAACCTTTTTGCGACTTCGCCCATAAATTTTCGGAAAGCTTCAAGTTCCGTAATCGTTGGCAGGCGTGAACCGTCGGGCAAATCTTCGTTCATCAACTCTTTGTACTTTGCTTTGGGATTTCGTGATTTCAAGATGTCCTGCCATCCGTTGCTAATAAACGCGGACTCCGTCTCCCATGTGCGGCCCCAATCGAATCCTGTAGCGGGCAGGGAATTGAGAGCCTCTAAGGCTAAGCTGCGGGATCTTGCATCCAATGACCCCGCCTCACCTGCCCTTCTCAACGCATCGAGGTCAGAAAGCAACGCGGCGCGCGCCACTAGTGCAAATATTAGAGTTCCCCCTTTTGACAGGTCTTGCGAAAACTTCGTACCAGCAAGCCAGGCATTTACAGCGCCAGTTGAGTCACCCCTTGCTGCCAGTCTGATTCCTTGTAAAGTATTCAGCCGTGCAAGTGCGCGCGCCTTTAATAAAAATCCGACGGGTTCATCTGAACTCGCTTCCAGACCCCAATCGCATTCCGGCAGCGTGGTCGCTTTTTGCATGATTTGGATCGCGTGTAGATTCGCGTCCAAAATCTTTCCCAAGCTCTCTTCACTCCATGGCGCCGCTCCGAACACGGTCTTTTCCAAGAGCTCCCGCGTGGCCTTGTCGGTCTGTTCGTCTTTCAATTCCGAAAATGCCTGCCAATACCGCAGAGCGGCATTTCTCGTTCCATTTGGCAATGCGTCTTGCGCCATCGCGCAACCTGCCCACAAAAACCCCGCCAAGCACATTGTCACGAACTTCATCATCTTCCTCCGCTCTATTCCTTCGCCAAGACCCTTAATGTGCTTTCTTGCCCATCCAGCCGGGGCAAGCTTCCTTTTGTTTGCTCTTCGAGCGATGCTTCGAGCGACTCCGGATTCTCAAGAGCGCGGTTGGTCAGTACGATTCTCATTTTCCACGCACCAGGTGGTTTAGAATTTTTTTCAACCTGCTTTTCCTTTAACCCGATCCACAAGCAGCTTCCGCACACAAACACCATCGCCGCAGCAGCAGCCAGCCTTCGCCATTTCACCGGTACTACTTCTAACTTAGGCAGCGCACGTGGTTTTTTCGGCTCGAACTCTCTTAAGTAATGCTCAAATTTCTCGTCGTTCACGATCTTCCCGGTCCTCTCTCGGCACACGCGCCAAGCCGCCCACGAAGTTTTTCCAGCGCGTATCGGTATCGCGAAGCCGCCGTGTTTAGAGTCACACCCGTCGCCGCGCCAATCTCCTCCAACGTCAAGCCGCTCCAGATGCGCATCATCACCACTTCGCGTTGTTCCTCTGGCAATTCTCCCAGCGCCTTTTGCAGCGTCAGCTCCGCTTCTAGATCGCCACCGCGATGTACAAACCACCTCTCTTCATCGAGGATCGCCGTTTCACGTGCAACATCGCGCTTTGTATTCAGCGCAGCGTTCTTCACCGCGCGGTACAGATAGCCCGCTTCCAATGCGGGCCGCGCTGTACTTCCACGTAGCAGCTTCACAAATACGGAATGGACTGCGTCTTCCGCAGCGGCGGCGTCTGGCAGAAACGAACGCGCATACGCCACCAGTGCCGCACCGTGCTGCTGATAGAGGCGCTGCACGTCCGCGGCATTCCATTTCGTTTCGGCCAATCCGCCGTCCTGTTCCAACCGCCTTCTCCTCTAAGACACGCAGCACCGCCCAATTTGTCTACTGCTTGTGCGACGCCAAATTGGTGCTTGCCGCCTGAAAACTGGCTTCCAAAATGGCTGAATTATGAAACGCCCTTCCTCACGCAAACAAACGAAGTCTTCACTACGAACTCTTGGCCCGCAAACGCAAGCGATTCACGCAGGTGAACCCAACAAACACGGAGTTGGCGTGGGCGTGGGGCCCAACATCTGCCGCACCTCTACGTTTACTTTTTCCTCGACCGAGGAAATGAAGCTCTGGGCGGAAGGCAAGAGCAAAGCGTATATCTACACGCGTTACGGCAATCCCACACTGGCGATCGCCGAAGGAAAAATCGCCGCGCTCGAAGGAGCGGAAGCCGCCGTGGTCACGGCGTCCGGCATGGCGGCAATTTCCTCTGCGCTCCTCGGCGCACTAAAGCAAGGCGACGAAGTCATCTCCACCGCACAGACTTACGGCGGAACATTCCGCCTCATGCGCGATGAATTTCCAAACTGGGGCATCGTCGTCCGCCGTGCGGAAACTTCACTTGAGGGAATCGAATCCTTGGTCAGTAGCAAGACAAAAGTTCTTTACGTCGAGACTCCAACAAATCCCACTTTGCGATTGGTGGACTTAAACAAAGCCATCGCTTTTGCAAAGAAACATAGTCTTATCTCCATCATTGACAACACCTTCGCCACGCCCCTGCTGCAAAAGCCGATCGAGCTTGGCTTCGACATGGTCGTTCACAGCGCGACAAAATATATGGGTGGCCATTCGGACATCATCGCTGGCGCCGCTGCGGGCAGCAAACGCTGGATGGACCGTGTTCGCCACATGATCATTGACCTCGGCGGCTCGATGGATCCCGAAGCGGCGTTTCTTCTCATCCGGGGCATGAAGACCATGGGCCTCCGCGTTGAGCGGCAGTGCGACAACGCCCAAACTGTTGCCGAGTTTCTTGAAAAGCATCCGAAGGTCGCGGCGGTTCACTATCCAGGCTTGAAGTCTCACCCGGATCACGCGCTCGCCAAGCGCCAAATGAAGGGGTTCGGCTCCATGCTTGCATTCGACCTGAAGGGAGGCTTGCCCGCCGCGCGCCGCTTGTGCGATAGCGTCCAGCTTTTTCTACTCGCCGCCAGCCTCGGAGGCGTCGAATCCTTGGTCGTTCTCCCTATCTACAGCTCGCACTACAACATGAGCGCGCAGGAGCTCGCCAATTGCGGCGTTACTCCCGGTACCGTGCGCGTTTCCGTGGGCCTGGAAGATGCGGACGACCTGATCGCCGACCTCAATCAGGCTCTGGCTTGAGCAAATGCTTGACACCGCTCAGTTTTAGCGCGAGGGTTTAGAGACGAATTCTGTCCCCAAGACGGGCAAGGAGTTAACATGACCAGCCATCGCCCTTTGTTAAGGTCTCTCGCCGCAATTTTTCTGATTCTCGTTCTTGCTTGCGCCGCAGGCCAATCCTCGGCGGCCAACGAAAAGGCCAAGAGCGCGGCCGCGTTCGAACGGCTAATCTCCCTTGTCGGCGAATGGGAAGGAACGAACTCCTCCGGGCAAGTCAAAGCGACGTACACATTGGTTTCGGGCGGCAGCGCCCTGATGGAGCGCCTCCAGTCCGGTAGTGAGCCGGAAATGCTCACACTGTATTCGCTGGATGGCGATCATCTGTTGGTCACGCACTACTGCAGCATGGGCAACCAGCCGCAGATGAAGACCGCGACCATCACGGAATTGAGCGGTCCGCTGGCCTTTAAGCTAGTCCAAGTCACCGGAATGAAATCAGCGACCGAAGGCCATATGACCGGCCTGGTGCTGACCATGCCGGACAAGGACCATTTCACGCAACAATGGACCTTTATGGATAAGGGCAAGACACAATCGGACCTTTTCAAGTTCACGCGGAAGAGCTAGCCCGTCGTTTTCAGCGGGCCATTTGCACGATTAGACCTTGCCAAGCAAGCTTTCTTTTGATATAGTAGGTTTGCGTTTGTTGCTCTTGTATCGCCTTTGGTTTTGTGAAGCGGTCGCGAGGTCAAACTTGCGGCCTTTTTTTGTGCCCGCTGAGCGGATCCACAGAACGCAGCCGAAGAGGGCAGTCTCCGCGAGGGGATTCGCAGGCAAGGCACCAGATAGCTTCAAAAAAGAAATGAGAAACACGAAGTGAGCAAAGAACAAGGAACCGTGAAGTGGTTTAACGCCAGCAAGGGCTTTGGCTTCATTCAGCGCCAGACGGGGGAAGATGTATTCGTACATTTTTCCGCGATCCAGGCGGAAGGCTATAAGTCCCTGAACGACGGCCAGGCCGTTGAGTTCGAAGTCGTGCGTGGCCCGAAGGGCCTGCAGGCTTCCAACGTCAACCCGCTGTAAACCACGGTTCAGGATAAGATTCGGGCGGTTCGCGAAAGCGGACCGCCCGTTTTTCTTTCTATCCGGCCTCTTATCCGATGTTGTCAGAAGGAACTCCAGCCTGCCCGAAGGCGTTGACCCATCCTGTGCGCCCTCCTACCATGAAGAGATGCGGCCTCTGACCCTGTTTCTCGCGACTGCTGCGCTTCTTGCCCTGGGGCTTTGCGGGTGTGAAGACGCAGCGCGTAAGCCAGCCCAAGCTCATGTACCGGCCCTCCAAGCCGGTCCTGCGGCCGCCAACCAGCACAGGATTGACCAGAACACTGTCGGCCAACTGCCACTTTGGAATCCCGCCGCCCGCACTCCCCGTTCTCTCCTTACCCCCATTCCCGACGGCAAGACCTGGCTCATCGCCCGTGTGGAAGAGAAACTTGCCACCGGCGAACAGGAATACAAGGCAGGCCACCTTGAAGCCGCACGTCGCGATTTTGACGAAGCCGTGGACTGGATCCTCGAAAGCGGCTACGACCCGAATTCAGACCCGAAGCTGGGCGAACTCCTTCATCGCGTCGTGGATACGGTTTACGGCTACGAGTTGCAAGCGTTCCGAGCCGGCGACGGCTTTCGCGAGGCCCCCGCTGTTCCCGCCGCCATCGATGAAGTCGCGGACATGACCTTCCCCGTCGACCCGCAACTCAAAGCGCGCGCCGAAGAAGCGGCCAAAAATATTTCGCATGATCTTCCTCTCACCGTGAACGACGAAGTCCTCTCCTTCCTGAATTTTTTTCAGACGCCGCGCGGGAAGGCAATCGTGGAAACTGGAATGCGCCGTGGCGGCCGCTATCAGGAGATGATCGCCCGCGTCCTTCGTGAAGAAGGCGTGCCGCAGGATTTGATTTATCTCGCGCAAGCGGAAAGCGCGTTTCAGCCGCTGGCTCTTTCGCGGGCCGGCGCCCGTGGCATCTGGCAATTCGTCGCCTGGCGCGGCAATGAGTACGGACTTCGCCACACCTGGTGGATAGACGAACGCCAGGATCCTGAAAAAGCCACGCGCGCCGCGGCACAGCACCTGCGCGACCTCTACGGCATGTTCGGCGATTGGTATCTCGCGATGGCAGCGTACAACTGCGGCCCGGGCAACGTACAAAAAGCCGTCGAGCGCACCGGCTACGCGGATTTCTGGGAACTCTACCGGCGCAATGTGCTTCCCAAGGAAACCAAAAATTACGTTCCGATTATTCTCGCGCTCACACTAATCGCGAAAGACGCCGCGCACTATGGCATTCATGCGGACCGCGACGATCCTGTTCCCACCGATGTCGTCAAGCCCGGCCGCGCGATTGATTTGCGCCTGGTCGCCGAATCCATTGACGTGGACGTTGAAACGCTGCATCAGCTCAATCCCTCGCTGTTGCGTCTCGCGACGCCAGACGATCCTTCGTTCGAATTGCATCTTCCTCTAGGGACAGCCGAAAAATTTTCGGCCGGCATCGCCGACATTCCGCCCGAGAAGTGGGTGAGTTGGCGGCGGCATAAAGTTGCATCCGGCGATACGCTTACATCCATCGCCAAGAAATATCGCGTCACTCCCGCCGCGGTTGCCTCGGCCAACAATCTGGAAAAGGGAGCTGCCCTAAATCCGGGAGATAAGCTCATCATTCCGGCCGCGCAACCCGTCAGCGAAACGAAAGGTCGTTTGGTACAGTATCGCGTTCGCAAAGGAGACACGCTGGGCGGCATCGCCGACCGCTACAGTGTCAGCACTGACGACGTCCGTAAATGGAACCATCTCAAGGCGGCCCGCGTTAGCCGCGGAATGGTCCTGCGTATCTACACGATTGGCGGCGCTCCCGAAGCCGCGCCTGCGCGCTCCAAGGCCCGCCGGAAAACCAGCTCAACGGCAAAACCGAAGTCCAGCACAGCTTCCTCGGTCGCCAAGAATCAATAACGCTTGTATTTTCAACTACTTAACCACCGATAACACGCGGCTTGTTCACACCGTTTTCCGCGGCCATAGGGCTATGCTTCACCCAATTCGCCGGTTCCCCTTACAGATGCTTGACATTGTTTTCTGAATACGATACGAACGCCCAAGGCCGAATCTCGTTTTCCGGCTACTAGCGCAGGGGCCGCGCCCCAAAACTACGATTCCCCAGGGGAGGACGGAATGGATTTCGATAAAGAGCACTTTGATGACGACAACGAACTATCACCTCTGGAGGAAGACGAACTCGGTGGAGATGCCGAGGAGATCGTCGAAACCGAGGAAGAGGAACTGGTAATCACCGAAGAGGAGCCGGAGGAGGAAGAGTCTGCACCTGCGCGTCCGGCGCCCAAGCCCGCGGCAAAAAAACCCGCACCGAAAAAGCCAGCGCCCAAGAAGCCTGCAAAGAAAGTGGCAAAGAAGCCAAAGAAAGCCGCTAAGAAAAAACCGGCGAAGAAAGCAAAGAAGTCGGCGCCAAAGAAGAAAAAGAAGAAGCGCTAATAGCAGCCCTGGCAAAGCGGCTCAGGCCACGGCTTGAGCCGCTTCTATTTTGTCCGTTGCGTATCACCACAATACCTCCCCATGTTGCGGGCGCTGGGGCACATGCGCCGGGTTTCGCCGTCTGGGCCGCCAAACTCAAGCCTTCGCTACAGTAGTTCCTTCCAGTCCGCTTCATCTGGACGAATCGTCTCCGTTTTGCGATAAGTATGGTCGGCGTTAGCTCGGAGTATGCGACCGCCGTAAATATCGCGTGTGGAATAACGACATGAACGAACAAAATCGAAGAGCCTTCTTGAAGACTTCCGCAGGCGCATTGGGAATCGGCTTAACGTCAGCCTCCAGGATTCTTCCTTTTAGGGCGCAAACGGCGCCCGTCGTCTCCAGCGATGCAGGCAAGAAACCGCTCCGCCTTGGTTTGATCATCGGCATAGGCAAGGATCCTGATTCGACACTCGCGAAAGTGCATGACCTTGGCTTTCCCACGGCACAAATCTACGCCGCAGAATTCTCGGAAGATCTTGTGGCGAAGCTGCGGACCGCCCTTAACAAATATCAAATCGAAGCTACGTCGCTGGTTGTAGGAGGCCCCGGCCGGGAAGTGTGGGATTTTTACGAAGGACCGCAAACGATCGGTCTTGTTCCGCGAGCTACGCGAGAAGTGCGAGCCGCACACATCAGGAAAGCTTCCGGCTTTGCCAAAGAGTGCGGCATAGCCGCCGTGCAGACTCATTGCGGCTTCCTTCCCGAAGATCCCAACGATCCCATCTACAAAGAAACGGTTGCCGTGTTGCGCGATCTTGCCGGTTTTTGCAAAGCCAGCGGTCAGAATTTTCGCTACGAAACCGGGCAAGAAACGCCGATCACTCTCGTGCGCACCATGCAAGACGTCGGTCTGGACAATCAGGGCGTCAACTTTGACCTTGCCAATCTGATTCTCTATGGCAAAGCCAACCCCATGGACGCGATCGAGATTCTGGCTCCCTACATTCAGGGAATTCACGCGAAGGACGGGCTCTGGCCGACGAACCCAAGGGAACTCGGCAAGGAAGTTCCCATCGGAAAGGGAAAAGTGGATTTTCCCCGCATCATCGCAAGGTTGAAAGAATTGCACTACCGGGGTGCGGTCACCATCGAGCGCGAAATCTCGGGCCCGCAGCAGATAGAAGACGTGCGCGCGGCAAGATTTTTTCTGGAGAAACTGATCGGCTGAACCTGTGGAGGCGTTATGAAGGACGAAGTCAGAAAGAAAGAAGAGCAAGCGAGCAAAGTGGATCGCAGAAAATTTCTGGAAACCACGGCCGCAGCCACAGCGGGCATGCTGTTCCTTAAGCCGGAGCTTGTGCGGGGAAGCGCGGCGAATTCCGCCGTGCGCGTGGGATTGCTCGGCTGCGGCGGACGCGGCACGGAAGACGCGTCCAACCTCGTGGATACGGGCGGCGCGCGCGTGGTCGCTCTCGCGGACATGTTTCAAGACCAGCTCGACAAAGCGCGCTCGCATTTCGACGAAATGCAAAAGACGAAAGGTTTTTCCGCGCTGGACGCCCAGCAACTCTTCCTCGGACCCAAAGCTTACGAACAGATCGCCGCCTCAAAAGAAGTAGACGCCGTCGTCATCGCGACGCCGCCGTATTTTCATCCGCAGCATCTGGAAACCGCGGTGGCCGCGGGGAAGCATGTCTATTGCGAGAAGCCGGTGGCCGTGGATGTTCCCGGCGCGCTCAAGGTCATGGAAATCGGTAAACGCGCGGAAGGCAAGCTTAGCCTCGACGTGGGATTCCAGATCCGCGACTGCCCTCCGTTTGTCGAAATGGTTCGCCGCATCCACGCAGGCGCGCTCGGCAAGATCGTTTGCGGCGAAGCGCATTACCTCACCGGCTACATTGACCGCCCGGCCTGGCCCAACGCATCAACGGGCGAAAAACGGCTGCGCAATTGGATTTACGACCGCATTCTTTCGGGAGACATCATTGTGGAGCAGAACATCCACGTGGTGGATATCTGCAACTGGATCCTGCAATCTCATCCGATGAAAGTTGCGGCCACGGGCGGGCGCGCCGGGCGTCCGGCGGACGGCGATGTCTATGGAAACTACAACGCCGTCTTTCAGTATCCCGGCGGCGTCGATGTCACATTCAGCTCGACGCAGTTCGTTAAGGGCTGGTGGGACGTCACCGAGCGCTTCTTCGGCACGAAGGGCGTTTCCCAATCTCCCTACGCCGGGCCGCTCGGCATTTGGGGCGACCAGCCATGGCAATACGGCCAGCCCGATACGAAGGACGCTGCCGCTCCGCAAGCCTTTTCGGTCACGGGAAAATTCAGTTCGAATCTGGATCTTGCGGATCCGGAGAAGAAGAAAGCATTTGTCGAAAGTGTCGTTAGCGGCAGATTCCACAATCAGGCAGAAAAAGGCGCGGAATCGGCATTGTCTTGCATGATGGCCCGCATGGCCGCGTACACGGGCGGGGAAATCACCTGGGAAGAAACGCTCAAGTCCCGCGAAGTATGGGACGCGAAGCTGGACTTGAACAAATTGGGATGAGGTGAGGAAATGAACCGCTCTTCGCGCCGCCAATTCTTGAAATCCACCGCCGGCGTTGCCGGCGTGGGCCTCGGAAGCGCCGCTTTTGCCGGACCGCTTGCCGCGCACCTCGAATCAGGCTTCCCCGCGGCCACACCTGCCGCCGGCAGCGCTTCCCTCAAAAAGGGGCTGGTGTTCGACATGCTCCCTTTAAAGCTGAGCGTGCCGGACCGCTTCAAGATGGCTCGCGATACCGGATTTGACGTCGTGCAGGCCTCGACCACTTCCGACGAACGAAAAGGGGAGGAAATCAGACAAGCCGCCGCTGCCGCGAATATCCGCATTGATTCGGTGATGAACATGGGCCACTGGGAGTGGCCGCTGTCATCCAGTGATCCTGCCGTCGTGGAAAAGAGCCTGAACGCGGCGCGAACATCGCTCCACAATGCAAAGCTCTGGGGCTCGGAAGTTGTGCTGATCGTCCCCGCGGTGGTGAACGCGCAAACTTCCTACCGCGATGCGTGGGTTCGTTCGCAAAAGGAAATCCGCAAGCTCATCCCGCTCGCGCAGGAGATTTCCGTCACCATCGGCATCGAGGAGGTCTGGAACCGTTTCCTTTTGAGTCCGCTCGAAATGGCCGCGTACATTGACGAATTCAAGAGCCCAGCCATCCAGGCATGGTTCGACGTCGGCAACGTGGTGCTATACGGCTACCCGCAAGACTGGATTCGCACGCTCGGCAAGCGCATCGTGAAATTGCACGTCAAGGACTTCAAGAGAACGGAAAACGGCTACGCTTGGGTCAATCTTGGCGACGGCGATGTGGACTGGGCCGCCGTGCGGCAAGCGCTCGCGGAAATCAATTACTCCGGCAGCGCCATCGCCGAACTCGAAGGCGGCGATTCCAAGACGGAAGGCTATTTTCACGACATCGGCAAGCGCATGGACCGCCTCGTTCTCGGCCGGGCGTAGCGGCTGACGTTCTGTTTCAACGATACACTTGCCAATGGAGAAGGCCCTCGACGATTCGAGGGCCTTCTTCCATTTCTAATCGGAAGTTTTCTTCGGCCTTAAACCAGCGGCTCGCTCCAGTTTTCCAATGTCTCTTTCACTTTGTGCAGGAACTGGTGTGCGACCGCCCCGTCCACCACGCGGTGATCGTAGCTCAGCGTCACGTAGCACATCGAGCGGATGGCGATGGAATCGTTGATGACCACGGGCCGCTTTTCGATGGCGCCGAGGCCGAGAATGCCGACGTTCGGCTGGCTGATCACCGGCAATCCAAACAGCCCGCCGAACACCCCCGGATTCGTGATGGAGAAGGTGCCCTCCTGGACTTCTTCCGGCCGCAGCTTTTTCGAACGCGCGCGTTCCGCCAGATCGTTCATCGTCCGCTGAATTCCGAGAATATTCTTCTCGTCGGCGCTCTTTACAACGGGCACGATCAAACCCCAATCGAGCGCGACGGCGATGCCGATATTAATTTCCTTGTGCCGCACAACGTTCGTGCCGTCTAGCGAGGCGTTGAGCGTCGGATACGCACGCAATCCCGCCACGACGGCCTTCACGAAAAACGGCATGAACGTCAGCTTGGTCCCGTACGACTTTTCGAATTCATCCTTCGACTTCGCGCGTAGTGTGGCGATCTTCGTCATATCAATTTCGTCCACCGAATAGACATGCGGCGAAACGTGCTTCGACGCCACCATGTGCTCGGCGATCTTCATCCGCATCGTCGAGAGCGGCTCCACTTCGTAGTTCCCGAAGTACAGCCGTTCGCGCGGCACGCCAAGCTGCAGCGACGGAATGTATTGGGTCCCGTGACCGGCTGGCCCTCCGCCTCCTGCAACCGGTGCAGGTGCAACCGGAGGCGGCGGTGCCGTTCGCGCGGGTGCGGCAGGCGCTGGTGCTTCATAAGCTGCCGGAGCAGACGCTCCGCCAGAAATGACCGCTTCAATGTCCTGCTTGCTGATTCTTCCGCCCGAGCCGGTTCCGGGAACGGTGGTCAGGTCGATGCCATGTTCTTTCGCCATGCGGCGCACGAGCGGCGATGAATGCACGCGCGTTCCTTCTTTTGCGGTGCTTGCCGCGGGAGCCATAACTGCAGGCTGTGCTGCCGGAGGCGGAACAATCGTCGGCTTCGGCGCGGGCGCGGGAGCTGCCGCCGCAGGCGCCGCCTTGGGAGCTTCGGTTTTTGCTGGAACTGACACAGGAGCTGGTGCAGGAGCCGCAGCCGCCGAACCTGCCGCGTCAATCACCGCAACCACGGTGTTGATCGGCACCGTCTGCCCTTCGCCGACCTTGATCTCCTTCAGCACACCGGCAGATGGCGACGGAATTTCCGCGTCCACCTTGTCCGTGGAAATTTCAAAGAGCGGCTCGTCGCGCTCAATTTTGTCACCGGGCTTCTTCAGCCACTTGGTGATCGTTCCCTCAAAAATGCTTTCCCCCATCTGGGGCATTACGACATCGGCTGCCATTGCGTTCTCCTCAGATTCGTAAAACTAATATCTCGCCAGTTCCTTCGCCGCGTGCACGACCTTTTCCTTGTTGGGCAAAAAGTATTCCTCCAGAGTCGGCGCGTATGGCACCGGCGTATCCAGCGCCGTCACGCGCACGAGGGGCCCATCCAAGTGCCCGAACGCGCGCTCACAAAGTATCGCTGCAATCTCGCCCGCAATCCCGCCCGTTTTCGTGTCTTCGTGCACCACCAAACACCGGTTCGTCTTCTTCACTGATTCTACAATTGCGTCCGAATCGAGCGGCGCCAGCGTGCGCAGGTCAATCACTTCGGCTTCGATTCCTTGCTTTGCGAGTTCTTCCGCCGCTTCGAGCGACGTGTGCATCATCGCAGCGTATGAAACGATCGTCAGGTGTTTTCCTTCGCGCCGCACTGCCGCCTTGCCGATCGGCACCACGTAATCGTCCTCCGGGATCTCTTCCTTGATTCTCCGGTACAAAAACTTGTGCTCGAAAAACAGCACCGGGTTGTTGTCGCGAATCGCCGACTTTAATAATCCCTTGGCGTCGTACGGCGTCGATGGATAAATCACTTTCAGCCCGGGCGTGTGCACGAAATACATTTCCGGATTCGCCGAATGAAACGGCCCGCCATGCACTCCGCCGCCTGCTGGGCCGCGAATCACGATCGGCGCGGGGGCATCCCACAAATAATGTCCCTTCGCCACAAAGTTTGTAATCTGATTGAACGCGCACACAATGAAATCAATGAACTGCATCTCCGCAATCGGCCGCAGTCCCAGATAGCTCATCCCACACGCCGCGCCTACAATCGCGCTCTCGCTGATGGGCGTGTCAATCACACGCTCCCAGCCGAATTTCGCCAGCAACCCTTCGCTCGTCTTGAACGCGCCGCCGTACACACCCACGTCCTCGCCAATCAGCACCACGGTCGGATCGCGTTCCATCTCTTCAAACATCGCCTGCTTGATCGCGTCGAGAAAGGTCACTTGCGCCATCAGCGTTTTGCCTTTCTCGCCGCCACAACCGCAGGTTTCTTCGCAGGTTGAGCCGATTTTTTCGCTGTACCCTTCGCTCCATTATTCGCAGCTACAACTTCTTCCTTTTGCTCGTGCTTTTCCGTGTCTCCAAAGTGAATCGGCGCGCTTCCTCCGCCCGATCCTTTGCCCCTTCCAAAGCCTGCCACGGTCCACACCGCCGGAACGCTCGACTTCGGCGGCGTCACTTCGGCAACCGGTCGCTCCCACTTCGCACGAATCTTGTGGCAATCGTCGCCGGTGCAATAGACGCCATGCTCCGCAAATTCCGCCGGCGGCATCGGTGAATTTTCCGCGAAGTCGCGCTCTTTCTCCAGCAGCGCGCTGATTTCTCTTTCAATCTCCTTCTTGCCCTTTTCGTCCAGCAGCTTTTCCTTGAACAAAAACTTCTCGTGCCGAGCAATCGGGTCACGCTCTTCCCAATATTTTTTCATTTCCGCGGGAACGTACTCCGCCGGATCGTGCTGCGCATGTCCCATGCGCCGGAAGGTTTTCGCTTCAATCAAAATCGGCCCTTCGCCGGCGCGCGCTAGTTCGACCGCTTCCTTGGCCGTCGCATAAACGGCAGCTACGTCGTTGCCATCCACAACAAAACTCTTCACGCCGTACGCCTTTGCGCGATCCGCCAGATTCTCAATCGGCACTTGCCGCCGCACCGGCGTCGAATACGCCCACAAATTATTTTCCAGCACGAGCACGAACGGCGCTTTCTGCGTCGCCGCAAAATTCAATCCCTCGTGAAACACGCCCGTCGAACTGCCACCGTCACCGATCCACGTCATGGCGACAATCTTGTGGCCCAGGTACCGCCCCGCCATCGCCACACCTGTCATGACCGGAATCAAATCGCCCAGCATCGAAATGGGCGAAACGATGTGCAGGTTTTCCAAATCGCCAAAGTGGCTGGTACCATCCTTGCCCTTCGTCGGCGATTCGTATTTCGCCATGTGTTGCATGAAAACGTCGCGCGGGGGCACACCCTTAACCAACAAAGCTCCGATGTTTCGAATCATCGGCGCCAGCCAGTCTCTTTTCTCCAGCGCGAACGCCGTCCCTACCGACACCGCTTCTTGCCCCAAACTCGAATACAGTCCGCCGACAATCTTGTTCTGGCGGAACAGCTTCACCATCATGTCTTCCACGGCGCGGTTCAGCCGCATGTAGTAGTACAAGTCCAGATGCTGCTGCCGCGTCAAAGCCTTCTTCATTCGATTCTCCGCTGCAGATTGTTATGCCATCGCCGCCGCCGGTTGCTCAACCGTTTCGAGCCGCTCCCTCAACTCCGCATGGCCAATTTCCCTCAATTCCAGCCCAAGAACTTCTCCGAGATACTTTGCCAGCTTCGGCTTCACTTCCGCGAGCTTCACGCTCCGCCCCAGCAATTTCTCAAGAGAAGTCACCTTGCGGTCCGCAATCCCGCACGGGACAATCAACTCAAAATTCCGCAAATCCGTCGAAACGTTGTACGCCAGCCCATGGGAGGTAACCCACCGGCTGATGTGCACCCCAATCGCGCCCAATTTTTCACCTAACTTGCCTTCACCAACCCAAATCCCAGTCTTCCCGCTCTCCCGCTTCGCTTCAATCCCAAACTCCGCCGTTGCGCGAATCATCGCTTCTTCCAGCATCCGCACGTACCAAACCACGTCCCGCCGAATCGCGCCCAGATTCAAAATAGGGTACGCCACAATCTGTCCCGGTCCGTGATACGTTACGTCCCCGCCGCGGCTGGTCTCAAAAAACTCCACGCCCTTCTGCCGCAACACGTTTTCACCAGCGAGCATGTGCTCTTTCTTCCCGTTCCGTCCCTGCGTGATTACATGCGGATGCTCGCAAAACAGCAACACATCCTCAATCCCGCTCAGCTTTCGCGCCGCAACAACCCTCTTCTGCAGCGCATACGCTTCCACGTACGGAATCAATCCCAAATCGACTTGGAGTGCTTTCAACACTTTCTTAAACGTTAATCTGAAGTCCTCTCACACTCGCGAACGAATCCCCCAGCGCTTCCCACACCGTCGGGTGTGCGTGAACCATATTCATCATGTCGTCGATCGTGCCTTCCAGATTCAGCACCGTCGCCGCCTCGGACAAAATCTCAGTCGCCAGCGGCCCGATGATGTGGATCCCAAGCACTTCGCCGTATTTCTCGTCGCTCACCACTTTAATAAATCCGCCGTGATTGTTCAGAATCGTCGCCTTGCTGTTCCCCACAAACGGAAACTTCCCCACATTCACTTTGTAACCCGCATCGCGCGCCTGCTTTTCCGTCGATCCAATCGAACCAATCTGCGGCTCGCAATACGTCGCGTTCGGAATCCTGTCTTTTCGAATCGGCTGCGTCGGCTTTCCTGCAATCGTGGTCACCGCCACAATTCCTTCCATCATCGCGGCATGAGCCAGTTGCGGCAACCCCGCAACGATGTCGCCAATCGCGTACAGACCTTTCTCCGCCGTCTCCATCGTCGGCCCAACGTGCACAAATCCGCGTTCAATCTTCGCCTTCGATTTTTCCAGCCCACACCCATCCGTCATCGCCATGCGCCCGACTGCCAGCAACAATTTTTCCGCCTGTAGTGTCTGCGTTTTCCCATCCTTATCCGTAAACGTGACGGTAACGCCCTTGGCATCCTTCTTCACGCTCTCGACCTTGCAGCCCGTCTGTATCGCGATATTTTTCTTCTTGAACGCTTTCTCTAGCTCCGCCGAAATCTCTTCGTCTTCTACCGGCACAACGCGCGGCAGAGCCTCCAAAATCGTCACCTGCGTCCCAAACGAGTTATAGATGGACGCAAACTCCACGCCCACGGCGCCGGCCCCCACCACAATCAGCGTCTTCGGGATTTCCGGCAGCTCAAGAATCGAGCGGTTTGTCAAAATCGTTTTGTGATCCGGCTCAATCCCCGGCAGTGACTTCGCCTCCGACCCGCTTACCATCAAAACGTTCGAAGCCTCAATCGTTGTTTTCTTCCCATCCTTCTCGACGCTGATCTTTCCGGGTCCTTCATACCGGCCCCAGCCCTGCACCCACTCCACTTTGTTCTTCTTGAAAAGAAACTCGATGCCCTTGGCATGCTTCTTTACAATCTTGTCCTTCCGCGTCAGCGTCGCACCCCAATTCAACTTCACGCCGGTCACCTCAATCCCATACTCCGCCGCATCCTTGAAGTGATCGTAAATCTCCGCGTGATGCAGCAGAACCTTCGTTGGAATGCAGCCAACGTGCAGGCACGTGCCACCGAGATACGGATCCTTTTCCACAACCACCGTCTTCAGCCCCAGCTCGCCCGCTCGAATAGCCGCAACGTACCCTCCGGGACCGCTCCCGATAATCGCCACATCGTACTTTGCCACGCTAAATCTCCCTTCGATTGGGCCCGTTCCTCGGTCCGGAACCTGTCGCTCCGCTCGCTTCGGGCCCGGTTTGGCCTACGATCTAGGACTTCTGTGCGGTCGCCCGCTCATTCTGGAGGTTGCCGTCTCGCGCCATTCCTACCCATACTTGAATGGCGATAGCCCGGCAAACTTTGAATTTTATCAGCCGTAGTGCGCGGTAGCAAATCAGCTTCTGAGCTGGGCAGGAAACGCACGCTAGCCATCCGGCAGGTCCCGCATGAAGAAAGACTACAAGTCCCCGGTTTTCTCTTATCTTGAATTCCTGCACTTCGATCCCCCGCTCGTTGCCGCAAAGAAAATGGAACAGAGCTAAAACTCGTGTCCTCTTCCAGACAAGCTCGCTTCCATCGCAAGGGGCTTCGCGTTCAGGCCGATGTGCCCCACACATTCGGTACTCTGCTCATTCCCCTAGCCTTCATTTTGGTTCTTTGGGGAATCTATATGGTCGAACACACCGTCTCAGGAGCCCCTCAATTCAGACTCCGCTTCGGTCCTTTTTGGTTCCTTCCTCTTGGCCCGCGGGCTACTCCTGTTTTCTTATCTACTGCGTTCCATCCGCATCTCGACAAACTCAAGTGTTCGCAAAGCCTCACTTTCCGTGGAACAACCCGTCGCGTCCCCAACATCGCGCCGCGTAGCCGTTCCTCTGAAGACCGCGCCACCGCCGCGCCCCTTCCATCGCTTCTACGTGGATGACGCACGCATCTCGCGCTGAGTGCTTTCGCAGAAAGTGCTAAACTTTCGCCTCGGTCGCCAGGTTTCCGCCAAACCTTTCTTCTTCGCGAGGCCAAACGTGCGCAAACTTTTTCTTTTTGTCTTCTACCTTTTTCTCCCCGCTTCAATTCACGCTCAAAGCTGCTCCGGTGCCGCGGAATCGCTCCTCTCGCTCACGCAGCCTCACGACTACATCCAAAAACGCGTGTCCAGCTACGACCGCTCCGGCGGCAATGCCGACGCGCGGCCCATCTCGCCGGGCGCGACGCTCGATCTTCTCGATGTCGCTGGCCCAGGTGTAATCACGCACATTTGGATTACTATCGCTTCGCCCGAGCAATTTCATCTCAAGAAACTCGTTCTTCGCATGGTTTGGGACGGCGAATCTTCGCCTAGCGTGGAAACTCCCGTGGGTGATTTCTTCGGTCTCGGCCTCGGCGAATATTTCTTATACCAATCCGTTCCACTCGCCGTCGCATCGGACAAAGCGCTCAACTCATTTTTCCCGATGCCATTTCAAAAACACGCCCACATTTCGGTCACCAACGAAGGCAAGGAAAAAGTGGACTCCTTCTACTTCAACATTGACTATCGCGCCTGCGCCAAACCATTGCCCGCGGACGCGCTCTATTTCCACGCGCAATATCGCCAGCAAGCCCCAGCAAAAGGCTGGACCAGCGATTGGACTTCCAACGGCAACCCCAAAGTGAACGATAAGAAAAATCTCGACGGACAGGGCAACTACGTTTGGCTTGACGCAACCGGCCGCGGCCATTTCGTCGGCGTCACCATGTCCATTCTGCAAAATCAGGACGATTGGTGGGGCGAAGGCGACGACATGTTCTTCGTTGACGGCGAATCGCTGCCTTCCATCAACGGCACTGGAGCCGAAGACTACTTCCTCGGCGCATGGGGCTTTGGCTCACACTCATTTTCGTATGGCCTCATGGGCGCGCCGGTCAAAGGAGACGAACGGGCCGGCAGCCGTACTTCCGTCTATCGCTTCCATCTCGATTCGCCTATTCCATTCACAAAATCGCTCCGCGCCACTATCGAACACGGCCACGCCAACGCCCGCTCCGACAATTTCTTTTCCGTCGCCTACTGGTATCAATCCGAACCCCACGCCGCGCCGCCCGTACTTCCACCTGCAGATGCTCGTCTCCCGCGCCTCTACCAAACTGGTGGTCCTGGCAATGCACCCGCGCCACATTAAATACCATGTAAAGGGCCGTCCTTCAGGGCGGCCTGTAGCCACTTTCTAGTTCGCTTTTTAACTGAAGACTGACAACTGAGGACTAGGAAAAATCACGCCCGCGGTATTGCCGGAAAATACTTCTCATTCAAAATATTCTGATGATGCATCTGATGCCCCGCAATGATGTACGCCTGCGCGCGCGCCGTTACTGGATTGTCGCTCGCGGTTCCTCCTCGCGTCCAAGCCTCCGCCGGTAAGCTTTGCACCAGCGCTATTGTCGCTGCGCGCACCGCAGCAAACTCCGCCGCCATATCCGCCAGCGTACGCTCCCCAAATGCGCCGGGCGCGATGTAGTCATCCTGTTCGAATCCCGGCAGCGGCGTTTGGTCTCCGCGCGCAATCCGCAGCAGCCGATACGCGAAAATTCGCTCCGAATCGCAAATGTGTCCGATTATTTCCTTCACCGACCACTTGTCCGGCGCATAGCGAAAATTTCCTTCGCGCTCGCTCCGCGCCCCAAGCAGCTGCGCCATCTGCACACGCTGGGCTTCTAACACGCCGACAATGTCGTCGCTCTTAATCAGCGAAACGTATTTCTCGTAATATGGGGCATACTCATCGGATTGCGGTCGGGTTACGGGCGCGCGCTTCGGAATCATGCGCTGCATTATACTCCCGTCTGGCGCCAAGAATGCGTTGCCGCCGGAGCTTTAGGCTTCGCCACAAAATAAAAACGGAGTCCACATTGGTATCTGAAACGAATCCGGCTTCGCCTCTCCCTTGGTCTGTCCGCATCGCGTTTCAAGGCGAACGCGGGGCCTTCAGCGAAGCCGCCGCAGTCCAGTTGCTCGGCGAAAAAATTACGACGGTGCCGCGAGCCACGTTTGACTCCGCGTTTAGGGCTATCGAGGACGGCGCAGCGGATGCTCTTCTCGCGCCCGTCGAAAACACGCTCGCGGGGTCCGTCGTTCGTGTTTACGACCTCCTCTTGGAAAGCAATCTTGGGATCGTTGCCGAAACGATCCTTCCTATCGAACATCAACTGATCGGCTTGCCGGGCGCGAAGCTTACCGATCTGCGTTCCGTTTCTTCGCATCCCGTAGCGCTGGCCCAATGCGAAAAATTTTTCCTCGCTCATTCCGGTTTGAAGCGCGTTCCCACGGAGGATACTGCTGGTAGCGTCCGCGAAGTCATCGCCCGCGGCGACAAATCCTTCGCCGGAATCGCTTCACGCCGCGCCGCGGCGATCTACGGCGGTGTCATCCTGGCGGAGAACATTCATGACAATCCGGAGAACTTCACGCGCTTCGTTCTTCTAATCCCGGTGGATAGAGAAGATACTCCTCGCGAACCGAATACGGCTCGCGCTCTCTCTCCTGCCTTGACCGATTTGATGGGCGAATTGACGATTCGCCGGACAAACCAGGCCGCGCCCCCATCGCTCATGAAGGTCTCTCTAGCCTTGCGCCTTGCGCATAAACCAGGAGCCCTGCTCGCCGCGCTCGAACCGTTCTCTCGCCACGGCGTCAACTTGCAAAAAATCGAAAGCCGCCCCATTCATGGCCGCCCCTTCGAATATCAGTTCTACCTCGACGTTGAAGCCGGCTCGCCCGCCGCCCTCCAGGCCGCTCTCAACGAAATCGAACACGCAACCACTTTCCTCCGTATCCTCGGCTTGTATCCATCAGCCTCTCGGTCGTAGGCGAATCTTAGTTTTCACGATGCTTTTTCGGGAAGTCCAGTTTCATTCTCAACGGCCCTTCCATCCGGCCCGGGCATTAGCAGTAGCTATTTCTCCGCATATTGCTGGAATGGCGCTCATTCCAGGGTAGGAACCACTCGACCATTTATTCCAGTCCAGGGACCAGCACTTAGCAGGCGCTCCGCCCCGCGCAAATCAATGCACGTGGGCCACGTCGTCGTTCATCGAGAAAACATCTTTAAAGTCGGGTTCGTACGGAAAAATGTGGAGCATCCAGGTAAACATATAGGGGTGAAAGACCCCCCGCTCAGCTGTGCAAGCCTCCGCGGTTTTTATGGAGCCGAACATACCGAACTTGGGATGGACGGCTTGATAGTCTTTTACGCGGTCTTCCGGAGCATCGCAAACATTAACGTGCCTGTGCCAGCGCGCGATGCTGAGCGGGATGCGCTCGTTCAGCTCATCCTCGGTTGCGTCGGGGTTGGCCGTGAACATCACGCCCTCCAGCTTGTATTCCTGCATCGGAGTTCGGCGGTAGAGCAGCGCGGTTGGCTTGGTCGGGTCGAAATGGAGATCAGCTTCCCGCGTATTGGCCTGGTTCATGAAGTGGTACTGGGGCTGTTTGAGTTTCGGGTTCGCGATGACATATCCGTCAGCCAAAGCCCTGCGGTAATCCGTGTAGCGCTCGATCGCTGCCTTCGCCGCGGCGACAACCGCGATCGCCTTTTCCTTGTCCCCAGGCTGCTTTGGTCGCAGCGGGGTCATATACATATGGCCGGCCATGGCCGCCATACTTGGGCCCATGTTGCTCATATCCTCATCGTGCATGTCCATTCCAGGCATGCTGCCGTGGTTATGGTCTTGCTGCCCCGTGTGCCCAAGCGGCGCGGCCAGCAACGCGGCTCCAAAGAGGAGCGTTAACACGACGGTGCGCCCGACTGAGAGTGGAAAGGACCGATTTTGTTGTTCGTTCATTGGAAGGGAACCTTGATAGCTGAGGTGTTGCTCCAAGCGCTTCCTGAATAATACTGCCGCGAATATCGAACTTCAAAAGAAATGTGGGCCACTATAAACCTCGGCATTGCAGCGACGCAAATTCCCAAATCACTAACTCAGCTTGCTGTGAATCATGAGCCTTCGCACCGCGAATGCCGTAAAGAGCAAACAGAACAGGACATTTCTGGCATTCGCCCCGTTTTGCACGATGTTCACGCCCTCGACCACAGCCAGCGCCGCCATCAAAATCATAAGGACCAGATTGAGAATTTTGTTCACGGAGCCCACCTCGCTTGAATCACTAATTTCACCGTAGCAGCATTCGGTCGGCCAGTCTTCGCTCTTGTCCTTTCTCTAACGTCACAATGCTGGTTTTGATTCAAAAACGATCGGCCCAAAACAAAAAGGCCGGCTTCGTCGCCGGCCTTTTCGTTCTTGCTTCTTTAGATTGTTGCCTCGCTACTTCACTTTTAGCAATAGCTGCACTCCGCGTCGCCCATGCCGCCCGTCATGCCGTCCTTCATTCGCTTCAGACGGCTTCCCAGGCGTTCTGCAAGCTGATGCCGCGCGCGCCACAGCCGCGCCTTCAGAGTATTTTCCGTCACGCCCAGCGTCTTCGCCGCTTCGCCCGTCGAATAGCCCTGCACTTCGCGCAGAACGAACGCCGATTTCAACAAAGGTGAAAGCTCGTCCAGGTTTTCGTTGATCATTTCACGCAGTTCTGTTCCCACATACAGCTGCTCCGGATCCGGGCTGTCGTCCGCGAATCGCTCGCTTGCTGGCAATTCATCTTCCCGTGCCGGCTCATCGAGCGACACTGCGGGCCGCGCCTTCATGCTTCTCCGCCGCATCAGCGCCGCGTTGATTACGATGCGCGTCAGCCACGTCGAAAACTGCGAACGCCCTTCAAACCGCTTCAGGTTTCGATACGCGGAGAGCATTCCTTCCTGCAAAGCATCTTCTGCGTCCTCTGCGTTCCCGAGTACGCGCAACGCCGTCTGGAACAGCGGCCGCTGGTAGCGCTTGAACAGCGCATCCATTGCCTGCCCGTCCCCGCGTTGCCCCGCGCGGATCAGCTTCGCTTCGTTCAACTCCGTTCCAACCGCAACTTGTGTAGCCATCTTTCCCCCCTTGCAAACAAAACTTTCTCGCACTCTGCCCTAACGCGAAATCCTTTTCTCTCCGGCTCAGTGCACCGGCGCACTCACCGCTCCCTTCGGCCTCTTCAAAAGCAACAGCACCGGCAACACCATCAGAAAAACCACACCGAGAAATTTGTAAATGTCCACGAACGACAGCATCGCCGCTTGTCTCTGCACGATGCCGTACACCGTCCCTGTGGCTTTCGCGCCCGCGGATGGCCCCGTAAATCCTCCCGAGGAAAAAGCCGCCGTAAAACTGGCTTCGATTTTTCGATACGCCAGGCTGAACGGATTCACGTGCTCGATCAGCCGCGCCGTGTGCGCCTGCGTTTTCCGTTCGAGCATCGTCGTCACCGTCGCAATTCCCACGCTCGCTCCGATGTTCCGCGCCAGGTTGATAATTCCCGTGCCCATGTTCGTTTTTTCTTTCGGCACGTACGCAAACGCGGTTACGTTGATCGGAATAAACAAAAACGCCAGCCCAAAACTTTGCAGCATTCGTCCGTACACCGCATGCCGGTAATCGAGCTGCAAATTCCAGCCCGCCATCACGAAAAGTGAAATTGAGCACGTGATACAGCCGAACGAAATCAAAGCTCTCGCGTCCACCCGAGAAACCAAAAATCCCACCACCGGCATCATCACCATGATCACCGCGCCGCCCGGCGACAGCGCCAGCCCCGCTTTTTCTGCGGTGTATCCCAGCAATTGCTGCAGCATCTGCGGAATCAGCACCGTGCTCGAATACAGCACGAACCCCAGAAAAAACATCGCTGTCGTGGCGATCGCAAAATTCCTGTTTTTCAACATACGCAAGTCCACAACTGGATCCTTTTGCCGCAGCTCCCAGACAATGGCTGCAATCAGCCCAACCACCATCAACATCGCAAAAATCTGGATGAATCCGCTCGCCAGCCAGTCTTCGCGCTGCCCCTTGTCCAAAATAATTTGCATGCTGCCGAGTCCCAAGCTGATCAATCCGATTCCGATGTAGTCCACCCGGAACCCTTCCCTCGCTTTCACCTTCTTCATGTGCGGCGGGTCGCTCACCAGTACAGACGTCAACAGCAGCGAAATTATTCCCACCGGAATGTTGATGTAGAAAATCCAGCGCCACGAAAAATTGTCCGTAATCCATCCGCCAAGCCACGGGCCAATCGTCGGCGCAACAACCACCGCGATTCCGTAGACCGCGAACGCCATCCCGCGCTTTTCCAGCGGAAATGTGTCGTTCAAAATCGCCTGCTCGCTTGGCTGCAAACCGCCGCCGCCCGCGCCCTGCAGAATCCGGAACAGCACCAGCACGCCCAAGCTTGGCGCCAGTCCACACAGGAACGAACTCACCGTGAACAACGCCACGCAACTCATGTAAAACCGCTTGCGCCCCACCAACGAAGAGAGCCATCCGGAAAGCGGCAGGACGATCGCATTCGAAACCAGGTACGACGTCAGCACCCAAGTGGACTCATCCGCTCCCGCCGACAAGCTTCCCGAAATATGAGGCAGCGCCACGTTCGCGATCGAAGTGTCCAGCACTTCCATGAACGTCGCGAGCGTCACCGTCACCGCGATCACCCAGGGGTTGATCGTCCCGTCCGGCATTCTCAATTTCGCTAGCAGTCTGTTTTTCACGTTCGTTGTTCGCTTATCTCTATTACGTTTCCCTGTGCACTTTTACTTCGTCACAACAGTCGCTTCTACGTTCATTCCCGGCCGCAGCACCGCTTTTTCCTGTGGAATCGGATCCAGTACGATCTTCACGGGGATTCTCTGCACGACTTTCACGTAATTGCCGGTCGCATTTTCCGGTGGCAGCAAACTCAGCACTGCCCCCGTTGCGCCCGCGATCGAATCCACATGTCCGGCGAACGTCTTCCCGTAGGTATCCACTTTCACTTCGGCTTTTTGTCCGGCCCTCATCTTTTCCAGTTGCGTCTCTTTAAAATTCGCCGTCACCCAAACGTCGTGCAGCGGCACAACAACGAGCAATCCCTGCCCCTGTTGCACCACCTGACCGATTTCCACTTGCTTGTGCGTCACCACGCCGTCCACCGGCGCCGTAATCGTCGCGTATTCCAGATTCAACTGCGCCGCTTCCACTTCCGCGCGCGCCTGCTGCACTTTCGCGATCTTTGCCGCTGCGTCCGCCTGCTTCATCGCTACTTGCTTCGTATCCGCTTTCGCCGCCAGCACCCCCGCTTGCGCTCCCTGCACGTGTGCTCTCGCCGCTTCCAGTTGTGCTTTTGTAATTTCTACGCTTCGTTGCGCCTGCACGAATTTCTCTTCATCCGCTTTCAACGCGCTCGCTGTCGCATCCGCATTTGCTTTTGCCGCGTCGTATTGCTGCTTGGAAATTTCGCCCTTTTGCATCAGCGGCGTGAACCGCGCCAAATCAGCCTGCGCCAACTGCGCGTTCGCGCGGCTTTTGTCAACATTTGCTTGCGCCCAAGCCAGGTCCGACGTTTTTGCCTGATCGTAAGTCACTTGCGCCCGCATCAGGTCTGCCTGCGAACCGCTCAATTGCGCGTCGGCGCTCGATGTTCCGCTCGCCGTGTTTTCGCGAGTCCTCGGCACATCCACTCCCGCCGATTGCGCTTCGCTTTCCGCCAACCCCAGTTGCGCCTTCGCTTGATCCAGCGCCGCTTGATAATCGCGCGCATCCAGCTTCACAAGTGGCTGCCCTGCCTTCACCGGTTCGTTGTCGTTCACCAGCACATTCGACACGCGGCCATAAACCTTCGCTGAGACGGCAGTAATGTGCCCGTCAACCTGCGCATCGTCCGTGCTCTCGCGATTGAAGTAATAAATAAACATGCCCGCGACGACGACCAAAACCGCAGCGCCACCCAAAATCAAAAGTCGGCGCAACTTTGTCTTCGGCCGCGGAGTGCTTTCCAGCTCCTCCAGACGGATCTCTTCCGTCTTCTTTACTCTTGTCGCGTTCTCCAACCCGACTTCGATTTCGATACTCATCCCGGTTCCCTCTTTAACTACGTCCCTCTCCTACTTTGTGTAGACCCGTTCCATCTGTCCGATTCCGCGCGCGTAATCCGCGCGACCCTGGTTGAATCGGTAAAGCGCCGCAATCTGATTGTCGTTCGCGCGTGCCAGGGCGTCCTGCGCCTGAATCACTTCGATATTGTTCGCAACGCCCGCCTTGAACCGATCCCGCGCCTGGTCCACTTCTTCCTTCGCCAGTTCAACTCCCAGATTCGCCACTTGCACTTCGCTTCGCGCCGAATCCAGGTTCAGCAGCGCTGTCTTCACGTCGAGCGCGATTGAATTCCGTAAATCGGCTTTCTGCTGCTCGAGCACCCCGATCTGCAAATCCGCTTTCACGATCTCCGCGTGAATTCTCCCGCCCGTGAAAAGCGGCATGGTGATTCCGGCCTCGTACGTGTAAACGGGAATTCCGTTGTTCGAACTCGTTCCTTGGTAAGCCCAGTTCCCATCAAATCGCAACGCCGGCAAACGTTCCGCCTGCGAAGCCTGCTTCTGGTGTTGCGCGGCCTTGATCTGCTCGCTGAGCGACTTCCATTCCTGCCTTTCCGCCATAGCCGCATCAATGCTCGGCTCCATTTCCGGCTGTGGCGTATCGAAGAAGCCGAGCGAATCCGCCAGCTCGATTTTTTGCCTCGGGTCCAAATTCAAAAGCCTGCTTAAAATGAATAGCGACGCGTCCCGATCGTTTTCCGCCCGAATCAACAACTGCTTTTCGTTTTGGAGTTCCACGTTTGCGCGCAGCGTGTCAATTCCCGTGCCCACGCCTTCCTTCTGCAAATCCGCCGCCTGGTCGTAAAGTGCTTGTGCCAGTTCGACGCGCGAGGTTGAAGCCGTGACGTTTGCTACCGCCCGCAACGACCCGATGTATTGCGAAACAACAAGCAGAATCACTTGCTCCCGCGTGGAATAACTCGTGGCCTTCTCCGCTCCGGCGAGTTCCTTCGCTGCTTGATACCGCTTCCACAGCGTCAGATCGAAAATCGGTCCGCCAAACGCCACACCAGCGTTAAAAACTTGAAACGGACCAATGTGTTGCGGAAATCCCGGAAACGTTGTGCCGAGCCCAGTCGCAAGATTTTGGCGCCGCGCGGCATCCGAAACTTCCAACGTCGCATCCGGCAAGAGGGCCGCACGCGAAACGTTCTTGTCCTGTTCCGACTGTGCCGCCTGCAAAATCGCAATCTGCGCTGTCGTGTTCTGCTTCAGCGCAAGCTTCACGGATTGCTCCAATGTGAGCTTCACCGGCTCAAGACTTCGAGTGGTCTGCCCAAAACCCGGTTTTGCGCCAAGCAAGAGACTGAAGAAAACGACATAAAAGAAAACACCCGGCCCCTTGCCGCGCTTTTCACCCCCGCCAGGCTTTGCCTCCGCCGTAATTTCTTTCACGATTGCCTGGTTCAGGCATCCTTCCGCGAGCAACTGCCCGCCTTCACTGTGGATTGCCTTCAACAAAACCTTTCCTGCCCCATCAATAAAAGTCACTCCGCACAGGTTTACGTGGAACTTCTCATCCGGCACCCCCGCCCTGAGCTCGCGCCAACACTGTTCTAACATCGCAACGCGTGGCCCCGACAATCTCCCCTCTACACTAAGGACCGTTCTTCCCCGCTTTTTTTCCGTGGTAATTCTCAGCATCGCTTCGCTCACTTCCGTCAGTAGATGTTGCATGAGACGCTCCAAATCAAATGAAGTTTCAGTAATACTTAAAGCATTTATTCTAAATAACTTAGTTGGTTTTTGGTTAAGGAGAGAACGGAATAAATGCTAATATTGGGGCATATGGCCATATATGGTCTGTAATGTGATGCCCATATATTAGCACATACTTCAATCGGCTAGAACTATGTACGAATCAACTCGCAAGCCCAACGGCAATCTCTGACCCGGTTCCAGCTCCACTAGGGTCTCCAGGATCTTCGTATCTACGTGCTCTGTTGGCTCGTCTGTTCTTAGATTCTTTTTCCCCAAGATTCGTCCTACGCGAATTACCCTGCCTTCGAACTTCTTCTGCCCAAATGCTTCGGCTGTCACATAGGCTTTTTGCCCGACTTGTAGCTTCGCCACGTCGGTTTCGTCCACATCCAACCGCACGCGCAGAACAGAATCATCGGCCATCGTAATTACGGGCGAATCAAACTGCGTCGAAACGCTCTCTCCTGTGTGTCGCAGTTTCCGCAAAATCACTCCGTTCATCGGCGCACGAATGAAACTCTTCTCAAGAATCGCCCTCGCCTCTGCCAGTTGCGCTTCGGCTGAGGTCACCGTCGCTTCCGCCTTGGCTTGGTCCTCTTCGCGCGCCGCTGCATCCACTAGAGCAAACCTCTCTGACGCCTGCTCGTACTCTGCTTGTGCCACGCGGTACCCGCGTTCATAGCGGTCCGCTTCATCCCGCGAAATTACTCCGCGCTCGGCAAGCCCTCTTCTGCGCTCCGCTTCGCTCTTCGCATTTTCGAGAATCGCTTTCCCTGCTTGTTTCGCAGCCTCCGCTTCTCGGCGCTCTTCCGTTCGCGATCCATTCACGGTTCTGCGAAGTTCCGCTTCTCTTTGTGCAAGCTCCGCCTCTGCCTTGGCCACACGCGCTCGGTAGTCCGCATTTTCAAGCTCAGCCAATACTTGCCCACGCATGACGCGGTCGCCTTCTTCCACGTTCACAATCTTCAACCGCCCACTCAACTCAGAACTCACGCGAACCTCTTCGCTCACAGCCTCGACACGTCCAGGCGCCGCGATCACTCCTTCGTTCACGACTTTCGCCTTTGTCGGCGTCGCGGCTACGGCCCGTCCTTGCCCGCGCAACAAATAACCGGTTGCCCCCAACATAATTAAGGCCGCTGCTGCTGCCGCGTATTTGGTCTTCGTCATTGCCCCCTCCCTGTTGCTCTTCGTCCTGATTCTTCCCTGCGAACTCTCTGCTCTCTCTGCGTTGAAAATCTGCCCCCAGCAAATCCGTAGCCTTAAGCCATGGCAGCCGCGGCGGTCATCTCCACAGCCTCTCTCCCGCTCTCTTCCCCCACAATCCGTCCGTCTTCCAGGTGAATAATTCTGTCGCCATAGGAAAGCACACGCGGATCGTGCGTCACCATCACCACGGCCCGTCCGTGTTCGTGTGCCAGCCGACGCAAAAGTTCGATCACGTTTTTTCCGCTCGTCGAATCAAGCGCTGCCGTTGGTTCGTCGGCCAGCACGATCGGCGGATTTCCCGCCAGCGCCCGTGCAATGGCAACGCGTTGCTTTTGTCCGCCGCTCAAATCCGCCGGATACGATTTGCCTTTTTCCACAAGCCCCACTTCGCGAATCAATTCCGCGGCGCGCGCCTCGGCTTCGGAACGGCGCACTCCCCGGACGTCCAGGGCAAGCGCGACGTTCTCTACTGTGGTCAGCGCCGGGAATAAATTGAATCCTTGAAACACAAATCCGATCGCTTCACGGCGGATTCTCGGCAGTTCACTTCGAGGAAGTTTCTCTACCGACTCGCCGAGCAGTTCGAGCGTTCCTCCGCTCGCCCGTAAGATGCACCCCAGAATCGAAAGCAGCGTTGTCTTTCCGCTGCCCGAAGGCCCCATTAACAGCGTCAGTTCACCTGCACGAATTTCCAGATCAACATCGCTCAGCGCGCGCAAATCCGCCGCGCCCTCGCGGTAGATTTTTGTGATTCCCGCTGCCCGAATGACCGCGTTATCCGCTTTCCCGTTCATTTGAAAATCTCTCTTCATCCCCGGAAGACCATCGCCGGATCAATCCGCGTCACCTTGTTGATCGAAACCAGCGCCGCCGTCACACACATGAGAATGGCGAGGAAAAACATTCCAAACTTCATTTCCAGCGGCATCAGAATCAGCGCGCCGCCCTTTTCGCTCGCCGTCACAATGAAGTGCGCGACCATCATCGCCAGCGCGTAGCCAAGTACGGCGCTCCACACTGCTTGTTCGATCAAAACTCTGTACAAATAGCGATTCGTCGCCCCCATCGCCTTCAGCGTTCCATATTCGCGAATGTGGTCCATAGTCGCCGCGTAAATCGTCTGTGCCACCACGGCCACTCCCACAACCAATCCCATCAACGCCGCGGTTAGTACCGCAAGCCCAGCCCCGGTCGTAAACATCCAGTAAAAGCGCGTCTTCCGGCTGAATTGCGCTGTCGTGTAGATATCCACGTCGCTCAAGCGTTCGCCCAAACGTTTTTTCAGTTCGCCAGGCGAAATGCTCGGCGCCGCCTTCACCAGGATGTAGCCCACATCCTCTTCGTTGGAGGTCGGGTTTGTGTAGTCCAGCGAATTCTTGAATGACGCATAGACAAACGGAGACGTCGTGAAGGATCGAATGCCGCGCGTGAATCCCGCGACGCGGGCGCGATGCCCGCCAATTTCTACGCGGTCGCCAATATTCCATACACCAAGTTTTTCGCGGTAGAGCTCATCTACCAGAATCGCGTCCTCTTCTTTCAAAGCGGCCGCGCTGCCGGAAGCCACGTTCCAAGGCTGGCCCAATTCGCTCCCGGGGCGAACTCCGATGATCTGAATATTTTCCACGCGCCCATCGGGCCGCTTCCAACGCGCGAACGCTTGCATATATTTCTCGGCTTCCTCAACCCCTGGCGTCGCCAGCACCTGATAAAACTTTCGCTCCGAGAATGTTCTTCCTGTATCAAAGTAACCGACGCCATGAAACACAATCCACAAATCCGCCTTCGAATGATCGATATTGTTCGAAGTCGTGGTTGTAAATCCGAGGAACAATCCAAACTGAATAATAATGAGGACAAGCGCGAAAACGATTCCGGTCAGCGTGACCGCAAATCGCACTTTGTCGTGAAACAGGTTTCGTCTCGCCAGAAGTCCCATAATTGCCTTCCACTTCCTGATACGCACGTCTCTGAAAAAACTAACATCGCTCATTAAATGAACAGTGTTAATTTAACGAAGAAATTTTTTTTCTACCGCCTGCTTCTGGAAACTCCCCCTATATCACACATAACAATCCAGTTCACAACTTACTTCCCGCCTGCCACGAGCCCTGCGACCATCGTGTCCACAGTGCTCTGAACCACTTTTTCTCTGCCGACCCACGGAAAATGGCCGTGCGTGATCAACAGCGACGTAATACCATGAATCCCGGCCCAAAGCGTCTGGCTGGCCAGCTCCGCGTCTTTGATCTTGAACTTGCCTTGTGCAATACAGTCGTAAACACAGCGGCGCATGAAATCAAACGCCTGCATCCCCGGAGAATCGGGCTTGGCGTATTTCTCGGGGTCGAATTCTTCGGGAATCGGCATCATGAAAGTCGAGCGGTAATGGTGCGGATTCTCCAGTCCAAACTCAATATATGTAATGAGTCCACGTTTCAGGCGCTCAATTGGATCTCCCGGCTGGTCCATAATACGCGAGAGTCTTTGGGACAGTTTGGAGAACGTTTCATAACAGATGCTTTCGAGAAGCTCTGCTTTATCTTTGAAATAGAGATAGATAGTCGTCGGGGAATACTCGATGCGGTCCGCAATGCGCCGCATCGAAACGTTTTCGAAGCCGTCTTTCACAAAAAGTTCGCTAGCTGCGTCCAGGATCTCCTGCCGCAAGTAACGCTTTTCCCGTGCTCTTCGCTCTCGTACACCCATGCTTCAGCTACCCTCACTAACTTAACGCTGTTAACATACGGGCTCGGACTGCCTTTGTCAAGCCACACAACCCAAAGAACAACGTAGGCGGATAGGCGCACCGTAAGGCGATCGATGGCCAGTAGATTCGCAGGCACTTATCTCACCAAGAAAAATGTGGAATTGAGTCACGCTGCAATCAGAACAGATTTTGAAATACGAGTCTGACTACGAAATTGCCTGGAGGATCGCCAGGAAACCGTCGAACTCCGTAAACGTAGCCTGCTTCAAATTTAGCAACGACGACCGTCAGCTGAAAACCCCCGCCCACACCGTATCGAACTCCGGTGTTCTGCAGTCCCTCGTTGTAAAGTCTTGCGGCGTCAAAAAGAACCAGCGGTTTGACCGAGACCAGATTTGCCCTGTCAGCAAGAAAAGTGAGAATCGAATTGATACTTTTAAGTTCTGCCTCCGCCTTGTCTTTCGCCGCATCGGGCGTCAGGCCTTGCTTTTGAAAGAGCTTGCTGAGCGTGTTCTTGCTACAAGAGCCCTGGCTCTTCAAAACCTGGCCAAGAGTGCGGTCCTCGGGAATCGGGTTCCCGTCTGCGTCCAAAATCAATTTGCAGTCTCGATCCTTCTTAACCAGCCCTTCTATCGTAACGTTCGGAATCAAAGGTTTGGACCACCTGGGAACGGGCAAAACCACGTTCAGATTTGCGTGCCAATAAGAAGTACCGCCGAGTTGCGTCGTCCCTGCCATGGTCGTCGCCTGCCCAGTTCCAAGGCTGCGAATCAAAGGGCCTTGCGGCATGTTAGACAGCGCGCCTGAATCTGTGGATTCGTAAAGAAAATTGTTCAGCGAATTGCCGCCAAAATACCGGGAATACAGCGGCACTGTGCCCCAAAGATTGCCTCCGCCTAGAAGGGCTTCCAGCGAAATCGCCTGATGGTCCGCAATCTGAAACTCCTTCGCGTAACCCAGCATTGTCGCCGCTCGTCGGTAACTTCCAGGCAGCGTTTCAGGTGAACCGCCATCGACCCACACACCAATTCTTGAGAAGCCCCCCGCCAGTCCACCGTTTGCGATGAATCGCAACGCAAACCTATTTTCTCGGTCACCGACAAAGCCTGCCCCCGGTGCAACACTGTAGCGATTGCTGGAGTTGGAATAATTTGCTCCTACGCTAATTCGGGAGAGTGGTCCCTGAAAATGGAACCGCAAGCTGCCTCCAAAGGTCCCTGCCGTGCGAACGTAATTTCCTCCTCCAAGAGGGACGTGCTGCGCATCAACATCCGCGCTTAACGTGAATGAGTCAATTGCGCCTGACCTCTGGTGGCTTAGGCCCAGATTAATTCCGCCTGTGTAATAGTCATTCTGAAGCGACTTGCTGCCCCTTGCGCTGAGGTCCAACCGCGTTGGGCGAACGACGAGCGGATTTCGGCTGAGATTGTTTCGAAGATCAAACAGATTTGAGGAAACGTTCAAAGTTCCAGCAATGCCATATTTACGATCGTAGGCCGCACCCATTTTCGGGTTGAGCGCGAGCAACGGCGCGGGAACATTGCGAAAAAAGGTCGGTGCATTGGCCCGCGAATTATCGAGAAGACCGCTCCATGGATTCGCGGTATCGATCCGTACCGAGTAGGCTCGCATCACCACGTCTACACATTTGGGAGAAGCGGAACCAAGTGCTTTGATGCACTCTTCGTCTGGAACCACGCGGACGCAAGAATCTACAAAGCTGAGGCCGACTTGGCCGCCCTTCTCCGCCGAAATGCCATTCAGAAGTTGAAACTCAGTCGCTCCTTCCACCTCCTCCTGAATACTTTCCTGCCTCAAAGCATCATGAAACTGTTCGGTGAGCGTTGTTCTCAGTACCGGTGAGTATGGCGTTCCGGGCGCTGGCGGTGAAATGGAACCGAATCTTGCAAGAAATTGTACGGAACGAATCTTGAAGCCATCAGCTTGGACAATATCGTCCCGGCACCCACTGGAAGTTTTCGCTCCTGAGCTTCTCCCCGCTGCGGCTGCAGTTGAAGCCATCCATAGGAGAAGCGCGCAGGTTGATATGAGTACGATTGACCTGGAGCGCATATTTTCTTACCCGGGAACAAAGCTGTTCCGCTAAAGCACATTAGAAAAGGAATTGTCGTCAGGCGTTCACGACAGCTTTGGCTGCCCGCGTTACTCCTGCCTGATTCTGTTTACTTGGATCGTCTGAAAAGGTCTTTGCGGTGTCATGCAGATTGGGTAAATTGCTCGCCTGGTCGTCCGACAGTCCGTCTACCATTCCCGCGATGGCCGCATTTTCCTGCGGGTTCAACCCTCTATAGGAAACGTGAACAAGTTGGTCGAAATCTGTCCCCGTAGCCTGCTTTTTGTATAAATCGAACACGAACTTCCAAATGCTGTCGTTCGTGGCAGTACATCCTCTTTCGACTGAAATCACTGCTTTGAATCCCGACTCCGGCGAATAGACCATCACGTCCAGGACGAACGGGTGGCACTTCTTTTGGCCAATCTTGACAACACTCGCTTGACCCGGCGCTACAGGGGCAGTCCCCATGGCAAGCCTCCTAACCAATATGCGTAATTGCGCGGTATTTCAAAATTGCGGTGGATTGGAACGATTTGTCCGAATTTGACCGGTAAACCGCTGCCTGTGAATAGTGCGGGCCAACCCAAGAGTGTTACAAGCAAAAAGGAACTTACTTTCGAGGAATTGTGAAAAAACGCTATCTGTGACGGCCGTTATCGTTTTACGGCGATCGCCTGCATTTCGAAGTGGCCGCCCCGCAAAATGGCGGCCGCGCCTACAAATTCGCGGGCGGGAAACTCCTTCGTGAAATATGTCTTGTAGATGGGATTGAACTTGTCGAAGAGGGATAAATCCGTGCAGGAAATTTGCACATAGACAAGGTCATCCATCGTCATACCGGCTTGCGCTAGAACGTCTTTCTCGCCGTCTAGAAGAAGTTTGATCTCGTCCTCGATTTTCTCGGGAGCTTTCCCATCCTTGTCGAGCCCGATGCGGCCGGCCATGTAGAGAGTGTTACCGGTGAGTATGGCGTCGCTGAAGGGAGCTGAGATCGTTTTACCAGGAAGATTGATTGCTTTGCGCGATGCTTGCGGGGCGGGACGCGAATTTGCATCGAGCACCGTGATAATTCCGCCCAGGATTAGGGCTACAACCAAAATTCCAACTCGCCGATTCATGCGGCACCTCCGAATGGGATGGCGGAAGTTTAGTCTGTTCCTAAGGCGCGCCGCAATCAAAACGTTGCGGGGAGGGAAATCCAGCCAGTGTGGATGAAATAGAGAGAAAGCGAACCGACAAGGAGCCAGAGCAGAACGCCTTGCGCGAGCGGTCGCCAGCCGACATCTTTGAGCGTGCTGCGGGAGATGCTGGTGCCGATGAGAAAGAGTGTGGCGGTGAGTCCGAGCTTGCCGAGTGTAAAGAATTTTTGCGAAAGGGCCGCGTCCTGCGGACCGAAAGTGTTGATGACCGCGGCGAGAAAGAAAAACAGGATGAACCAGGGAATAGTGACTTTGGATTTTCCGCGTTTCACTGCGGCCGTGAAAAAAGCGAGCGGTACGATCCAAAGTGCGCGCGCAAGTTTTACTGTCGTTGCAATGACAAGCGCTTCCGTACCGTAACGCGAAGCGGCGCCGACTACGGAACTTGTGTCATGAATTGCGAGCGCGGACCACAGACCAAATTGCGATTGCGAAAGTTGTAGCCATTTTCCAATCACTGGAAAAATAAACAGCGCGATTGAATTCAGAATGAAAACGGTGCCGAGCGAAACGGCCATTTCCTCTTCGCTTGCGTTCAGAACGGGGCCGACTGCGGCGATCGCACTTCCGCCGCAAATCGCTGTACCCGTGGAAATCAGATACGAAATTGTGCCACGCACCGCGAGAAATTTTCCGATCGCAAGACCCGCCAGCATGGCGAACGTAATTCCAATCGCGGTGTAGAGAAAACCGCTACGTCCGGCTTTCAGAACTTCGTGGAGGTTCATGCCGAAACCGAGCGCGACGATGGACGCTTGCAGGAGAAACTTGGAGAGGGATTTGCTGTCTGCGGAATACGGATGCGGAAGAGCTAGGCCGAAAATAATTCCGGCGCAGAGAGCGATGGGCGGAGAAACAAATCCTGTGGCTGAAAGAATCAGCAGGAGAAAGAAAATAATTTTTGGATTCATTTCTCGGGAGCGGCGGTTTTTGCGGGAGCGTGAGAAAGTTCGGAGACAATCTTTGCGGTCATAGTTTTGCTGACGCCGCAGCCGGTGTCATTGATGCGGCATTGCGCGAGCGTCATTTTGCAACCGCATGTACACGATTCAGAATTGAAGCGGCGGAGCGCCACGGTTTTTTGCGCGGCAGAAAGTTTGGAAAGATCCACGCCCGGAAGTTCGGTAGCGCGGTCGGCGTTTTTCAGAAAGACCTGGCCGGTGTCCTCGAAATATTCCACTTTGCCGTCGAAGGGAAGACCGAGAAGCGCGCGGACTTCCAGTTCGTAAATGGCGGGATCGTTCAAGCCGATGTGTTTTTGTACGACGCGGCCCTGCGTATCGAGCACGAAGGACGTGGGCAGCGCGGGAATTCCACCAAATTCAATGCGAAGTTTATCGGGAGCCATCGCAACGCGATAGTTGATGCCGGCTTTCTGCGAGAACTTTTTCACTTCGGCGGGATCGTCCTCGTCCGTGGCGAGGGCGATAATTTCGAGTTGGTCTTTGTATTTGCTCTGGAGCTCGATGAGTTCGGGAATTTCCGCGCGGCAGGGTCCGCACCAGGTGGCCCAGAAATTGACGATGACGATTTTGCCTTTGGTGTCGTCGAGTGAGATGGGTTTCCCGTCGAGGTCCTTGACGTCGAGGGCAGGAGCAGCGTCGGGATTTTTGACGAAGCGGATGAGGTTGTGGACTTCACTCTGACCTTGCGTTTTCGCGGCAGCGGATTTGTGCGGGTCGGCGTGCGTGCTGTGGCACCCGGAGAAGATTGCTGCGACTGAGGCGAGAGAACAGACGAGTTGGAGCCGGCGATAGGTCATGGTTGTGGTAGAGAAATAGTGTAGCGCAGAAGAAAGCGGCGAGCGACGAAGTGCGCTGTACTCCCCACCTCCCATGGTTTTGCATGAATGTGAAAACAAAGACGTTAGAGGGAAAGGGTTTTGTAAGAATATTCAGACGAAAGGAGTTAGATTCTTGACAGGATTTGAAGCGCCAGGGATAAGACCGCAGAAATGGGCTAGAATTGCGCCGATACGGGCGAGACAAAGCGCATTACTGAAAACTAATATAGTGCAGTATAACATATCAATTAACAGCAGGTCAGGGGGAATCAGGGGCTTAGACGGAGGAGAGCCATGGCGAGTGTCGCTGGGATTTTGGCCGAGTTGAAGAAAAAGGGTAAAGAGCAGTACAAGGCGATTTATTCGAGGCATGGGATTCCGCCGGAGCGATCGTTTGGTGTGCTGACGTCTGAGCTGAAAAAGATCGCGAAGACGATCAAAGGCGAGCAAAGGCTGGCGATGGAGCTCTACGGCACGGGAAAGATGGAGGCGATGTACCTCGCCGGGCTGGTGGCAGACGGCGCGAAGATGACGAAGCAAGAGTTGCAGGTGTGGGCGGCTGGGTCGCACGGGATGCCGTTGATTGCGGAATATACGTTGCCGTGGGTGGCGGCGGAAAGCCCGGCCGGTCGCGAGCTGGCGAAGGAATGGATTACGTCGAACGAAGAAGGGGTGGCATCGGCGGGATGGTGCTTGTATGTGGGAGTGATGGCTACGACGCGGGATGAACAACTGGATCTGAACGAAATAGAAACGTTGCTGCGAAAAGCCGTAAAGGAAGTTCACGGGGCAAAGAATCGCGTGAAATATACAATGAATGGATTCGTGATTGGGGTTGGGACATATGTGAAGCCGTTGTTGAAAGAGGCCAAGGCAGCGGCCAAAGAGATTGGCGAAGTTACAGTCGATATGGGCGAGACGGAGTGCAAGGTGCCGCTCGCGACGGAATACATTGCGAAGGCGGAGAAGATGGGACGGGTGGGGAAAAAGAAAAAGACAATGAAGTGCTAGCCGCGCGGAAAAAATCCACACCCTTATGCGTGCGAAGAATGGGGTACCCAAATTCTTCCAAAATTGCGAGGCAGAGAATGAAAGCAGCGGTGTTGCATGAGTTGGGAAAGGCGCCGAGGTATGCGGAGTTTGCGGAGCCAGTTGCGGGCGAAGGCGAAGCGCTGGTGCGCGTGCGTGCCGCCTCGCTCAAGGGTGTGGATCGGCAACTGGCGAGTGGCGCGCACTACGCGAGTCCGAGGGAATTTCCAGTGGTGTGCGGAACGGATGGAGTTGGCGAGCTCGAAGATGGCACGCGAGTTTTCTTTGGCGGGCCGCGGCGGCCGTTTGGAGCGATGGCTGAACGGACGGTGGTGCCGCGCGCGTTTTGCTTTGCTGTGCCGCCGGAGTTGAGCGATGAGTCAGCGGCAGCACTGCCGAATCCAGGTGTTTCTGCGTGGCTAACGCTGACGCAGCGCGCGAAATTGGTGGCGGGTGAAACGGTCTTGATTCTGGGCGCCACAGGAGTAACGGGACAACTTGCGGTGCAGATCGCGAAATTGCTTGGCGCGAAGCGCGTGATTGGCGCGGGACGAAATGAGAGCGCGCTGGCCCGGCTGCGAGAGTTAGGTGCGGACGTAACGATACCGCTTGCGCAAGAAACGGATGCATTGGTTGAAGAGTTCCGTCGCAACGCAGGAGAGGAAGGATTTGATGTTGTGATTGACTATTTGTGGGGCAAGCCTACGGAAGCATTGCTGGCCGCGATGGCGAAATCGGAATTTGCAGTGATAAAGAAGGAAACGCGCCTGGTGCAAGTGGGCGAGAGCGCCGGAGCGACGATTGCTCTGCCGGCGGCGGTGCTGCGGAGCACGGCGCTTACGATCTCCGGAACGGCGGGAATTCCTTCGCGCGAAATTCTAATGGATGCGATGCAGCAAGTGTTGACGCGAGGTGCGAGGGGCGAACTAAAGATAGAGACGGATCGAGTGGCGCTCGCGGAGTTTGAGAAAGTGTGGGAACGCAAAGTGGAATCAGGGCGGAGAGTTGTCGTGGCCGTGTAGAAAAAAAAGCCCATCTTTTGCGAAAGTCCCCTGGTACTTGCAGTACTCCAAAATTGCACCCAACTCGAAGGTTTTGCCATCGGTCAAAGGCTGTAAAATCCCTATCCATTTTATTTTGAATATCTTACAAGGGCAGCCTAAGGCGGAAGCAGTGCCTCCTAATAGGGGGGAGGTGCACATGCATTTTACCAAACGGCACTACCTATTGATCGGAGGTTCGGTGCTAGTGGCCGCGGCGTTGACGCTGGCTGCCACGACTCTGCCGGACCGCTCCAATCCTGTGACGCTGCCAGAGAACACGGCCATTCACGTGACTCTGGATCAAGCAGTGTCCAGCAATCGGAGCAATCCGGGAGACCACTTTGACGCAACGGTCTCCGAACCCGTCGTCATAGACGGCAAAACGGTAATTCCTCAGGGCGCTCACGCTGAGGGGTTGGTCGTTGATGCAAAACACTCCGGAAGACTGATGGGCCGGGCGCGTTTGCAGCTAGCGCTGCAATCCGTGGCGGTGGACGGACAGGACTACGATGTCCGCACCGTTTCCCACGCGCGCATTGGCCGCGACCACAAGAAACGCAACTGGCTGTGGATCGGCGGCGGAGCCGGTGGCGGCGCTGCGATTGGCGCGCTGGCAGGCGGAGGTACCGGCGCGTTGATTGGCGGACCCGTGGGCGCAGGAGCCGGAACCACCGTTGCCCTTCTGACAGGGAAGAAGGACATCAAGCTGGCTCCGGAAACTCCGGTCACGTTCAAGCTGGCTGATCCGGTAACCGTCAAAGTGAAGGGCTGACAGTCTGTCTAAGCCTTTCACAAATGACGTGAAGAAGGGCGGGCGTAATTTGCCCGCCCTCTTTTTTTGCCTTCAAGAATCCCAGGCACAAGAAACGTGCAACTAGAGCTTCTTAACAGGTTCCATTACGGAAGCCGGTTCCATCGTCGCGCTCTTGGATTCGTGTGGGCCGCGGCTGACACACCTGCGAGGAGAAGGGGTCAAGGAGAGTGGTGTGAAAGGCGCCCGCTCATGGCACTGAAAACATTAAAATTCGTTTAACAAAAAGAGGGGGCAAACTTCGCCCCCGCACCTGCTCAAGAAGAGTGAATCCGTTACCGCCAGGAATTCTGGTGGTCTCTGGTGATCACAGCGAAATCGCCCCGGCATCCGTGGTCCACCCAAATACCTTGCTTGTTCGTGCCCCAGCTATATCCTCTGGTGCACGCGGAATCGCTATGCTGCGTCACAAGCCGCACTCCACCTCGCGTGTCCACCCGGCAGTAATGCTTTCTCATGTCGTCGGAGTTGCACGCAATCGTTTGCGCATTTCGGTCGTCGTGCCGATTCTGGTTGTCATCGCGGCCGTCATGATTCACGTCACGATTTGTCCCGCTCTGATCCGAAAAGTTGGCGTTCCGCCCGACCGTGAAATCCGCACGGCATCCGTGGTCCACCCAGATACCCCGCTCGTCGGAGCCCCAACTGTAGCCCTCGGTGCAAGCGGCTTCGCTGTGCTGCGCCAGTAGGCGCACTCCGCTTCGCGTATCAAACGAGCAGGAGTGCCTTCTCTCATCATCGGAATTGCAGGGAATCGTTTGCGTATTTCGGTCGTCGTGCCGGTTGCGGTAGTCGTCCCGGTTGTCGCGGTTCGCATCCCGGTAAATTGCGTTCTGATCCTGGCCGTTCCTGTATTCGCCGACCGCGAAATCCGCCCGGCATCCGTGATCCACCCAAATGCCCCGTTCATCCGTTCCCCAGCTGTAGCCTTCGGTACAAGCGGCGTCGCTGTGCCGCGTCGCCAGGCGCACTCCGCCCCGTACATCCACCGAGCAGGAGTGTCTTCCCATATCGTCGGAGTTGCAGGAAATCGTGGACTGGCCCTGTGATCTCTGCGGAATGAATAGACAAATACTCAGCAAAGCCAAACTCAAGTAAAGACATCGGTTCTTCATGATCTGTAATTCTCCTTTTGTTTCTGTGCTTCCTCTGGAAGGTCATTCGGGCACTCACCGTTAGGCGGCTCCGCGGTACGTAGCACTTGCAGGGTGTTGAGGTCTGCTTCCTTCTTTTTTGCGCGCGTTGGAGCAGTGTATAACCACCATGGTAGGAGCTCCGCAGACGCCCGTCTGCTCACTTAAGGACACTATCCAGGATTTCTCGTCCCTTGCTGTGAGTGTCAAGCGAGGCAAAAGCAGCTGCGAAGCAGGAGGCGGGAGCGAATCACAGTAGTATGCTAGTCAGGTAGGCCCCCAGCCCGCAAAGCGCGCAAATCTACGCAAAATCAGGAGGAACGATGGCCGAACTCATGGGGTCCCAGGAAAAAAATTTCTTTGCGGGGCTCGTCGACTTCGGATTCCGGCAGCAGCAAGTGCGGCGGCTCGTAAAGGTTCTGTACGTGATCGCGGTGCTCGGAGGTTTTGTGGCCGTGGTGGCCAGTGTGGTGCTCGGATTTCAACAATCGCAGTCGCAGGGACTCGTCTCGCTGGTGTCAGGCATTGTGGCGTTTTTTGTGTGGGTGCTGCTCTCGCGCCTGCTTCTGGAACTGGCCCTCGTGATGCTTCGAACCGCCGAAGGAATCGAACGCGCGACGCACACGGGCGGCTAAAGTCGTGACTTTTCATCCTTTGTAGTGATTTTTTACCCTGAGCTTGCCGAAGGGCAGATTCGTTTCCTCCGCGTCGTTCGAGGGGCCAATCCTTAGATTGGCTCTCGGCGCTTTGTTTCTGTTTCGACTTACCACTTAGAACTTAGAACTTCACGCTCCGCGACGCCGTTTCGATTGTTTCCTACTTAATGCTATTCGTTTACAGATAACCAGATCCGGTGCATCTTTCCGTATGTTTTACGCAAGCCGGTCCCGCACAGGACGCCTCGTCCTCACCGGCATTTCCCTACTCCAGAGTTTCTTTTCGCTAAGTTCTTTGGAATGAACATTTAAAACAAAGGACTTAAACCGCCTGTGTTTTCAAAAAAAAGTGGGGGAGGGGGGGCGATTATTGTTAACCACGCATCTGGTGAGAAGGGTTTTGTAGCGGGAAATCGGAGGGTCGGCGCCAGGAAACGGGTTCGATGGGGCCGAGGAGAAATAGCCAAGACGCAGCGCCGAGGATGGACATGAATCCGGCGAGAAGGAAGGCGGAAAGGAACTTGCCGGTGTGCTGAACGAGAAAACCAGTAATGACGGGAGCTGAAATGCCGGCGAAATTGCCGATGAAATTTTGCAGGCCGGTCCAGCGACCGGTAGCGCGCGGGCCGGCGAGAATTTGCGGAATCACCCAGACGTTGGAGATGTTGAAGCCGTACGCGGCGGCGGCCAACAAAAGAAGAATGATAGCGAGATTGGTATCGGCAACGGCGCAGGCGGCAATGGCGAGTCCGCCGAAAGCCTGGCCGAACGCGATCATGGATTTGCGGACGGCGGTGACGCTGCGGCCGGACTCAATGAGGCGATCAGAGGCGTAACCCGTGGCGATAGCGACCGTAGCCATCAAAAGATAGGCGAGCGCGCCGATTTTTCCCATGTGAGAGAGAGAAAACTGCCGCTCGTGGACGAGATAGTACGGCAGCCAGGTGAGAAGAAAATAAAGAAAGTAGTTGCCACCGAAGTGGCCGAGAAAAGTTCCCCAGGCCGAGCGCGTGGCGAGAATGTCCACGACGCTGGGAGCAGGTTCGATTTTATTTGTGGCAGCTGAAACAGAAAGGCGCGGAGAGCGCGGCATGCGCGCGAGCCAGAACGGAATCCAGAGAAAGCCCGCCGCGCCGAGCACGAGAAAATACGGACGCCAGCCGTAACGGTCCATTAGCGAGCCCCCGAGAAGCAATCCAAACGCGGGGCCGGCGCAAACGCCGACGTTGATGCAGGCGTTGACGAAACCGCGGTGGCGCGCGGGAAAGTCGCGCACGACGATGTTCGCGAAGCTGGGATAGGCCGCGGATTCTCCGGCGCCGAGGAAGAGACGGCAGAGAAGGAGCGCGGCGAATCCGCGCGAGAAACCGGTGAAGAAAGTGGACGCGGACCAGACGGCGAAACCGATGGCGAGAACGTAGCCGGCGTGGAAGCGGTCGGCGAGCCAGCCGGAAAGAAGAAGGAAGGGAGTATAGGTCCAGAAAAAGGCGGAAAGAAGAAGTCCAAGGCGCGCGGGCGCGATGGAGAATTCATGCTCCAGAGTGGGAGCAGCGATAGAGAGGGCGCCGCGGTCAATGTAGGAGATAAAGATCGAGAGAAAGAGGAGCGCGAGAATGATAGAGAGAGCAGGAGAAAGTTTTTCGGGTTGAGGCGTGTCGAGGGAATTCACGGCGCGGGCATTGTGTATCAGGAGCGGAGAGAGAGCAATTAAAGAAGGCGGTTGTGTTTATCCGTACGACGCGCCGTAGCGGAAGAGGCCGGCGGCAGGGAGTTCTTCAATGCGCCGGATGTGTGCGGGAACAAAGATTGCGTGCTGGCCGGGAGAAAAAGGAACGGCGACTTCGATGGCGGAGTTTTCTTCGTTACGCATGCGGCTGAGGAAACAAAGGCCGCCTTTGGAAACGTTATCACACTCGACGAGTTCTTCGTGGGTTGCGTCAGCACGAATGCAGGCAGTGAGGGTGACGCGGGTACGAACATGACTGCGGCGATTTGGTTTGCCGCCACCGGAAAAAGCAGGAAGCGGTGCAGGTGCTGCCGGTTGAGTATTCGGGGGAGCCGTTTGTACGGCGACGGCCGCGGTTGAGGCAGCAGGTTGCAGTGAAACGAAGCTCGCGGTGACGATGTCATCGAGCACCGCAGTGGCGGCATAAGCAGATTGCGGGGCGGCAGCGGGTGGAGCGAATGCAGGAAGGTTTGTGGAGGCGGGAACGAAAGGCGGCACGGACTCGCGCGTGGGCACGGGGAGTAGCGCGGGAACGGATTTGCGCGGCGAGCCGGGTGCTGCTCAGGAGGCAGCGGAAACTCAATTTGCCAAAAATCGATCTCGGGATCAATGAAAGCGACGCCGTAAACATTGCCGCGCGGGTCTTCGCCAAGATGGCCGACGAGGCGGATTTCGGTTTCGCGGCCGGAGTAGGCGATGCGCATTCTGAGGGCTTCGTCGGGCGCAAATTTGTTTCGGGAGAGGATGCCGGCACCGTGACGGCTTAGGACGAGGGTGCGCGTTTCCTCTGAAAAGACGCGGCCAGAAGTGTCCGTGCCGAGGAGGATGATGGGAATTTTCTTAGGAATGCGATGGCTTCCGCGCACACCAGCCATAAGTGGCAACTCTGGGGCCAAGGGGTATATCGGGCGGAAAGGCAGAAAGCTTTAGCGAGGCAGGGGAGTACCGGGGTACTAAATCGTGCGCGAAAAGGGTCGTGGGAAGTACCGGGCGAATTGAATCGGGTGGGCTAGTGACTCGGGCGGAGGCGGGGAGCAGGATAGCAGGTGTACGAGGAAGTCGCGGTCGGAGTGAGAAATGGTCCTGGCGATCCTTACGATATGCGCGGTGCTGGTGCTCTTAAGCACGGCGGCGGAAAAGGCGCCTCAGGAAGTGCGAGCCAAACGCGAGAGAGATTGAACTTCAGAGTAGTGCCCTCCATCCCCACGCCCGAGCCGCCAGTGCCCCCACTGGCGGCTCACTTTTTTGAGTCGTCCGTATTCAGTACTCAGTTTTCAGTAGAAGTATGAAACCCTGGAGCTGATGAGTTTTGGGACGCAGGACTGAGCCTGCGGGCAAAATAAAAAGGGGGCTGGTGCAAGCCCCCTTTTCTTAATCGACCCCCCAAAACCGGACCCAGTCGAGGTTGGGTTCCGGCCACCCCGGGAAGCCAATCTTTATAAGTTGTTATAGAAGAGAGCATTTGGTGTGCCAGTGCGGGGAAAAATAAAAAGATTCATCCATTGAATTGAAAAGGTGAGAGTTAGGTGCATGTTGCATGGTCCTATGCTGAGCAGAAGCTAATGAATTCTACAAAATCCCACAGAGGGATGGGGGATTCGCTCCAGTCTTTGGGAGCGAATCTCTTCTTCCTGTGGGTTTGTGTGGAAATTTGCGTAAGGAATCAAGGATAGAGTGTGAAGGTTTCAACTTCAACAAGCTTACCGTTGACGAGGGTCGGTCGAATTTCCAGCAATGAGGATGGCTTCCTGATGACGTTAGGCGGGGTCGCGGGCTAGCGTGGTGCGTGAACGGCGCCAGAGATAGCGCGCCGGAAAGAACAGGACCGCGGCCCAAAGAATGAAGGAAGGGCCATAGCTTACGAGAACGAGCAAGATTGCGGAGAGGCCGCGGACTGCGTCGGAAAGACCGGTGCCGGCGGCGCTACGCAACTGCGCGGAAATAGATTCGACGGGAGCATCGTGTTCTTCGCGGAGAGAGAAATGGATGTTCGAGAACACGACGCGATTATCGAAACTGTGGCGTTGCAGTTCCATTTGTACGATTTCGCCGTGGATGGAAGCGAGCTGGCGTTCGATGGAGGCGAGGTCGATGATTTTTCCGTCGTGGTCTTTCAGCAATAGTTGAAGACGGCGCTCGTTATTCTGCGCGTTTTGGAGGCGGGCTTCGATGTCGCCGCGCTGTTGAACTATTTCGTCGGCGGCTTCTTCGTCCCGCTCGACATTTCCAATGGCCTTGAGATCCGCAAGCGTGGATGGATATTCGGAAGCAGGGACCTTCAGCGTTGCGGATAGCGTGCTGCCTGAGGGCTGGCCGACCATGCGGAGACGCGCAGCGTAGCCACGGTGGCGTTCCAAGATTTCCTCCATAGAGGAACGGGCATGGGTGAAGTCGTGAGTATTCACGGCGAGTTCTGCGGAATAGGCGATGCGTGGTTCCGCAGTCATGGCGTAGAGACCTGCGGCAACTGATTTAGTATCCGGGGCGGTAAGAACTTGTTCAGCCATGGCGGTCCGATCGATCAGCGCATCTGTTTCTGAGTGCGGACCTGACGGGAATTCCGTAAGAACATTAGTCGCTGGTTGTGAGGCCTTGTACATGGCAGGTCTGATCGGCGCACGGTGTGAAGTGAGAACGGTGAGCAGGCAGAGAACGAACAAAGAGCCTGCGACCAAAAGTGTCCGGCGCTTGGCCGGCGAGAGAGACGCAAAAGCCTGAGCGATAGATTGGCGAGAGAGTCGCATTGAGATGCCTCCGGGTGGTTCGAGGTTAGAACGGGGGAGCTTGAGATTCTTGCAGGATTTTTAAGACGCGAAACGAAACCTTAGGTGCTGGGACACGACGTTGAGATCCTTCAGCTATCCCCATCGGATAGCTTCAGGATGACAGGCTTTTGAAATCAGGCGCCGATGGAGGAGCGGAGGGCGGCGGCGATGGAGTGGGAGAAGCGTTGGACGTCGGAATCGTGTTCGGCTTCGACCATGACGCGGGCGAGCTGCTCGGTGCCCGAATAGCGGAGAACGATGCGGCCGTTTTCGCCGAGGGCGGAATTGGCTTCGGTGAGAGCGCGGACGACTTCGGCAAGGGATTCGAGCGGAGGCTTGGATTTTACTTTTACGTTGACGATGGTTTGCGGGTAGTCCTTGAAGCCGGAGACGAGAGATTCGAGGCTGCCGTTGAGCGCAACGAGAGAAGCGATTTTGACGGCGGTAAGAAGGCCATCGCCGGCGGGAGAATCTTCGAGAAAAATGACGTGGCCGGACTGTTCTCCGCCGAGTACATTTCCGCTTTTGAGCATTTCATCGAGAACGTAGCGATCGCCGACGTTGGTGCGGGCGAGAGAAATATTTTCGCGAGCCAGGATGCGTTCGAGGCCGAGGTTGGACATGGACGTGGCGACGACGCGATTGCCCGGAAGGTTGTTTTGGGATTTCAGGTAACGCGCGACCGCGAGAAGCACACCGTCACCATTGATGATTTTTCCATCGGCGGAGACAAAGAGGGCGCGGTCCGCATCGCCGTCAAAGGCGACTCCGAATGCGGCGCGTTCGGCAGGAACGCGCTGCTGAAGTTTTTCCAAATGGAGCGAGCCACAGCCAGCGTTGATGTTGCGGCCGTCCGGTTCTGTGCCGAGGTGAACCACGTCACATCCGAGCGATGCAAAAAGCTCAGGACCGAGTTGATAGGCAGCGCCGTTGGCACAATCGAGGACGATGCGAAGTCCTTTGAGATTCGCACCTGAGATGACGCGGCTGCGAAGAAAATCCAGATATTGATGATGCAGCGAATCGTCCGATTTCAGATTGGGCGACGCGGTAGCTGGTTTTTCCGACTGCAACTTGAGAATTCCGTCCTCGATGTCTTCCTCGACGGAGTCGGGGAACTTCATGCCGGCGTGAGAAAAAAGTTTTATGCCGTTGTCCTGATAAGGATTGTGTGACGCGGAGACAACGACGCCAGCATGGAAATCGTTTTGCCGAACGAGGCAGGCAACGCCGGGCGTGGTGAGAACTCCAGCGAAAGAAACGGAAGCGCCTCCGTGAGCGAGGCCGGCGGCAACAACGGATGCGATGTGAGGGCCCGATTCGCGAGTATCGGTTCCAATCAAAGCGTGGGGCGAAGGATGATCGCGATGGAGAAACGCGACGACGGAAACGCCAAGGGCGAAAAGAGTGGCGTCATCGAGAGGAGGTGTACCGGGGACGCCGCGGATGCCGTCCGTTCCAAAGAATTGTCTAGGCATAGAGTGAGCAGCCGCCAAATGATAACGGATAAAAAGTTTAGCACAGCGATTACGGAGAGCCAGGGGCGGTGGTAGGGAATGTGCTAACGTGGAGCCAACGGGGAGCAGCCCAGCGTGAGCGAAGTGCAAACGACAGCCCGGGAACGCGAGTTCGTGCGGCTGAAGGGATCTACATTCAGCCTGCGGGTAATTGCAGCGGGAATTTTGGTGCTCTTTGCGTACTATGCGCAGGGAGTGGTGATCACGCTGGTGCTGTCCATATTGCTGGCGTACTGCCTGGACCCACTCGTGGAACTAATGGAACGCATGCGCATTCCGAGGACAGTGGGGGCGATGGTGACGGTGCTGTTGCTTGGCGCAGCATTGGGCGCCGCGGGTTACGCGATGTGGATGAGGACATCAGACTTTGCTGAGAACTGGCCGAAATACGAAGAAGTTTTGAAGAAAGCCGCGGGCGCAGTGGAGGCAAAAATTTCGCGTATTGAGGGGCAGGTTTCACAAATTGGTCCGGCGCCTGCTCCCGGAGTGACGCGGGTGACAACGGCGGAAACCGGATTCTTGCATACGCTGATTCTGCGCGGGATCCCTTCGCTCTATGCATTGATTCTTGAAATTACGTTTGTGCCCTTTCTGGTTTTTTTCATGCTAGCGGAAAAAAGAGAAGTTTGGCACGGAACTCTGCAGCTTTTTCCGGTTTCGCGGCGCACACAGGTTAAGGAAACGCTGGATGATTTGCGTGACGTACTGCGCGATTACCTGGCGGGGATGATTGTGCTGACGCTGCTGGTGATTGCGATGAGCAGCGTTTTCTTCTGGGCGCTGGGGCTGGAATATCCGGTTTTGGCTGGAGCGGTTTCCGGAATCCTGAACATGGTGCCTTATATCGGGGCGGTGCTGGCGTGGCTGCCTGCGTTCGTATTGGCGCTGGCAAAATGGCAGACGGTGGGGTGGTTCGTGCTCATTGCGGGAGGCTTGACGGGGATTCACATATTTGCGTTGAACCTAATTGCCCCGCAGATCGTTGGGCGCAAAGTGAGGCTAAACGCCGTAGCGATTACAATTGCTCTGCTTTTTTGGGGCTGGGTATGGGGCGGGATGGGCCTGGTGTTGGCGATCCCCATAACGGCGACGCTGCGCGTGATTTGCGACCATACGGAGTCCTGGAAACCAGTGGGAAAATGGTTGAGCGCGTGAGGGCCATGGGCACGGACATGTGTCGCGCCTCCGGCGCTCGGTTTTAGCGAGCGAACCCAGTGCTAGTCAAGCGCTGGGCTAAGTAATACCGCACCTCCGGTGCTGGAAAAACGCAAGCCATCTCAAAGCGATAGAGGACGCGGGTCGACTTAGCACTGTCATTGCAAAACTAGGAATAACGCCCGTTGAGCAGCGGAGCAGCGCGGAGCTTGCGCACACGCGGCGCTGGAGTGGAGGCAGAGATGAAGGAAACGCAAGTGCTGCTGGACATTCTGGAAGAAGGCTATTGGAAAAAAGCGTGGCACGGACCGAATTTGAAGCAATCACTGCGAGGAGTGACCGCGAAACAGGCGGCATGGAGGCCAGCGGCGGGGCGACACAATATCTGGGAAGAAACGCTGCACGCGGCATACTGGAAATACGATGTGCGGCGGATTCTGGAGGGTGGGAAACGCGGGTCATTTGTTTTGAAGGGGAGTAATTTCTTCGCGCGGCCGGAAAAAGGGAAAGCGACGGAAACGGCATGGAAAACGGATAGAGAAATCCTGGAAGGCGAGCACGAACGGTTGCGCGAAGCTGTCAAGAAAGCACTCAACGGCAGCGGGGCTGAAAAAGTGACACGGCTGATTTACGGAGTGGCGTTTCACGATATTTATCATGCTGGGCAGATTCGATTGTTACGGAGACTGATGGGAAGCAGCGAATGAAAATGCTTCTTTTCAAAAAAAGAGGGCGGCTTCCTGCCGCCCTCTTTTTTTTGATGATGGATTGTTAGAACTGCAGCTTGAGTGCGAACTGAATCTGCCGTGACGAACCGAAATCGCCGCTCGGGAAACGCGTGCTGGAGATTCGGCCAAAGCTGGAATTACCTACGGTGAGGATTGGATTACCGAAGTTCGCCTGGTTGAACACGTCGAAAAATTCGGTGCGGAACTGCGTATTAACCCGCTCCGTGATTTTCGTGTTCTTAGTAATGGAGAAGTCTGTATTGAGGAAACCCGGGCCGGTAATTGCGTTGCGACCTAGGTCGCCGAAGTGGCAAGTGCTTGGAGAAGACGACGTGGTGCAAGGCACAACGAACGCCGTGGGGTCGCTGAACCACTGATTCGGATTGCCCGAGCTGGAGACGGATGCGGTGACGTCCGGCCGTAACGTGGCATTGCCAGTGAAGCCGGTGATCGCCGTCAGGACGTTGAGGGGATTTCCGGTCTGCGCCTGGCTGATGATGCCGAGCTGCCAACCGCTGACCAGGCGGTTTCCTTTGAAGGGCAATTCATAGAAACCGCTGAAGACGAAGCGATGGCGTACGTCGAAGTCAGAGAGGCCGCGGCTATTCGCGACGTCAAGACTGTTCTGAACGATTACACCCTGGGAATTGAGGGAATTATTGTCGATGGACTTTGAATAGGTATACGAAGTGTTGAACTGAAGGCCGTTTGAGATCCTCTTGTTGAAGGTCACCCACAGGGCGTTGTAGCTGGAATTGGAGCCACTGTCCACTTCTGTGATGTTGCCGAGAGTGCGACCGGGTGCGACCGCGCTGCCGGCATCAACAGTTGGAAACGGCCGCGTAGCTGTGGTGCCCGTGAAAAAGATCTGGTTGAGATTTCTGGCGACGCGAAGGTGTGTACCCTTCGAACCCACATAAGCAACCGTCAGGCCCATGGTGGAGGAAAGTTCATGCTGAACGTTCAGGTTCCACGATTGTACGTAAGGATTTTTGAAATCGGAATTGATGGTGCTGGGAGCAAGACCGGAAGCACCGGCGATGGTTTCGGCGTTTATCATCGAGAGACCGGCGGTGGTCGAGACAAGCGGCTGGGTGAACGGAGGGTTCGCATTGAGCGGTGAGACGGTGTTCAACACGGGTTGGTCAGTAAGAATGGCGTAACCAGAACGGATTACCGTCTTGCCGTTGCTGAAGGGATCCCACACGATTCCCAAACGCGGTTGGAAGTTTTTGTTATTCGTATCGTAAGCCTGGTCAAATCCATCCGAACCGACCTGGATTAGCGAAGACGTTGCCGGATCAAACGCGACGAATTTATCGGCCGCCTCGCTCGGGGTCAGATTCAGATCGTAGCGCAAGCCGAACTGTAAAGTGAGGTTAGAACGCACCTTGAAGCTGTCTTGAGCGAAGAACCCATAGGATGGCGCAAGGATCTTATTTGCGGTCACTCCACGGAAGGTGAAGTTTGACGGAGCATCCTTAATGAAGGCGGTCGTGCTCGCAAAGGTGAACGAGGTCGTGTCGTTCCCGAAGTTGTTGTTGTAGTTACGGCGAATTTCGGTTCCGAAGATCCATGCGTGCCGGCCATGCAGATAATTTACGGAGTCGCTGAAGACGGCAAGAGCGTCGCCGCGGCCCTGGGGGAATGCAGCGGGGCCGCCGAAGTTCAGCGCGCCGCCGGCGATACTGATTTGCGGTAACCCGAGGTCGGAATCAATACCGTTGTTGATGTTGAAATCGGCAGGATTCAAGGCCTGCACGGGCGAGAAGGTGATGTGAATGCGATTGTAGCCAAGGCGCGCAGTGTTTGTGAGACTCGGGCCAAAGATGTGGTCATAGGAGAAAGTTCCAATCTGCCTGCGCGAAGAACGAGTATCACCCCATCCAGGCAGCGTATTCCCTTGAAGAGTCGGCTCTCCACGAAGGTCCTGCTGAATAGCGATATACCCATGCAATCTGTCGTTGGAAGTAATCTGCACATCGACGTCGGCAGTACCTTGATCGATATTTACGGGGGCGCTAGCGGATCCGACAAACAAGGCCACACCGGTGGCGCTGGTGGCGTTCGAAGAAGGAATGACGGCTACGAGAGCTTGCACGGCAGCGTCGCCGGTCGCGAGAGCGTTTGTCCGCTCGGTGTCGGAAAGAACCGTACCGTTAATCGTGAGACCCTGCCGTTGCCTCAATCCTTCATAGCTAGCGAAAAAATGGGCACGGTTCTTGATGATCGGTCCGCCTGCGGCCGCGCCGAAATTGTTCCGCTTAAAGGGAGGCTTGGTGGCGGGTGCAACCGTGAAGAAATTCTTCGCGTCCAAAACTTCGTTGCGGAGGAATTCAAAAACCTCCCCGTGGATTTCGTTGGTGCCGGAGCGCGTCGCGATATTGGCAATCGCTCCTGAATTCCGACCGTACTCGGCACTGTAGGTGGAATTATCGACTTTGAATTCGGAGACGGTGTTGATAGAAGGCTGAAAGGTGATTTGATTCTGCGCCATGTCGTTCAAATTGACGCCGTTGACCATGAAGTTTACGGTGTCTTCCCGTTGCCCTGCAGTGTTGATCGCAAAAGAGCCCTGGCCACGAAGAGGGAACGTGAGAAACCCGTTCGCGGGAGGCGTGACTGTGCCTGGGGTCAGAAGACCCAAATCCACAAAGTGCCGTCCATTCAAGGGGATTTCCTGCACGGTCTTCTGCGTTATGACCTGGCCCATGGAAATATCCGAGGAATCGATCACCGGTGCGGCGCTAGAAACTTCCACGGTTTGCGAAACTTCACCGACGCTCAACGTTACGTTTTGCGTGGCCGTTGTTCCTACCTCGAGAATGTATGAACTGATTACATAGGTGCGGAAACCAGCTTGACTGACCTCAACGCGATAGCTGCCGGGAGGAAGTGCGGCAATCAGAAAATTGCCAGTACTGTCTGTCTCAACACTCCGCTCTAAATTCGTTGCCGTGTTTCTTACAGAAATCTTGGCACCCGTTACTGCTGATCCTTGAGCATCCGTCACAGTTCCCTGGAAGGTCGCCGCGGACTGTGCGTGCGCGGATAAAGATCCGAAGAACAGAAGCGACAGAATCGCAATAACGCTAACCGTGACTGAGGCCGCCCGAAATTTCACCATACCCCCTCCTCCTGATGTTCCGCGAAAATTGCTTTAGCCCCGCCAGTTGCGCGGACTTCTGGACAGGAACCTTGATGTCAAGGTCTTAAGGCAAGAGAGCGACCCTTTAGGGGGCATTCCAATGCGCACCATAACTAACTGAAAAAAAGTGGGTTAACGAAAAAGAGGAAACTGCGCGAGCCTCAATGGTACGAAAATTCGTACGTTATGCAGTTTATGGAACTGCGGCTACGGTTAGTCACACTCTGGGTAGAAAGCCCGCTTTCTGTAGTGAGCTAGGAACTGGAATTGGGGGAGCGAAGCGAACGGATGACCGAAGGGAGATCGGTGGCATCCTGGAAGAGGCGGATGGCGGCGGCGCCCGCGGCTCCGGCGGCGTAGCAGGAGGCGGCGTTTTCTAGAGTGATGCCGCCGATGGCGATGACGGGAATTTGCACGGCTTTGCAGATTTGGCGGAGACGATCCACACCTTGCGGCGGGCCGTAAAAGGCTTTCGAAGGCGTGTGAAAAATCGGGCTGAAGTAGATGTAGTCGGCGCCATCGCGCGCAGCTCCAAGCGCGGAGCCTAGCGAGTGGCAAGAAACACCAATCAGAAAATCGAGCGGCTTGCCGGCGTCCTTCGCAAAGCGATCGCAAAGGCGGCGCGCATCCGGAACGGAAAAACCATTTTCGCTGAGGTGAACGCCTCCCACTCCGGCGGCGAGGGCCACGTCCACCCGATCGTTGATGATGATGCGCGTTTGGGACGAGCGTGCGCGGACCGCTTGGAGAGCGGAGCGCGCGAGTTCGAGATTTTCTCCCCCGGGCAAATCTTTTTCGCGGAGTTGAATCCAGTCCACGCCGGCTGCGGCGACGGATTCGATCGTGCGAAGAAGCAAAGGAATCGCATCGGACGAAGTGGCGAGAGGGAGGCTGCGCCGGTCCGTAACGTAGCAGAGAACCGGTTTAGGCAGAGGGGCTCGGAGGAACACGGGAAGGTCCTGCTTTGGACTGAATCAGACTGACGCCGACAAGGATATCCAGAACTCCGAGGCCACTGACAATGCCGCGAAACGAAGAGTGCAGCAGAAAAAGGCGCATCGCATTCGGAAGATGGTGAAGGAAGTAGTTCTGCTCCCAAAAACTGGACCAGGGAAGATAGAGGAGTAAAGCGCCCATCTCCAAGCAAAGGACGATCAAGATTGCGCGCAGCGCTTTGTTCATGAATGAGGGTCAGCGCACCCGGGGAAGCTTTCTTTTGTATTAGTTAAGGTCAGCGAGTGGGTCTCTGAAGCGAGGCGATGCGGTCCGCAACGTCGCGGTAATCAATGTTGGCCGCATAGACCTGAGAGAAGCTCTTGAGCGCCGCTTCGATGTCACCCGCTGATTCCTGAGCGACGCCCAAATCATACCGCAACGCGAGAGTACTTTCCGCGTCAACGCCGGGAGTGTGGAGCGCGCGTTCGTACCAAATGGCGGCAATGTTGGCCTGGCCCTTTTCCATAAAGGCGAGACCGAGCAGCGTGCAGCACTGCATGGCATAGCGGAATGCTTTGCCCTTATCAGTGGCTTTGGCGACTTTCTGGAATTCGCTGATGGCTTCTTCAAGCAAGCCCATTTCGCGGAAGGCGATGCCGAGGTTGTAGTGCGTTTCGAGATCCTCGTCTTCGCCGCTGCCCATTTCGCCAAGCTCGGCGCGAAATTCGTCGAAGACTTCCTTGAGCGGACCGGATTCTATGTGCTCGGCGACAGGAGGTGCGGCGGAGACCGGAGCGTTCGGCGGCGGCGGCACCGGAGGGGCGGGCGCGATAGGAGCAGCCGTGCCAGGCTTGATAGCGATGGGAGCGAGCTGGTCAATGCCCATCTCGTCGAGCTCGCTGGCCATGTCCGCCAGGAACTGGTCTGCGGAAAGGGCTGCCGGTGTTGCAGTGACCGGGTGCTCAGGCGGTCTTTGATCGAATGCGGGAACGAGGGGCTCGGGAGTAATAACGAGCTCGTAGTCCTGCGCCAATTCGAATTCCGGTTCATGTTGAACGCGGGCAGCGGGGGCGCGTGGCGGCACAGCGGGCTTTGTAGGAGGAGGAGCGGTGGCCGCCGGTTCATCGAAAGACATCGCGATGGGTTGTTCATCGGGTTGCGCTGGCACGCGGGACGCGGCCGGCCCAGCGGCGAGTTCGGCAGAGAGATCTTCGAATGCATTTCCACCGGAAGCAGGAGCATCCACTTCAATGGGAATTTCGAATTCAGTGGGGGCTTCTTTCTTTGCGGGCGCGGGTGATTTCGGCGCAGATGTTTTGGGAATGGCCGCACCAGGTTGCGCCGCCAGGAATTCTTCGAGGGACGGTAACGCCGGATCCGGAACAGGTGCGGGAGGAGCGGCGTGAGCCGGCGCTGCTTCCTTGAGCATGGCGCTCCACTCATCCGAGAGATCAACTTCGTGAGTTCCCTTGCTTTCGTCTTCAGGAGTTGCGGAGACAACTTCGGCTTCCGCTTCGGCGACGGGAACTTCGAGCTCCTGCGGCGCCCGGTGCGGAGCCGGTGGTGCTTCGGTTTCGACTGCCGCAGTGGGCTGCGATGCGAAGAGTTCTTCGTCAGAAAGACCAGCGGCGCGCTGGAAGCGGCGGCGAAGTTCGCCGAAACGTTCGGAGCTGGCGCTTTCCCCGCGCTGATTGTGAATTTGTTCCAATTGCGCGGCTAGCTCGGCAGTGCGGCGATCATCGCCGGCGCCAAGAACGAAATCGAGAAGTTTTTCTAAAGTCGGCGTGTGACGCGGAGCGCGACGAAGAATTGCTTCAAGAAGGCCAATTGCTTTTTGCGTCAGACCATAGCTGGCGAAGAGATCAACGTCGGTGAGGGACTGCGCGATAAATTTCTGCGTTTCCTCATCAATGGGTTCTTCGTGAACGGCAGACGAGGCGGAGACAGCGGTCGAGGCGACCGTGGCGGGCTCCGGAGCGTCTGCGACTAACGGCGGGACATTATGACGAACTTTAGGCGCGTCCGGCTTGGTGAGTTCCGCTTGCAACGATTCCGTGAGCGGCTCTGAAATGCCAGCTTCCGGCTGCATGAGGCCCATCTTGACGAGAACGTTGTTGAGCTTTCGCTTGGCGGATTCCGAGTCAGGCTGGCGATCCAGGAGCTGCTCGAAAACTTCCTTGGCGCGCGGATATTGTTTGGCGGCAACGAGCGCGTCGCCGAGTTGCGCTAGCGCGTCCGGCAAACGGAAGGAATCACTGGTGCGCCCGTAGGTGTCCACGAGCCATTCGTGCGGCTCCAGCCTTCCCGGCATGTGGGAAGCAAGCTCGGTGAGCAAATGAGAAATGACGTCATGCTCGCCGGCGTCAATCATGGGAATGCGGAGCTTGGAAATCAGGGCCATCGCGCGATCGGCATGGTCCGATTCGAGAAGCGATTGCGCTACTTTTTGCGCGAGCGTGAAATTCTTTTCGTCAGCTTCGAGTACGCGCATTGCCAGCGAAGTGGCGTCTTCCCAATCGCCAGCTTTGATATAAAGATCGAGGAGAAATTCGCTTTGTTCTCCGCCTTTTTCCAGGCCAGGAAGGTTCTTAAGGACATCCGCGGCTTGCTTAAGATTGCCTTGTGCAGAATAGGACCGCGCTTTGACGGTGATGGCGGAAAAATTCCCCGCTTCAAGCTTCAGCGCTTTATCCGAAAGTTTTTCGCATTCGGCGTGATCGCCGCGAGCCAGCGCGCGCTGAGCAGCGGAAACGAACATTTCAATGGCTTCGGAATTCTGGCCCATCGCCTGGTAGAGATCCGCGAGACGAATCTGAATGCGCAGGTTATCGGGTTCCGCCAGAAGGAGTTTTTTCAGAAGAGAAACAGCTTCCGGCTGACGATTGTTCTTGAGGTGAATTTCCGCGAGCTGCAGAAAGAGCGGGCGCGCTTCGCTCATCACTCCTTGCTGAACATAGAGATCAGCGAGGCGTTCGAGAGGGCGAATTTCTTCGGGAGCGAGTTTGGCGATGCGCTTGTAAACAGCGATGGCTTTGGTGAGAAAACCGTCGCCGACAAAGATTTGGGCGAGGCGTTCAAAATAATCTATGGCTTGAAAAGTTTCGCCCTGGCGAATGTAGAGTTCGCCGATGGTCATCAGTGTGACCTGATCCTTGGGCTCGTACTTCAGGATCTGCTGATATTCGGCGATGGCCTGCGCAACTTTGCCCTGGTTCAAAAGCTTCTGCGCAGATTCGACGAACTTACTCTTGTTATAGGCCATGCTTACGTTTCGGAGAAGAGTCGAAGCGACTCCCTCCGAGACATTCTCCTAGGTCTCAGCGCGGCTAGGCAAACAACAAAAACACAGGACGACCTGAAAGCGGCCATCCGGCGCGCGGCCGATTAGAGGCCAGCACATTATTTACGCTACAGGCGGGGAGAGAGTGAGTCAACGAAGGCAGAGGGGGTTGTGAACAGGCAGTTATCCCCGTGGCGAATAGGAAACTTAGCGGCGAAAACGAGGCGAATGCGGGATGGGCCGAACCCGGAAGTAATGTCGGGAGCGAGGCTTGCGCTGTGCCGGAAGCACAGCAGCCGGACCGGAGATTCGAGAATGCACAGGTATGTTGCACGGAGGCCGACGGCAAAAACAAAGCCCGGAGGGAGGCAGGAAACCCCTCCAGGCTTCGTCTTTGTTACTAGCCTTAGTAAGTCAATTTCAGGCCAAGCTGAACCTGGCGGCTGCCGCCGTTGAAGAAGGAGGCATTCAAGAAAGCCGGGCCGAGGTTAAGCAAGTTGGTGTATCCGCTGCTGGTGGCGTTGGTGGTGTCCTGGAACACGTTGAGGGTGCCCAAGCTGAAGTTCGGGTGGTAGAAGACGGGGCACTGACACAGTTAGGTAATCAGAGGAAGGACAGTTTGCGTTGCGCCGGAGGACCAGCAATTAGATTCGCGAACTGGGGCGAAGGAGAAACGGTGAAGAGGCGTGGGACCGAGGCGGCGAAGAGCATCCAGATGGATGGGAGTGCCGTAGCCCTTGTGTTGGGCGAGACCGTAGCCGGGATATTCGGCGTCTAGTTGTTCGAGACGCGCGTCGCGGTGGGTTTTGGCGAGAATGGATGCAGCCGCGATGGAGACGCTGCGGGCGTCACCTTTGATGAGAGATTTTTGCTCGATGAGGACATCGAGCTGCATGGCGTCAATTAACAAATAATCGGGCACGATGGAAAGTTGCTGGAGAGCGGCGGTCATTGCCTGGCGGCTGGCTTGATAGATGTTCCAGGCGTCAATGCGGCCGGAGTCGACTTCGGCGACGGCCCAAGCAAGGGCATGTTCGCGAATGCGCGGAGCGAGTTCGGCGCGGCGGTCAGCATCGAGCTTCTTGGAATCGTCCAGGCCGACGATGCGGCGTTTGGGATTGAGTATGACGGCGGCGGCGACAACCGGGCCGAAGAGCGCGCCGCGGCCGGCTTCGTCAATGCCTGCGATGCGCGTCCAGCCGTGCTTGCGCGCGGCCAGCTCAAAGCGAGAAGAGCAGAGGCGACTCATAGCCAAGAGTGTTCGGTAGACAAAATGCCCGCGGGAATTCTAGCATGCAGGCTCTGTCGAATTCATCGTGGGATCAAAGGAATTGTGCTTCATGAAAAAGGCAGCACGAAGGACCGGAATCTTTTGGAAAGCGATGTTGAGTGCAGGATTCCTGGTAACGAGTGTTTCGACGCTGGCTGGGCAATCGGGACCGACTTCAGCTTCTGTCTCAACACAAGGAACAAAGGTCATTTTGGATACGGATATTGGCGACGACGTGGACGATGCGTTCGCACTGGGACTCGCGTTGCAAAGTCCTGAGCTGGAAATTGTTGGAGTGACGACAGCGTGGGGAGATACAGCACTGCGCGCGCGGATGGTGCGGCGGATGCTTTCGGAATTGGGGCACTCGGAGATTCCTGTAGCGGAAGGGATCGTTACGAAGAGCAAGACTCCATTTACGCAAGCTCGCTGGGCGGAGGGCGGGCCCGAGGCGGCGACACGGTTGGATGCGGTTGAGTTTCTACTTGGGCAAATCCGAAAATATCCGGGCGAGATTACACTTGTGGCGATTGGGCCGCTGACGAATGTAGGCGCGGCAATTGAGCGTGATGCTGCTACTTTTCGAAAAGTGAAGCGGGTGGTGCTGATGGGAGGGTCGGTCCGAAGAAGATATGGTGATTTGGGCTTCGCGGCGGATCGTGGGCCGGAGCCAGAATACAACATCGTGAGTGACATAAGCGCCGCTCAAAAATTGTTTCGAAGCGGCGTGCCGATTTTCATGATGCCTCTGGATTCGACGCAGTTGAAACTAGATGAAGTGAAACGCGAAATGCTTTTCAGCAAAGGGACTCCGCTGACCGACCAGCTCACGCTGCTCTATCACGAATGGGGGCAGACGACGCCGACGCTGTTTGACGTGATGGCTGTGGCGTTTGTGTTGGAACCGAAGCTTTGCCCGGTCGAGGAGCTGCACATCGAGGTCGATCAAGCAGGCTTCACCCGAGAAAGTAGCAGGACACCGAATGTTTCGGTGTGCCTTGCCTCGGATTCAGAGCAATTTTTTCATTTTGTTTTGCCGCGGCTGATGACGTCACCATCAAAAAAGAATTGAGTATCCCGGTGACGGCGCGGCGAGTCAAAGAGCGCCGGCAAGATGCCAGCGCTAAAAAAAAAGGCGCTGCGTTGAAGCAGCGCCTGGAAAACCTTTTAGTCGAGTTCGAGTTTAGGACTTGGCGTCGGAGCCAGCGGTTGCAGCAACGACTTCTTCGCGGGCGGCGCGTTTGATGCGGGCGGCTTTGCCCTTGAGGTCGCGGAGGTAATAGAGGCGGGCGCGGCGGACTTTGCCCTTGCCTGTGACTTCGACCGACGCAATGGTGGGCGAGTGGAGCGGGAAGATGCGCTCGACGCCCGTGCCAAAGCTGACGCGGCGGACGGTGAAAGTGGCGCTGGAGGCGCGGCCCTTTTTGGAAATCACAATACCTTCGAACGCCTGGATGCGCTCTTTGACCTTTTCGCCCTCGCCTTCCTGGAGGCGGACGTTGACGCGAACTGTGTCGCCCGGACGGAAATCGGGGAGGTCTTTGCGCAGCTGCGCTTCATGTAGTTTGCGAATTACCGGATGCATGTTCCTTATTCCCTGCAGACCCACTTAGGCGGGGCCAGCTCTTCTAGGACAAACAATGATTATAGGGGAAATGGGCTAGATTTTCCAGCGGGAATTGGCGGGGTTCCTCTAACTCTTGGGCTTGATTTCGCGCGGCACGACCACCCAGATTTCGGTACCTTGTTCAAATTCCTCTTCATTTAGTGGGGGAGCGAGCACAATCCCCCAACTGCTTTTGTGGCCTTTCAGCGGTCTAAGGTGTGAGACTAACGAGGATTCTAGCTTCTGTGAAGCTCCCCCCAAGGGACTTTAATTCGATCTGATCGCCAACACGCACCCTCGCGGTCTCGGAAGCAAAATCGAGGACCAGGATCACACCGCGGCCAGTAATTCGGATGCTGTCAGCAACTCTGGCCATGAGTTCCATTGGGCTGGTTAAGCTGCCGGGGTCGATTGAGACTTGCGTGCGATGATGGAGGTGGAGAAGAGCTCCATTTCTTCGAGTTGGGGGCTGAATTGGAGGAGGACGAGGTCCACGCCGGCTTTTTCGAATTGATGGAGGCGTTCGGAGACTTGTTCAGCTGTGCCGACCAGCCCGGAGCGGAGGCCGCGGTTGGAAACGGAATAGTCTTCGAGGGAGACGCGCTGTTCTAGTTGCGTGCCGGAAAGCCATTGCTGGTAATTCGCATAACCAGCGGCAGATTGTTGCACGTCGGTGATGCGGCGTACCTCGTCCTGGGCTTCCTTTTCGGTTTCGCGGACGATGGCGTAACCGGCGACGCCGAATTTTAGCGGTACGGAATTGTGTTGCTGGCGGCGCTGGCGTAGGTCGGCGATTTTTTCACCGACGCGTTCCGGCGGATCGCCGTGCATGAGGTAGGCGTCGCATTTTGCCGCGATGAGTTCTTTTGCGGCGGGAGATTCGCCGCCCGCGTAGAGAGTTGGACGCGGTTTTGAGACTGGCTTCGGCTGAAGAACGTTTTCTTCGACGCGATAGTACTTTCCTGAATACGAAAAATTATCTTTGGACCAGACGCCGTCGAGGATATCGAGCCATTCGCTGGTGCGGGCGTAGCGGTCGTCGTGCTGCTCGAAGCCGACGCCGTATTTGTGGGCTTCGGAGGCCCACCACGAGGAGACGACGTTGAGCGTCAGGCGGCCGTTGCTAATGTGGTCTATGTTCGAGGCTTGCTTCGCGAGCAACGCGGGTTGATGAAATGTGGGACGAACGGCGACCATGAGTTCGATGCGCTCGGTGACGGCGGCGAGAGCGGCGGCGGTGGACCAGGCGTCGAGTGAAGGCGCTTCCACACCTTTGATGTCGTTGAGGTTTAGTTCGGCGATGAGCGTGAGGTCGAAGCCGAGCTGTTCGCTGCGTTGCGCGAGGCGCTTCACATAGGGCCAAGTGGCCTCCATGTTTTCATCGGCGACATTGCGGAGCCAGCCGCCGAAAACGGGGAGCCAGTAGCCGTACCTCACCGTGCGGCACCGGCGAGACGGGATTGTGCGGATTGTTTTTGTTCGTTGGCCTGTGCTTCTGCGATAAGGAAGTCCGCGAGACGGCCGTAGGGATTGAATCCGATGACGCGCTCGGGATCGGCGACAAAATTGGAGAGCGCGTTTACGTCGTAGTAGAGCAGA
>Ga0210406_10000262_pt1 | contig 78116 bp, 66 predicted proteins | sample IncBWC30MmetaG_FD_155454 | JGI IMG/M metagenome (GOLD analysis project Ga0210406, IMG submission 155454) | Forest soil microbial communities from Barre Woods Harvard Forest LTER site, Petersham, Massachusetts, United States - Inc-BW-C-30-M | ecosystem: Environmental > Terrestrial > Soil >...
CTAGAGTTCGCAGCAGCTACTGATTTTGTCACCGTAACATTTATGTTAACAAACACTTATACGAACAACCGCCGAGTGAGGCAGGCGGGTTCGGATAGGACGGGAAGTGGCGCGTTTTGTGGACGCTCGTGTACGATGGTCCGTGAGGAGAACGCATGACCCGACCGGCCGGAACGTACGCGATATTCGAGACTTCGCAGGGCAACATTGTCATTCGCCTGCTCGAGAAGGAAGCGCCCAAAACGGTGGCCAATTTCATAGGCCTGGCGGAAGGGACCAAGGAATTCACCGACGAAATGAACGGGAAGAAGCAGAAGAAGAATTATTACGATGGCCTGACGTTTCACCGCGTGATTCCCGACTTCATGATCCAAGGCGGATGCCCGCGCGGCGACGGACGCGGTGGACCGGGCTACACTTTTCCCGACGAGTTCCACCCTTCGCTGAAGCATTCCAAGGCCGGGAAGCTCTCCATGGCCAACTCTGGTCCGGGAACGAACGGCAGCCAGTTTTTTATCACCGTGGCGGCGACCCCCTGGCTGGACAACAAGCACACCATTTTTGGCGAAGTGGTCGAAGGCCAGGAAGTCGCGGACAAAATCTCCAAGCTGCCACGCGACGCCAGCGACCGTCCGCGCACGCCCGTGGCTTTGAACAAGGTGCGCATCGAGCGATTGCCGTAGCCGGGGATTTAAGCCCAGGACTCCGCGAGCGGAACACAGAGGTACGGAGAAGCATGCTCACGCCGCAGCAAGCGCTGCGAATCACCATTGAAATGATTTTTGTACTGCTCGGAGGGCTCGTCGTCTGGCTCGGTCTTAGCGAGCATATTTTGTTCGATCGGCGCAAGCCTGGGTGGCTCCTGCTGAGCGCTGCGCTCATCGTGTGGGGCCTGCGCGCTCTCTACAAGCCCGGGCAATGGTGGTCGCGCAAGGAGCAGTGGACGCGCGGGCTCTCTTTGGCCCTGTTGGGCGTGGTGATGCTGGCGATCTCGCGCGTACCGTTTCCGTGGGTGGGAGGACTGCTGGCATTCGCCGGCGTGTTGCTCGTGCTTCGCGGCCTCATAGGCGCCGTACTAATCCTCCCGCGCTAGCTGCCTGCTAAGGTGTTTCTCTCCTGGATTTAAGCGCTTCCTTCGATATAATCCGCGCAACGGATTCTCCGTCAGCACACCCACCAAAAACGAACAAGGAGATACTCATGTTCAAGGGATTCAAGGAATTTGCTATGCGGGGCAATGGCGCTGCCGCTGCGTGTGCCCAACGCGCGGGTAACCATGACAGAGCCACCCCCACCCGGGTGTTTAGAAGAGGCGGGGTTGGCGGCGGGGGGCTTCACGCTGGAAGTATTCGTAGGCGCGGGGGGTGGCTACGCGGCCGCGGGGGGTACGGTCGATCATGCCGATTTGCATGAGGTAGGGCTCGTACATTTCTTCGATGGCGTCTTCTTCTTCGCTGAGGGCGGCGGCCAGGGTGCCAACGCCGACGGGGCCGCCGCCATATTTGTCGATCAGGGCGAGCATCAGGTTGCGGTCGACTTCGTCGAGGCCGTTTTCGTCGATGCCGAGCTTGGCGAGGGATTCCTGAGCTACGGCGCGAGTGATGCGGCCGGCGGCGCGCACCTCCGCGAAGTCGCGGGCGCGGCGGAGCAGCCGGTTGGCGACGCGCGGCGTTCCACGGCAGCGGCGGGCGATCTCTTCGGCGCCGCCTTCGTCCATTTCGATGGCGAGAATCTTGGCGGAGCGGTGCAGGATGATGAGCAGATCTTCCGGCTCGTAAAAATCGAGACGATGGACGATGCCGAAGCGCGAGCGCAGCGGCGCGGTGATGAGTCCGGCGCGGGTTGTGGCGCCGATGAGCGTGAAATGGCCCAGGGGAAAGGGATGGATGCGGGCGCCGGGGCCCTGGCCGATGATGAGGTCGACGCGAAAGTCTTCCATGGCGGGGTAGAGGACTTCTTCAACAGCGGGCTGGAGACGATGGATTTCGTCGAGGAAGAAGACTTCCTTAGGTTCGAGGGAAGTGAGGATGGCGGTGAGGTCGCCCTTGCGTTCGAGGAGCGGGCCGGCGCTGGTTTTGATGGGGACGGCAAGCTCATTGGCGATGATTTGCGCTAGGGTGGTTTTGCCGAGGCCGGGAGGGCCGTAGAGGAGCACGTGGTCGAGGGCTTCGTCGCGGCTGCGCGCGGCTTCGATGGCGATTTGGATATTTTCTTTAACGCGCTTTTGGCCGATGTATTCGTCGAGGCGCTTGGGGCGAACGCTGGCCTCGATGCGGAGGTCTTCGTCGATGGCTTGGCCGGAGACAATACGGGCGGGTTGACGTTGGGACATCATCCGCTTTGCGCTGGCGTCAGGCATGCAAGAGTTTTACCACAGAGGGACAGAGGGCGCAGAGAAGAAAACAGGAGTGCTCATGCGCCGGCGCGGGTGGTGCGGCCTTTGGGGGCGCTTAGGGATTGCAGGGAGGCTCGGAGGAGCTTCTCGAAACTGGCGGTGCCGGCTTCGTGCTTGGCTTCGGCGACTGCGCTTTCGGCGGTGCGGGCATCGTAGCCGAGGTTTACGAGCGCGGAGATTACGTCGGCTTCCGCTCCCGCGGGGGAGGATGCCGCGGGCTTTTGCGCATCGATGGCGACGGCTTCGAGCTTGTCTTTCAGTTCCACTATGATGCGCTCGGCGGTTTTGCGACCGACTCCGGGGATGCGCGTGAGGCGCGCCAGATCGCCGCCGCGAATGGCGGGGACCAATTCTTCAACGCTCATGCCGGACAGGATTTTAAGGGCCAGGGAAGGACCGACGCCGGAGGCGGAGAGCAACAGCTCGAAAAAGTGTTTTTCGCGGGAGGAGAGAAAGCCGTACAGGGAGAGGGCGTCTTCGCGCACGTGCGTGTGGATTAAAAGCGTGACTTCGGTGTGCAAGTCGCCCAGGGAGGCGAAAGTGGAGAGCGGGACTTGCACGAGGTAGCCGACGCCGCCGACGTCCACGAGGACTTGATTCGGGCGCTTGTCGGTGAGACGTCCGCGAAGCTGGCCAATCATCGGGGAAGAGTATTCAGCAGCGCGGCGGGAGTGTCAACGCGAGCGGCGGTTGCTGACCCGGGACGAAGCGGGGCGATTGGCCGGTCAGGTATTCGTGGCGTTGGGAAAAGGCGGCGGGGTCTGCTAGAATGATGGCTTGCATTTTGAACATTTTCGGCGAGTCGAATAGGAATACTTATGGCGATGAAGTGTGAATTGTGCGGCAAAGGGCCGCATTTTGGAAATGTGATCAGCCACGCGAACAATACGCGGCGGCGGCGGTGGAATCCGAATTTGCGCCGCGTGCGCGGGTTGGTGAACGGCGCGAAGAAGCAAATGCGGGTTTGCGCGGCGTGCATTCGCGCGGGCCGCGTGAAGAAAGCTGCCTGAGCACCGGACCTTGAGTTCTCCCCCTTTTATAAAGAGAGCTGCTGCGGGGCTGGGACGGGCTAAAGCCCGCCCCAACACGTGCCCTGACGTGCGCCTCTATACGGCGAGATTGACGCGCGGGGCGGTGTTGTTGCCGCTGGGGGCGCTGATTCTTTTCGGCGGGGCGGGTTGCAAGCAACAGAAGCAGCCGGCGTCGGACGTGTGGGCGACGGTCAACGGGCAAGAGATCAAGCGCGACGACGTCGACAAGTTTTACCGCACGCGGGTGAGCCCGGAGGGGCAGGAGCCTTCGCAGGAAGAGGCGCTGTCGCTGAAATTGAACGTTCTGGACGAGCTGATCAACAACGAGATTCTGCTGGAGCGCGCCAAGAAACTGAATCTGGAGGCCAGCGACGGCGAGGTCGAGGACAAATTCACGGAGCTGAAAAGCCCGTTTACGGAAGACGAATTTCAGCGGCAGTTGAAAGAGCGCGGCGTTTCGGTGGATGACTTGAAACGCGATTTGCGGCGGCAGCTTTCCATTCAGAAGCTGCTGAACCGCGAAGTGGTTGCGAAGATCACCATCACCGACCAGGACGTGGCGGATTTTTACAATGCGAACAAGGCGCAGTTCAATGTGGCCGAGCCGCAGTATCGCATCGCGCAGATCGTGGTGACGCCGCGCAAAGAGCCGCAAGTGCGCAATCGAAAGAATGACGACGCGACCAATGAGGCCGAGGCGCAGCGCAAAGTGAAGATGTTGATGGACCGGCTGAACAGCGGCGCGGATTTCGGGCAATTGGCGATGGATTATTCCGAAGACATGAATACAACGACGACCGGCGGAGATTTAGGGTATGTCCCGGAGTCGGCGCTGAACCAATCAGACCCGGCGCTGAAAAAAATGGTGATGGGAATGAAGCCAGGGCAGGTCAGTCCGGCGCTGCAATTGAAGGAAGGCTACCGGATCTTGAAACTGGTGGCGCGCGAGTCGCCGGGGCAGCGCGGGATTAGCGATCCGCAGGTGCAGCAGACGATTCGCGACACGCTGCGCAATCGCAAGGAACAGTTGCTGCGCGCGGCGTACCTGGCGATTGCGCGCGATGAAGCGCGGGTGGCCAATTATTTGGCGGAGCAGGTGATCGAGGCGGCCGGGAAACTTCCGGAAGCGGCAAAGACTGCCAAGCCGACCAAAGAGATCGTGCCGTAGCGGCTGTTGTTCGTTTTGGTTTCAGTCGATCCAGGCGAGAATTTCGCCGGCGTTTACCGGCTGGCCTTCCTTCACTAGCAGGCGTTCTACTGTGCCGCTCTTGGGCGAGCGAATTTCGTTTTGCATTTTCATGGCTTCCACAACCAGCAATCCCTGCCCCGCTTCCACTTTCTCTCCCGCTTGAACTAACACGCGAGCGATTTTCCCCGGCATAGGCGCGAGGATTTGCTGACGCCCTTGGGCTTCGAGGGCGCCGTGACGGCGTCCGCGCCACGCGCGGGGATCGGATAGTTCCGCGGTGAATTCGCGGTGGCCGATTTGCAGGGTGAGCGCGCCGCTGGGCGTGGGTGCGATGCGCACTTCGTGCGACTTACCGTTGAGGAGAATGGAGAAAATGTTGGGCGCGATTTCGACGGCGTCGGCGTCGAGGGGTTCGCCGTCTAGAACGATCCGCCAGCGGTCCGAGTTGCGTTGCAACTCGACTACGCGTGCACGCTTGTCGATTTGGATCTCGAATTTCACGGCGTGCGGTCCCGTTGGTCGTGGCGAGCATCTTGTTTCCAGCGCGAGGATGCCGCGTCTTGCGCTGACATCGGCGACGAATTCTGCCATAAGGCGGCGGCGATGGCGGCAGCGTCTGCGGCGCTGCTATCGATTTCGGGGGCGCCATGTTTTTCTCTCGCGAGGAACTGGTCGAGCCATTTGGTGTGGATTTCGCCGCGGAGGAAATCGGGATCGGAGAGGATGCGGCGGAAAAGCCCGGCGTTGGTCTTGATGCCGGTGATGGTGTATTCGTCGAGGGCGCGGCGAAGCCGGGCGATGGTTTCTTCGCGGGAGTTGCCCCAGGCGATGAGTTTGCTGAGGAGAGGATCGTATTCGTTGGGAACAATCCAGCCTTCGTAGACGCCTTCGTCGAGGCGAATGCCGGGGCCGCTGGGGGCGTGGAGGGAAAGAATCTTTCCGGGCGAGGGGAAGAAATTGTTGTCGGGATCCTCGGCGTACAGACGCACTTCCATGGCGTGGCCGCGCGGCGTGATGGTTTCCCATGCGAAAGGGAGGCGGTGGCCGGCGGCGATGGCGATTTGGAGTTTGACGAGGTCGAGGCCGGTGACTTGCTCGGTGACGGGATGCTCGACTTGCAGACGCGTGTTGACTTCGAGGAAATAGAAATTAAGGTGAGTGTCGACGAGAAATTCGACGGTGCCGGCGTTAATGTAACGGCCGGCGCGCGCCAGGCGAACCGCGGCGTCGCCCATTTTTTTGCGCAGCTCGGGCGTGACGATGGGCGAAGGGGCTTCTTCGATGACTTTTTGGTGCCGACGCTGCACGGAGCATTCGCGTTCGCCAAGAGAGACGACGCGGCCGTGGGAGTCGGCGAAGATTTGGATTTCGATGTGGCGGGGATTTTCCAGATATTTTTCGAGATATAGACGCGGGTCGCCGAAAGCGTTGAGCGCCTCGGAGGAGGCATCGCGCCAGGCGGCAGCGAAATCAGGATCGCCGGCGACGAGTCGCATGCCTTTTCCGCCGCCGCCGGAGACGGCTTTGAGAAGAACGGGATAGCCCATGTTTTGCGCGAGAGCCTGTGCTTCATCGGGTTTTTCAATGGGATCGTTGGCGCCGGGAACGGTGGGGACATCGGAGCGGCGAGCGAGCTGGCGGCCGGCGGTTTTCGAGCCGAGAGCTTCCATGGCTTCGGAGGGCGGACCGATGAACACGAGGCTGGTTTCTTCGCAGGCGCGAGGGAGAGCGGGATTTTCCGCAAGGAAGCCGTAGCCGGGGTGGACGGCGTCGCAGCCGGAGCGGCGGGCGATGTCGATCAGTTTGTCGATGCGGAGATAACTTTCGCGCGAGGGCGCGGGGCCGATGGGGTAGGCTTCGTCGGCGAGGCGGACGTGGAGGGAGGCGCGGTCGGCTTCGCTGAAGACGGCGACGGAGCGGATGCCGAGTTCGCGGCAAGCGCGGAGGATGCGCACGGCGATTTCGCCGCGATTGACGATCAGGATTTTGTTGAACATGCGGGTTTGACGACGCTGCGGGATTCTAGCATGCGACGGCGGCCTGTCTTGGTGAGCGGGTGAGGTGGGTGCCCAATTGTGTCGGTTGTGAAAAGAGTGCTCGCAGCTGGAGCTACCGGGACGCGCTACAGCACGCCCCTACAACTTGGTTGCGGGGGTGAGCGTTTGCGGTGTAAGAAGGTTCGGCGAAATGCGATCGGTCTGCGAATGGAGATGACTATGAAGAGGGGATTGGCGACGATTTTGAGCTTGGCAGCTCTTTGTGTTTGTGTCGAGCTGGGGCGCAGCTTGCTGCGCCCGCAGGTTGCAAGCGCGCAGGACGGGGCGATTGCGCCGGCGGAGAGTCTTGTTGTGGAGGGCGTGCCGGCGATTCCGGCTTCGCTGGTGGAGACGGCGGGGCGCTATGGCTCGTACCGGAGCGCGACGCTGGCAGACTGGAGTCCGATTGGGCGGGAGATGCTGATTGCCACGCGCTTTGCGGACACCGCGCAACTCCATTTGGTGAAGATGCCGGGCGGGGAGCGGCAACAGCTCACGTTTTTTGCGGATGCCGTCGGAAATGGGAGATTTCATCCGAATGGCGGGGATTACATTTTATTTGCGAAGGACATTGGCGGTGGCGAGTGGTACCAGCTTTATCGGTACGACATGGCGAGCGGGGACGTCACGCTGTTGACGGATGGGAAGTCGCGGAACTTGCTGGGACCGTGGTCCTCAGGCGGGAACCAGATCGCTTATATGTCGACGCGGCGGACGGGGAAGGACACGGATTTGTGGGTGATGAATCCGGCGGACCCGAAGAGCGATCGCTTGCTGACCAAGCTGGAAGGAGGCGGGTGGGGACCGGAAGATTGGTCGCCGGATGATTCGAAGATTCTACTGAAGGAAGAGATTTCGTTGAACGAGGCGTACCTGTGGTTGGTGGACACGAAGACAGGCGAGAAGTCGGCGTTGCTGCCCGGCGGAACGAAGCGCGGGGACAAAATTGCGTATGGCGACGTGAGGTTCAGCAAAGATGGAAAAGGAATCTACGTGACCACGGATTCCGGGTCGGAGTCTATGAACCTGGCTTACGTGGAGCTGGGCCGTCCGGAGATCAAGTACCTGGTTACCGGGCCGGAGGCCAAGTGGGATGTGGAGCGGTTGGAGCTCTCAAGGGATGGGAAACTGATCGCATTTGTGAAAGACGAGGATGGGCTGAGCGTGATTCATGTGCGGAAGACGGCGGACCAAAAGGAGGTGGCGCTGAGAAACCTGCCGGCGGGAGTGGTCACAAATTTGCGCTGGAGTCGGGATGGACAGGATCTGGGTTTTTCGCTGACGAATGCGCGCGGGCCGGGAGATTGTTATTCCTATGACGTGACGACGGGAAAGCTGGAGCGCTGGACGACGAGCGAAACGGCGGTGAAGACCGATGCGTTTCCGGAAGCGGAGTTGGTGAAGTGGAAGAGCTTTGACGGCAAGGAGATTTCGGGATTTTTGTACAAGCCGCCGGCGAAGCTCACGGGCAAGAGGCCGGTGCTGGTGGTGATTCACGGCGGGCCGGAAGGGCAATCGCAGCCGACGTTTCTGGGGCGCAGCAATTATTACTTGAATGAGCTGGGGATCGCGCTGATTTATCCGAACGTGCGCGGATCGACGGGATACGGGAAGACGTTTTCGCTGCTGGACAACGGATTCAAGCGCGAGGATACCTACAAGGATATCAACGCGCTGTTTGACTGGATCGGAACGCGGCCGGACCTGGATGCCGAACGCATCGCGGTAACCGGCGGAAGCTACGGCGGGCACATGACGCTGGCGGTGTCGACGTTTTACAGCGACCGCATTCGCTGCTCGGTGGATATCGTGGGCATGTCGAACCTGGTGACCTTTCTGGAGCATACCGAAGCGTACCGGCGGGATTTGCGGCGCGTGGAGTATGGGGATGAGCGCGAGCCGAAGATGCGGGAGTTTTTGGAGAAGATCGCGCCGATGAACAACATCGAGAAGATCAAGAAGCCGATGTTTGTGATTGCGGGAAAGAACGATCCGCGCGTGCCGGTCAGCGAGTCGCAGCAGATTGCGGACGCGCTGAAGAAGGAGGGGACGCCTGTGTGGCTGCTGATCGCCAAGGACGAGGGGCACGGGTATCGTAAGAAGGGCAACCAGGATTTCCAGTTTTATGCGACGGTGGAGTTTTTGCGGGAGTACCTGCTGAAATAAGAAAAGAACTTCACCACAGAGGGCACAGAGTTCGCAGGCCTGTTTTCGCTACACCGGCGCCTCACAGTGGGATGTTACCGTGCTTTTTCTTGGGGTTGGTGTCGCGCTTGGTTTCTAAGGCGCGGAGGGCGGTGATGACGCGGGTGCGGGTAGCGGCAGGCTCGATGACGGCGTCGATGTAGCCGCGCTCGGCGGCTACAAAAGGGTTGGCGAAGCGGTCGCGGAATTCGGCGATTTTTTCGCGGCGCAGGGCTTCGCGTTCGGACTCCGGGACTTTCTCCAATTCACGTTTGTAAACAATATTGACTGCCCCTTCGGGGCCCATGACGGCGATTTCCGCGGTGGGCCAGGCGAAATTGGCGTCAGTGCGGATGTGCTTGGAGGCCATGACGCAATAGGCACCGCCGTAGGCTTTGCGGGTGATGATAGTGATTTTTGGGACCGTGGCTTCGGCGAAGGCGAAGAGCAGCTTGGCGCCGTGTTTGATGATGCCGCCAAATTCCTGCTGCGTGCCAGGGAGGAAGCCGGGAACGTCTTCGAAAGTGATGAGCGGGATGTTGAAAGCGTCGCAGAAGCGCACGAAGCGCGCGCCTTTTACGGAGGCGTTGATGTCGAGAACGCCGGCAAGAAACGCGGGCTGATTGGCGACGATGCCGACGGGACGGCTGTCGAGGCGGGCGAAACCTACGACTAAATTCTTGGCGAAATGCTCGTGGACCTCGAAGAAGTAAGCGTCGTCCACGACGGAATGAATGGCGTCTTTGATGTCGTAAGGCTTTTGCGGATCGTCGGGAACGAGCGTGTTGAGCGCTTCATCGCGGCGATCGACCGGATCGGAAGTGGCGCGGCGCGGCGGGTCGTCAACATTGTTGGAAGGAAGAAAGCTCAGCAGTTCGCGAATCATGGCCAGGCAATCGGCATCGTCGGGAGCGACGAAATGCGCGACGCCGCTGGTGGCGTTGTGGGTCATGGCGCCGCCGAGCTCCTGCTTGGTGACTTCCTCGTGGGTGACGGTCTTGATGACGTCGGGGCCGGTAACGAACATGTAGGAGGTATCGCGGGTCATGAAGATGAAGTCGGTGATGGCGGGGGAATAAACGGCTCCGCCAGCGCAAGGACCCATCACCGCGCTGATTTGCGGGATGACGCCGCTGGCCAGCGTGTTGCGCAGAAAAATATCGGCATAGCCAGCGAGGGAGGCGACGCCTTCCTGAATGCGCGCGCCGCCGGAATCGTTGAGGCCGATGACGGGAGCGCCGGCGCGCATGGCGAGATCCATGATTTTGCAGATTTTCAGCGCGTTGGTTTCGGAGAGCGAGCCGCCGAAGACGGTGAAGTCCTGCGCGAAGACGTAGACAAGACGGCCATCGATGCGGCCGAATCCCGTGACGAAGCCGTCGCCGGCGGGACGCTGCTCGTCCATGCCGAAGTCGGTGCAGCGATGGCGCATGAATTTGTCCAGCTCTTCGAAGGAATTCTCGTCGAGGAGCAAATGGATGCGCTCGCGCGCGGTCAGCTTGCCTGCTTTGTGTTCGCGTTCGCGCCGCTCGGGCCCGCCGCCAGCTTCGGCTTCCGCGTCGAGCTTGCGGAGCTCCTCCATGCGGTCATGATGATTGGCGAGTGATTGTGAAACGCGCTTAGGTTCAGGCAACGGGACCTCCGGGAGGCGCCGGTTCCTTGACGCCGAAAATGCGTACGGCGAGATGCGTGGCCAGCCAGACAGTGCCGAGGAGGAGAACCACACCGAGAAGCAACTCCGCGGCGATGGCGATGGCACGCTGCAGCGGCGACGGGATGGAGGTGACGTAAACGGTAGCACGGACGAGTGTGAACATGGCGGCGAGAGTCATCGCCACGATGAGGATGGTGGTCAAAACGGAAGCGAAGATTCGTTTCATGGGAACCGCGGTAGAAGGATAGCGCAATGGAGAGGAAATCAGAATGTGTTGGACGATGGGGTTGCGTGGTCCTGGTATTACGTTGAGGTCGGCGCCTGGAATTTACAAATCGCCCTACAAGGGAGTCAGCGTAAACGCTTCGGCCACAGGCATCAGCGCAAGCCGGACCAGTCGTCGGCTACCAGGATGGAATCGGTGGGATTGGAGGCGTCGTACTTGATGCTGGCGGGCTGGCCGGCGACCAGCTTGTCGAAGCGCACCTGGCTTTCAAGACCGGTGATGTCCTGCGCAGTGTGGTAGGTGACGCCGGAGATCGCGTAGCTGTAGGAAACGAGCTGGCGCGGGCTCAAGTTGGTGAGCGGCCGGGCGCGGGAGAAGAGACCTTTCGCTGCGCGAGGCTCGGGAGGATGCGCGACGAGTTCGACGACCTGGCCTTCCGCGATGCGGCCGATTTGGTTCAGATGAAGGCGACGCTTGCGTTCGATTTCTTCGGGATCTTCCGCAGGGCGAAAAAAGGCGTAGGCGATCATGGCGATGGCGGCAACCGCGGCGCCACCCATGGCGAGAAGGAGTTTCCAATCATACGACACTGTATTCAAGGAGACGGCTCCGTGGTTGTGGGCAGGGCTCTGCACGCACTGACCAGCCTAGGGACCGGCTACTCGATTCACGGGTCCTAGCCGGCACAAACCCCCACGAACGCAATTCTACCCAAGTGAGACGGTAAGAGACTACTGGGCCAGGGAAGCGTGCACCGGATTACGCAACACGCCAATTCCGGCAACGCTGACCTCCGCAACATCGCCGGCGACGAGCGGGCCGACGCCGGCGGGCGTGCCGGTGGCGATCACATCGCCTGGATCGAGCGTCATCATGCGCGAAATCCAGCGCACCAGAAAAGCGCAGGGATAAATCATGAGCGAAGTGTTGCCGGACTGGCGCAGCGCTGCGTTGACGCGCGTTTCCACCAGCACGTTGGCGGGGTCAAGCTCGGTTTCGATGTGCGGACCAACCGGGCAGAACGTGTCGAAGCCTTTTCCGCGCGTGAATTGCACGTCGCTCTTTTGGATGTCGCGGGCGGTGACATCGTTGAGGCAGGTGTAGCCGAGAACGCAGGACAAAGCGTTGTCGGAATCGCGTAGATGGGAGCAGCGGCGGCCGATAACGATGGCGAGCTCGCCTTCGTGCTCGACGCGCTGGGAGTATGGCGTGAGGACAATGGGCTGTTCAGGCCCGACGATGGAGGAAGAGGGCTTGAGAAACATCAGCGGTTCTTTGGGGACTTCGTTGCCGAGTTCCGCGGCGTGCGCGGCATAGTTGCGGCCGATGCACACGATTTTGCCGGGATCAACCGGCGCCACCAGGCGCACCGCGGCGAGAGGCCACGCGCGTGAAGACTGAGACCACTGACCCCAAGGCGCGGCGGAGATTTCGCGCACCTGCTCTGCATCGAGGATGCCGTAAATCGGTGCAGCAGGCGAGACAGCGCGGTCCAGGGGAACGAAGCGGCAGAGTTTCATGCAGGGTCAGCTCACGTCGTGGTTTGAACGCTAGCGCGAAATCTTTGATTCGCGAACTCTCCAAATGCATGTACCGATCCAGGAAACCGTGGCCACTATCATATATAGGACCGCGCCTAGCGCAAAAATGTGCACGGCGCTGTAGCGTTCAGAGAGTCCCCAGAAAACGACGCAGAGCAGCTGGTATGTGAGGGCCAGGATGCTCCAGGCAACGAGGCCTGATGCCAGAAGAGGGCCCGGAAGGCGCAGGAAACGAAGGACGGGAACCATCGCGAAAAGGCCTAGGGCCGTCGCTGCACCGAGGTTGCGCTCCAGCGCAAAACGCTCCAGAGCCGGGGCGCGGTTGGCCACAAAAACCCATGCTACGAGAACCATGGACAAGCCGACGCCGGCATACACTCCGGTGCGAATCGCCGCGTTCTTGAAAACGTGGAGCCTGCTATAGCCAGGGAGATGAGCACGGACAGCAATCACAGCGAAGCTCCCAAAAGCTTGCCCAAATTCATAACCCGGATCTACGAAGAGGGTTGCGCGACTTCGGCGGCGACGCGAGCGGAGGGCGCGCTTTCGTTGCCGGAGCGGTCGACAGCGGTCACGGAGTACCAATAGCGGTGACCGGGCTGTACAGACGTATCACGATACGCCGGAGAGAGCAACAGAACGGGAGTAACTAGCTGGCCCGGCGTGTCTTGCTGCTCACCCTTATAGACGTGGTAACCGGCCAGGTCGGTTTCCATGTTGATGGACCAGGAGAGATCGACCTCGGGCGGGGCATTTGGTTCTGGGCTGAGAACGGCTGCAACCAAGCCTTGTGGAACGGCGGGAGGGAAGATGTCGCGCGGAGTCACAATCGCGGGGGCCGAGTCGCTGGACTCAATGGTGCTGCCATCTCCAGGAATAACGGTGCGGACCGTGTAGAGGTAAGATTTGCCGAAATCGAATGCGGTGTCGCTATTGCTGTTGGTCGGCGAGGCGGCGAGAAAGGCGAGCGGCGATTTCCATTTAGCTTGCGAAAGATCGTTTGCTGCTGCGGCCGCGGAGGCAGGGTCGATTTCGCCGCGGTATACGCGGTATTCGGAAATGGCTGGAAGAGGATCGCCGGCGGAAGTGAGCGCAGGCGCGGACCAGGAGAGGTCGATGGCGGATTCGCTGACTTCCGCATGAACCGACGTGATGCGTTCGGGCACGGGGCGAATGCGTACGGTCGCGGTGTTGGAGTCGGCAGAAGAGCGCTTGCGGGAGGCGCGGGTGCGAACGCGATAGGCGAGCGCTGCGCCGGGATAAGCGCGAAGCTCAGCAGGGGAAATGCGACTGATGATTTGGATTTTATCCGCGGCGCGATATTCGCCGACAAGCGCACCGGGAATTGTTTCCACGGTGCGAAACGATTTCGCGTCCGGCGAGCCGTCGGGCTTGAGCGCGCCGCGTAGGATTTCGATGGCGGGAGTTTCGGTGAGGCGCTCGCCTTTGACGGTTTTGGGCGGCATGGTGAAGGTGAGCTGCACAGCATCACCCGCCTGCTGCGCAGCGAGATCTGTGACCGCGACGGGAACCTGAGGAGACGGCGGTGTGGGTTCACCGGGCGCGCCGCAGCCGCCGGCGAGCAAGAGGGCAAGAAGCGAAAAGCGAATCCCGAAGCAGGAAATTCGCCGCCGCCGAATCCTGAACGCCTCGGGGTTCCGCGAAGTTCGAGTTTCCATTTTCGAATTTGGATATTACAGGATGTAGCGGCTCAAATCCTGGTTTTTGACGATATCGGCGAGCTGCTTGTTTACGTAAGCAGAATCCACTTTGACGTTTTTCTTCTTGAGGTCCGGAGCTTCAAAGGAGAGTTCGTCAAGAACTTTTTCGAGGATCGTGTGGAGGCGGCGGGCCCCGATGTTTTCCGTCTGCTCGTTGACGACGGTGGCGAATTTGGCGATGGTGTCGACGGCGTCGTCGGTGATGTGCAGCTTCACGCCTTCGGTTTCGAGCAGCGCAACGTACTGCTTGATGAGCGCGTTTTTGGGCTCGGTGAGAATGCGGACGAAGTCTTCTTCCTTGAGCGATTGCAGCTCGACGCGTATGGGCAAGCGGCCTTGCAGCTCGGGGATCAGGTCCGAGGGCTTGCTCACGTGGAAAGCGCCGGCGGCGATGAACAGGATGTGGTCGGTGCGAATCATGCCGTAGCGGGTGTTGACCGTGGTGCCTTCAATGATGGGCAGAATGTCGCGTTGCACGCCTTCGCGGGAGACATCCGGTCCGTGGCCGGATTCGCGTCCGGCGACTTTGTCGATCTCGTCGATAAAGATGATGCCCATCTGTTCGGCGCGCTCGACGGCGGTGCGCGTAACCTGGTCCATATCGAGAAGCTTGTTTTCTTCTTCCTGAATGAGGTACTCGAAAGCGTCGGCGACGCTCATCTTGCGCTTCTTTTTCTGCTGTCCAAACATCCCAGAAAGCATGTCCTTGATGTTGACGTCCATCTCCTCGACGCCCTGATTGGAGATGATTTCAAAGGAAGGCATGGAGCGTTCGCGCACTTCGATATCGACCATGCGCTGATCGAGCTTGCCTTCGCGGAGCTGCGCGCGCAGCTTTTCTCGTGTGCGCTGCGTTTGCTCGCGCTGCTGGGCAAGATCTGTTTCGCTGGTGCCCTGCGCGGGCGGCGGCGTGGGCGGTAGCAAGAGGTCCAGAACGCGCTCTTCGGCGGTTTGCTCGGCGCGATCCGCGACTTCGTCGAGCTTTTCCTCGCGCACCATGTCGATCGAGGTTTCCACCAAGTCGCGCACCATGGACTCGACGTCGCGGCCGACGTAGCCGACCTCGGTGTATTTGGAGGCCTCGACTTTCACGAACGGGCAACCCGCCAGGCGCGCCAGGCGGCGCGCGATTTCCGTTTTGCCGACGCCGGTTGGTCCGATCATCAGAATGTTCTTGGGCAGAACGTCCTCGGCGATTTCGGGCGGCAGTTTCTGGCGGCGCACGCGGTTGCGCAAGGCTACCGCGACGGCGCGCTTCGCGGCGTTCTGCCCGACGATGTACTTGTCGAGTTCCGCGACGATTTCGCGCGGAGTCATGTCGTCGAGCGCCGGAAGAAGCTCCTCGGCTGGCTCGGGCGCGGCACCGTTGCCTCCCGGCGCCAAAATAATTTCCTTTTCAGACTTGCTTGGCATGAATCCTTCTGTTCCAGCCTTCGAGACGGGTCAACCTGTCCATCTTACCTAAGATGCGAACTTAGCGCCTTCCGTACCCACGATTTTGGAGGGCGGCGCTCGATTTCCTCCCCCGTATACGTGATTTCACCCTGGATCAAGCGAGCGCCGAGTGCCACGGGCCGCAACGTACTACGCCTCGCCTTATAGCTCCTCGACCGTGAAGTTCGCGTTGGTATATATGCAAATCTCACTGGCGATGCGCATGGCCTCGAGGCCCAGCTCTTTGGTGGTTAGCTTGGAATGCTTGAGCAGGGCGCGAGCCGCCGCTAGCGCATAGCTGCCACCGGAGCCGATGGCACAGAGCCCGTCGTCCGGCTCGATCACATCGCCATTTCCCGACAGAAGAAAGGTGGACTTGCTGTCGGCGACGATGAGCAGCGCTTCGAGATGGCGGAGCGCGCGGTCCTTGCGCCATTCCTTGGCCAGCTCGACCGAAGCTTTTTGCAAATTGCCGGAATGCTCCTGGAGCTTGCCCTCAAAGCGCTCGAAGAGCGAGATGGCGTCGGCGGTCGAACCTGCAAAACCGGCGATGACTTTGTCGTTGAACAAGCGCCGGGTCTTGCGCGCGGTGTGCTTCATCACATGATCGCCCATGGTGACTTGGCCATCGGCGATGAGCACGGCTTTATTGTCTTTGCGCACGCACAGCACGGTAGTGCCATGCATCGGTGCGCTTCCCTGGCGATTCGGCATTCGACCATTATACCGCAGACCACCGCATGGCTTGCCCCTGGACAACATTTCGTGACTTTTTCGAATCGAAAAAGGCGGCATGTTTGTGCGTCTTTCGCGGGTAGCGTACACTTAATAGCTCGACGCCCCGTCTAACCCAGAGTGAGGATTCCGTGAAAACAAAAGTTCGTAGTCGCAGTTATCTCTTTGCCGTCGCCATTGTGTCGCTGGCAATTGCCGGAGCGCTGAGGAGTCCGGCAACGGCGGCCACACCCCCCGACGCGCCGCAAGCAAAACGCTCTCCGCTGCTGACCGTGATGCAAACAGAGTTGGACCGCTCGTTGAAGACGTTTAGCGTCCAAGATCCGCCGGCGTATTACATTGGTTACACCATTACGGACACGCAGCGCGCGGATGTATCCGGTTCGAACGGAGCGCTGCTTTCGAGCAGCGAGAATCGCAATCGCTGGCTGGAAGTTTCCGTGCGCGCGGGCAGCTACGACCTGGATAACACACACAAGGTCGGCGAGCGGCAAGCACAGAATGGCGGGCCGGGAACGGCCGTTCCGATCGACGACGATCCGGAGGTCATGCGGCGGGAAATTTGGCTGGAAACAGACAAGCAGTACAGGTCCGCGGCGGAATGGCTGATCAAGATCAAGACCGGTCGCGAAGTAAAGGTGGAAACCGCTGAGGGGCGCGCGCCGGACTTCTCGCACGAACAGGCGCGCACCTTTATTGGCCCGCAAACTTCCTTCGTGCTCGATCGCAAACCCTGGGAAGAAAAGGTGCGCGCCTACACGAAAGCGTTTCGCGCTTCGCCGGCGGTAATCAATTCCATCGTGACGTTCTCCGCGCAGGCGCAGAACGCGTACGACGTAACGAGCGAAGGCACGCAATTGCAATTTGGACAGATTCGCTACCGGCTGGAACTTTTTATTCAAGGCAAAGCGCCGGACGGCATGGACCTGGACCGTTACTACAACTTTGACTGGGTGAATCCTTCCGATGCCCCGGACGATAAGGCCGTGTACGCGGCGGAAGCGACGATGCGCAAGGAGTTGGAGGGATTGGTCGCCGCGCCGATCAACGAGCCTTCCGTGGGCCCCGCGCTTCTGACTGGACGCGCTGCAGCCGTCTTTTTTCACGAAGTTTTTGGGCATCGCGCGGAGGGCCACCGCCAGAAAGACGTGGCGGAAGGACAGACGTTCGCGAAAAAGGTCGGCGAGCAGATTTTGCCGCCGTTTCTGAGCATCGTAGACGACACAACAATGCGCAAGCTGGGCACGGAGGATTTGCTCGGCTATTACCAATACGACGACGAAGGCGTGCAGGCGCACCGCGTCGTGCTGGTGGACCATGGCGTGTTGAAGGATTTCGAAATGTCCCGCTCGCCGCTGGTCGGCTTTTCCCATTCGAACGGCCACGGCCGGCGGCAACTCGGCGCTTCGCCGGTTTCCCGGCAGGGCAACTTGATTGTGGAAAGCAGCAAAACCATGACCGACGCGCAACTTCGCGCGAAGCTGATCGAGCTGATTAAGCAGCAGGGCAAGCAGTTCGGCTTGCTGATCGACGACATCGCCGGAGGATTCACGTTCACCGGCCGCGGGCAGCCGCAAGCCTTTCAGGTGCTGCCGCTGGTGGTTTACAAAGTCTACGCCGACGGCCGCCCCGACGAGCTGGTGCGCGGCGTCGACATCGTCGGAACACCGCTCGCCGCGCTGACCAAGATCGTGGCTACCGGCGACAAACAGGAAGTATTTAACGGCTATTGCGGCGCCGAATCCGGCTCCGTGCCGGTGTCCGCGGCGTCTCCTGCGATTTTGACGTCCGAGCTGGAGGTGCAGAAGAAGGAAAGCTCCACGGACCGGCCGCCCATTTTGCCGGCGCCAGCGCACGACATCGTCAAGGCGGGAGGCCTGCAATGAACTGCGCGAGGATAATAAAGGTGTTTGCCTGCGCGGCGATTTTGCTGGGTTGCGTTGCGCCCGCACGTGTTGCACGCGCGGCACAAGCAGCACAGGACAATGACCAGACGCTGCGCGCGATGCGCGACGAAATGGCCCGATCTAAAACTCGTTTGGAGCTGAACATTCCCGGCACGCAGCAGCCCGTGCGTCCCTATTACGTCGAATACCGCTTGCTGGACCTCGACGTCCGCGAAATCGTTGCGGAGTTCGGAACGCTGGTGACCACCACGCGCGGGCGCAATCGCATAATGAACGTGGAAGCGCGCGTCGGCAATTACAAGCTGGACAGCTCCAATTTCATCAGCGATGAAGGCTTTCGCGGCTTCATCGGCTCGCAGGGCTCGGTCGGCATCGACCGCGATTATGATTCCCTGCGTCAGGATCTGTGGATCGCCACGGACCAGGCGTTCAAGCAAGCCGTTGAGGCCTACTCGCGCAAGCAGGCCTATCTGAGCAGCCTGGCGCGGCAATCGAATATCGACGATTTCTCGAAGGCCGAGCCAATTCATCAGATTGAACCGCTCATCACTCCGGACTGGGGCAATCGCGATTGGGAGCAGGAAGCGCGGCAGTCTTCGGCCACGTTGCGGCTGTTTCCGGACATTTACGAATCGCGCGTCACCTATTATCTGGTGTACGCCACCGAATATCTGCTGACCAGCGAAGGCACCGAAATCCGAACCAACCACACGTACGCGGCGGTGGAAGGCGGAATGGGCACGCTGGCGAACGACGGTATGCCGCTAAGCCAACTCTACGCGTCGTATGCGGCGAAACCCGCCGATTTGCCGAATGTTGACGCCGTGCGCAAAGGACTGAACGTCTCGGCCAGCGAACTGATGGTCCTGCGTGCAGCGAAGCTCGCGGAGGATTACACAGGACCTGTGCTGTTTGAAGCGCGCGCCGCGGCGCCCCTTCTGGCCCAGATACTCGGCCCGGCGATGAATGGTTCGCGCCCGCCGCTGGCCTTTCAGCCCGTGGTGGAACAGATGCTCAGCGGCCTTGGCGGCAAGAGCGACTGGAGCGGGCGGATTGGCTCGCGCGTGCTGCCGCCGAGCGTCAGCCTGGTCGACGATCCCGGCGCCAAGGAGTTTCATGGCGCACCGTTGCTCGGCGGATATGCCGTGGACGATGAGGGCGTTCGCGCGCAGAAAGTTACCGTGGTGGATAAAGGAACTTTGGCGGAACTGCTGATGTCGCGCCGGCCCGGACCGGATTCCGACAGCTCCAACGGCCACGGGCGCTCCGGATTTCTCGGCGACGCCAAGCCTACCATGAGCAACCTCTTTTTCAACGCCTCCGATACTGTCTCGCCGGCGGAATTGAAGAAAAAATTTCTGGACCAGTGCCGCTCGGAAAAGCTGCAGTACTGCATCATCGTGCGGGAAATGGACAATCCAACTCTTAGCCTTCTGCACCAGGAAGATTTTTCAGAGCTGCTCGCCAGCTTCGGCGGCGGCGCTGGAACCGGCGATCGCTTGCCGCTGCTGGTGGTCAAAGTGTATCCGCAGGACGGCCGTGAGGAGGTTGTTCGCGGGGCACGCATCATCGGCTTGAACGCGCGCGCTCTTCGCAATCTCGCGGGCATCGGTAACGACAATTTCGTCTACAACTACATGCAGAGCCAGACCGCCGGCTTCGCTGGCACGGCGCTGGGCGCGTTCGGTTCGGCGCAAAGCGGTTTGCCCGCCTCCGTCGTGGCTCCCTCGCTGCTCTTTGAAGAGTTGGAAGTGCGCGGCGCGCGCGGAGAGCCGAAGCGGCTACCCCTGCTTGCAGCGCCGCCGCTGACCGCCGCGAAGTAATTTTTGAGACGCGGCTGGCTCCAAACAACGCGCGTCTATTATTGCTTCACGTCCGCGAGTAAGTCTTCATGATCGTTGATTGACAAACGGTCGACCTTCAGCGGCAAGGTAAAATCGAAAGGCTCGGTCGCGTGCATAATCGCAAGCGTTCCGAGCCGAAGCGTCTTGTCCCCCGAATGCGCGTAGAGGGGTATCACGTCCTTCCAGCCATCGGTGACGCCGGCGCGCGTGATCTCGCCCTTAACATGCGTCTTGCCATCGGCAGTAGGCTCCAGACTGACCCGAAAGTCGTAATGCGGGATGCCCGTGCCATAGACGTATTGATTGAAGAACCAATCCATTTTGTGGTTGCCGTCCAAATCCATGCTGCGCGTCATATGTTTTTCGACGATGGATTTGAAATCTTCCGTGGAAGCGGGCTTGTTGTCGAAAGTTCGGCAGTAGTCCTTCATCATGTCCTTGAACAGGTGATCGGAATCCTGGTTGCGCGGGTCCGCGAGCTGCTCGCGAAGCATTTGCAAAACGTAGCCGCCCTTGGAATAGATCAGGTTCTGATAAGAGCCTGGCCCGGTCTCCGAAGAACGAATGCGCTGGCCCATCCAGATCGGGCCGAGGGAATCCACTTGATGCATCTTCACGTCGCCGGACTTCAGGAGTTCCTTGTCCTTTCGGAATTGCGTAAGGAATTCCTTCTGATTCTGGCGATACTGCACGTAGAGTTTGCCGGAAAATTCCGCGAATCCCTCGGAAAGCCACTGGTCGTGATAACTCTTCCAGCCGACGCGATGGCCCCACCATTGATGCGAGCTCTCGTGTCCGCGGAAGAAGTCGGTGAGGCCGACTTCGTTTTTCATCCCTAACTCATGCTGCTGCGTGGCATCAAGAAACGTGAACCAGCCGAGATAGAGCAGGCCGGGCCAGCCCTGGCCGTAGCTGCCGATGATGTTGGTAACCGCGATCTGTTTATAAGGATACGGGCCAAAATAATTTTCAAAAACCCGCAGAGTATTGGCCGTCTCAACGCTGATGGTCTTTCCCAGAGCAGCTGGCGTGAGGATGCCTATCACCGCCGTGGCATGGCTGCCGCCGCCTCCCGGCCCCTGATTCAGGTCGTTGAGCGGGTTGTCAAAGGCTCTTTGTATCGACGACAATAAATCGTCGGGTTCCCGGTTTGCGTAGACCTTCACTTCGATGTCGCCGGCCTTCTCCGTGATGATCTTGTAGTCGCCAAAGGCAAATCCGGCGGCCGCCAGCGGGATATCGCTCTTCCAGTTGCTGATTGATTCCTTGCCATCAACGGTTTCGCCGATGTTGTTTCCAGTTGCCACCAGACTGTATTTCTTCGGGTTGCGGAAGGTGAGATCGAAATTGGAACGAAAAGCGAATTCATCCACCCCAGGTTCATTTGCAAACGCGGTTGGATACCAGCCGAAGCTTTGGCAGAAATAATTGCCACCGCCGACTTTGACAACTACGTGCTTTCCGCCGTACTGGAATTCCAGAACTTCGTTGCGCCCGGATTGCGTTGGCTCCTTCAGCGCGACCGCTACATAGTCTCCGTATGACTGCGAACGTTCCTTTCGCTCTCGGGCCTGGAAAAATTCCAGGCTGCGGCCTTGAGAGTCTTTAACGGAACTGAGCCGCAAGTTGGAATCGAGGGCGAACAGCAGGACCTGCTCTCCGGAGTAGCGCGGTTGAACCGTGGCCTGCGCCGTGGCGTTGAGCTCGGCATTGTCCGCGAGATGCGTGCTGATCTGGTAGCTGGGGATGAGGAAATCCTGCCGCGCTGCGGGATCGTCGTAGGCGTGCCGGAAATCGCGGCCGCCGGCGGGAAAATTCATCCACACATCGTGCAGTTTGAAGGAACCAACGTCCGTCCAGCGGCCAATGCGGACTTCCTCGGGTTGCATGGCGTCATAGCGGACCTCAACCCAGCCCTTCTCCCTGGTTTTCAAATCGGCCAGGAAATACGCGGTACGCGGCCGGTCTGGCGACCAGACGCCCTTGAACAAGCGCGGCAGATATTCGGCCCCGAGATCCTCTCTCTCCTTTTGTCGATTCGCACAGAGATCATCGGCTGCCGGCGCTCCGGTCTGCCATTTCACTTGCTTCGCAACTTCGTCGAGCAGGCTATCGGTGAAAGAAAAAGTCGCATCGGTGAACGCCATATTGAGTTTGTCTTGCTTGGTGAAGAGTCGAAGCTGCTGCACTTCGAGGGGGTTGGGAGGTGCGGCTTCCACGCGGCCATTACCGTGAAAAACTGCTGCGAAGACTACGCCGTGGACGGGCTGCGCGAACTGAATGGTGCCGTCGGTCAGCGTGATGTGCACGGCATCGCGAACGATAGTGACATTCTCGACGTGCGCGTACTTCGTTGCATCTATCGCGGGAGAGGAAAGGGCATTCCAGACCGCCGCCGCTTCGGAAGGCGCGGGTGTCTGCGCGGAAACCGACGCTGAAGCGACGATCGCGAAACAGATTACGAGAGTGGCTCTGCTAAGCATGGATGCACCTCCACAGGAGTGGCAAGAAAGTATCGTGCTTTTTTGCTGAAGGCAAGTGGCGGATTGAATACATTGCGGGGCGCTGCGGAACCTTGGTGCCGCCTTGTCCAAGGCAGCGAAATGGGGCGGAGTGCGATAGTCTAGGCGGACCGTGATGACTGCTCGCGTCGTCGAGGAAGTGAAGGAGAAGAAGCGCGCGGCGTTGCTGAGCGTGGGCTCGGCGCTGGTGCTCGTTTCACTCAAGACTTTTCTCGTGCTCCGCACCGGCAGTTTGGGTGTGCTGTCGGAAGCGCTGCACTCCGGACTCGACCTGGTGGCCGCGATCATCACATTTTTGTCGGTTCGCGTCTCGGATGAGCCCGCAGACGAAAGGCACCCCTACGGTCACGGCAAATTTGAAAATTTCTCCGCGTTCGTTGAGACCGGGTTGCTGCTGCTGACGGCTCTGTACATCATTTATGAGGCGTTCAGCCGCCTCTTTTTCCGCAGCGTGCACATCGAGCCGAGTATTACGGCCATCGTTATTCTGTTCTGTGCCCTCGGCATTGATCTCACGCGCGCCCGGGCGCTATCGAACGTGGCCAAGAGATTCTCCAGCGAAGCTCTGGAGGCCGACGCGCTGCATTTTTCGACGGACGTTTGGAGCACCATGGTTGTCATCGCCGGCGTCGGCCTAGTCTGGGCCGGTGAAACCTGGAACCTGCCCTATTTGCTTTATGCAGACGCACTCGCCGGCTTGGCCGTTGCGTCGGTGATCCTGTGGGTCGGTTCGCAGCTCGGGCGGCGCACCGTGGACGCGCTGCTGGATGCCGCGCCGGAGGGGCTGCAGCAGGAGATCGCCCGGGCCATCGCGCGCATGGACGGCGTGCTGGACGTCGACCGCGTCCGCGTGCGCCGCGCGGGCAGTCGCCATTTTGTGGATGTCACCGTAAGTGTCGCGCGTACCGCGAGCCTCGAACAAGTCCACGCGCTCAGCGATGCCATCGAGAAGCGCGTTGGCGAAATCGTTCCTTCCGACGTGATGGTGCACGCGGAGCCCCGCGCCCCGCAGGGCGAGCACCTGTTCGAGGCCATACGCGCCGCGGCGCAGCGCATGGGACTGGGGGTTCACGACCTTAGCGCGCTCCAGCAACAGGGCAAGCTTTTCATCGAGCTGCACCTCGAGGTCGATGAGAACCTAAGCTTGCGGGAGGCGCACCGCCAAGCCACCGATCTGGAAGAAGGAATTCGCAAGCTGCGCGACGGCCCCATTGATGTGAACATTCACATTGAGCCGCTCGGACGCCACATCGCCACGCCCGACTCCGGGGCTGGAGAGATGAAGCAGCTTTCGCGCGCCCTGGAAGAATTCTTGAATTCGCTGCCCGCGGAGTTCGACGAGCTAGTGAACTGCCACGATGTGCGCACGCGCCAGGTCGAGCACCACATTTTGGTTTCCTGCCACTGCACAATGAAAGGCGCGTTGCCCATCACGCAGATCCACGACGTGACCGCGGCTCTGGAAGACCGCGTGAAAGAGCGCTTCCCCCAGATTCACCGCGTCACCATTCACCCCGAACCCGTCGAAGGCTAGTCCGCCGGCGCGCTGCCCGCAAAAACTTGCGCAGCCAGAGCCAGCAGCGCCGGATAACACACCAGCACATACCGCGGCTCGGGGGTTTCGAGCGTGGTTAGAAACGCGGTACGCAGAAGGACGAAGGCTGCGAGTAGCGCAATCGCGCCTCGTGCGGCCGGCGCTCTACGCCACAAACGCGTCGCGCCCCAAAGCGCCAGCGCAATATACCCGACGTTAAGCAGGAACAAGCCGGCGGTGACGCACTGATCGATGGGATCGTCTTCCCAGGATTGCGCCAGCGGAAAGACCGTGCCGGAGAACGGGAGCAGCTCGATGCGCGGCGTGAACCACAGGGTCAGCGCGCGAGCGGCGGGGACCCAAAGGTAGGTGCGCAGTGGACGGCGCGCCGTGCGCTCGCGCGCGAGCTGTCCGAAAGCGGCGTCCTCTTCCGGCGTGAGCGTCAGGTCGTCGTTGTATTGCTCGAGAATCATCGCGACGCGCTCTTTCTCGGCAGGTGTGTCGAAAGCGCGGGTTGGAATTTCGTCCACGTTGATCTCTTCCCCGTTGATTTTCCATGGAACGAGGTAGACGTCGCGGAACCGATAGAGCCAGGTTTTTTCCCAGCCCATCAAGCCGAAGGGAACCAGCTCGCCGGGAAGATTGAAATTCCTCGGCGCCAGCGGCTGAAATTCGTGGAGCGTCACGGCGTTGCGAATGGCCCACGGCGCCAGGGGGATGGCGCAGGCCATGCCCATCAGCGCCACGGTCTTCATCCAGCGCGCGGGTTCGCGTTGCGCCACAAGAATGGCTCCGATCACCAGCCACGCTGCAAGCAGCAGCAGCGGCGTTTCCGGACGAAATAAGGTGCCGACGCCTACCAGGAACGCCGCGCAGCCCGCCAGGTACCAATAATCTTTGCCGAGAATCCAGTGCCGCTGGCTGAGTCGCCAGCCCATGTTTTGCGCGCGTGCGGCCAGCAAGCACAGTGGCAAGAGCGCGGCGGCGGTAAAAAATATGGCGAAGACTTCGGTGAGCAGCACAGCCGTATAGTTGGCCGTGAACGGGCACAGGGCAGCGAGCCAAAGCGCGGTCAGAAAAACGCGGTGCGGACGGGTGCGCTCATTGGCAATGAGCAAGAGCAGCGCCGCGAGGCTGGCGATCACCAGGCAAGTGAGCAGATCCACGGCAACTTGCGCGACCAGAACGCAAAGCCGCGCGGATTCCGCGGTGCGCCCGGTGAACGCGTAGATCACCGCCAGGAACGCCGGATAACCGGGCATGCGCAGGTCCACCGGCGCGACCTGCCCGTGAACGTCCATGGCATACACATGATGCTTGAGCAAGTTTGTGGCGATTTGTTCGTAGAGGACGGTGTCGCCGGCAGGCGCCGGATACTTCAGGACGAAAAAAAGCCGCAGGCAAAGTCCGGCGGCCAGTGCGGCAACGGTATTAGAGAAAATTCGCTTCATCGATGGTTCGCATCTTACAATAGAGCGTAGGGCAATGGAGCAAGGAGAGTCGAGGGAACGCACGCGGCAGAATGCACAGGCCCCTGCCTTGCCGCCGGACTGACGGAAATTCATGAAGGAACGCCGACCTATATTTTATGACGCGGAGCGCGTTCGCTGGCGCCGCACGCGCCGCGTGCTGGAAATTTCTGGCCTGCTGCTGACGCTGTTGCTGGCCTATTTTTTTGTGACCATCGCCGTCAGCGTGGAGCTCCCCGCGGGCCTGCTGCCGGAAACGCGTCCGGCGTACCGCGCTTTGAAAATCAAAAGCAAAAAAGTTCCAGCGCGCGAAGGGCAGCACCGCCGCATCTCGAATATCGGCACCGTTCCCGCCAGTTACGATCCTCTGCGCGCGGCGTTTTATGTGAGCTGGGACGCTGCCAGCTTTGCTTCTTTGAAAAAGCACTATAAGGACATCGACGTCCTCATTCCCGATCAGCTGCATGCCGTCACGCCCGATGGGGCGCTGACCATTGTCGACTACGAACGCTATCAGACGCTGAAAGCAAGCCCGGCCCAAGCCATCGCCCTGCTGAAAGACGACAAGCTGCATCGCTGGATGAAATCGTCCAACGTCGAACTCCCGCTAATGGGCTTGCTCGACAATTACGACGGGCAAGTCTGGCGCATCAAGGAAATGGCCGCCATGCTCGCCAGCAAGACGGCGCGCCAGAACCTGGTTCGCGACGTCGTCGAGTACACCGTGGGCGCCCACCAAGCCGGCGTGGTGGTCGACTTCGAGGAAGTCCCCGACGCCACCCAGCCACACTTCCGCGAATTTGCCGCCGAGCTCGCTCCCGCCCTGCACGCTGTCGGATTGAAATTGATGATTGCGCTTCCCGCCCGCGACGACGCCTACGATTACAAATTCTTCGGCAAAACGTGCGATGCCATCGTGCTGATGAACTACGACCAGCACTGGCTCACGTCATCCCCCGGTCCGGTTGCCGCTCAGGATTGGTTTGTCGAGAACCTTCGCCAGGTCCTCGATGATGTTCCCGCTCAGAAAGTCGTCGTAGGCATCGCCAACTACGCGTACGACTGGCCCGAAGGGCCGAAAAAGCCCAACGAGGCCGGCAAAGAAATGAGCGTGCAAGAGGCGTTGCTCCACGCCTATGAATCCGAGACCGAAGTTGAATTCGACGCCGCTTCGCTCAATCCGCATTATTCCTATTCCGACGAGCACAATCACACCCACCAGGTCTGGATGCTCGACGCTGTAACCGCTTACAACCAGTTGCGCGCGTGCGAGCGCATGGGCGTGCAGGGCACGGCACTGTGGCGCATGGGTTCTTCGGACAGCTCGATCTGGCCGGTCTGGGACTCCCCGCGCCCAGACGATGCCGTACGCGCAAAAATCAAAGACATTCCGCCAGGCCCCGACCTGATCCTCGAAGGCGACGGCGATGTCTGGCATTTCACCGATACTCCCAAAAGCGGTCTCCGCAGCTTCGTTTACGACGCGCCCAGCGATCTCATTACCAGCGAGAAATACGAAGCCTATCCGCTTTCCTACAACATCGATCAGATCGGCGCGGCGGACAATAAACTCGCCATTACGTTTGATGATGGCCCCGACCCGCGTTGGACTCCCAAAATTCTCGACATCCTCAACGAGAAAAAAGTACCCGCCACGTTTTTCGTAATCGGCGTGGACGCCAGCCAGTGGCCGCAAATTGTGCAGCGCGAGTACGCCGAGGGCCACGAGATCGGCAACCACACCTACACCCATCCCAGCTTTGACGACATCTCCAAGACCGAGCTTCATTGGCAGCTCAACCTCACCCAGCGGCTGATCGAAAGCACCATCGGCGTCAAGTCCATCCTCTTCCGTCCGCCCTACGGCATCGATCACCAGCCGGAATATGCGGAGGAAGTCGCGCAACTCCCTCTCGCGCAAGAAATGGGCTACTTGATTATCGGCCAGAAAATCGACGCCCACGATTGGCGGCAAGTGGACGGCAAACAAATTCCCGTGCAGGAAATCGTCGACAACGTAGTGCGCCAGGCGGGCATGGGCAACATCATCCTCTTCCACGATGGCGGCGGCGAGCGCGCCAACACCGTCGCTGCTTTGCCCCTGGTGATCGACAAGCTGCGCGAGGAGGGCTATCAGTTTGTTTCCGTGCCGGACCTCATCGGAAAGACCCGCGCGGAAGTAATGATGCCGCTTTCCGCCGAGGAAAAACTGGAAGCGCGCGCCGACGGATTCATTTTCGGAATCTGGCACTGGTTCCGGCTCAGCATCGCCACCATCTTCATCGTCGGCATCGTGATGGTCAGCGGTCGCGCCCTGATTATCGGGATTTTGGCGCTCGTCGAAAAATTGCGGCCCGATCACCTGGTCGCGCCCAACCCGCCGCCCGGCGTTACCGTGCTGATTCCCGCGCACAATGAGGAAACGGTGATCGTGCAAACGGTGCAATCCGTGCTCGCATCGGATTGGAAGGACTTGCGCGTCATCGTCGTCAACGACGGCTCGAGCGACCGCACCGGCGAATTGCTCGATGGAAACTTCGGCCAGGACCCGCGCGTGACCATTCTTCACCAGGTCAACCGCGGGAAAGCCGCGGCGCTCGCCCGTGCTCTTGGCGAAGCGCAAACGGAAATCGTGGTCACCATCGACGCTGACACCGAAATAGAGCCCGACGCCATCAGCAAGCTCTTGCGCCACTTCTCCGATGAAACTGTCGGTGCCGTGGCCGGCAACGTCAAAGTCGGCAACCGTTCGCGCTGGCTCACCCGCTGGCAAGCTCTCGAGTACATCACCAGCCAAAATATGGAGAAGCGCGCTTTCGATTTGCTTAACTGCATTACCGTGGTCCCCGGCGCGCTGGGTGCCTGGCGCAAGAAAGCCATCGAAGCCGCCGGGGGCATCAACGCGGACACCGTAGCCGAAGACGCCGACCTCACCATCGCCATCCGCCGCCTCGGATGGCATGTCGACTACGAAGAGGAAGCCATCGCCTGGACCGAAGCCCCGGAAACACCCGGCGTCCTGATCCGCCAGAGATTCCGCTGGACCTTCGGCACGCTGCAATCCTTCTGGAAGCACAGCGGCACGCTGCTACGGCCCAAGTACGGCACACTCGGCATGGTCGCCTTGCCCAATATCTTCGTCTTTCAACTTTTGCTGCCCCTGATCTCTCCGGTGATCGACTTGCTCTTCCTCGGCTCGGTCATTTCCTGGGCCCTGGCGGAGTATCACATCGTGCGCCTGCCCCTCCTTTCCGCCACCGCGACCTCCGACCTCGAGCGCTCCGTCCTCTTCTTCCTCGGTTTCCTGCTCATCGATATGCTGACCTGCGTCCTGGCTTTCGCGCTCGAAAAGAAAGAAGACTGGACCCTGCTCGTCCCGGTGATCTTGCAGCGCTTTTACTATCGCCAGCTGATGTACGTGGTCCTGTTCCGCTCCGTGAAGGAAGCCGTCAGCGGCCGCCCGGTCGGCTGGCGCGGCGTCGAGCCGGAAGCCCCGCGCACCGTCGCTCCCGCCTGAAGCGGGACTGCTCACCTCCGCCGGGTCGCAGCGTCTGATCCGGGTGTCTTCTCAGCCGTGCGCTCGAGTTCCGCTCCGTCCCCGGCTGGGCGGCTACGGCAGCTTTTCGCCCCCGGGATGAAATGTTGTAGGATATGCCTCTACCGCTAGGAGGACCTATGGCCACTACTTTTATCCTCAACGGAAAGTCCCAGACGGTCGACGTCAGCCCGGATATGCCCCTGCTCTGGGTGCTCCGCGACACGCTCGACAAAACCGGTACCAAATTCGGATGTGGTGCGGGCTTGTGCGGCGCATGCACTGTCCACATCAATGGTGAAGCCGCACGCTCGTGCCAGACCGCCATCTCCGCCGTGGCGGGCAAGAAAGTCACCACCATCGAAGGTCTGTCCGCGGACGGCAGTCATCCCGTCCAACTGGCTTGGATCGCTGAAGACGTCCCGCAGTGCGGCTATTGCCAGTCCGGCCAAATCATGTCCGCGGTCGCCCTGCTGGCCAAGAAACCCAACCCGTCCGACACCGACATTGACGACTTCATGAGCGGCAACATCTGCCGCTGCGGCACCTATCAACGCATTCGCAAAGCCATCCATCGCGCCGCGGCCGCGCCGGCCGGCAAGGCCAAGTCCGCCTAACCCGAGACTCGCAGAAAAATTCGAGGTGCGTCATGACTACTGCCCCCGCTCTGAATCGCCGTGAATTTCTGAAAACGGGAGCCGCCGGCGGCGCGGCGCTGGTCGTTGCTTTTCATCTTCCCGGGTCGGCGTTTGCCGCCGCCCAAGAGCAGGAAAAAAAGACACCCAATCCCCTGAACGCCTGGGTGCGTATCACGCCGGACAATCGCGTCACGCTCATCCTCGGCAAATCCGAAATGGGCCAGGGCGCGATGACCGCGCTGCCCATGATCCTCGCGGAAGAGCTGTATCTCGACTGGAAGCAGGTCAGTGTCGAACAAGCGCCTACCGACCCGAAAATTTATGACCACGGCACCGGCGGAAGCGGCAGCGTCGCCGGCTCCTGGCTCCCGCTGCGACGGGCAGGTGCGGCTGCGCGAGAAATGCTCATCACCGCAGCGGCCCAGCGCTGGAACGTGAGTCGCGACACCTGCCAAGCGCAAAACGGCGGCGTGCTCCACGGCGCGCGCAAGCAGTTTTTAACCTACGGCGAACTGGTCGGCGACGCGTCGAAGCTGCCCGTTCCCGATCTCAACACCGTCCCGCTGAAAAACTCCGACGACTTCACCATCGTCGGCCACGATCGCAAGCGCTTCGAGGCGGCCGCCAAATCCACCGGCGCATCCAAGTTCGGCATCGACTCCCGCATGCCAGGTATGGAATACGCCGTCATCGCCCGCTGCCCGGTATTCGGCGGCAAGGTCGCGAAGTTTGATGCGACCAAAGCCAAGACCGTTCCGGGAGTTCGCGACGTCATCTCCATCGACGCCGTTGGACAAGGTGCCTTCACCTCCGGCGGTGTGGTCGTCCTCGCGAATAATTCCTGGGCCGCTATCCAGGGCCGAAAAGCGCTGAACATCACCTGGGATGAAGGCCCGAACGCTGAGGAATCCAGCGATTCGCTGCGCAAGCACTTCATCGAAAACGCCGCCAAGCCCGGGAAAATCGTGCGCAACGAAGGCGATGCCGAGGCCGCGCTCTCTTCGGCGTCGAAAAAAATAGAAGTGGCCTACGAGCTGCCGTTTGCGCCCCATGCCTGCATGGAGCCGATGAACTGCACCGTGCACATCCGGCCGGATGGCGCGGAGGCCTGGGTTCCCACGCAAGCTCCGCAATGGGCCCAGGGCGTGATCGCGCAAGTATCCGGCCTTCCGCCGGAGAAAGTGAGCGTACACACCACCCTGATGGGCGGCGGTTTTGGCCGGCGCTACCAAGCCGACTTCGTGATGGAAGCCGCGCAAGTCGCCAAAGCGACCGGAAAGCCCGTGCAAGTTCTCTGGACGCGCGAAGACGACATGCAGCACGATTTCTACCGTCCCGCGTCGTATCACAAGATGCAAGGTGCCGTGGATGCGCAGGGCAAGCTGGCGGCTTGGAAACATTTTCAAAGTTCCACGTCTATCGCCGCGGTCTGGGACAAAGATGGCAAGGAAAAACCGGAAGCCAGCGAGTTCGCCACAGCGGCTTTTATTCCCTACGAGACGCCGAATTTCCGCGTCGAATACGCCCTCGCGCACTCCGGCGTTCCGCGCGCCTGGTGGCGCTCCGTCGAGCATTCCAGCAGCGGTTTCGTGGTCGAAACGTTTGTGGACGAGTTGGCGGCAGCCGCGGGCGCTGATCCCCTGAAGTTCCGCCTGCAACTCATCGGCGATGCGCGCAAGATTCCCGACTTCACGAATCCGAAGCAAGGAAAGCCGCTCGATACCGCGCGTCTAAAGGGCGTGCTGCAGCTCGCCGCCGAAAAAGCCGGGTGGGGCTCGCCGCTGCCCAAGGGCGTCGCGCGCGGCATCGCGGGATATTATTCTTTCGAGTCCTACACCGCGGCAGTGGCCGAAGTCAGCGTCGAAAAGGGTCAGGTTCACATCCATCGCATTGTCTACGCCGTCGATTGCGGCCGTCCCGTCAATCCCAGCGGAGTTGTCGCACAGGTGGAAAGCGCCGCCGTCTACGCGCTGTCCGCCATGATGAAAGACGCCATCACCATCGATCGAGGCCGCGTGCAGCAAGCCAACTTCAACGACTACGATATGCCGCGCATCAGCGAAATGCCCAGGATCGAAGTGCATTTGGTCATGAGCAAAGAAGACCCCACGGGAATCGGCGAGCCCGGCCTGCCGGTAGTAGCCCCCGCCGTCGGCAACGCCGTCTTCGCCGCCACTGGCAAACGCCTCCGCCGCCTCCCCATCAAGCCGGAAGACTTGGCGTAGGCAGAAGTGTTGCCGTCTCCGTTGTAGCGAGCCCGCGAGTCACGCCAAAGTGGCACAGGCATTTCTGCCTGTGCTCTTACGGTCAGGATCGCCGAGTAACGTACATCTCGCCGACGGAGCGACCCCTCCGCGGCTGTCATCCTGAGGCTACCCGACGAGGATAGCCGAAGGACCTCAACTCATCGATGGTCTAAACTTTTGTTGAGCTACACCACTGGCGACTTGGTGCGCCACCAATGCAAAATGGCCTGTGCCTCTGACACTTCTAGCAGTGGGTTGCCTCTCCTTCGCCATCTGGCTCTACTTAGCCGCAGCCCGAGGCAAATTCTGGCGTATCCGGGATTTCGATGACGACACCGCAAAGCACGAATCCCCGATCGCCTGGCCGCCCGTCGTCGCCATCATCCCCGCCCGCAACGAAGCCACCACAATCGCGCAAGTGCTGTCGAGCCTGCTCAAACAGAACTACGCCGGCGAATTTTCCGCAGTCCTCGTCGACGACCACAGCGAAGACGCCACCGCGCAAATCGCGCAGCAAACAGCCCACGAGCTAAACGCCGAGTGGCGCATCAAAATCTACACCGCACCAGCACTTCCCCCCGGCTGGACCGGCAAGCTCTGGGCCCTGAATACTGGCACAGCCATTTTTGGCAAGAGTGGGACAGCCATTTCTGGCTGTCCTCCGACGACCTCCATCTCACCTGGACCACCCACCACCAGCCGGACCGCGTCGAATGATCCCGTCCTTCCAATCTCGTCGCCCACCTACTACTGGTTCACCGACGCCGACATAGTCCACGCACCTGACACTCTGTGCCGCCTGGTCGCCCGTGCCGAATGCGACCACCTTGACCTCGCCTCCCTCATGGTCCTGCTGCAAGCCAAGGCGCTCCCCGAGCGCGCTCTAATCCCCGCCTTCCTCTTCTTTTTCCTGAAGCTCTACCCGCCGCATTGGATCGCCGACCCGAAAGCGCGCACCGCAGGAGCCGCCGGCGGCTGCATCCTCCTACGTCGCGAAGCGCTAGGGCGCATCGGCGGCTTCGCCGCCATCCGCAACGATGTCATCGACGATTGCGCACTGGCCCGCGCCGTAAAACGCATCGGCGGCCGCCTCTGGATGGGCCTGACCCGCGCCAGCGTCAGCCTCCGCGCCTACACAACTTTCGCCGAAATCCGCGACCTGATCGCCCGCACCGCCTTCACCCAGCTAAGCTACTCCCCGCTCCTGCTGCTCGGCACCCTGCTGGGCATGTTCCTGACCTATCTAGCGCCCGTTATGCTCATGTTCGTGCCCCATAGAGCACCCCAGATCCTGGGTGCCTCAACCTGGCTGTTAATGTCGCTTCTGTATCTGCCCACAATCCGCTTCTATCGCAAGTCGCCAGCGTGGGCCTTTACTCTGCCCTTCGTGGCGCTGTTCTACTCCTACGCCACATTCCTCTCCGCCGCCCGCTACTACCTCGGCCGCGGCGCCCAATGGAAAGGCCGCTCCCAAGTCAAGAGCCCGAGCTGAGTCAATGGCGGCCTCTTGTTTTCTTGCAGAATTTTATTGACACGCCAATCCTCGCTTTGGTAGACTCCTTTCGTAGAGTAGTGCGCCCTTCTTCTTCTCGTTCAAGACCACAGCAAAACCGCGACTCCGTAACTACCTTTAGAATCAACACTTGCAAAAGTGTATCAAAACAAAGCACTTTAACTGCCTTTAGAATGAACACTTACGAAAAACCGGGGGAGGGGGGGGCCCCCTAGCCTTTCCATCATCTTGAGTCGGCCCACAACCATCCTGTAGCACAGGTAGCCCTGCGGCCTTTCCCTCCCACGCTTTAGTCAGTCCCCATCTAGGACCACGTGCAGCTCTGGCCGCTCTTCTGCCCTGGAGCCTTTGCATGCAGAAGTGATATTTTGCTCGACCGAATCAAAGTTTGCTATCCTTTGGAGAGTTAGGTACAGGGCTGTATCCCCATCTAGGGAACGGCACCGGAGGCCATCATGAGTGTTGTCCCCAACCCGGGCAACGGCAAGATCACCGTGCCCGAACTTCTGCGGCGCAAAGCATCGGCTGAAAATTCCAAAAAAATCGTCTGCTTGACCGCCTATGACTACCCGACCGCGCGCTTGCTCGACGAAGCTGGCGTCGACGTCATTCTCGTCGGCGATTCGGTCGCCATGGTCGCGCTCGGTTACGACAGCACACTGCCAGTCACGCTCGACGAAATGATCCATCACGCGCGAGCGGTTCGTCGCGGCACCAAGCACGCGCTCCTCGTCGCCGACATGCCCTTCGGCAGCTACCACTCCGAAACCGCTGAGTCCCTGCGCAATGCCGTGCGCTTCGTCAAAGAAGCCAGTGTCGAAGCCGTGAAAGTAGAAGGCGGCGAGCGCCGTCTCGAACTCATCGCGCGCCTCACCGAAGCCGAAATCCCCGTGATGGGCCACATCGGCCTCACTCCGCAATCGGTGAATGCGCTCGGCGGCTACCGCGTGCAAGGCAAGACCACCGACTCCGCTGAGCAATTGCTGCGCGACGCCCGCGCCGTGGAAGCCGCCGGCGCCTTCGCCGTCGTTCTGGAAGCCGTGCCCCGCGAACTCGCCGCGCAAATCACCCGCGAGCTGCGCATTCCCACCATAGGCATCGGCGCCGGCCCCGACTGCGACGGCCAAATCCTAGTCGTCCACGATCTGCTCGGCCTCACCTTCGACCAGGCACCCAAGTTCGCGCGCCAGTACGCCAACGTCGGCGAAGTCATTTCCAACGCCGTGCGCAGCTATTGCGAAGATGTGCGCAAAGGTGCGTTCCCGTCCGACAGCGAATCCTATCATTCGGGTCCAACGGCGAAAAAAGACGAACCCGTCAAGATTTCTATTTGTTGAGTCGCACAACAAAATCCAATTTGTGAGGGAGTGCCATGTCTCCGGAAGAAATGCGCCTGCTCTACGATTACAACGCCTGGGCCAATCGCCGCTCCCTGACCTCTGCCGTGGCGCTCACCTCGGAACAATTCACCAGGCCCATGGGCTCCAGCTTTTCTTCCGTGCGCGACACGCTGGCCCACATCTTCGGCACCGAGTGGATCTGGCTCGAGCGCTTCCAGGGCCGCTCCCCCTCCTCCCTCCCGGACACCACCCAATATCCCGACGTCGCGACCCTCGGCGAGCGCTGGGGCGAATTCGAGCCGCGCCTCCTTCATTTCGTTCGCAATCTCAACCAGAGTGATCTCGATCGCTTCATGGAATACAAGACGCTGAAGTTCGGCGTCTACAGCAACCCGCTCTGGCAATCCATGCAGCACCTGGTGAATCACGGAACCTACCATCGCGGCCAGGTCACCACGCTGCTGCGTCAGCTCGGCGCGCCGGCAATCCTCACCGACCTGATGCATTTCTATCGCGAGCGCGCCGTCGCCGCCAAAGCCTAGCCCTTCCCACCGCCAATCGTGGAAACCATCCGCACCATTGCCTGGATGAAAGAAGCAGCGCGGCAAGCCCGCGCCGAAAGTCGCATCATCGGCTTCGTCCCGACCATGGGCGCCTTGCACGCCGGGCACACCGCGCTGGTGCAGCGCGCAAAACAAGAATGCGCGCCCGTGGTGGCCTCCATTTTTGTGAACCCGAAACAGTTCGGACCCAACGAAGATTTCACCAAATATCCGCGCACCCTCGAACCAGACTCCGAGAAATTTTCCGCCGCCGGGGTCGACACCCTCTTTTTGCCCGAAGCCTCCGAAATTTATCCAACCGGCTTCCGCACCTATGTCACCGTCGAGGGCCTGAGCGACCGCCTCGAAGGCCGCTCGCGCCCCGGCCATTTCCGCGGAGTCGCCACCGTCGTCATGAAATTGCTGGAGATTGTGCAGCCAAATTTCGCTTACTTCGGCCGCAAGGACGCGCAGCAAGTCCGCATCATCTCCCAAATGGTTCGCGACCTGAATCTCGACACCGAAATCGTGGTCTGCCCCATCGTTCGCGAACCCGACGGCCTCGCGCTCTCCTCCCGCAACGCCTACCTCAGCGCCGAAGAACGCCGCGCCGCCACCGTCTTGTATCGCGCGCTAGAAGCCGCCAGAGCGGAACTCGCCGCCGGCGCGCGCGATTCGCTGCAATTGCAATCTGTAATTCGTCGTGTATTGGAAGCAGAACCGCTGGCTGCCGTGGACTATGTGCAAATCGTCGACGCCGACGCCTTCGAGCCCATCACCCGCATCGCCCGCCCCGCCTACTTGCTTCTCGCCGTTTTCATCGGCAAGATCCGCCTCATCGACAACCTGTACATCGAGCCAGTTGGCGATTCCGGCGAACTCGCCTACCATTTATAGTTAAATGCGATGCTCCGACACAGCATCGCGCCCCTGATTCCACGGCGAAGGCCGCAAATCATCTGGAGGTGACGGAGATGAATTCTCGCACACGCTTTTCATTGTCTCTAATCGCGCTTTGCTTCTCTTTTGCAACTCTCGCCCAAGCTGCAACCTCGGTTCCGGCGGGCACCGCCATCACCGTAACCATCGACCAGTCCATCAGCTCGAAAAACGCGCAGCCTGGCCAGGGCGTTGTCGGCACAGTGGCGCACGACGTAGCCGTCGACGGCAAAGTAGTCATCCCCAAAGGCGCTCACGCCAAGCTGGTAGTGAGCAGTGTGCAAGCCTCCGGCCGGCTCTCCACTCCCGCAAAGCTGTATCTGCGGCTGAAGAGCGTTGAAGTTCGCGGCAAAACCTACACGATCGCGACAAGTTCCAGCGGGAAGACCATGGGAGGCAAAGGCAAGCGCGACGCCGGATTCATCGGCGGCGGTGCCGGTGCTGGCGCGTTAATCGGCGGACTCGCTGGCGGCGGCAAAGGCGCGGCGATTGGCGCTGTGGCTGGAGCCGGAGCCGGCACGGCAGGCGCCGCGGCCACCGGAAAGAAAGAAGTCGAGTTCCCCGCCGAGACGCGGCTAAGCTTCACAACCCGCGCCGACGTCACCATCAACTGATTGCATTACGGTCGCTTAGCGGCAGCTTGAAGGCCGCCGCTACGTTTTAGAGGCCACGGCGAGGACTTCGGCGGCGTGGCCTTTGGCTTTTACGGGGTCCCAGACGTGCTCGATTTTGCCGTCCGCGCCAATCAGAAACGAGCTGCGCACGATTCCCAGGAACGATTTGCCCAGGAACTTTTTCATCCGCCGCGCGCCGTAAGCTTCAATCACCTTGAACTCCGGATCGCTCAGCAGCGGAAAATTCAGCTTGTACTTTTCCTTGAAGCTCGCTTGCGTCTTAACGGCATCGCCGCTGGCGCCCAGGATCACTACGTTCAGCTTGTCGAATTGCTTCTTTGCGTCGCGAAACTCGGACGCTTCCACCGTTCAACCCGAGGTATTCGCCTTCGGAAAGAAAAACAGTAGCACGCGCTTCCCGCGAAAATCCGAGAGCGACACATCGTTCCCGTCGTCAGCCTTCACGCGGAATTCCGGAGCCTTATCGCCGGGTTTTAGCACTATGCCTCCTCAACCTAGGATCTCTCTATCCGGTTCATCACTTTACTGGCGAATGCCCCAAGCGCCTTCATTTCGGAGCTGCCTGGAGGACAAAGCGGCCAAAGGGCGAGCTGTTTGGCCGCGGTCAGAAGCGCCTCATCGCGAATAAAAGCAGGTGTGTGAATGTAGAGCATCAAGCCAACTATTCTCCTATCATCTATCTTTTTTAGGCTGTTTAGATTCTCTCTCAGGGTTGTTTCTAGTAGGTTGCCCAAGCCGACTTTGGTGGACATTGAAGTAGACGCGACATAGATGTTGGTGCCCGTATTCCTTAGCTTCGTGATGTCAACAGCAATCAGGCCCAAAGCAGCCGGATCTTTATCCAGAACACCGCCAATCTGCTCACACGCTTTGCCCAACTGTTCTCCAAATCTCTTCTCGGATTGGAGACGTTTGCACTCAACGACAAACCGGTAGTTTTCGACACTCGCTTCAATATCGACCTCTTTCCGTAGACTAACGTCGAAGCCAGCAGAAGAGAGAAATGACGCAAGGACCAACTCAAACATAATGTTCCGTGCGTCATTTGTATTGGCATCTTCCCCAACGGGTATGATTGGCCCCCTGAAGGCCCTTCTCAATCGATCTTTTAGGATCGATGGTTCAACGTTTCGGAGAGCGTCGGGCAAATCGCCTACTTCCATAGACTCGGCGAGAGACCACATCAACACGTCGTTGCCCTTAGCTTTAACGAAGGTATCAAGGTTTGACGACTCTCTAGCCCGAATTAGCGCTTCGATGTTGCCCTCGTACTCCCGAAATCTCCCTAGAATCTCTCGCCCTCCAATTTGCTCGGCCCAATTCCGAGCCTCCCGGAGGTTCTTAAGAATATCTTCGTACTTTTCTCGCGGCACTCTTCCTGCAGGACCCAATATCTTCGTAAGTATTTCCACTACTTGGTTCACGAGCTGCGGATTTGCCTGCCCCCGCGTAGCCCGCATGACCTGGCCCACAAAAAACTTGAACACCCCTTCATTCCCCGACTTGTATTTCGCCACGTTCTCCGGATTCTTCGCGATCACTTCCCGCGCCGCCTGCTGGATCGCGGATGTATCACTAATCTGTGCCAGCCCTTCGGCGGCAACGATTTCCGCGGCTCCGCGACCGGACTCAAACATGGAGGCAAACACTTTCTTCCCCACCGCGCCTGTGATTTGTCCGGATTCCACTAGCTCCAGCAGCGCCGCGAGCGCCGCGGGAGAAACGGGCGACGCATCGATTTCTTTTCCCGAATCGTTCAGTCGCCGCAGAAGCTCCGTCTGCATCCAGTTTGCAGCGCTCTTCGCCGAACCACCGGCCTTCGCCACGGCCTCGAAATAATCCGCTAGCGGCTGCGTCGCGGTTAACACTTCTGCATCGTAGGGGGTGATTCCATACGATCTTACGAAGCGCAAGCGTCGCGCGTCCAAAAACTCCGGCAGGCTACGCCTGATCTCCTCCGCAAATGCGCTGGAAACATAGACTGGAAGTAGATCCGGCTCCGGAAAATAGCGGTAATCATGGGCTTGTTCTTTTGACCGCATTGATTCCGTACGATCGGTCAACTGGTCCCAGAGGCGAGTTTCTTGTACGACGGTTCTACCACTCTCCAGAATTTGAACTTGGCGGTTCAATTCATAATCGATTGCGCGTCGCACGAAGCGGAAAGAGTTAAGGTTCTTGATCTCCACCTTCGTTCCAAACTGGTGCGAGCCGTGGGGCCGTACGCTGACATTGGCGTCGCAGCGCAGCGATCCTTCTTCCATATTGCAGTCGCTGACTTGAGTTTCCAGTAGCCTCTCGCGCAACGCATTCAAATACGCGTCTGCATGTTCTGAAGTATGCATGTCCGGCTCGGAAACGATTTCGCACAGCGGGATGCCGCAGCGGTTGTAGTCGATATACGTCTTTTGTGCGGACTCAGCGAAACCCTCATGCAAATTCTTAGCTGCATCTTCCTCGACGTGAAGGCGAGTGATACCTATGGGTATTCGCTCGCCATTCAAATTGATTTCAAGCCAGCCGCCGGTCGCCAGCGGCAGCTCGTACTGCGAGATTTGGTAGCCTTTGGGCAAGTCCGGATAGAAGTAGTTCTTGCGAGCGAAACGCGAGTGTCCCACAACGTGTTTGCAATTCAATGCCACTGCAGCACGTGCGGCGAGTTCTCTAACTCGGACATTCAGGACTGGCAATGCTCCCGGCAGCCCCAGACACACAGGGCACACATTCGTGTTCGGCGGGTCGCCAAAGCGTGTCGAGCAGCCGCAGAAAATCTTGGACTTGGTCAGCAGCTGGACATGCACCTCCAGCCCGATCACCAGCTCGTACTTGGCTGGCACTTCGGGCGCAATGCCCGCTGCATCTGGGACCGATTTCACCATGAGGGTAGGAAATTATAGCAGCATACGCCCGCACCGTAGCTGAGGGCACCTGTAGCTCAGGTTTACCCTGAAGCTCGAAGAGCCTGCTTTGAGGCCTGAGGCTTGCCCGGGCAAATACGATTAACTAAAGCGTGGGCGGGAAAAGCCTCAGGCCCAAAAGAAGGGCCTGAGCTACAAGTGCTCGCTGTTGGATTGAGGCCGACTAAACTGTTTTACTGCGTCAGGATTTTCTCGAAAAACGCCAGCGCCCGCGGGTCGTGCGATTGCCCCAGCCAGAACATCGCCTGCTTGCGGACTTCGCGATTGCGGTTGGTCTGCGCCACTTCGATCAGTTTGGGCACGCCCTCATCCTTCGGGAGCTGGCTGAGCGCAAACACCGCTTTTTTCTTCACGTCCGTGTCCGGATCGTTTTCGATCGCCCCGGTGATCGCGCCCACCGCTTTCTGCCCGGCCTTGTGCGCCAGCCAGAATAGCGCTTGCCCGCGCACGTGTGTGCTCTGGTCCTCGTGCGCCATCCGGATCATCTCTTCCACCGCGCCTGGCTCGTGGCTCACCGAAAGCGCGAAGGCAACATGCGCGCGCACTTCTGAACTCGGATCGCTTTTTGCCATCTTCTCCAGCACGGCAAGTCCCGCCTTCTCCCTTGTCGCGCCGAGCCAGAACGCCGCTTGCTTTCGCAGAGATTCAGGCTCGCCTGTGCGCGTAAACGATTCAAGCGCCCGGTCGGCCGCCGGGTCCGCATGCAGCGCGATGGCCGTCAGCGCGCCGTGCGAAATGTGATCGGCGTCGTGTGAATCGAGGTCCGTGCCTCGCACAAACGTCTCAAGCAGTTCGACGCTTTCCGCGGGCTTCACCCCGTTGAGCCAAACGAAACTCAGTCGCCCCGCATCGAGCGAACATTCCATCGACACCACTCGAATCTTCATCACGTGTTTATTCTCGGCCCGCAAGAGCACAACGATGGACCGCGGAGCCTCCAGCTTCGTCGCGCCCGCCTCGTCCCTCGAACTCATGTTCGTTCCACTGTCGCGATCCTCCAGCCGGCAATGCCCGCACCCATTCCGCCAAGAGCCGTCATAGTCCCCGCAGCACATCATCCGCTCTCGCCCCATCTGCGGCACGGCGTAGCCCAGCCATTGCGGCCCCTCGGCCTTGGCCGTCCAGGCCTTCACTTCCGCCGCCAGCGGCCCGGCCAGCGGTTTCTTTTCCACGCGGGCGTTTTCCATTTGCGGCGCATCGCTGCTTTGTGCTTTGGCCGCGGGCACTGCCGCCGCCGCGAGAATCACTCCCAGGCCCAGAAGGATGGCGCGCATTTTCTTTCCTCCGCTTAATTCTTCTGCAGAATTTCCATCAGGTAGTCCGTGGCTTCTTTCGAGTGCATGATCGAAAGCTTGGACACCGCGGTTCGTTTGAGTTCCGGATCCTTTTCGCCGCGCGCGATGGCCACAATCGCCGCGGCGTTTCCTTGAATAAAATAGGCGTTCAGCACTTCTTCCTTGATTCCGCGGTCCGTTTCCTTCGCATAAATCGCTTGCAGCGCCTTGGCGGAATCATCCGAATGGATCAGGCCGAGGTTGCGAACCGCGACGCGGCGCAGTTCCGGATCTTTTTCGCTTTGCGCGGCTTCCAGAAGCTTCGGCGCGTCTCCCGCCAGGAAGAATGCTTGGAGCAATTCGCGGCGCACCGCCGGGGAATTATCCGTGCGGTAGAGCTGTTGCAATTCGTTTTGGGCGTGCACCAGGCCAAGCTGGCGAATCGCTTCCCGCTTCACTTCGTCATCTTTTTCATTCTTGGCCGCTTCGAACAGGTGCTCGCGATCGCCCGCAATCATGTAGCTGCGCAGAATGGCTCTCTTTATGGACGCGTCCGAAGTCGACCCATACACTTCTGCCAGTATCTTTCGCGATTCCGAGCCGCCGAACATCGCCAAATACTGAATGGCTTTCCGTTGCAGGTCGGGATTGCTCTGGCCGCGCGCGATCTTGCCCAGAATCTCGCGCGCCTGCGGCGACCCGCTCTGCGCCAAAACGAACAGCGCTTGCGACTTTTCCTTGGGCGAAGCCGCGCCATTCTCCAGTACTTTTCCCAGCAGCGGCATGGCGCGCTCCGGGTCGCTGTTCATAAGCCCACGAATGGCAAGCAGGCGGAGTTCGTCGTCTTTTTGCCCTTCGGGATGAACCTGCTGGCCGGAGGACTGGCGCACTTCCAGTTCCAGCGCGCTGGCATCTTTTAGCCAGCGGCTCTGTGCGAAGCGCCGCTTGAGTTCGGCAAGGTTAGCCAGCGCCGTATCACGCTTGCCCAGGCGGTTCTCCGCATAGGCTTTCCAGTAAAGGGCCGCATCGGTCTGTGGACCGTTGAGCTGCACCAATTGATCGAACTTGGCTTCCGCGCGTTCGTAGCGGTCTTCGTCCAACGCTTCGCGGCCGCTCTCATAAAGTTCATTGAAACGATCCAGGCGCTCTTGTTCCTGGTCGCGCTTTTCTTGTTCCCGATCGCGTTTTTCTTGCTCGCGATCGCGCTTTTCCTGCTCGCGGTCCCGTTTTTCCTGCTCCTGGTCCTGGCTGTCCTGCTCCATAGCGCCGACTTCTTCGTCGCGGTCCGCGTCAGGAGCCGCCTGGCTTTGCGAGCTAACGGCCAGATGCGGCGCCGCTTGCCCGACGATGGACGCGGCCGTCCGTTGCGCAAAGCTCGGCATCGCCAATAAAAGCGCCACTACCATCCACGTTCTGTTTCTCATCATCGCTACATCTCCCCTGCTCATGCCTTGTTCCTTTCGCCTTTCGCGGAACTGCTCGGCTTTGCGGGCGTGTTCCCCGACTCCTCGCGTTGCTGTAGTTCCTTGCCGACCACACGAACCTTGAAGAGAATGCCCCGCGCTTCGATGCGCTGCCGAATGCCTTCCAACTGCGCCGGAGTCACCTGTTGCGGGCTATGCGCCACGTCCAACAGCACGCGCTCAAGTTCATCGAGCACGCCGGCCAGCGCGGTGTCTCCTTGCTCCAGCGCGGTCTGCCGATACAGCCGATTTTCCTGGAGCAAGTCTTCCGCGCGCCGCTGCTCGCCGGAGATGTTGACCTCTTTTTGCCCTGCCGTGTCCGGCCCGCTATTCGCCAACTCCACCAGAACCATTTCCGAGCGTCCCAGATGCTCGCCGACGGCCATCACCAGAATGCGCTCCCGCACTTTTGTTTGGTCCACCGCCACGGAAGTGCCGGGCGCATTAGGTTTGCTAATCCGGCCGGCAATGAAGGCGGCAAGCACGAGTGCGGCAATCGCACCGGCAGCCGCCCAGCGGCGCGGCGCGAACCACGGAGCCGTCTTGGGTTCGCTGAAAAGAAAGTCCCACCAGTGGCCGCGGTGCTGCGGCAGGCGCGGTGAAATCTGCTGCCAAACGCGCTGGCCGTAGTCCTCTCCCGGATCGGGCACGGGGATGGTGTTGAGCGCGGCCAGCAACGCATCGATGCGCGCGAGTTCGGCCTGGCATTCCGGGCAATCGCCCAGATGCGCGGCAATCGTCTCCCGCCCGGCGTCCTCGCCATCGTGATACGCGATCAATTCTTCCTCTTTCGGATGCTTCATAGTTCCGTTCCCATCGCTCTTACTCGTCCTCGCTGCTCTACAAATGGTTCCAGCGCCTTGCGAAGTTTTTGCACCGAGCGAAAGACCGTGTTCTTCGCGGCGCTGGTGCTGGACTTCAGCGCGTCGGCGATTTCTTCGATTCCCGAGCCGCCCCAGTGCCGCATCACAAAAGCCGTGCGCTCGGCGGGCGTGAGCTGCGTAAGCGCACGCCGCATTTGCACGGCGAGTTGGCCGCTCTGCGCCAGGCGCTCCGGGGAAGGCGCGACGTCGGGCACCGTGCTCATCAAGTCCATCTCCACGCCGTCCTCGTTTTCTCTTGCCGGCAATGCGCGATTCGAATCTTCGCTCTTTTTCTGGCGCATGCGGTCGATCGCGTAATTCGCCGCGATGCGATATACCCAAGTCCCAAAATTCGCGCGCGAAGCAAACTGGCTTAGCTTTTGATACGCCCGCAAAAATGCCTCCTGCACCACTTCCTCCGCGTCCTGCTGGTTCCCGGTCATGCGATAGGCCAGCCGGTACACGTTACGGCTGTGCCGCTCCACCAGAATGCGAAATGCGTCGCGATCGCCCGCCAGCGTGCGCTCCACGGCGATGGCGTCGCTTTCGATGCTGGTTTCGACGCTCGGCCTCATCCGCTTCATTAGACAGGATTTCGGGGTCGCGGTTAGGTCAGTTTCAGGGCTATTCCGCCAAACAGCGTACTCCCGGCCCTTGGTCGCGCCCCGATTGGAAATACCGTATCATTACAAAGGATTTGCGGGTTAGCCGGGCTGGTGCGGCTGCCCGCAGCGAGGAGCGGAATTGATAGCACGGTACACCCGTGAAGAGATGGGCCGTGTCTGGAGCGATGCGAACAAATTCGCGCGCTGGCTGGACGTCGAGCTAGCCGCCACGGAAACCCTTGCCGAGGCGGGCCAAGTGCCGAAGGAGTCGGCGGCGGTGATCCGCGCGCGGGCGAAAGTCGACGTTGCGCGGATTCTGGAACTGGAATCGCGCGTAAAACACGACGTCATCGCGTTCACCATGGCCGTCGGCGAATCGATCGGCGATCCGTCGGCGGCGCGCTGGCTGCACTACGGGCTAACTTCGAACGATGTGGTCGACACCGCGCAGGCCCTTCTCGTTCGCGATGCCTCTCACCTCATAGAACGCGGTCTCATTCTCTTCGGTGAAGTGCTCGATTCGCGCGCTCACGAATTTCGAGACACGCCGCAAATCGGCCGCACCCACGGCATTCACGCGGAGCCCATCACGTTCGGACTGAAAATCGCCAACTGGTTTGCGGAAAATCAGCGCAATATCACTCGATTCCGAGACGCGGCCGCGCAAATGGCAGTAGGCAAAATCTCCGGCGCGGTGGGAAACGCTTCTCACCTCGGCCCCGACATAGAAGAACGTATTTGCCAGCGGCTCGGTTTGCAGGTTGCGCCGGTGGCTTCGCAGGTGATTCAGCGCGACCGGCACGCGCACTATCTGAGCTCGCTCGCGTTGATCGCCGCGACGCTGGAGAAAATCGCGCTGGAGATTCGCCACTTGCAGCGCACCGAAGTGCGCGAGGTAGAAGAGCCGTTTGGCGGCGAGCAGCGCGGCAGCTCCGCGATGCCGCACAAACGCAATCCGGTAACCGCCGAACAGATTTGCGGCTTGGCGCGCCTGGTGCGTTCCAATCTGGTCGCCGCGTTCGAAAACGTCGCGCTCTGGCACGAGCGCGACATTTCCCACAGTTCGGTCGAACGCGTAATTCTGCCGGATTCCACAATTTTAGTGGATTACATGCTCGCGAAAATGACCACCGTGATCGTAAACATGCGAGTCTTTCCGGAGCGCATGCAGCGCAATCTAGAAATGACGCACGGCCTGGTGTACTCCGGGCAACTTCTGCAGGATCTCGTGGAAAAAGGCATGCCGCACGATGACGCCTACAAAGCGGTGCAGGAAAATGCCATGGTTGCTTGGGAGACGGATTCGAATTTTCGCGAGCGGATCGCCGGGGACGCGCGCATCACGAAATTTCTGGATGCCAAGGCGCTGGCGCAGGCATTTGATTTGCAGCGGCAGCTTCGCCACATCGATGCGATTTTTGAGCGCGTCTTCGCGCAGAAAGCCCCGGAAAAATCCGCGGCCGGTTCCGCCGGCAAAAAATAAAAGCGCGTTCGCGCCGCATCAAAAATTTCCTCGCAAAATGCAGCGCTCCGGATTTCGCTGCGCCGCAAAAACTAAAGCGCCCCGGATTTCGCCGGGGCGCCGTCTTGACCTCGTTCTCGCTGCTAATTTCGCGGCAGCAAGCTGCGGAGGCGGAAAATCTACTCGACGCGCTGGACGTAGCGCGCTTCGGCGGTGTCCACTTTGATTCTGTCGCCTTCGTTCACGAAGGGCGGCACCTGCACGACCAAACCGGTTTCCAACGTGGCGGGTTTGCCGACCGCGCTGGCCGTGGCTTTCTGCAGCGTGGGCTCGGTGTGGATCACCTTGAGCTCCATGGTGTCGGGCAGGTCCACGCCGATCGGTTTGTCCTCGAAAAATTCCACTTTCACGACGGTGTTGGGAATCAGGTAGTAAACGGTCTCGCCGAGCTGCTCGCGCGTGAGATGCATTTGCTCGTACGTTTCCGTGTTCATGAAGTGGAATTCGTCGCCCTCGTTATAGAGATACTCGAATTCGACTTCGTCGAGAATGGCGCGATCCACAAATTCCTCGGCGCGGAAACGGTAATCGATGATCGCGCCGCTCTTGAAATTTTTCATGCGCGTTTGCATGGAGCCGCGCTTGTTTCCCGGTGTGCGGTGATCGACGCTGAAAATGGTGAAGAGCTGGCCCTCGTGCTGGATAACCATGCCGGGGCGAAGTTGGGTGGCTTTGACGCTGCTCATAGTTTCACGGCCGTGGAGGGCCGAAGGCTCCTAAAGATTGCGATTTCGGAAATTCCAGCTAGCTGCCCACGGAACGGCTTGCGGCTGCGCGCGGAATGACCTGCCTGCCGCAGGCAGGCTCGAGGCACGCTGGGAAAAAATCGCGTCCAGCGCGAACAAACAGTATAGACGGGCCGATTCTGCGCGGTCAATCGTTGCCTTTTTTTGAGGACTTGGCGCGTTGGGCGGCGGCTTGGGCCATTATTTCTTCGATTTCGGCGGGGTCGCGCGGCAGGCGCTCGCTCAGGAGCTTGTAGCCGGTTTCGGTGACGAGCACATCATCTTCGATGCGCACGCCAAGATTTTCTTCGGGGATATAGATGCCGGGCTCCATGGTAACCACCATGCCGGGCTCGAGTGGCTTGCAGGATTCTCCGGGGTCGTGGACGTTAAGGCCGAGGTTGTGGCCGAGTCCGTGAATGTAATATTGGCCGAGCGATTTTCCGTGCAGATCCTTACCATGGGAATTGATGTAGTCGTAGGAAATTTTGTAGAGGCTCTTCCTGTCCTTTTGGCATAGATCCATGCCGGGTTTGAGCGCGGCGAGCGCGGCGTTCTGCGCGCCGAGCACGATGTTGTAAATCTCGAGCTGGCGCGGCGTGAATTTCCCGTTGGCGGGGATGGTGCGGGTGACATCGGCGGAGTAGCCGGAGTACTGCGCGCCGACGTCGATTACGACGATGTCGCCCTCTTCGATTTTGCGGGAGAGCCGGTCGTAATGGAGCGCGGTGGAATTTGGCCCGGCGCCGACGATGGGAGCGTAGCCCTCCGCTTCGGAGCCGCCCATGGCGTGGACTTCCACCATTTTCGCGGCCACCTCGTATTCGTGGAGCCCGGGGCGCATCATGCGCATGGCTTCCAGGTGGGAGTCAACCGTGAGGTCGATGGCGCGCTGCAGGAAGGCAATTTCGCCGGGGGATTTGATCTGGCGCATGGCGGTGATTTGCGCGCGAATGTCTTTCAGTTTGCTTTGCGGAGCGGCTTGCTGCAGGAGGTCGACGACTTCTTTTTCGTGCGGGTAGCCGCCCAACTCTTTTTCGTAGGGAAGAATCGTGTAGATGCACGGATAGGTTTTCGCCAAGTTCTCGACCGCAGAGCGTATCTCCGAGAAAGGTCTTACGGTTGCGAAGCCGGTGCGCGCTTCGATGCCGGGATCGCCGGGAGACATGCGCACGCCGTTCCATTTTTCTTTTTGAGGATTCTTGCCGGGAAGGTAGAGGATTTCGCGCGGGGAATTCGATGCGTCATTGCCGGATGATTTCGCAGGTAGGATTATCAGGCCGGCGCCTTCTTCGTTGTGGCCGGTCAGGTAGTAGAAGTTTTCTTCCTGCTCGAAGATGTAAGCTTGCGAGGATTCCTCGCGTCCGGTAAGACCCAACAGAACGACGGGGCAATCCACCTGCGCGGCGAGTTTCGCGCGGCGCTCGAGGTAGACGCTGTTGGGCTCGCGTTCGCGGCGCTCCTGGGCGCGTGCGGCGTTCGCGGCGAGACAGGCGGCGAGGCAAATCAGAATCGACAGGATCGCCGCAGCGTTGAACTCACGCTTTCGGCGTGCCGGGCGCCGCTGTGGGCGGCTATACATTGGAATACCTCGCGTCATAACACCTCGCCTGAATGTGTTGTGGGAACCCGCAGGGCGGTCGGGGCGCACCTTCGCCGACGGGCGGCAGAGGCCAAACAGAGGAATTGTATCCGATTCTGGAGCGGGGCAAAAACTCGTTCAGGAAAGTGAGGCGTGAGCAGTGGGTCGTGGGCTCACACTGGAGATGATTGCGGCGCAGATTTGGATTAATTACACGCGGCCTAGGAGAGTGAGGAAGCCAGGGTTTCTGACACAGAGTCCACAGAGAACTGCCGCGGAGAAACGCAAATTACGATAGAATCGGCGGCGATGAACAAGGCTATACAGGAATTTCTGGATGCGGCTAAGCGGCAAGGGGCCAGCGACGAATCGCTGGTAGCACTGTTGCGCGGGCGCGGCTGGCCGGAGGACGACGTGTACCGCGCGCTGGCGGACCATTTCGAGAATCAGAGCGGCGTTCGCGTGCCGGCGTACAAACGCTCGGGTTCGGCGAAGGACGCGTTTCTGTATTTGCTGAGCTTTTCGATGCTGGCGACGTGGACGATCGGACTGGGATCGGTGATGTTCACGCTGATCGACCGGTGGATCCAGGATCCGCTTAGCCCGGCTAACAATTACTATGCCGGTGGCTATTATCAGATCGCGGGTTCGCTGGCGTGCATCATCGTCGCGTTTCCCATTTATCTTTTGACGATGCGGGTTATTTTGCGGGAAGTCGGGCTGCATCCGGAGAAACTGGAGTCTCCGGTGCGGAAGTGGCTGACGTATATCGCGCTGCTGATTGCGGCGGGCGTAGTGGTGGGAGACTTGATTACGTTTTTGACGTACTTCCTGCGCGGGGAACTGACCGCACGTTTTGTGGCCAAGACTTCGGTGGGGCTGGTGCTCGCGGGCGGGGTCTTTTGGTATTACCTGGGATCGCTGCAAAAGGGCGCAGCGGCCACGAGGAAAGCGGATGAGTAGAGACGTGTGGGCGGGCGTCGCCGCCACCGTGGCGGTGGCGGTGGTAGTCATACTGGGATTTCGCGTGCTGGGAGGCCCGGCGAGTCAGCGACTGGTGCAGGCGGACCTGCGCACGGTGCGCACGCTCTCCGAACTCGCGCGACAGATTAATCAGAGATGGACGACGGGAGGGAAGACGCTTCCAGAAAATCTGGACAAGTTTCACATTGCGGTGAAACAAGATCCGGTGAGCGGCAGGGCGTTCGTCTATCACGCAAAATCGAATGAAGAATACGAACTGTGCGCGACGTTTGCCACGGATGACCGAGACGCGCACGCGACTGCGCCGACGGATCGCTGGCTGCATCCCAAGGGCGAGTTTTGTTTTCCGTTCCAGGCTTCCGAGCAAGTGCCGTTCGTTCCTTACAGCTATTGATTGCCGTGAATAGCGGCGCGAATCTTAGACGGCGCGATCAGCGCTATTTCTTGCGATCTTTTTCTGCGATACGCGCTTTCACCAGCTTTTTCACGAGAGCGGAGGGCAAAGGCTTGTCCAGCGGGTAGCGGATGGTCCCTTTGGACGCGAGGAAAGGCTTAAGCTCCTTTTTGAACGTATCGATCACAGCCAGACTCATGGGGAACAAGCTGCAGTGGTTCTTGAACGCAGCGAAGGCCAGCAGCGACCCCTTGTACTTGAAGGTGGGAATGCCGTAGGTGATGGCCTCGGTGGTTTCGGGCGGCACCATTGAGCGAATCACCGCGCGAATGGTGTTTAAGGTGGTGCGCGCGGGTTCCGGGACGGCTGCGAGGTAGGCGTCCACGTTTTTTGCAGTGGCGCTGCGTTTCACAGATGAAGCGCTATGGCTGGATTTTGCTTTTTTCATTCACGCCTCCCCAAAACGATGTGCGTCCAACACCACGCTACATTCTGCATCAGGGGGAGCTCATGACGCGCCTGCTTCTTTCTCGGCTGCTTGCGCTGGCGGCGACGCCAGCAGCTCGGCCAAGCGATCGTAGCCCATCGCCACGCCATGCTCCATAGGGGTCTTGAGAACGGCTTCGCGGACCTCGAGGGACTGGTAGAGCACAGAAAGTGTGAGCGTGGTCCTACCGGCCTGCTGGACGAGTGTGGTGGTTACCAACGCCTCGCCTGGGTACCAGGGATGGTCGAACTTCTCGGTGCAGACGGCTCGTTCGGGTGGCACGAACTCGCGGCACACACCGCCCATGCCCATTTCTGTTCCGTCGGGGCCACGCCACACGTAGCGATAGGCGGCGCCCACGTGCAGAGCGACTTCGCAAACGATGAGCGACCAGCCGGGCGGACCGAAGAACCAACGCTTGAGGAGCTCGGGCTTGGTTAAGGCGTCCCAGACCAGCTTGCGCGGAGCGTCGAAGACGCGGGTCATGACGATCTCGCGATCCCCGCGGGTCGCCAGTTTCAAAGTTCCGGTGTTCTGCATCGGTGGCCTCCTCTAGCGCTTGGCGCGCTTGCGTTTTTCCTTTTTGGCTTTGCGTTCGCCGGTTTTCAGTTCGTCGAGAAGAGCATCCAGGCGCTGGAAGTTGCCCTCCCAAAATTGACGGTAGCGCTCCAGCCATTCGGTGGCTTGCGCTAGCGGCTTGGCTTCGAGGCGGCGCGGGCGGCGTTGCGCATCGCGGTGGCGGGAAATCAGTCCGGCACGCTCGAGAACCTTGAGGTGCTTGGAAATGGCGGGCTGGCTCATGGAGAAGGGCCGGGCGAGCTCGGTGACGGAAGCCTGGCTGGAGGAGAGTCGTGCGAGGATGGCGCGACGCGTGGGATCGGCGAGAGCCGCGAAGGTAGCGTCGAGGCGATTTGGGGACATTTGTCCATAACCTAGAGGTTGCATAACCACACGGCAATATACGACAGGAACGGACCCATGTCAAGCCACCGATTCGTTCCTTTCGGGTGCGCGACGGCGAGAGCTGGCCGGCGCGTTGAACGGCCTGACGACGTTATCGGGTGTGATAGGATTTTTGGGGCAGCAACCTCAGGTTTTTCTAACGTGCATCTGGGAGGTTTATGGAACGAACTTTTCACTGTTTCGCGAAGATTGCTGTATTCAGCGTGGCGTCGCTGTGCGCTTTGTTCATGGCGGCGACGGCCAACGCGAAAGAGAAGACGATTGCCTCGCGCACGGAAGAAGTCGACGGCGTGCGGTTGCAGTACCTGACGGCCGGGCGGGGGCCAGCGGTGATTTTGCTGCACGGCTACGCGGAAACGTCGCGGATGTGGAGGCCGATCATGCCGCTGCTGGCGGAACGGTTTACGGTGATTGCGCCGGACTTGCCGGGAATCGGGGATTCGGCGATACCGGTGAACGGTTCGGACATGAAGACGGCGGCGATGCGGATTCATGGGCTTGCGCGGAAGCTCGGTATCGAGAAAGCGCGAGTGGTCGGACACGACATCGGGCTGATGGTCGCGTACGCGTATGCCGCGCAGTTTCCAGCGGAAACGGAGAAGCTGGTGGTCATGGATGCGTTTTTGCCGGGGGTGAGCGGGTGGGAGGCGGTGTACAACAGTCCCGACTTGTGGCATTTCCGTTTTCACGGGGCGACGCCGGAGGCGCTAGTGCGAGGACGGGAGCGCATGTATTTCGACTATTACTGGAATGAATTCGCCGCGGATAAGAAGCGATCGTTGCCGGACGCGGACCGGGAGGCGTACACCGCGGCGTACGCACGGCCGGGGCGGATGAGCGGGGGCTGGGCTTACTTCGAATCGTTCCCGCAAGCGGCGAAGGATTTCGCGCAATTGTCGCAGACGAAGCTGACGATGCCGGTGCTGGCGATAGGCGGGGAGAAGTCGCTGGGAGTAGTGTTGGGAGAGCAGATGAAGTTGGTCGCTTCGGATGTGACTGTTGTGGTACTGAAAGATACGGGGCATTGGGTGCTGGAAGAGCGACCGAAGGAAACAACTGACGCGCTGGTGAAGTTTTTGTGAGTGTGTAAGGCTTGAGTTAGGAATGATTGTCCGCACGATCGTGATCCTTACGGCGTGAAAGCGGCGGCAAGACCGCGGCATTCCCAAAAAATACTATTTTGATGCCGACGCAGCTATGCGGCTTCGGGGATTTCGTCGGGTTCGGCGGCTTGGTGCTCGAAGAAGCTGAGGGCGGCGTCGCCTTGGCGGAGGATGCGAGTTTGCAGGAGGCGGCCGATGCGCTGGGGGAGATTGAAGGTGCGGCGGTGCTCGGCGATGACGAGGCTGCCTTGGCTGAGAAATGGGGCGGAGCCGAGGAAGCCGAGGACGCGGTCGTATTGAGGTTTTTCGGCGTAGGGCGGGTCTACGAAAGCGAAATCGAATGGGGCGTCGGTCGCTTTGTGCTGGTGGGCGATTTTCTCGAGGGCGCGGAGGGCGTCGAGGGCGAGGACTTGCGCGCCGCTGGTGATTGCGAGGGATGCGAGGTTGCGACGAATCAGGACAGCGGCGGGGGCGTGGTTTTCGATGAAGACGACTTCGAGGGCCCCGCGGCTGAGGGCTTCAATGCCGACAGCGCCGGTGCCGGCGAAGACATCGAGGAAGCGGGAGCCGGTGACGTTGGGGCCGAGGATGTTAAAGAGGGTTTCGCGAAGACGGTCGCTGGTGGGGCGGAGGGCGTTGCCTTTGAGGGATTTGAGGATGCGGCTGCGATATTTGCCGGCGATGATGCGCATATATCTCTAACCGACTTTCGCCAAATGATACCGCCGCTGCCATTCGGGGGGGAGGGAGCGGAGGATGCGGTCTAGCGCGGGCTGTTGCGATGGAGAGTCGGCGATGGCGAAGGCTTCGCGGCGGGCTTGCTCGAGGAGTTCGCGGTCGCGAAGGGGGTTGGCGATGTGGAAGCCGAAGGCGCCGGATTGGCGGGTGCCGAAAAATTCGCCGGGGCCGCGGAGTTGCAGATCGGTTTCGGCGATTTCGAAACCGTTGGAAGTGCGCACCATGGTTTCGAGGCGGGCGCGGGCTTCGTCGGTCATACGCACGGGGCCGATGAGGACGCAGTGGGATTTTTGCGCACCGCGGCCGATGCGTCCGCGGAGCTGATGGAGTTGGGAGAGGCCGAAGCGCTCGGCGTGCTCGATGACCATGACCGTGGCGTTGGGAACGTCGACGCCGACTTCGACGACGGTGGTGGCTACGAGGATTTGGATTTCGTTTTTGCGGAAGCGCTGCATGACGTCGTCTTTTTCTTCACTGGAGAGGCGGCCGTGCAGGAGGCCGAGCTTCAGTTTCGGAAAGATTTCTCTCGAAAGGCGCTCGTATTCTTCCACCGCGGCTTTCAATTCGATTTTTGATTCTTCAATCACGGGATAAACGACGTAGGCCTGGTGGCCGGCTTCGACTTCGCGACGGATGCTGCCCCAAACGCCGGGCAGATGCGTCTCGGAGGTAAGGTGCGTTTCGATGGGCGTGCGGCCGGGCGGGAGTTCGTCGAGGACAGAGACGTCGAGATCGCCGTAGAGGGTGAGCGAGAGCGTGCGCGGGATGGGCGTGGCGGTGAGGACGAGAACGTGGGGGGCGCGGCCGTGAGCGGCGGCTTTGTCCATCAGGCGCTTGCGCTGGAGGACGCCGAAGCGGTGCTGTTCGTCGATGGCGACGAAAGCTAGACGGGCGAACTCGACGTTGTCTTCGATGAGGGCGTGCGTGCCGATGACAAGTTGCGCTTCGCCGGAACGGATGCGTTCGAGGGCGGCGGATTTTTCTGCGGTTTTCAGGCCGCTGATGAGGAGCTCGACACGATAGCCGCCGCGCTCGAGAATGCGGCGTGCGGAAAGAAAATGCTGGACGGCGAGAATTTCCGTAGGGGCCATGAGAGCGGCCTGGCAGCCGTTTTCCATGGCGACGACGGCGGCTTGCAGGGCAACGATGGTTTTGCCGCTGCCGACGTCGCCTTGGAGAAGCCGGTTCATGGGCGCGGGCTTTTCGAGGTCGGCGGCGATTTCGACGAGGACGCGCTTCTGGGCGACAGTGGGCTTGAACGGGAGAATGCGCTTGAGCGCTTCGCGAATATTTTCTTCGCGGAGGCGGAAAGCGATGGCGTCTTCCTTACGGGCGGTGCGGCGGTCGAGGGCGAGGCTGAGCTGATAGACGAAAAATTCCTCGAAGATGAGGCGCTGCTGGGCGGGGGAGCGGAATTCGTTCAGGGCGTCGACGGATTCTTCCGCAGCGGGGAAATGCGTTTGCGCCAGAGCTTGGAAGCGCGTTGGATAGCCGAGACGCTCGCGGAGGTCTTCCGGCAAAACGTCTGGCATGCGCGGGTCGAGAGTTTGCAGGGCGGTATAGATGGTGCGGCGGATGGAGCGCGAGCCGAAGGTGCCGATGGCTTCGTAGATGGGAACGATGCGGCCGACTTCGGTGGAATCGATTTCTTCCTGAGCGGCGGACTTGTCGGCTTCGTGGGCGGCGAGGGAATGGTCGACGCTGCTGAGCAGCTCGATTTGCGGATTGACCATCTCGATGCGCGCGGGGCGCATTTTGTCGACTTCTGCCTTGCCGTGGAGGACAAGGAGCTGGCCTTGCTTGAGGCGGCCTTCGAGATAGCCGCCGTGAAAAAATTTGCAGGGAAGCTGGCCGGTGGGATCCTGCACGAGGAGATGATAGATGGCGTCGCGCCCGCGCATGGTGCGGACGGCCTGGCCGCTCATCACGCGTGCGCGGATGGTGTAGACACCATCGGGCTTGATGTCGCGGATGTTGGAGAAGTGGATGCGATCTTCGTAACGGAAAGGCAAATAGTGGAGGAGATCGGCGACCGTGTAGATGCCGCGTTTGGCGAGGACCTCGGCGCGGTTGGGGCCAACGCCTTTGATCATGCGGACTTCCGTGGTCAGGGAGAGGGACATCGATGGTTCATTTATATCATTGAGGCTATGGGGCCGCGAAAATCGGGACGGTGCTAGCGGAGGGACTGTTTAGATGCAGGTGATCGAGGAAAATTCAAAATGCGCTCGTTTCAATAATCGAAGCGAAAATCCTCTGGTCCCAAAGGCGGACCCTTCGAGGCTCAGGCTAAACCTGAGCTACATGGGGGTGCGGTTGCTCCTTTACTCCTCGCGGAGGAGGATCGCAGGATCGATGGAGAGAGCGCGTTGCGCTGGAATCCACGTAGCTACTAGCCCCAATAACGACATGGCTAGAAGAGTGCCGGCCAATACGAGGGGGTCGCGGGGAGTTGCTTGATACACGATGAAAGCGAGCACCCGGCTGGCCAGAATTCCGAGGAGCAATCCTGCTGCGGAACCAAACGCGAGCAACTTGAATGCGCGCCCCAACGCTGCCTGTAACACTTCCTTTCGCTGTGCGCCGAGGGCCATACGAATTCCCAACTCGCGCAGGCGTTTGCTGACGGAATACGCAGCCAAACCAAAGATGCCCGTGATGGACAGCATCGCGCCCATCGCGCCCAGAACACCCAGCGAGACCGCCGCCATACGCGAGGGAAACAGAGCCCCATCCATTGCTTCGGTCCAGGTCTGGATGAAGATAGGCAGGGCGGAGTCGATGTCTTGCAATTTGGTTCTTATGGCCGCCGACAGCAGGCGTGGATTGGCGCTGGAGCGCACGACCAGCCACGTCTCGGTGGAGGGTGATTGGAGTATGGACAGGAACATCGCGAGCCGAGGATCTTCGGTGATGTTCGGACTATATTTTCCGTCTTCGACGATGCCCACTACTTGGATGCGGGTTCCATCGTCCAGTTTGTAGTATCCGCCGAGCGCGTTTGCGGCGAAGCCGAACATCCTGCCAGCAAATAGCCGATTCACCACGGCAACGCGCGGAGCATTCTTGTCGTCGTGCCATGTCAGGTCCCTGCCGGCCAATAAAGGCGTGCCCGCCACCTGGAGATATTCGGGAGAGATGCTGAACATAATCACGTGAGCTGCGGCATTGGCTGGCCTGAGATCGGCTGTTTTGTCGTTAAAGATATTCGCCTCGCTGCAACAGGCCGGTTGTAATGGCGGGAGGTTGACCAAGCCAACGGACGTTACGCCAGAAATCGAGGCCATGGCGTCGAGCATACGCTTTTGCATTGCGGATACGCGATCGGGTTTATAACCGGCCATATTCAAATCGATGTCAACGAGCATCGCGTTGCGCGGCTCAAAACCGAAATTGCTGTGCAGCGAGCGAGCCAGTCCGCGGACGGCAACCATGGAAGAGGTGACAAGCACCGCGCAGATCGCGATCTGTGCGCCGAGCAACAGGTCGCGTGCGGTAAGCCGGCGCCCCACCGAGCCGGTGGATCCCGACTTGATGACCTGATAAGGATCGGTGCGAAGCACCTGCTTGACGGGAACCGCGCCGAAGAGAAATCCGCTGACTATACTCAAGAGCAATGCAACTCCATAAACGGTTGCGTCCGGATTCACCGGCATACTGATTGGGTATTGGGGAAACGGCTGCCACACGGCCAACCAGCGCAGAAGCCCTACGCTGCCCCAAAGTCCGGCAGCGCCTCCCATGAGTGAAATCAGCAGAGCTTCGGTGAATAGCTGCCGCAGAATGCGTGTGCGGCCTGCGCCTAGGGCGAGGCGCAGAGCGACTTCGCGCGAGCGGTCCGCAGCGCGAGCGGCAAAGAGGCTGCCCAGATTGGCGCAGGCGGCCAGGAGAATCAGTCCCGCGAGCAGCATCAATCCGCCGAGGAACGCCTGAATGGCGGCGCCAAAACCGCCACCGGGAAGGCCTGAACGCTCCAAACTGAAGCTCATCTGAGCATCCTCTTTGGGATAGCTCTTTTCAAGAGCGGAGCCAATCGAGTTCAGGTCGGTGACCGCCTGCGCCGGAGTGACTCCCGCCTTCAGATGTCCAAGCGCCTCGCTGATCCAACGGTTTCCGCGCGCGCTCGAGAGATTCGCCGCGTCGTCCTGTTCCTGGTTGACGATAGGTACAAAGAAATCGGGCGAGAAGATCAATACAGTCCCGCGGAATCCGGGCGGCGTTACGCCGACGACGGTAAATGGATGTTTGTTGAGATGGAGAACGCGGCCGACGACGCCGGGGTCATCCTGAAAATGAGTGTGCCAATACGCGTAGGTAAGCACGATGTCTGGAGCATGCTCATCGGAGGGGTGAATAAGCCGGCCTAGGTACGGCTGAACGCCTAATATGTCGAAGTAGTTCCCGCTCACCTCATAAACCCAGGCGGGCGACGGATTTTTGCCCGTGTCCAGCGCCGCCTGAGAGATGTTGTAAGCCGCCAAGCCATCAAAGCTGCGGTTGCGATCACGCAGATCGAGATAATCGGGATACGATTCATTTGAGTCTTTGTCGGTTCCGTGCTCGATGGTGTAGAGGCTCTCCGGTTGGGGCACATTCAGCGCGCGCAGGATTAATCCATTCATTGCGCTGAAGACGACGGCGTTCGCGCCGATGGCCACAGCCAGCGTCAGCACCGCGACAGCCGTGAAACCGGGATTTTTCCGCAGCATGCGAACCGCAAACCGCAAGTCTTGCCAGAGCGCTTGCATGGGCACACCCCCTAAACTCTGGTGAGGTAAGGGCACCTATTCTTCCGAGCTTTCTGTCGTTCAAGTCCTTGTGGGGGTTATATTTACAGATTATCGACAGTCCGGGGCGACCCCGCAATTGTCCGGTTACGGGAAAGGCGTCGCGGAACCGGACATCCGTTGCGGGCAGTTGCCAAGCACTCCAGGCTGAGATCCCTTCGGCCCAGCTGAAAGGCGCCGGGACCTGCCTGTCCGGCAGGCGGGCCACAGGATGGCAGGTTTGGAGCGGGGGGCTGAGAAGGAAGGCTTGCTGAGATCGTGCCAAGCTGGGGCGCAGCAGTGCTGCGCCCCTACAAGATGCGATATGGTCACTTGCGCGTGTGGCGGGCGTATTTATAGAGTGGGACGGCATTTCCGGAGGCTGGTGTGGCGGGTGAACGGCTGAGCGGGTCGGAGAAGCGGGCGCTGCTGCTGTGGGTGGCTCTCGGAATCGTCGGGACAATTTTCGCTTACAAGTATTTCTTCCGGGCGTTTCCGGAAGCTTCAGTGGACTTCCGGGTGACGCGTTCGGAGGCGCTGCAGCGGGCAGAAAGTTTTGTGGCGGGGCTGGGCGAAAATGTGAGCGGCTACCGGTCGGCGATTGTGTTTAGCGTCGACGACGATGCAAAGACGTACCTGGAGCGCGAACTGGGATTGCAGCAGGCGAATCAGATGATGTCGTCGCAACTGCACATCTGGTATTGGGACGTGCGGTTTTTCCGTCCACAACAGGAAGAAGAATTTTACGTGCGCGTTAGCCCGGCGGGGAACGTCGTGGGGTATACGCGCAAGATTGAGGAAGCGCGAGCGGGAGCCACGCTGGATCGGGCGGCGGCGCAGGCCAGCGCGCAAGACTTTTTGGTTGCGAAGCTTGGACTCGACGCGAGCCGCTGGGATTTCCTGCCGGAGGAAGCGAATTCGACGAAGCGGCCGAACCGCACGGATTGGGATTTCACGTGGGAAAAGCGGGGATTTCGCGCGAAGGACGCGCCTTACCGGCTGACGGTGTCGTTGCAGGGAGAGCACGTCGGAGGAGCGCAGGAGTATTTGCGCGTACCGGAAGCGTGGCAGCGAAGCTATCAGCGCCTGCGCTCTGCCAACGACACGCTGGCGCTGGTATTCACCGTTCCTTACATTTTATTACTGGGATTTGCGGTGTGGCTGGCGTTCAAGCTGACGAATTCAGGACAGTCCTCGTGGCACGGCGCGATTGTGCTGGGGCTTCTGGTGGCGGGACTGCTGTTCTTGCAGAACCTGAATGACTGGCCGCTGTGGAGCGCGAGCTACAACACGAATAGTTCTTACGATGGTTTTCTGCTGGCGAAGATCGGAATGGCGCTGGTGCTGGCGCTCTTGACGGCGATTACGGTGACGCTGGTGCTGCCAGCAGCGGAACCGCTGTACCGGGCTTCGCAGCCGCAGCGATTGCAGTTGGCGAAAGCATTTACGCTAAGAGGATTGCAGTCCAAGGAATTTTTTTCGGCGGCGGTGGTCGGGCTTTCGCTGGCGGCGGCGCACATCGGGTACGTGGTGGCGTTCTACGTGGTGGCGAGTCATTTTGGAGCGTGGGCGCCGCAGGAAATTAATTACGAAGAGTCGGTGAACACGCTGATTCCTTGGATTTCGGGAGCGGCGATCGGGTTGCTGGCTTCGACGAACGAAGAGTTTACGTTCCGGCTGTTTGCCATTCCGTTTTTTACCAAGCTCACTGGTTCGCGATGGATCGCCGTGATCGTACCGGCGTTCATGTGGAGTTTTCTGCACAGCAACTACCCTCAGGAGCCGCCATACATTCGCGGGATTGAAATCGGGTTGATTGGAATCGTGGCCGGGCTGGTGATGCTGCGGTGGGGAATTCTGGCCACGTTGATTTGGCACTACACGGTGGACGCTTCGCTGGTGGGATTGCTATTGGTGCGCTCGAACAACTTGTATTTCAAGGTTTCGGGGATTGTGGTGGCGCTGGCAGCAGCAGCGCCTCTGTTGTTTGCGGCGATTTCGTATTTATCGCGAGGGAGATTTGAGGCCGATGAGGATTTGCTGAATGTTGCAGCGTCGGCTCCGGAGATAAGCCTGGCTGCGGGGCCGGAAGAGGTTTCCGCGGCGGTTTCAACCCGGCGCTATGATGCACTGTCGTCGACGACGCTAGCGCTCTTGGCGGTTTGTTTGGTGACGGGCGCGACGGTGGCTTGGAAGGTCAAACCGGAGTCGATCGGCGATTACTTGAAGCTTTCGGTGAATGCGCGGTCGGCGCGAACGCGTGCGGATGCGATTCTTCGACAGCGCGGACTGGAGCCTAACAGCTACAAACATGCGACGGTGCTTGTGAATGTGACCGATCCGACCACGAACGAGTTTTTGCGGGAGCGCGTGGGCGTTGCGCGGCTGAATGAAATTCTTGCCACGCAGGTCCCGGGGGCGCTATGGCGGGTGCGGTATTTTCGAGATTCGCAGCCGGAGGAATATGCGGTGGTGCTGAGGCCGGACGGCTCGCTGCACGCGATTCGGCATACGGTGGCGGACGAGGCGCCGGGAGCGTCGCTAAGCAAAGAGGAAGCGATGGCGCTGGCGGAGAAATTTTTGCGCGAGGAGAAGAAGATTGATTTGAGCGCGTGGTCGCTGGTGGAGTCAAATTCGGACAAGCGGCCGCACCGGACCGATCACACATTGACGTGGCAGCAAAATGCGCCGCTCGACCTGAGTCCCGACCATCCTGACGTAATGTCAAACCAAGCGTATGCGCGAATGGAGCTCATGGTCCTTGGTGATGAAGTAGCGAATTACCGCACGTACATAAAAATTCCCGATGAGTGGCGGCGCAAGCGAGAAGAGGCGACGCTGACCAAGATTGTGTTCGGGTACGCAATACCGATCCTGATCGTAGCTGGATTTGCGATTACCGTGCTGATTGTCTTCCTGAAGAATCTACGTTCGGAAGCGGCGCGCACGATTCCGTGGAAGCGGGTGGCGCTGTGGGCGCTGTGGGGACTTGCCGGCGCCGGGTTGACGCTGGCCTGCGGGGACTTCGTGCCCAATGCCTTGACTAAGTACGACACGGCGATTCCATTCAAGACGATGATGGGGGTCACAGCGATTAGCGCGCTGCTGGGGCTGCTGTTCTCGTTTGGGTTTCTGGCCCTGCTGTTTGGTGCGGCTTGGTATTACGGAACCCGGGCGTTCGGCGTCGAGCGGATTCCGGAATGGACCGCCATGCCCAAGGCGTATTACCGGGACGCGCTGTTTATTGGACTGGGCGGAACGGCCGCTTGGGTTGGACTGGATGCGATTTCGAAGTGGGTGTACCAACATTTGCCTGGGGCGCAGGAGGGGGCGGCAGCGAGTTTCGGCGCGAACATGGACGCCGTGTTGCCGGTCGCAGCGATTGTGGGGTCGTCCGTGCGCAGCGGATTGACTTTGACAGCGCTAATCGCCATAAGCGCGGCGTTTATCGCGAGCATGATTCAGGCGAGGTGGCTGCGTGCTTGCGTTTTCGTGCTTGCGGTGCTGGCGCTGGGCGGAGTAGGTGCCAACTGGCACGACCCGATGGACGTAGCGAAGAAGATGATCATGGGAGCGGTGTGGATCGCGGTGATCGACCTTGCGGTGCGCTACGTTGTCCGGTTTAATGTGCTGGGATATTTTCTGATTTTGGCGGGGATTGCGTTGCTGGGCGGCGCCGGGGAGATGCTGCGGCATCCGGGCTATTTTTATCGGGCGAACGGGTACGGGGTTTTGGCGGGGTTGGTAGTTTTGTTTGGTTGGCCGCTGGTTGCTTGGCAGCGGGGTGGAGCAGAAAAGGTTTAACACAGAGGGCACGGAGATCGGACACGGAGGTCACGGAGAGATCTTGCTGGGCCCGACCGCCAGTGACACCGAAGGGCCGGTCCACAATGCTAACGAGCTGCGGTAGCGGCGACCGCCTAGCGTGTAAATTTAGAAACAAATGGGGCAGCTAATGCGTTAGGAAGGGAGAGGTGGCTGCTCACCCAATGGATGAAGGTGCGTCCAAAATGGGTGGTTCGCTGTGGCTCAGGTCCATTCCACGTGTTGTAAACCTGCGCTAAGGTGTTAAGGCCGAGGCCATAACACCGGGAACTGCGAATAGAAAGCGAATATGCCGCTTCCTCGATTGGCTTTGGCAAGTGTTACATGCCGGGCTGTAGATACGGACGCCATGGCTACGGTGGCCTCATTGCCCCAGCTTGACGAGCGCTGCATAGTCGCGGAAGCGCAAACGGGAAGCCGCGCTGCGTTCGAGGAACTGGTGCGCCGGTACGACCGGGACGTGCTGCGGCTGGCGCTGAATTTGATGAAGCGTCCCGAGGACGCGCGCGACGTTTATCAAGAGGCATTCCTGAAGGTTTACCGCAACCTGCATCGCTTCCGCTTCGAGTGCAGTTTCTACACGTGGTTGTACCGCATCGTCACCAACGTTTGCCTGGATCATTTGCGGCGGCGGCAGGCGCGCCCGGAGGATCAGGCGCCGGAGGCGAAGGGCGGCTATGCGGATGAAGGAATTACCGACTTTTTCGAGCGCCAGCGGGAGCATCGGCCGACGCTGGACCCGGAGCGGCGATTGTTCGGGAAAGAAATTCAGGCGCGTATCGCGACGGCGATGGAGCGGCTATCCCCGCGCGAGCGCGTAGTTTTCGAGATGAAGCATTATCAAGGGCTGAAGCTGCGCGCGATTGGCGACGCTCTGGGCACGACCGAAGAGACGGTGAAAAACTCGCTATTCCGGGCGACGCGCAAGCTGCGTACACAGCTTGGAGGGCTCCGATGAGCGCCAACCGGTTGACGCGCTGCGGAGACGTTGGTCCTCTGCTGGTGTTTTATGCTTGCGATGAAGTGGAGCCGCAGGAACGCGAGCAGATCGATGCCCACCTGGCGAACTGCGCTGCCTGCGCGGCGCAGCTTCGCGAGGAACAGGAAATGCAAAGCGCGCTGGTGAGCGCATTCCAACCCGCCGATCAGCTGGACCCCTCCGGAGCACTCCTCGCGCAATGCCGAAGTGAACTTTCTGAATTGCTGGATGATTTGTCGGCGCCGCCGTTGCAGGAGCAGTGGAGACCGTTTGGGTGGGTGCGGCAATGGATGGCTCTGCGACCGGCTTGGAGCGCCGCGGGTTTGGTACTGATGGGATTGGCGGTAGGAACGCAGGTGGCGCTGTGGATTCCGGGGCGGGAAGGGAACTTTGGCGCCGGCCAAGCCGTGAGTGTGAAAGCAGCGGCGCCGCTGACGAATGAAGATTTGTCGAAGATGGCGGTGGCGGGAGTGAATTTCGCTCCGGCGGCGGATTCTTCGGGAACCGTGCAACTGCAGGTGCGCACGGAGCAGCCGATTGTGCTGAGCGGAAGCGTGGATGATGCGGACGTGCGGCGCGTGCTGACGTACGTGGTGATGAACGGCGAGCGATTTGATCCGGGCGTGCGGTTGGATTGCCTGGAGGTGCTGAGAACGCGCACGGGGGACAAGGATGTGCGGCATGCACTGCTGTCCGCGGCACGCACGGACCAGAATGCCGCGGTGCGCATGAAGGCGCTGGAGGCGTTGCGCGATTCCGCCGCGGACGACGCGGTGCGCGATACTTTGCTGGAAGCGCTGCAGCACGACGCGAATCCGGGCGTGCGCGTGGAGGCGGTGAACTTGCTGGTGCGCTCGCTAGAAGGCGACACGCCTGCCGATCCTCCCGCGCAGGGAACGGCGCCAGAAATGGCGGGGGCGCAGATTCCGCCTGATCCTTCGGTGGATCGCGTGATTCACGCGCTCGAAGGATTGCAACAACGTGACCCGAACCGCTATGTGCGGTTGCGCAGCGCAGCGGCGTTGCGGCAGATTGGTCCGCGAGAAGTGCAGTAGAGGTATGCTTCGCAGCGGTTGTCAGGGAAATGGCACCGCTAGTCAATCTGGAATGAAAAGAACAGCCATTCACTTTGTTCCTTTATTGTACGCGGCGGCCTTGCTGGCGCCGAGCATGACTTCGGGTACCCGCGAGCCTGCGACTCCGGCGCCGGAACTGACCAAGCCAGGGGATCCAACACCGGCGCGCTTTTCCGCGAATCGCACGGGATTTCTACAAACATCGGATGGATTGACGCTGCGACTTGCCACGGACTTGGGTTCCGTGAAGATTGTGCCGCTCGAAAGCGGCTCCGCGCCTGTGGTGCGGTATGCGGTGCATATCGAGACGGACGCGCGGGCGCCGCTGGCGCAGCACTTGCTAGATCACTATTCGCTGAACACGAAGGCCACTCCCGCGGGAGTCGAAATCACTGGAAACTTGCCGCCGCAATCGGCACATTTGTCCGGCGCGCAAATGTGGGTGCAGTTCGAGATAGCGGTGCCGCGTAATTACAGCGTCGAGGTGAAGACGGAAGCGGGAGACATCGAGACGGGGGACATCGGCGGGATCGCGACGCTGACGACACAGGGCGGCAACATTCGCGCCGGGCGCATCGGCATTGGCCTCGGCAATATGCGGCACGCGGCGCCTGACCGCCTGGTAGCGCGGCTGGAGACGGAAGGCGGCCACATCCAGGTGCAGGACGTTGCCGGGGACTTGAGGGCGTTCACGGCCGGCGGGCACATCAACGCGGGAAACATAGCGGGCGACGCATCGTTGCGGAGCGGCGGCGGACACATTCGCGCGGGGCAGATTGGCGGGCGCGCGGATTTGCAGACCGACGGCGGCAACATCACGGTGGTCCAGGCAGGAAGCCTGGTGAGCGTGCGCACCGGCGGCGGACAGATTGATTTCGGAGAGGTGCGAGGTTCGGTTCGCGCGCAGACGGGCGGCGGGGGCATCCGCATCATGTACGTGTCTGGACCGATGGAAGTGGAGTCTAGCGCGGGAAGCATTTGCCTGACGCGCGTGGCGGGGACAGTGCGGGCGGCGACGGCGGGCGGGACGATCACGGCGTGGATTAATCCGGATGCGCCTTCCTCCGGCGGCACGGTGCACTTGCCGGGATTGTCGCAACTGACTTCCGGAAACGGCGACATCGTGGTGTTCTTGCCGCGCAACCTGGCGGCCGACATTGATGCCGTGGTGGAATCCGGCGGCGGGCGGCGCATTGAAGCGGACCCGGCGCTGGCACTGCAAATTCAGGACCGCGGAAATGGGCCGGTGCATGCGATGGGCGCGCTGAATGGCGGCGGGCCTCCACTGAAGCTGCGAACGACGGCGGGGAAAATCCGGCTGCAATTCCTGGATTCAGAGATTGCTTTGCGCCAGTCGCTAATCCAGGAGCAAAAAGAGCGGCTCATGGACCGTTTGAATTCGGCGCAATTGACGCCAGCGGGATTCGAGACACCGCAATCGTGGAACGCACCGGAGCCCGCGGGTGAAATGGAAGACCGCGGCGACTGGATCGACCGCTGGCTGAATACGCTGGAGGCGACTTTCCTGGGAGGCATTCGCGAGGATCCCGACGAATTGCAGAAGCACTTGGTTTCGTCGCCGCCGCCGGCATATCCCCAAATTGCGAGGCGAGCCGGAGTGCAAGGAATTGTGCGCCTGCAAGTGCGCGCGACGAAGGATGGACGCATCGAAGTGGACAAGATCCTAAGCGGGTCGCCGACGCTGGCGGACGCCGCGATTGCGGCCGTGAAGCAGTGGCGGGTGAGACCGTTTTCGGCCGGTGGCAGGCCGGTGGACGTGATCTCGACAGTTACGTTTAATTTTCAATTGCATTAGGAGCGGGCGCCGTTGGGCGCCGCAAACGAGTTTCGTTCTGGTCTTCGATTCTGGAACCCGATTCCAGAATGTCGGTCCTCGAAGGAGGTAGAACGTTATGCTCCGCCGCTCTGTTCGTTTTGCCGTGCTGTTCATCCTGGCGCTGGCCGCAGCTTCCGCTCCGGCTGGCCTGGCCATCACCAAAGAATTCAATCAAACCTATCCGCTGCGGCCGGGCGGCTCCTTTGAGCTGCAGAACGTCAACGGCACGGTGGATGTGCAGGGGTGGGACCGCGACACCATTGAGATTCACGCGGTGAAGACGGCGAAGCACAAAGAGTCAGATCTGGACCTTGTGTCCATCGACGTGGACGCCAAGCCGGATGTGGTTTCCGTGACGACGCGCTATCCGCAGAACGAGGGAGTGGAAGTGGCCGTGGAATACACGGTGCGGGTGCCGCATTGTGCGCACGTGGAGCATCTTGGCACGGTGAACGGGACGCTGCGCATATCGGGAATCGAGAGAGTGGAGGATTTGCGAACGGTGAACGGAAACATCGAAGTGTTCGAAGCCGGCGGGTCGGTGCACGCGCGCACCACGAACGGCAATGTGCATCTGGAGCTTTTGCACGTCCAAGAGAAAGACGGGGCAATTGCCGAAACGACGAATGGCTCGTTGTTGCTGGCGGTCCCTGCCGACACGCACGCCGATCTTGAGACGAAGTGCCTTAATGGAAATTTTTCCTCGGAACTGCCGGTGGCTTTCGAGAGCACGCTGAAGCCGCGCGAGATGCACGGGAAACTGGGCCGTGGCGGAGCGCCGATCCGTCTGCACACGGTGAACGGAGGGATTCGATTGGTGGCTTTGAGGTCGACGGTTTAGCGTGAGGCGCGTCTAAGGAAGCAAGGAGTCGCCAAGCCTGAGAGGAGAATCACGACGATGAGGAAAAATATTTTGTCGATCAGCGGGAGCGTTGCGGCGCTTAGCATCGCTCTGCTTGTATTGCCGAGCCGCTCGGCGGCCCTTCAAGGGCAGGACAATACTTCACCAGAGGTAAAGGTGCAGCGCCTGCCGAAAGTGCGAGAGCTGCAGCGAATTCAAATTGACGGGGACCGCGTGTTGCAGGAAGTGATGCCAGCCCTTGAACAATCTGAGGGTGTGCTGGCGGGCATGCAGGTACTGGCCGATCCGGAGATCGATCAGATTACTATTTTTGACGGAGAAGGACCGAGCTGGCTGGGCGTCGAGACGCAAGAAGTTACGGCGGAGAATGCGAAGGAATTGAAGCTGCCCGCGGAGCGCGGTGTGGTTGTGGCGGAGGTGACGAAAGACAGCCCAGCGGCCAAGGCCGGGCTGAAGGAGAAGGACGTCATCACCGAAGTGAATGGACAACGCGTGGAAGGCGCGGCGCAGTTCCGGAGAATGATTCGCGAAATTCCACCGGGGCGGGCGGCGCAGCTAACCGTGTGGCGCGAAGGACGAGCGCAAACGCTGAGCGCAACGCTGGGTAAAGCGGAGGAACGCCACGATAAATGGATGGGCGCGACGCCGGGGGCCTTCGCGTTTCGCATGCCGGAAGTGCAAATTCCGGAGATGCCGTCGATGGACTTGGGCGAAGGCATGGGCATGGTGATGGCCGGGCGCCCGCGGCTGGGAATAGACGCGGAGGACATTGGAGGGCAGCTGGGCTCGTTCTTCGGTGCTCCGGAGGGCGAAGGGATACTGGTGCGCAGCGTGAACAGCGGGTCGGCGGCGGAGAAAGCCGGGATGAAAGCGGGAGACGTGATCACCAGCTTCAACGGCGAACGCGTACGCAGCCTGGGTGACCTGCGGCAGAAGCTGGCGTCGCAAAACGACGCGAAGACCGCGAAGATTGGCGTTCTGCGGAACCGGAGCGAGGTGACCCTTTCGGTGGAGTTGCCGGAGCGAACGCCAAAGTCGACGCGCAGGGTCATGCAACGCACGAATATTTAGCTGCTTTCCGTTAAGAAAGGTCCGGGCTTATGCGCCTGAACCTTTTTCTTTTGGGAGGCGTTCAACGGTTGGAGCGCCGACTGTGTTTTTTTGCGAGGCGCAACGGCCTATTGATGGCGTCCAGGAGCGCGGGACGATTTCCTATCTTATCTGGAGTCCAATCCTCTTCGGTGGGCGACAGCGAGAGGCGCAGCAAGTAGGCTGCGCCAGCGAGCAAGCCGCCGCGCATTCTGACGCGAAAGGCGGCGCGTTCCAGTATTCCGATGCCGCGAAGCTCGTGGAAAGCGAGGCGGCTCTCGATTTGCGCGGCGAGCTTTGAAACCGTTTGGTCGGAACGTACATTGGCCTCGACTTGCGCGGGCAACTCTGCACCGAGCAGGTCCAAAGCGAGGCGCAGGCCCAAGCGCAGGATTCTTTCTGCGCCAACTTCACGGGCTGCAGCCATGGCGCGGTCCCAATCCGGCGGCTGCCCGGACAAAATTAGCGCCGCCACGTCGGCAATCCACATGAGGCGTTCCCAGAAATGCTTGGCACCGTGCACGCAAATGAGGACCAGTTCGTCTTCCAGCGAGAGGGCGGGGACGTCGCGGCCGTCGATGTTTACCAAGGCGCGTCGATCGAATAGGTCTTCTATGCGTAATGGGCGCGGATAGTAGCGCAGGGTGCGCTCGGTGTGGAATTCGACCAGCAGGTGGGTGCCGGGTTCTTGGAAAGCGTATTCGCCGGGGATCTTCTTAGCGTCGATGGCGCTCAGCGGGACGCGCGGCTGGTATCCGAGGTCGAGCATGGCCTGCGTCGCACGGCGAATATCTTTTTCGCGAATGACGAGGTCGAGGTCGGAATATTGACGCATGCCCGAGTCGCCATAGCAGCGAACGGAGAGCGCTGGGCCCTTGGTCGACAGAGTTTCTATGCCAGCTTCAGCAAAGATCTCCAGCAGGTGAAATAGCTCGGCGGTCAATTGCAGGGCGAGGATGGCCTGGGCGCGCCGCGATTCGCGCAATGTGCCGCGGACCTCCGGCGGCATCCGTGAAGGATCCAGATTCTTGACGCGCTCGGCAAGAAGCGGGACTACACAGTGATTTCCCGCGCGCCGCAGCAGATCTGGCCAGTTAAGGGAATTTTCCGAAAGACGGGCGAGACGGCCGATAATTGTGCGAGGTGCAGCGCATTCCAACAGAGCCAGCCATTCTGCCGACCGGGGAGTATTGCGCGCCGATGAAATTTGCGGCAGATCCTTGTTCGTGGATACCGGTGCGGGCATAGGTCGCAGGACTCGGTCAACGCGAAAATTGTCTCGCAAGGTCCGCGGCGCGGCGCAGTGCGTCTTGCCAGAGAGGGAAAATGGCGGGGAAACGCTCCGCAGCCGCCTGAGCGATTTGCTGCAAAGACGCCTTCCCATCCATGGCGTGCAACAGCCAGCGGTCGGCCAACCCATCTTCCGATAGAGAAGGCACAAAATCCGCGGCGCGACGCCGCAGCGACTGCGGCGAAACATTCGCGCTCTGAAACGTAGACTGCTTGAAGGATCGGCCCGCATCCTTACTATCCCCGCAAATCTTCGTTTCCCACCGCCAAATATATTCCTCGCCAACCAGATTGGCTTGAAGGCTTACGAATATCTTCTGTTCCTTTTGCACTGGAACCGCTTCCGGCCACGGCAGAAACACCTGTCCGTAAATCGACTTCTGTAAGGAAGGCCCTGACGAAAACCCGATGCCATCAACAAGTTCTGTCTCAAACCATAGGCACAGGCCGTGAGCGGTTCCGGCTCGCGTGGCGGAAAAATTCAGATCGGCGGCGGCGCTGGACTTGGCGCTGGCTGAGTAGTCGAGCACGGTCCAGGTCTGTGGTTCCGAAATGAGTTGGTCGTTGTTGAAGTGGCCGCTGTAAGATCCGTTCAGTAGAAGGGGCAAAGAAGGTGAAAGGTTCAAATCGGAAGCCGCGTGGAGCCAGGGCGATACAAGTTTCGAATAGAAATCGCCCGCTTCGATCACCACGACCTTCAGCGTGTCGAGTTGGGGAATCAGGCGACCTCCCGGTGCAAGGAAGCGTTGTCGAGCGTCCTCTATCGCTGCAATGGCGTGGCCGAAAAACGGAAGCGATCCTCGGATGTCCGACACGATTACGTTCACGCGCTCCGGCAAATCCGTCTTGCGCGAGTCGCTTTCGATGAATTGCATCCGATCCGCGAAGCCGTTCGCGGCGGCGAGCTCGCGCGCGAAGTGCACGATTTCCTCCGAATCGATGGCGTAAACCTTTCGCGCGCCCGCCTGACACGCTAACAAGGCAAAAGCACCTGGGCCGCAGCCAATTTCCAGCACGGCGTCACCGGGCCGAACCGTCTTGCTGATGGCTTTGCTGTATGCGTCAAAGCGCTCGCGATCCGCAATCATGTCTCCGTAATCGCGAAGCGAGTACATTTTAACTGCTCGAAATCAAAGACGCGGAGCCCTGGCGATTCCACAGCGCCCGCGCATCCGCAGTGACCAGGTCACAAAGCGCTGGGATTCTTGCCGGGTCGCTATGTGGCACGATCCGCCGCACTGGTATGTTCGTGACTAGCGTGCCCAAAAAATCAAACTCTGCAGCGCGCTGTTTTTGGTCCAGAAGCCAATTCATATAGGTGTTCTGCACAAGGTCAAGAAGCGCTTGGCGGGGGCTTACTTGCTCGATCTTCGGCGCATCCTTCAACTCTGTCCGTGGCGCAAGGAGATAGACTACGCCGAGAGGCCGCTCCTCGGCATCGAATCTTGCCTTATCGCCATCGAGTGGCAAAAAACACTTTTCCCAGCTTGACGTAAGTCTTGGGAGCGCGTCCGCAGCACCGAGCAAATTTTCCACCGCATCGGGCCACAGACCCACCTGTGGATAACCGGGCTGGACATGATAGGAATGAGCGCTCGCCTTCAAGGCGGTCACGTCCTCGCAAAGAACAGGCGTGCCTCTCAATGCCAGGGCCGCGGCAAGGGTGGACTTTCCAGACTGGCTCTGGCCACACAGCACAATGGCGCGCCCGCAAAGACTTAAAGCACTTGCGTGCAATGCAGTGATGCCGCGCCGCCGGAGGATGAAACCCAATACCGGCCCACGAAGGTAGGTGGCCAAATAGTCCATGTCGTAGCCTGGTGGGCAGCGTCCCCAGACACAACTAGCGGAACCATCGACGAGGAACTGCGTTCCATCGGTATAAGTTAGTTCAAATGCGTCTTCTTCCCCAAAAACCTTTATCGTGTAGCCGGAGTCGGTGTTCTCTGCCGATGGGGGCTTCGTATAAATAGTATGTGCGGGCAGACTCCGGGCAGCTCTGACCCATTCCGGCGTTGCCGAAACTAGATCTAGAACAATATCGGAATCGAAACTCTGCGAGGTGACCAGATGATGAAACCCGTCAACCGGAGCATTGGACAAACATGTGAGGCCGTAAGCGCAATAGCGATAAACCACTAGGTGAAATCCAGTTACGTCATGGTGTTGCCTTTTGCCATGTCAGTCATGCCAGTCATACCTCCGGACTTGGTCATCTCTGTCAAATCCCCGTAAACCAAGAGCTTGGGCACCTCGTAGGTCTTTTTTGGAGGTAATCTCCGTTTACGCATGCGGGGTCTCCCTCTTGACTTTACTGAATACCCCGGCCCTTTTCAATGCTCTTTAGCCAATGATGGAGTAACACAGGCCGCAAGTCCCGCAACAGGGAATTGCCAGAACTGTTTTCGAGAATTCCAGCCAGCCGTTCCCAATCCACGAAGAATTTCACTGTCGTCGTAGGTTGAGGGAGGGGCAAAGGGCTCCACCTTCGGTTGTGCACCTGGAGAGCGAGCGGGTCACCAGCTAAAGGCGTCTTGGGTCTCAGACGAACTTCTTCTGGCAGCAAGGCCACCATGGCCCGCCGCAGGAGCTCCTTGTCGATGCACAACGGCACCGGCGGAACAGACAGCAGGAAATTGATTAGCCGCTGATCCAAAAGGGGTGTGCGCGATTCGAGCGGGACACGAGTCCACTCAGCGTCTTCGCGCTCAAGGATCTCAGGCCAATATCCACCGTTCAGCGTGGCATGAGCGTCCGGATACCACGGATGGGTTTTCTCGTCAGGTTTCATTAGTTCACACCAACGCTCGCGGAGACGTATTTCAGTTTCGAACTCAGGCGAAAACCATCGAGGATATTCAGCCATTTCGTCCGTGCGACGAAAACGATGCAGACGCGCTCGAAAACCGCCGCGCAACGGAGGAATGCGCCCATGCTCTAGAAAATATTTTCCGAACGCTTTGCCAATTGTTGCGAGACGCATACCACGAGCGAGATAGAGCAGGTAGGGCCACGATTGACCAGTCAAGATTCCATCCCCGCCGTAGCCACTGAGCACTACCCGCGACTGTTGTGACACGCAGCGACTTTGCTCCAAATAAGAAGGCAAATAAGGTTCCTGAGATGGCTCCGGCGTAAGCACTTTGTCTTCATCCCAGCCCGCAAACGGCAGGCATGCAGACTGAGACCAGATTTCAATCGGAATCGACAAATGCTCCGCCACTCGAGCGGCCAAGTGGCCCTCTTGATCGTCGAACAGTGGCTGGCAATCCACACAGTACGCACGAAGCGACGAATGCCAGGCGCGTTTTCGCGCATAGTCGCTGGCAATTGCTGCGATGCTTGTGGAGTCCAGTCCGCCGCTCATGTAGATCGCAACGGAATCCTGCGGCAAGCGATCGGCGACCGCTTGGACCAGCAACTCGCGAAACTGTTCGACGTATTCTTCTTGCCGCTTCAGCCACAGCGGATCTCCGTTCGGCAGCGATATGAACCGGACAATGCGCATTTCGTCTCGCGAATAGCGCAGCAGGTGACCCGCAGGGAGTCGAGAAATCTCGCGGAAGGCGGTCTTTGCCGCATCCTGGCACGGACCCTGGAGCAGAAAGTCGCCGATGAAATGGGGATCGAGTGCGCCAGAAATCTGCGGTGCGCAGCGAACGGCATCCAGGGTGTTGCTGAAGTAGATCCAGCCGCCGGCCTGTGCGTGGAAAAAGGGGCGGGCACCCATCAAGTCGCGCCAGCAGCGCAGGCATCGGGTTTCGGCATCCCACAGCGCAAAGGAGTAGTCGCCAATGAGCTCCGCGATTCCTTTTTCACCCCACAAACGCCAGGTGCGAAGAACTACCTCCTCATCGGTAATATCAGAGGAAATGGTTTCGCCGTGCTGCTCGAGCTTGTTCCACAAATCGTTGCGGCCGTCCAAGCGCACATCGCCGAGCAGCCAGATGCGCCCGTCGAGCGAGCACGGCTGCGAAGGGCATTGAGGCGCCGGGCCGGTGCGGAGAAACGTGAAGCAAAATCCGGCCCCGGGTTTCGTGGTGATATGAGTGCCGTCGGGGCCGCGAAATGCAAGCGTTTGCGCTATGCGCTCGAGTAAGTGCGTGTCCGGCGGGGCGCCATCCAGTGTCACGACGCCGGCGAATCCGCTCACTGCGTCTCCACCGAGATGCTCGAAAGAGTGCTATCGAATGGCGCGTAATGCCGATGAAGGTCATCCGGGTGGTCTACGGCGATGCCCTGGTGCTCGACCCACGCATGGGCTTCGAATTTTCCGTCTATCTTTCGCGCGCCGATGCGGAGTTCGGACGCGATGCCGCGACGGTTAAGCAGCCGCCAAAGCGCAAGGGATTTTTCCAGGCATGTCGACCTGCGCCAAACGTGGCGAACCGCGGCGTTGACCATGCGCACGGTGAATCGCGTCCGCTCGTCATCGGACAACAGGCGAGTCGAGTCTTCCTGCGAAGCTTGTTGCGGATGCCCGAGAAAGCGAAGAAGGGTTCCTTGCGTGGCTCGAAAACCGCGAACCTTGAGGCTGGCAGAAATCAAGGGCAAGAGTAATGCCGCGCGCAAAAAAGTTCCGCGCGCTTCCGGATCCAGCGAACTAAACCGTCGAAGACGTTCCCACATTGGAGGAGGTCACTTGCAACAAGCCATTTTCAACCAGCCGGTCCAGCAAGTCAGTGAGATTCGACCGCAACAGTTCCGCCTCGACATCATATTCGTCGAGAAGCTGGAGGTACGCGGCGTCGACGCTGGGCGCCACGGTAACGATCTGCCACATGCGCGTTCCCGTCTCGTCGAGGCCAAAATAACGCTCCGTCTCGATGTTCAAGAGCACAGACTCCTTATCGAGAACGCGCACCAAGACGTGCTCGGGCACAGTGACACGATCAGCAAGCGACACCATTCAGCAAAACTCCCCTTGCGAAACCTTTGGAGAGGGCAGGCGATAGAATCGCAACATACCAACTCGAAACGTCATTGTCTAAGATTCTACAAGCGATTCAACGAGTTGGCCACATTCATGGGCTGGCGGTGCGAAATCGCGGAGGCCAAGTCGCGTAGTGAAAAAGAAACAAAGGCCAGCCCATGGAACGGAAATAACTGGCCAAGCCGCGAGATATGTTCAGGACTTCTTTTTCTTCAGTTTGGTGTCGATGCCCGGGGCGAGCTCCTGCAGCGCTTCCAGACCCAGTTTTGCCTGGGCTCCAGGCCCGTCCGGCTTGCCGTTCGGGTCGAGTTCAATGGCTTTCTGATACGCTTCAACGGTGCCTGGCTGGATCACAACCTCCAGTTTGCTGCCGACCTGTTTGTATTCCATGGAGCCAACCAGCGCCGCCCCGAGCAAGTACCACGCCTGCGCGTTCTTGGGATCCAGCTCCGTCGCTTTCTTCAGCGGCTCGACGGCTTCCTTCATTTTTCCAACGTTGTAAAGGGTGATACCGCCGTTGCGATAAGCCTGCGCCGCATTCGGGGGATCCAGTTCCGCGCTCTTCTTGTAGGCTTCCATGGCTTCCGGAATCTTGCCGGCGCGACCGTAGATGCCGCCTAAGTTGTTGTAGTACGCCGCCGAGGGCTTCAGCTCAATGGCTTGCTTGTAGGCATTGGTGGCATCATCGGCGCGGCCGTCGGCGTCGTAGGCATCCCCGAGACGCGCCCATATCAGGTTGAGATTAGTGTCCTTTTCGCCGGCTGCAGCCTTTGCCGCCTCCAACTCTGTCACGGCTTTATCGGACAGATCCTTCACTTCCTGTTTTTTCGCATCGCGCTGGTCCGCCGGAGCTTTCGCCAGATCTGTCTTGGCTTGACCAGCCTGGTTCAGGAAACCGACGCCGGCCTCGTAGTGTGCTTTCATTCCTTGGAACTTCTGCTTTTCTTCTTCCTGCTTCTTAGCCTGCTCCTGGCTTGCCGCGCCCTGTTTTGCAAGGATGTCCTTGAAATTTGCATCGACCTTCACGTCTTCACCGCCTTGCACCCGGACTTTCCCCACCTGGTACGGAGATTGTTTGTCATTCGGCGGAGGAAACGAGATGACCGTGACATCGTAGACGCCAGGGCGCAGGGCACGGATGGTATATTTCCCGTCGCTGCCAGACTTAGCTTCTTGCTTTGCACCTTGATCGCTTACCGCTTGAATCGTAAGGTCAGCGTAGGGTTTCGCATTGAGGTCCAAAATCGTACCGCTAATAGATCCGTTTTGTGCCGAGGCACCCGGTGCGAGACCGGAGACCAATGCACTAACAATGAGTGCGGCAAACGCCAACAGCTTAGCTCTCTTCATTCCCATTTCTCCTTTTTACAGAGACGAGGCGTCTGCAGTTCACCCCACCGGCGTGCGCCTATTATCTCCGAACTTAGCCGGATGCCAAGCTCAAGGCTGTGCTGCTACCGTTCGCCGGTAAGGAATTGGATCCGCTACCCCAACTTCGGCAAACGCCCGCAGGCGCAGCAAGCAACTGTCGCAAGCCCCACAAGCTGCATCTTCGCTCTGATAGCAGGACCACGTCAAATGCAGAGGGGCCCTGAGCTCGACGCCACGCCGAATGATCTCGCTCTTCTTTAGCGTGATCACAGGCGTGACAATTTCGATTCTTGTTTCCGGTCGCGTACCGGCACGAACGAGTTCCTGAAATGCCCGGTAATACTCGGGACGGCAGTCCGGGTAGCCGGAGCTATCCTCGGCAACGGCACCGATGTAAACGGCTTCCACCCCGATGGCTTCCGCCCAACTGACTGCCACGGAAAGAAAATGAGCGTTGCGAAACGGCACATAGGTCACGGGAATGTCGCCGAGGGGCCCGGGAACACCTAGCTGATCTTCGGGTACGGCAATTTTCTGATCCGTCAGAGCCGAGCCGCCTATGGCGCGGAAATGGTCGAGTTGTACGACGAGTCGCTGACGTATTCCGTAAAAGTCAGCAATCTCCTCGAATGCCCTGCGCTCGCGACCCTGCGTGCGCTGCCCATAGCTCGCATGGAGGGCAGCGACGCTCGCAGTTCCGTGGCGTTCGCATGCGATGGCAGCGGTAACGCAGGAATCCATCCCGCCGCTCAGGAGCACCACGGCTTGTCTTTGCATGTTGCGCATGAAACCTTCGTCCTGGCTCGGCTCCTAAACGCCCTTGGTCGCCGGATCCCAAACAAACTTGTGAAGTTGTAACCCGAGCCGCACCTGCAATCCATCCGCAAGAATCCATTCCACCAGTGATTGCGGCTGCAATCCTTGCCATTTCCCTTCCGGATCTTCAAATACTGGGGAGAAAAGCACGGCGCGCACCCTCTGGGGAAGCTGATGCTGCAAGGTGAAGTCTCGGGCAAACTCGTAATCGCGCCGCGTGGAAAGGACAAACTTCATTTCATCGTTCGCGTTGATGGCGTCGAGATTCCTCACCTCGAAAGTATCCGCTTCGCCGGAGTCCGGACACTTCACGTCGACGATCTTGATGACCTCTTTTGGCAGCCGTCCAACGAAGCGCTCTCCGCTGGTTTCGATCAGCACGGTGTAACCTGCGGCCAGCAGTTTGTCCGCCAACGGATAGATTTCTTCTTGCAAGAGCGGTTCGCCGCCCGTCAATTCCACGAGGGGAACGGTTGCGTGAGCGGCGTTGGCATCCTCACGCCGGCCGGACAGCTCATCGACACGGGCCAGCACTTCGTCAACGTTCATCTTCTTTCCGCCATGAAACGCATAGGCGGTATCGCACCATGTGCACCTCAAATTACATCCTGTCAGGCGGACAAAAATGCATGGCAGGCCAGCGCGCGTACCTTCTCCCTGAATCGATTTGAAAATTTCGGTGATGAACATGAAATTTGCCGGTTGGGCGCAAACTCCGGGCTTGGGTCAGAGCTCCGCTTTGTGTCGCTCTCCTAGTTCCCAGGACGATATTGCGCGCTAGCGGTGTCCGTCTCCCAGATCACGATGTCGGTAACCCGGGCTCCCGCGGGCAACGCCTTAACATGGCCGGTGACCTGGTCGTAAAAATATTTCGCAAGGTTTTCGGCCGAAGGATTCACAGTGCGAAAGTGCTCCAAATCGTTGATAAACTGGTGGTCGAGGCCGCCGATGATCTCGCGAATCACCCTCTTCAGTTCTGTAAAGTCGCAGAGTAACCCGATGGAGTCGAGCTGCGGACCTTCGACACTCACTCGCACGCGGTAGTTGTGGCCATGCACGTTTTCGCATTTACCGCGGTAACCGCGAAGGGCGTGCCCTGCCGAAAATGTCTCTTCCACACTAACTTGAAACATAGTTTTGTTCTTCTCTGAATCCGCCGCTGAATCTTCGCTCTTATTGCTCTTCCAGAAAACGCGCCACATCCACTAAATCCTGAGTGGTTGCGTATCCCGGGAGAGACTCCAAGAAAATTTTACCATACGCCATCCGCTGAATCCGGCTATCGAGCAGCGCGAGCACACCGCGATCGGTTTTTGTCCGAACCAGCCGCCCAAACCCTTGCTTCAACGCAAGGACTGCTTGAGGCACCTGGAACTCCGAAAAGGCGTTGCGCCCATCCTCCTGCAGAGCCTTGACGCGCGCCGCGACAATCGGGTCGCTGGGCACCGCGAAGGGCAGACGGTCCACAATGACGCAAGAGAGTTGCTCGCCCGGCACGTCGACGCCTTGCCAGAAGCTCGAGGTGGCAAACAGAACTGAACCTTGCGTGTTCTTGAACCGTTCGAGCAGCACCGAGCGCGGCGCGGTGCCTTGCAAGAGCAGCGGAAACGGCACGCGGCCGCGCACGCGCTCGAACAGATCGTTCATCTGCGAATAACTGGTGAACAAGCAAAACGCCCGCCCCTGGCTGATTTCCAGCAATTTCACGATTTCATCTGCCGCCGCTTGCGAAAAAGCCGGATGGCGCACGTCCGGAATGGCACGGGGCATGTACAGAAGCGCCTGCTTCGCCCAGTCAAACTCCGGTGGCAATGCTCCTTCTTTTGCGTGGTCAAGTCCCAGGCGCTGCCGGATGAACTCGAAGCGCCCGGCAACCGTGAGTGTGGCGGATGTCAGCACGATGGAATCGAACTGCTCGAAAAGCCGGGCGCGGAGCACCTGGCTGACATCAATCGGCGTGGCGGCCAGAAAAATACCTTTGTTTCGGCGCTCGTACCAGTAGACGAAATTGCGTTCGCTCGATTCCAAAAGAAACGCCAGTTCCTGGCGGATCTCGAAACTCCTGCGTGAGATGCGCAGCAACTCCTCCGGCTTCTGGGCCATGGCCGCAAATTCAGTCTCCAGTCCTTTCAAGGCGCTCGCCAAAGCGTCGTAGGTTTCGCGATGCTGCTCCAGGAACGCCGCGCGCTCGTTTCTTTCAAAGGGATAGCGGCCATCGCGCGCGGGGAAAACATCAAAAAAGGCGCGGCTGCGCTCGCGAATCCGCTGCGTCCGCCGCAGCAGCGAGGGCGTCCCGAGGTGCAGAAGCCTCATACCGATATCGGCGTCGCGCGCCAGTTCCTCAAAACGGTAGTTCGAAATCTGCCGGCCAAAGTAATCGCTGGCTACGTCTTCCATCTCGTGCGCTTCGTCAAACACGACCGCCGAATACTCCGGCAGGATGCTGCCGAAGTCGTCTTGCTTGAGCGCGAGGTCGGCGAAAAACAAATGATGATTTACGATGATCAGATCCGCTTCCTTGGCGCGTTGCTGCATGGTGGTGATGAAGCATTGTTTAAACTCCGGACATTTCTGCCCCGTGCAGGTATCGCGCCGCGCGTCGATTCGCGTCCAAAGCTCCGAATCGTCGGGCAGAAAGGTGAGTTCGGCGCGATCCCCGGTTTCCGTCAGCTTGGACCAATCCTGAATCTGGCGGAAGGCATCCGTCTCTTCCATGCCCTTAAGAACCGGCTGGCCGGCAATTTGATGCAGCTTGGCGCGGCACAAAAAATTCGAGCGGCCCTTCATGACCGCTACCTTTAGTTCTGGGGCAAAGTGTTTTTGCAAAAACGGAATGTCTTT
>Ga0210406_10000263_pt1 | contig 77166 bp, 74 predicted proteins | sample IncBWC30MmetaG_FD_155454 | JGI IMG/M metagenome (GOLD analysis project Ga0210406, IMG submission 155454) | Forest soil microbial communities from Barre Woods Harvard Forest LTER site, Petersham, Massachusetts, United States - Inc-BW-C-30-M | ecosystem: Environmental > Terrestrial > Soil >...
AGGCAGGACACCTTGGGTCGTTCTTAGACCACTAACCAGCCCTCAACGAGATTCAGGGAAGTTAGCGAGACGTAGCGGAGTGAGTCCAATCTATACAGGATCTACCCGAGTGTCAAAGTCAAAATGCCGTAACAGAGCACCAAAGAGCAGTCAGGAGGGCTAATACCGGTTGAGGAAAAACCAGGTTCAACGAGAGGGGTTTGGACATGCTAAGAGCGGGCGCGGGAGCAATACCGACCGGGCGGGCTCCGCGGAAATGGACCGATGCGATACCTGTTGCCGTCACATCTGCGGAGAGACTTGGAGCGCGGAAGAGCGAATCTGTTCGGGACGCACCGGCACCCCGACGGTCGCGAAGCAATCGGATGCATTCGTGTGTGTCAGGAGTTTGGCCGTGTCACGGCAGTCAGGTCACTGATGCTTGAAATATTGAACCGCCCTCTCGTGCGCCTCTGCCGCACCACGAGAGGAGAACGTTCCGAGATTCTGACGCTTTCCGGTCTTAGCGTTCTTTTTGCGCGAATACAAACGATATCTGCCAGTCTTCAGTTTTCGAATCATTGGACAATCCTCGTCGGACCGAAACAAGTTGCGTCAGCTTGCCCTGCGCCGGGTGGCGGAACGACGGCGTGCTGAAGCCCCTCTTTTTTTCGCGGCAGCTCGCAGCTCGGTGGAAAGGGCCGAACGTGAAGCTGCGGTATGACCTTCCTTTTTTAGAGCTTCGATCGTTGCGCGAGAGCGCTTCGCGGAAGGCTTGCGGGACGAATGGCTCTGGCCTTTCTGATAATCACGGCGCGCCTGCTCCGCCGTCTTGGCGGATATCTGACCGTTGCCTGGCGCTTTCAACTTTACGCCCGCGCGCCGCGCTTTCGAGAGCCCGATCGCGATCGCTTGCTTCGTAGAAGCCGCACCATGTTTCCCCTCCCGAATGTGATGCATTTCTTCCCGAACGAATTCTCCCGCCTGTGAGCTGGGAGACTTTCCCTCGCGAGCATCCTCCCGAGCGCGCTCCATCGTTTCTTTTTCTGGCATAGGAACCTCCCAGCACAGGTTAGTGTCGCGCGCTCAGCGAAGGGATCGGCAAATTTCTGTAATCACAAAGACCGTTCACCGTAGGCAGAAATTCGCAACGCTCGGTGTTCGTTTGCCAGCCGACTGACTTGATCAAGCCGGACCTTATACGGCTCCTGTTTGTCGTTCCCCTCCATCTGGAAAGCGACGTCGATCTCTTCCTGGTGCCAGTTCGGCTGCGCAGTGTAGTGCGTATCCACCGTATAAGTCTGATCGGCCACACTGACGCTGAGTTAGTGAACCTGATCGCCGACGCGTTCAAGTTTCCACACACGGTGGATCCAGGTGTTGCAGGGAAAGTGATTGCAGGGCACCGAGGTGGGCATCCAGACTTCGTGCACGGGATCCCAAATATCCCACTTATGAGTCTGGGTGAAATCACATGGCGTTCCCAAGTCCGGCGCGCGCCGCCGTAGGCTTGGTTTACATCGAATGCCAGCGACTGCGGAGCGTTGCCGTTGTCGATATAAAACCAAAGGTCATAAGAGAAATGGCCTTACGCTGTTGCCGCCGCCTAAAGGAGTCCAGTACAGATCATTCGAGTAGGCTTGTTATCCTCCCGGGCTGAACCTTGAAGCCGATCGATCCAATGATGGGGTGGATTGATGGATAGCCAGCTGGACTGCGCTACCGCAGCGCCATCCACGTAAGCAGGCAGACCTTGGCATCCGGCGGGCATTGCTAATACCAGAGCCAGCAGCACTGATCCCGTAATTAGAGCGGCCCGATGGCTGAAGCAACAGCATGCCCTGCTTCGCATTTCACGACCCCTCGAATGCTAAAAGATGTTGTCTAAAGACCAGCATCTGCGAGCGGTCAGACCTGCGGTCACTGCCAAAATCGCCGACGCCGATTCGGAATCAGTGCAGTTGTCTTAGTAGGCCGTCAGATTCACTTGATCCAGCCAAACGTTATAAGGTTCCTGTTTATAGTTTCCGTCCATTTGAAAAGCGACATCGATTTCTTCCAGGGTCCAATCCGGTTGGTTGGGGTAATAGGTGTCGACGTTGTAGGTTTGATCGCCAACGCTGAGGCTGATGTAGTGCACCTGGTTTCCGACGCGCTCCAGGTTCCAGACAAGATGGATCCAGGTGTTGGCGGGAAAAGGCGTGCAGTCGAACTGCGTAGGCTGCCAGCCAGTGACATCATTCCAGATGTCCCACTTTCCCGATCCGTTGAAGTTGCACTCAGAGCCCCACACCCAGCGATTGCCGCCGAATGTCTGATTCAGGTCAAATTCGAGCGCTTGTGAAGCGGTGGGATTGTCGATGTAAAAATACAAGTCGTAACTAAAGTGGCTGACATTGTCTCCGCCCGCGATGGGATTGAAATTCAACATGTTGCAATATCCACTCGGGCAGTTCGGGGTCAGCCCGGTACCCATGGAGAACTTCGTTGATTTCCCGTCCATCGATGGAGTCGACTGGTTCTGTGTCATCGTGGAATCCGCCGCTCCTAATCCCGCAGCACAGATTTGTCCATCTCGCCCCGAACCGGTCGGGAACAACGCGGAGCAAGCCTGCCATCCCGGCATCGCCTGAATCGAGCTGATCGTCGTTTTCGACTGCGTGCTGACCGTAATGTTCAGAATGGTCGCTGAGATATATCCCTGCTTGTCTTCCGCTATCACCTCGAGGGCATGAGTTCCAGGCGCTATGAATATTTGCGCGTTGATCGAATTCGTAAACGTGTAATAGACAGCGAGCTGGTCAACATAAACGCGCATGAAAAAGATTGGGTTTTTAGGCGTGGCCGAGGCTACCACCGTAACTGGAGAGGTTGTGGTGACCCCGGTCGACGGACTGGAGATGGTAAGCGGAAAATCATTGGAAGCGCTGGGAGGTGCTGTGGCCGGAGGCGCCGGAAGCGGGCTTGATGAAGGCGACCACGTGATGGGAACCGGAGGCGCCGAAGGCGAACTTGGCTGGGAGGGAGGGGTTGGGCTCGTGGTTGTTGTCTGAGTTTTTGACGTGCCGCATCCAGTCAGGGTCAGACCTCCTAGGAATACGATGAACACTGCCAGCGTAAGGAGTTGCCGCGACCGATTATGGCGTCCAGCCAATGTGACAGTTACCTTCATTTTTCACAAACCTCGTCGAATTTCACTACAAGCGGAAGACCCAGCGGCTGCGAGCGGAAGCGGGCAGATTACAACCGAATCTGGTTCAATTCACAGCTTAGTTTGGCTTCTAACTTATTCAGCTTTCTTACTGCCCCACAATACTGCGTCTACCCTAAGTGAGCCGGGGCAATCTCTCATTCGCTTGGATGCGCCCCCGCGAGCGAAAACGAGCTTATTTCCCTGGCAGCCCCAGCCGTTCTATGTGCATCAGCCTGTCCGCGGCATCAGAAAACACGCGCAATGCGCCGGTGTGTCCGGTTTTTCCTCGCCCGTAGCCTCCGGACAAAAATCCCACTCGAAACGCGCTCTGCCGCACGGCCGCCAGCAAATCCCACACGCTGTCGCCGGCCACGATGCTGTTGCGGATGGCAACATCCAGAAGACGCGCGGTGCGGCGAAGATGTCCGGTGAGGGTTTGGCTTTCTCTACGTCGTCTCCGGTTAAGATTGGAGTATCTGGAGGTAAGTTTCAACCCCCGGTTCGGTCGAGATCAAATAAGACGGCGGGCATTTCGGTGCGGCCGCTTTCGACAGGGGGTATGTGGCGCTCTCAAGTTTCTTGTTGTCGCATAGTTCCCTGGACTCGGCCTTGGTTGCCCGGTTGTGTCGAAAGGTTGCGAAGCAAGCCGGGAATGGCCATCATGTTGTTTGCGAACAACAGTATCTCCCTGATTGGCCATCTGAAAGAGCGACCTTATCTATAGCATCTATAGCAATCTATAGCATCTATAGCACTTTCAGGCCGATCCTCACTAAAGGGCGAGGATTTTGGTCAAACGGAGTCAAGCAAATGAGGATTGCACAAGTCGCCCCGCTCTATGAAAGCGTGCCTCCTCGGCTTTACGGAGGAACCGAGCGAGTCGTTTCATGGCTGACGGAACAGCTCGTTTCCCTTGGACACGACGTAACCTTGTTTGCCAGCGGAGACTCGGTGACAACCGCACGATTGGATCCCGTATGCAAAACGGCTCTCAGACTCGATCCTGATTGCATCGATCCGCTGGCACATCATGTTTTGATGGTAGAAAGGGTTTTTGGGCAGGCCGATGAGTTCGACCTGATCCATTTTCATATTGATTGTCTTCAGTTCTCTTTGAGCCGGCGTGTCCCTGTGCCCTGTATAACGACGCTGCATGGCAGGCAAGACTTGCCCGACCTGGTTCCCTTCTACAAGGAGTTTTCAGAGGTTCCGCTGGTATCGATCTCCGATGCCCAGCGCCATCCTCTGCCTTGGGTCAACTGGATGGGAACGGTCCATCATGGCCTACCTGCCAATTCGCTCTCGCTGAACGAAACAGGCGGAGACTATCTGGCATTTCTCGGACGAATATCACCGGAAAAAGGGGTAGGCCGTGCGATCGAAATCGCAATTCGCTCGGGAATGAGGTTGAAAATTGCGGCGAAAGTCGACCGCTGCGATCGCAACTATTTTGAAAGAAAAATTAGGCCTTTGCTCGACCATCCGTTGATTGAATTCATTTCCGAAATAGGGGCTTCGGAGAAGCAAGAGTTTCTTGGAAATGCCGCGGCGCTTTTATTCCCGATCGAATGGCCCGAGCCTTTCGGCCTGGTGATGATTGAAGCCATGGCTTGTGGAACGCCAGTAATCGCCCACCCGTTTGGATCGGTTCCCGAAATCATTCCCGATGGGATCGCAGGCTTCCTGGTTCGCGATCTTGATGAAGCCGTGAACGCCGTCCAGCGGCTTGGCGAACTTGACCGGCGTGAGTGCCGGCAGCACTTCGAAATGAATTTCACCGACGAACGCATGGCGCGCGACTACGTGAAGCTCTACAATCAGCTGATTCATCCAAAATCGACCTCTCTGAGGGTCGAAGAGGGAGCCTTAAATTGGATGGAACTGGAATCGCGCACCCCCAGTACTACATAGCGACTACATCGTCGCCGGCGGATGATCGGGCTCGTGTACTCAAATACGGCAGAATGTTTTTTGTCTTCGACCGGCTGGGGGATGTCCAGACCTCCGGTTTGGGGGAGGAAGGCTTGTTTTATGACGGAATGCGGCATCTGTCGGAATTGTCGTTGAATCTGTGGAATGCGCGCCCGTTATTGTTAAGTTCAACCGTCGCGACCAATAATTTCCTGTTTACCGCTGACCTTGCGAACCTGGATGTGTTCAGCGAAGGGGAGATGGTTATTCATCGGGGGACGCTGCATCTGGTTCGGTCGAGGTTTTTATGGCGCGACTCCTTCTTCGAGAAACTCCTGTTCGTCAATCACGGACTGGAAGACTTGGAGGTTCCCATTCGCATCGGGTTCGATGCCGACTTCGCCGACATCTTTGAAGTTCGCGGCACTGTGAGGGAAAAAAGAGGACAGCGACTCGAAGAACAAATAAGCGGGAATTCCGTTATTTTGTCCTACGAGGGTCTGGACCGCATCGTCCGCCAGACCTGCATTCGAAGTGACGCCAATGGGGTGAGGGCATCCCAAGCGGGACTCGAATTCGAAGTTGTCCTCCGGCCCAAGGAACGAGCAACGATCGAATTTGAAGTGTGCTGCAGTTCCGAGGCTGGAACAGACTCTATCGGCTATACCGAGGGTCTGTCTGCCGCTCGCTTCGAACTTGCTGAACTTTCCCGTGGCTTTCCGCAAATCACAAGTTCGAACTCCCGATTCAGCGACTGGATCGCCCGCTCCATTTCTGACCTGGAGATGATGATCGCGGGAAACCCTGAGCGTAATTATCCTTACGCCGGAGTTCCCTGGTTCAGCACGGTGTTTGGCCGCGATGGCATCATTACCGCGCTTCAGACCATGTGGCTGAACCCCAACATCGGCAAAGGAGTATTGGAGTTCCTCGCCGCCACGCAGGCCGATAAGGTTGACTACGTCGCCGACTCCGAGCCGGGGAAGATTCTGCACGAAATGCGCCGGAGTGAAATGGCAATCCTGGGAGAGGTCCCGTTTGGCCGCTATTACGGAAGCGTCGATGCCACTCCTTTATTCGTGTTACTGGCTGGCGCATACTTTGACCGTAGCGCAGATCGGCCGTTGATCGAGAAGTTGTGGCCCCACGTTCAGCGGGCTTTGACATGGATCGACCAGTATGGAGACGTGGATGGCGACGGTTTTGTCGAGTACGCTCGACACGCCAGCAATGGGTTGATTCAACAGGGCTGGAAAGACTCCAACGACTCAGTATTTCACTCCGACGGCGAACTCGCGGAAGCACCGATTGCCCTGTGCGAAGTTCAAGGCTATGTCTATGCGGCAAAGCTTGCGGCAGCCCGGTTGAGTCGCATGCTCGGAGACTTAAATGGAAGCTGCGAGCTCGAAGTACAAGCAGAGACGTTGCGGACAAAGTTCGAGGAGCAATTCTGGTGCGAGGATCTCGGCACCTACGCCTTAGCGCTGGACGGTCGCAAACGTCCATGCCGGGTGCGTACCTCGAACGCCGGACATTGCCTTTACACCGGCATTGTTTCGCCCGAGAGAGCTCGCCGCGTAGCGGACAATCTAATGAACGAGGACTCGTTCACCGGGTGGGGGATCCGCACAGTCGCCTGTACGGAATCTCGCTACAACCCACTTTCGTACCACAATGGTTCCGTATGGCCACATGACAACTCCATTGTCGCCAATGGAATGGCCAGGTATGCGTCGAAGAAGATGGCGGGCCAGGTGCTCCTGGCTTTGCTCGATTTAAGCAGTGAGGTCGAGCTTCGACGGTTACCGGAATTATTTTGCGGCCTGAAGAGACGGCCGAACGAGGGACCGACCCTTTATCCGGTAGCTTGCTCCCCCCAGGCTTGGGCCGCTGCGGCGCCTTTCCTGATTTTGGAGGGCTGTTTGGGAATTACGGTGCAGGCTGAGCGGAGACGAATCGTCTTTGACCGGCCTTTTCTTCCCGAGGGCATTCCTCAGCTATCCATTCGGGGCCTTCGTTGCGGAAAAGTTGCCGTGGACTTGCTCTTGGAACGTAGAAACGACTCTGTGCTGGTTCATCTCGAAAACAAGCAGGACGACATCGAAATCGTGACCATCGTTTCTTAGGCGTCTTAATACCGTCTTCCGGGTATGTGACCACTCCAAGTCACGAACTATGCTGGGATAGTGACTTTCAGCGGCATGAAGCGGGCCTTCTCCTGCACGTACCGCGATCTGGTGCGGCATCACACATTTCAAGTTTCGGCGGCCCTTTCCTACTATTTTGTACTGTCGGTCTTTCCCGCTCTCATCTTCCTTTCTGCCGTAGTGGGCTTCATTTCCCTTCCCGATCTTTTTAACCATGTCTTATTGCTGATGGACCGCCTTCTGCCTTCCGATACGATGAAAATCGTGTACTCGGTTCTGGGGGATGTGCTCGCTTCGCACCGTGGAACTTGGCTCTCCTTCGGCATGTTAGGAATCATCTGGACGATGTCAGCGGCTTTCGACTCGATCATTGAAGCTCTCGACATTTGCTACGATGCCTGTGACGACCGTCCTTTCTGGAAGACGCGCCTCCGTGCGATCGCTCTCGGCGCGATTATCGGCACATTGCTTTTGTGCGCCTTAGCCGTCATGATGGTCGGCCCCCGCTTCGGAGATTGGTTGGCCGGTCGTCTTCGATTGTCATCTCTCTTCGTTGCTGTGTGGCCTGCTCTTCGCTGGACACTCGCGATCTCCTCTACGATTCTTGCCGTCGAAGTGCTGTACTTTCTGGCTCCAAATGTGAAACAGCGCTTTGCCGCGACCCTCCCCGGCGCGGTTCTGACGGTCTTTGTCTGGAATGGTCTTTCTTTTTTGCTCGGATATTATTTTCGACATTGGGCCAATCTCAACCACACCTATGGAACGTTGGGCGGTTTCATCGCCTTCATGACATGGCTTTACTGGACTTCCTTCGTCTTGCTGATGGGTGCCGAACTGAATGCAGAATTAGCCAAAGAAAGTAAGAAAGGTTACATTCCACCCAAAACAGACCTGCCGAGGCCGCCGAATTCTGTCGGGGGAATCGATGTGCTTGACCACGCGGCTTAGCCTGTGCACGAAGATTTCTCTCACTAGAACCGAGTGTGAAAGCGGCCATCCACGGAAACGCCGCCCAGTTGGTCGCGTGTCGCGCTCACCGACCAGCGCTTGTTGATCTGGTACTCCCCTTGCACCATTTCGCTTCCCGGCTGAGAGACATCCGTCGAAAAAGTGAAGAGCAAATTCTTGGTGATGCGCTGCTGGATGGCCACTCGGGCCGAGGGGTTGTTTCCGCCGATCGTGGGATCAATCTGCAAACTCGAGATTCCCGCAAGCTTTTGTACGCTGCCGCTCAATTGGCTCACAGCCTGCGATGCAATCATAGAATCAGTGCTTTGGCTCGCGGCAGCCGACTCCTGCGTGGTCTTGCCTCGAGCAATCAGGTTAATGATGTCTGCTGTCGCAAGCGGCGGGTCTGAGACGTAAGCTGTCGTAAGCTTGTCGAGGGGTCCCCGCAAGGTCAGCGTGAGGTTGTACTGCTCAACGGTAGTGCTCACCGAAACATTCAACACGGGATGCGTTTCGTTCGGATTGTCGAACGTGATCACACCGTTTTGAAGCTGGTAACGCACGTTCCGGTAGAACAATTCCCCCGCTGTCAAAGTAGTTCGGCCAGTCATGACAGGATTCGCGGCGGTTCCTCCTACCTGCAGGGCGGCTTGGCCAGCGATACTGATTTGCGAACTGGTGGCATTCAAATTCTGCTGCGACTGCACACGAATTGCGAGCCTGATTGTGTCTGCAAGACCCGGCTGTGAGATCGTGTTTCCGGTGCTGAACTGATCGCCGAAGCTGGCAAGATCAAAGTCGGGGGTGAACGACAGGCTGTCGATCAAAACGCGACCATTCAAAATCGAGGATTCCGGAGTGCCACTGAATGCAAGATGGACATCGAGCAGCGTCCTCAACCCGTCGGGATAGCGAAGGCGCACGGATTGTCCCTGCAGGGCGAGGTTGAATTGCACGGCGGGCCGGTACGCTATGGATCCACCGACAGAGACCTGGCCGCCTCCCACTTGCGCCGTCATTTGGGAGACCTGCACGTGGTCTTCGCTGATATTCAACGTACCGTTCAATTTTTCGACGCCAATGGGAACATCGATCGTCGTGAGAGCGACATCCTTGAACTGCAATTGGCCTTCGACAGTGGGCTTGGCTGCTGATCCAGAGGACTTCAAGTCCAGAGCCAAGGTGCCCGAGCTTTCCACATCCGGTGCAACGATCTTGAGAATTCGGACATCCACCGTGCCATTTGCGGAGAGGCTGGGAGAGGCCGTCCCGCCGATCGGTATCTGTCCTTGTACGTGAATTGAGGTGCCGGTGCCGCGAAACTCCGCGGGTTGGAGTGTAACCACGGAATGTGAATAATCTGCGCGAATCGGGCTTCGAATTCCGATCTCCAACGACTGATAACTGGCTTGGAGCACCGGGATCGAAAGATGGGCCTCAACTTGGGACTTGTCTTTGAGTGGCCCTTTTAGAGTCGCGTGCAACTCGGTCCGTCCCTGAAATCCTTTCGGCACGCTCGGCGCGTAGGTAGCCAGCAGCACGTCCAAAGGAACGGTGTTCGTGTCGATAACAGCCTCAGCATAGTAGTTGCCACTTAAAGCGACGCGTCCGTGCGCACGAACCGAAGCCTCCGACACCTGGGAGTTCAGATTGAGATCAGCATAGTGATGGGCGACGTTAAGTTCTGCCTTCACTCCGGAGATCGAGCTCTGTTGCACTTGGAGGTGAGGTAACTGGATCACCGCGATGAATTGAGGATCATCCAGCGTTCCTTCCCCATTCACCGAGGCGCTGAGAGTGCCCGTGAGCGGAAGATTCTTCGCCTGAACTGTCTGCAATTTCTGCAACACCACCGACGGCGCCTCGAGACGAACCTTGTACGCTTTCGTCTTTGGGGTATAGGAAAGACTAGCGTCAAGCTCTCCAGCAGCGACCGAAAGATTGAATTTCGAAACCACCGAACCGTTCGATGCGTTGAATTTAGCGGTCAGATTCTGAAGGGGCTCGTCGTAAGCGCGAGCGTTGGTGATCTGGACGGAGCCTGAACCCACGGGGTCCAGCTCGGTACCGCCCAGCGAGATCTTTGCCGAGACATCCCCGGAGATTGGCAACTGCTGATTCACGAGTCGCTCGAGATCGGCGATTCCTATCTGCTGCACATCAAGATGCGCCTCGATTCGATTCGAGTCTTGATAGGACCAATTCCCGAGTCCTATGCTGGCATTGAAGGTCGCCCGCCCGCGATGGGCATTCACCAGCGACCCGTTCTCTACGGTGAACTGTGATGGGTTCGCATTCATCTCGAAGCTCGCTGATTTCCACTCGCTGCCTTGAACCTGCAGGTTCTCGGCGTCCAGTTGCGCGGCTATCGTGGGCTTTTTCAACGAACCGCTCACCACTGCGTCGAGTGTTGCGGACCCGGACACCGCCGGTACCTGTGATTTCGAAGCCTGGAAGGAAGCGGCCAGTGCGGCAAGCTGATGTAGGTCACTCGCTGCAAGGTGAATCTGGAGGCTCGAATGATTGCTGATTGTTCCCTGAGCGGTCAGGGTGGTCGAAGGAATTCGCAGGGTCGTATCACGCAACCGAACGGTTTGACTGGCGCCGTCGTAGCTCGCATGAATCGCGCCGTTCACCGGGACGCCGCTTTCTCTGGGACTCGATCTACTGTTGGCGTGAGCTTGGACCGTCAAGTCTGAGTGCGCCCGGATGTTACTGACGCTGCCTTTCCACGACGCCTCAGCCTCGCCTCCGAGCGTTCCGGAAACAGTGGCATCGCCGACATCTTGCGTGCGGAGAGCCTGCTCGACCGCCCTGAGCGAGATGTTATCGAGCGCAGCCTGAATCTGTGATTCTGGCGTCGTATCCAGGTGCTTGATTTCAGCATTGGCTATGATCGTGCCGCCCAGCGACTCCGTGGCGAGATCGCGTATTTCCAGGTTGCCTCCAGCCAGTTGGTATGTTGCCTGCAGTCTTCGCAACTCGAAGCGGCTGCCGGAAGCGACAGCGGTCAACCGATCGCTCGCCAGACGGCCATTGATCAAGATGCTGCGAAGAAGCGGCTCGTTACCGTGCCTCTGATAACGCATCTTGCCACTGAGCAGCACATCACCGGCTGGATTGGCTTCGGGCGACATGGCGGCGAAATCCTGCGTATGAATCTGAATCCGATAGTCCCCATCGGCGATCGGATTTGAATAATTCGAAACCTCGGCATCGAGCGTCACCGCGGAAGAGCCGAGCTTAAAGAGGGCCGATTCCACTTTAAAGCGGTCCGGCGAGGCGCTGAATTGCAAGGCGAGTTTATGGGGAAGGGTTCGATACCCGGCATAATGCAAGTTCCCGTGGTTGTACGAAAGACTTCCTTTGTACCGCTTGGCGAGAGATTCGAAATGAATGTCGGTGCCGAGATCATACAAATCAGCCTCAAGGGGCGTCTTCCGGTCGTTGTAGTTGATCTCGCCGTTGCTGAGTTGGACATGTTCGACTGCTAGATCGAAGAGATTGGTGTTGCTGCTGCTTTGACTGGGCGGCGCCGTCGGCAGATTGTTCCTGCCCTCTCGGCTCACCTGCAGATGAACAACGGGATGATCGAGGAGAAGTTCTCGCAACCCAACTTGCCGCCGTAAAGCCGATAGGATCTTGACTCGAACGGTGAGTTCGTCAGCGTGGAAAAGTGGTGGCTGATCCGGGCCTTCGGTGCCGCGCAAAGTAATGTTGTAGAGATGCGCGGTGAGCGTCGATAGGTCAAAATCCAGTCCGCCAATTTCAGCCCTGCCGCCGGTAGCGGCGTCCGCTTGCTCCACAATTTTGCTTAGCGCGAACTGCTGGAAATGGTTGCTCCGGAGATAGAAATATCCTCCCACTGCTGCGCTGAGAAGAAGCACCAGCACCCCAGCCAGCGCCCACCCAATCGTCCGTTTCCACTTCATGACTTTCTCCTAAAAAGCCTGCCCGACGGTGATGAAATACTGCGTCGGATTAAGGCCGGGCACCGGATTCAGATTGCGTCCGAAGTCAATTCGGACGGGACCAATCGGGGTGGCATAACGTAATCCAATTCCGACCGTGTTGCTGTAGTTGTTCACGAAATTGTTGAAGTTGAGGGCGCTGTATACATTCCCGCCGTCGTAGAAGACCACGCCTCCGAGCGCTTTCGTAATCCCCAATGGAAAACGCGCCTCTGAATTGAGGATGAAGAGTTGCCGGCCTCCGACCGGCACCGTGACATTCACGCATCCGGACTCACCTTGCAGCACATTGCAAAACGGGACAAGCCTTTGCGGCCCGGCTTCGTCGATGGGAAATCCGCGCAGGGAAGTGCCCCCTCCCGAGAAGAACAGCTGACTGGTGGGCACGAAGCTCCCAGAAAACGGCGCCGCAAGTCCAACTCGAATGCTGTTGGCAAAAACCAAGGAGTGCACCGGTCTGTAGTACGCGTACTGCCCAAATAGTTTTGCAAAGTTCGCACTTGAGCCGAAGGCCGTCGGAGTGATCCCCAAGTTGATGGTTGCGTAAGATCCGCGATGCGCGTCGAGCGGTTTATCGCGGGTGTCGCGGATCAAGGTTGCCGACAACGTCGACAGCCGAACATGCCGGTCCTGCGCAAGCACAAGATCCGGAACCAGCAGGTGGGACAAGGTGGTCTTATTGAAGTCATAGCGCAACTGCAGCCGGATGTTGTTCTTGCGGCTAATCAATTTCTCCAACTGAAAAGACGCGTCGCCGAGGCCCGCAGTAAAGAGTGGATTCTCGCTGTTGCGTTCCACCGAAACGCTGGTGAGAGACTGCCACTGAGATCCGATGAAGTGCGGTTGAGAGTAGGTGGTCAGCGCTCTTTGATCGAGGCGCGACAGCAGGATCGATGCGCTCGCGCTCTCTGCTAAACCACGCATGTTGCGACGAGTAAATTGAACCAGGCCCCTCGGACTGGCGAAAGTCGATTGGCTGGGCGCGATCTGATGGCCTCCCAATCCGATGGTCCCGCCACCCCCTGGAAGCGCGACCGTCCCCGTGGGGATGTTTCCGCCGCGGTGCGATATTTCGAATCCGAATCCGTAGGTAATTTCATTACGCTTCGCTTCGTGCACCTTGACCAGCGCCATCTCATCCGTCTGGTCCATGATGGGTTTTCTGGGACCCACGCTGGACCAGTCAAAAATGCTCAGATCGTAAAGCCGGCTTTCCGCTTCCAACAACTGTTCGCGTCGCATGGGCGCCTCGGGCGGAATCTGCGCTGTCTGGGTGACGAGTGACAGCCTGGTTTGCTTCTGCCCCAAGTAAGCCACCTGGCTGATACGCACCAATTGGTGTTCGGTGATGGCATAAGCAACGCTGACACGGTTGGGATCGCCCGGAGTCGGCCTGACGATGGTTTTGACCTCGGCATTCAGGTAACCGCGGTTCTGATAGGTCGCGGAGATACGGTTACGATCTTCAACCAGTTTCCTCGGCGAGAACGGCGCTCCGGCGCGAAGCTCAAATTCTTTTGGGGCGGCGAGTTGTCCGGTTGGGACATTCTGATTTCCTGAGACTTGCACATCCTCGACCACCGTCTGTGTGCCTTCCACGATGTCGAAGATAACGTCGATCTTTGGTTCGCGGTCCATTGTTCGGAAATTCACTTTTGCCTGTTCGTAACCGCGGTCGCGATACAGAGCCTCGATGTTATTGGCACTCTGCCTTAACAATTTCTGGTTCAGACTTCCGTGGGTCCAGATATGCGACTTCTTGACCATGACTTGGTCTTTGAGGTCCTTCGCGGACAGCACGTAGTTTCCGTGAAATGAAATGCCGTCCACCTTGTGTTTCGTACCGCGATCGATCGTGTACACAATGAGAATCTGATCGGGCTGTTTCTGGAAATCTGTGGCCACCTTGACGTCGGAGAATCCCTTTTTCTGGAAGTAGTCGATGAGGTTGCGCTGTCCTTCTGCAACCAAATCTTGATCGATGGTTCCTTCCGAATAAATCGGGATCAGTTTTCTCATCTGACGCGCCGCCAGGAATGGAATCATCGTCAGCTTAGCGCCGACGGTCCGAACGGTGACGATCGGTCCCAGTTCCACTTTGAACGAGACGTGCACGCGATTTGTCTCCGCGTCGTATTGCGGTGGATTCTCATGAATACTGCCGCCCAACCGGTTCTGTTTGGTCAGGGTGTTCTTCATCAGCTTAGTCGCGGCACTGATTCGTTCTGGCATGTAGGGTTTTCCAGATTTCAGCAGGCCCCCGGACAGCCGCGCCCGCAAAGACTTCACGGCGTGCAACAATCGGGCGCTCTCTGGGTTATCGGATCCCTCAACCTCGACCGAGGAGATGCGAGCCTGTTTCCCCATCTCGACGGGAAAACTAACACTGACTAGCTGGAGGGCATCGTCGATTTTGGTCTCGGCATGAACCTTGGCTTGAAAATATCCGTTTTTTCGCAAGAAATCCGTTAGCGCCTTTTCAGCAGAAGGGATGCGCGATGGGTCATAAGGATCTTCATCAGGAAGGTTCACGACCTGCAGCAGTCGTGTGTAGGCGAAATACTTTCCAACCCCAGGGAACTCCACGACGCCGAGATAGTAGGCGGGTTCCAGCAGAAAATTGATTCGCAGCCCCGCAACTTCCGGCTCGACGCTGACTTTAACGTCCGAGAAGGCTCCGGCTTGCTTCAACGCCCGGACCGTCTCCTGAATTTTTGCATCCGAGTAAGGCGAACCCGCTGGCTGCGTTACCAGCGGAATCAGTGAACTCAGGTCGCGGTGCGGATTCGCGATCAGCGAAACGGAACTCACATTCTGCCCTTCATAAGCAGCCTGCGGACCTTCGAGGGCGAGTTGCGCAAATGCGGTTACGCTGAACAATAGAAAACTCGAAAACAACAAGCGCATAGAGTGAACACCGAAACGGCCGTCAGCAAACCTCAGTTTGCTAGCCGACCACAAGAAGGGCTGGTAATCGAGGCAACTGCTCGCCACGTCGGACATGTGATGCGATTGATTACACAGGAGTTGTCGCGAAGTCAGTTTCGCCAACAGGCGCCCTCATGCGCTTCCCGACGAGCCAACCCCGCTCACTCCGCTGGAGCCTAATACCCGGTTTTCGCCCGCGCCCGCAAGAAGGCCAATTTCTTTGGCAGCCTCAACTTCACCTGAATCTTGTGCCCTTTTCCATCTCGCGGCATCGGATCAGGACGATATCCAAGAATATACTGAGTTCGCAATTCTCTTCCAATGTGCAATGTGGCGGGCTACGACTGGTAATTCAATCTCGTTTTCCAGGCTAAAAGCTCGTCCGCCGCCTCCCGAATGGCCGGCATCGTTCACCGCCTGGACAAGCCGGCCTTCACCACCGCTGAGCTTGCACCCACGCCATCTCTTTCTTAGGACAAATATCCTGCGGGCACCATCGTTTCGAATCTGTACGACCCGCAGGTTGCTGCCCGCACAGACCTATAGAGTTTCCTCTAGGGCTTCTACTGAGAATCCTTACGCCAGCGAAGTGCGCGCAAATGCTGACCCACCCCGGGTCGGAAAACTGCATCAAAACAAAGAGTTGTTGCGGTTGATGGAGTCGGCGATTAGCTCCGCCGACCGAAACCTTATATTTCGGAGGAGTCTATGACGCGACGCGGAATGTCGAAACGCAAAGTTCGCTACGCAGTGGTTGGTTTGGGACACATTGCGCAGATCGCGATTCTGCCAGCATTCAGGAAGGCGGCTAACTCCGAGCTTTTTGCTCTGGTATCGGGGAATTCGGACAAACTTGAGCAATTGGGCAAGAAGTATGGGCTCCCGCATCTCTACTCGTATGAGGACTATAGTCGCGCCTTATCCAATGTGGACGCCGTTTACCTCGCACTGCCCAATCATCTCCATCGAGAGTATGCGGTTCGTGCTGCGGCGGCTGGAGTTCATGTGCTTTGCGAAAAGCCCATGGCCGTCACATCCGAAGATTGCCTTGCCATGATTCAAGCCGCAAACGAGAACCATGCAAAATTAATGATTGCCTATCGCCTTCACTTTGAAGCTGGAAACCTCGAGGCCATTCACCTGGCAAGAGGCGGTAAGCTGGGGAATCCGCGGATTTTCACTTCCGAGTTCTCCCAGCAGGTGGCGGACGATAATGTGCGGGTTAAGGAACCCAATGCGCGGGGTGGCGGCCCCGTTTATGACATGGGCGTGTATTGCATTAACGCCGCCCGCTATTTGTTCGGTTCTGAACCTACGGAGGTCTTCGCGGCAACCGCCAGAAGCGAAGACAAGAGATTTGAGCACGTGGAAGAAATGGCGACGGTTGTAATGCACTTTTCCGAAGAACGGCTCGCCAGCTTTACCTGCAGTTTCGGCGCTTCCGATGTAAGCCGTTACTGCCTCATTGGAACCAAGGGCATTCTAAGGTCTGATCCCGCCTACGAATACGCCATGGCTATCAAACAACAGATCACGATCGGCGAAAAATCGAAAACAAAGACATTTCCCAAACGAGATCAGTTTGCTGCCCAACTCGTCTATTTCTCCGATTGCATCCTCAAAGACAAGCAGCCTGAACCGTCGGGAATTGAAGGTTTGGCGGACGTGCGCGTCGTAGAAGCAATCTACGAATCAGCCCAAACGAAAAAGGCTATTCGTATGCCCGAGTTACCCGATCAAAGGCGGCCAAACATACAACAAGAAATTCATAGGCCGGCTCACCGGAAGCCACGCATGGTGAAGGCAAAAGCTCCCTCTCGCAAGGCAGCCTAATCTCGGCGCCTCGGATTGTGACCAAAGGTAGCATCCCCCCGTGCACTCAGCACTCAGCCCCGAACCCACAAACAGAATGAGCCCGGCCGTGTCGGCGGAGCCCACCGATCTACGATTAGCGGGATAATTATTTCGCCATTCCGCCGCCGCTCTGACAAGTTTTGGTTTAGTTTTTGTAGGGACGTGCTTTACAGAGCTGAGGTTCAAGCGTTTGAGCATTTCCACTGGCTAGGGTTTTCTCCGACTACCTTCAACGTTATAGTGTGCGGGTGCACTGTCGTTCATCAGGTTTTTACCGTATTCGCTTCATCGAGGAGATTGGAACAGAGCTCTGCAGTTCGAGAAGCCTCGCGCAGACCTCAGCCGAACAAAATCAAGGGACGCCCACCCTCGCACTGCAAGCTCAATCGCGAATCTGGGGCAAAAGTGAGGCTCTTAATCTTAGCCAGGAAACGACGACTAGCCTCGGTTACACGGAGACGGGACTCGCCGGCAAGATGGCCAGAACCGAGGTACCTGATCCACTCGATAAGATCTCCAGGCTTCCGCCCAGCAGGCTAACGCGCTCTTTCATTCCGAGAATTCCCACGCCCAACCTAACGTCGCGATTCCCGTTCAAGCGAGCCCCCAGACCTTTACCCGCATCGGCAATCTCGACGCGCAGTTCATTTCCGAGTTGCACGACGCGAATGGAAGCCGTCTTGCTGCCGGAATGACGGTGAATATTTGTAAGCGCTTCCTGAATCAGGCGAAAGATAGTGATCTCCAGGTCCTGGGACAAGCGGCCGAGCTCAGGTGGAAATTCCAGACTGACTTCGATATTGCTCCGCGCACCGAATCCCTCGACGTACCACTGCACGGCAGAGGCGATTCCGGCTTCGTCGAGAAGAGGAGGATGCAGGAGATAGGAAAGCGTCCGAACCTGCCGAGTCATTTCCTCGATCATCGAACTCGTATCATCGAGAAGCCTGTCGGCTTCGGGATTGCGCTGCGAAAATTCCGACTTCAATCGCGAAAGGTTGAGTTTGAGAGCAACCAGCAATTGGCCCGTGCTGTCATGGAGTTCGCGGGAAACCCGCCGTCGCTCGTCGTCTTGAGCTTTGAGCAGCCGTCGCGACAGTTCCTGCACGTCAGCCTTCCGATGCTCCAATTCGGCAGTCCGTTCAAGAACGCGATTTTCGAGAGTTTCATTGGTCTTCTTAAGCTCGGCCCTGGCTTTCTCGGCATCGGCAGCCTGGCGTTGCGCTTCCTTTTGCGCCTGTCTTAAGCGCAGAAGAGCTCTCACCGTAGCCAGCAACTCCTGTTGGCTAATCGGCTCGGAAAGATATGCATCCGCTCCGCCTTCGAGGCCGCGCACTTTATGCTCGGCATCGACGAAAGAAGCCGAAATGTGCAATACCGGAATGTCGCGGGTCGCCGGGTCTGCCTTGAGACGCCGGCACACCTCAAACCCGTCCATGTCCGGCAAGTTGATGTCTAACGTTATAAGTGCCGGATCCTGCCGCGCCAGACTTAGGGCGTCGCTTCCCGTCCGCGCCTCCACAACTCGGTATCCCCCTTCTCGCAAGTAGCGCGACAGGGAATACCGAATGGCATCGTTGTCATCGACTGTCAAAACCGTTGCTTGCATTTCTTCAGGCATCTTCAGTCCATCTCTTCGGTCTCAACCGGCCTGCGATTCTCCCGCATGGGCTATGATCCCGCCACCACCGGGTGGCTGCCGCTGCGTATGATTCCCGGCAGTCCGGCCCGGGTAAAGGCTTCCGAGAATCTCGTCGCCGCGAGTTCTCGCGAACTCATAACGGCCTTAGGAATGACATCGACCGCACCCATCAGTCGCGAGTAGTCATCGTTGTCCAGGGCTTTCGAAGTGTGTATGACCACACTGATGTTGTGTGTTCCAGGGTCTCGACGAAGCGATTCAAGCACCTTGAACCCGTCCAGATCTTCCATCGCAAGATCGAGAATGATCAACTGCGGCAAGTGCTGCCGGGCGGCACGCAATCCTTCTACACCGCCGCTGGCCTCGATTATGTCGCAACCGCTATTGGCGAGCAGGCTCTTAATGAGATAACGGGCAGTCTCGTCGTCGTCAATGATGAGCACCTGGGTTCCGCGCTTTTCTGAAGCTGTGACGGAGTGTAACTGATCCAGCAGCCATGTGCGGTCAACCGGCTTTGCGTGAAATGCATTCGCGTGCAGAGCGAGCGCCTTCTGCCGGTTCTCGACGACCGTGATCACAAAGACCGGTATGTCCTGCGTCGAGGTGTTCTCCTTCAGTTCCCGCAGCAAATCCCACGAGTGTTCTCCTTCCAGAAGAACATCTAAAAGGATGGCTACGGGACGAAAGGCACGAAGCGCCTCCCGTGCTTCCTTGATGTTCTTGGCAGGCACCACTTGGTAACCCTCGCCTTTCAGGTATTTTTCGTAAACGAAAAGAGCCTCGCGATTATCTTCTACGACCAAAACCGGCAGCTTTGTTGCGTCTAATTCGCGCTCGATTTCCGGGACGTAGGCAACCTCAGTCTTCCCTTCGAACGAGGTCGGGATCACGACGACAAAGGTTGAGCCTACCCCTACGCGGCTCTTCAAATAGACGTTGCCGCCCAGCAACTGAGCCAGCTTGCGCGACAAAGGAAGTCCTAGTCCCGAGCCCTTCGCGGCTTTTTGCAGCTTACCCTCGACTTGCGCCCACTGCTGGAAGATCCGTTCTTGATCTTCTTCGGCGATTCCAATGCCTGTATCGGAGACAGAGAATGCCAGCGTATTGTTATCAGCGCGTGACACCGACACTCTAACCTCGCCTCGTTCGGTAAACTTTAAAGCGTTCGAGATGAAATTGCGCAGAATCTGAGAAACCTTGGCTTCATCACTGTGAAGTTGGATCTCTTCCTCAGGATCCTCGAAAATCAGCTTGACGGAAGAATTCTGCGCCAGCAGAGGACGAAGCATTCCGCGAAGCGCCGAGAACAAGGTGTTCACATCGAAGGTCGACGGCCGGATCGTAATCTTCCCGGCTTCGACCTTGGCCAGATCCAGCAGGTCGTTGACCAGATCCATCAGGTCTTGTGCAGAACTCCGGATGAATCGGACTTGCTTGTCCTGCTCCGTGGATAGACCACCATCCAAGTGATCCAAAAGAATCTGACTCAAAGCCATGATCGAGTTCAGGGGTGTGCGGAACTCGTGGCTCATGTTCGAAAGGAAATGACTCTTCAACTCCGATGCACGCTGTAAGAAATCGGCCCTGTCGTCAAGTTCAGCATAAAGAGCGACGACTCCGCGGTTGGTCTCGTCCAACTCACGGTTGAGCTGCGCCAGTTCGGTCTGCCGCGCCCGCAACTCATCCAGGGTTCGAATCAATTCCTGGTTCTGCAGCTGCAGTTCCTCATATGGACCCGGAGGAGTTCTTGCTTCAATCTTGGAAAGAATGGCATCGAGGTCCGACTTGGAAAGGCCAGCGAAACGAGGCGGAATACTCTTTCCCAAGACAACGGTCGTTCCATGCGCTCCGGTTTCCACGGTGAAGGAATCCATCAAGCGCTTGGCACCGATGAGACCCAGTCCCATGCCGGTGTGGGAAACATATTTGCCGTCGAGAATTTCTTGTATATTCGAGATCCCTCTGCCCTTGTCACTCAAAGTCACAACCAGGAGTGGACTTGGACTGGTCTCAACACGAAAGTCGATCAGCCCTCCGCCCGCGTACTGAAAAGCGTTCCGGGCAACCTCCGAAACGGCAGTGGCGATTCGGGTCTGATCCTGCGAGTCGAACTTCAGAGCTGCGGCGAGCTGGCGCGCGCGTTGGCGCGCGAGCACCACATCGTGCTCATAGCGAACGTCCATCCTCAACAGGTTCAGAGCCATGCTAGATCCATGCCCATCGCTTCACGCGACATTTTTTACAACCATGACTGTCGCATCATCCCGCCCACGGGCGTAGTCGCGATAAAGAACGGCAGCAATAATGCTGGGATCTTTGCTGCCTAGACCGGGATAATAATCTAAGTCCCACTTTGTGGAAAGCCCGTCAGAGTGCATGATTAGAACGCTGTCTCCATTCCACGGCAAGTTGAATTCCTGCAACCGATGCAGTTGATGGCCGACCGTACCGTTGTGCGAGGCCAAGCCCCTCCGATTTTGGCCGTTCATCAGGATGCCGGAGATGTTCCCCAACCCTGCGAACGAGAGTATCCCGTTCCCTTGGTTGATCGAAGCAACTGCGGCGGCAGCCCCGCGAGTTTTCCTCAAAGCGTCGTGACATGCCTCGAGGATTGTTGCCGGAGCGGTGGAATCGGTTTGGAACAATACCCGCTCGGCCTCTCGCGCTGCCTCGGCAGCATGAATGCCATGCCCCAGTCCGTCGACCACCATCACAAATACGTTGTCCGCAGTGACTCTTACCGCCCAGCCATCTCCGCAAACATCCTCTCCCCTGACAGGCACGGAGACCACTCCGAATTGCAGGGGGGGCACGACCGACGGGGCTTTTCTGTGTGGCCAGAACTCCGCTAACACACAAGTCCCTTGCCCTGGGATCGAGTAAATATCGAAATGGGTTGAAAGACGCCGCACTGCTCCGAGGCCATTTCCACTGGTACCAGAAGTCGAATAGCCGTCTTGGAGGGCCGACGCTATATCGCGAATCCCCGGTCCCTTATCGATACTCAGCACACGCAAGCCTCGATTGCCATTTTGGCCGACTGGTGCGCAGATGACGGTGCCCGCGCTTGCATGCTTCACGACGTTCGTGGCCATTTCGGTCACGGCGATGGCGACAGCTCCGGAATCGCTCTCCTTCATTCCAATCATTTCGGCGCAGCGAACCGCCGCACGGCGGGCTTCGCCCGCATGGGTGGAATCGCGAATCTCGGTTACGAACTGCGGAACGGGCTGTTGGGCTACTTCCATCTCGTCACTGTGATCTTGGTTCCCTCACCAACTCGAGAAACAATTTCGAATTCGTTCACCAGGCGCTTGGCGCCTCCGAGGCCCAAACCCAATCCCGACCCGGTAGTAAAGCCGTCGCGCAGCGCCAAGGAAATGTCGGGAATGCCAGGTCCCTTGTCTTCAAAAGTCAGCCTTAGACCCAGACGTGGGCCATTGAGCTGATTCAATCGCATCTCGCCGCCCTTACCATGAATTAGAGTATTGCGAGCTAATTCGCTGGCAGCCGTTACTACCTTCGTCTGATCGACGAGACTAAACCCAAGTTGTGACGCGACTTCGCGGACCCGCCGCCTCACGGCCACGACGTCGCCTTCCGAGACCAGCGGCACGTTCTCGCTAGAGACGACTACCATGCACGGTTATCCTCGAAGCTGTCTTCGGAACTGCGAAGCAGTTCCATGCCTGCGTCAACGTTCAATGCTGTTCGAACCCCCGCCAATGACATGCCGAGTTCGACAAGAGTGATGGCGACAGCCGGCTGCATTCCGACTACGACTGTTCTCGCATCGAGGACCCTGGACATGGCGGCGATATTGCCCAGCATCCGTCCGATGAACGAATCGACAATTTCGAGACTGGATATGTCGATGAGTACACCCCTCGCTCCTGTCTGGCTGATTCGGTTCGTAAGGTCATCCTGGAGGGCCAAGGCGAGACGATCGTGCATGTCCACCTGAATGGTGACAAGCAGAAATTCGCCCATCCGCAGAATAGGGATTTTTTCCAACTGTATCTCCTACTGCTCCTCGGAGAGCTTTTCCTTTTTTTGAACCCGAGTGAATGTGTAGCCTGTTTTTTTCAGCGCCAAGGAGAAAGCGTCCGACAGGGTCGCCTTCGTCGTGACATCAAGAAGGTTAATGCCCAGGTGCACAATGGTCTGTGCGATCTGGGGACGCACGCCGCTGATGATGCAATCCGCTCCCATGAGCCGGGCTGCAGTCACCGTCTTCAGCAAGTGCTGAGCCACCACCGTGTCCACCGTTGGAACGCCCGTGATATCAATGATGGCGACACGTGAATTCGTAGCAACGATGCTTTCCAGCATCGACTCCATCACAATCTGAGTGCGTGCGCTATCCAGCGTGCCGATCAGCGGAAGCGCTAGAATTCCATCCCACAGTTTCACGACTGGGGTAGAGAGTTCTAGCATTTCCTCCTGCTGTCGACGGATGGTTTCTTCTCGCACCTTCAGAAAGACTTCGGTGGTATACAAGCCGAGGCTGTCGAGAAGTTCGGTTGCATTCCACATTTCGGCTGCCATGCCGGTTAAATCTTTCGCCATTTCCTCTCGAATCGCACCGAACAAGGGACGCTTCATCGAGAACACGAAAGTTGCTGTCTCTTGCGAGCTGAACCCTTGCGATGCCCGAGAGCGGGAAATATCGGCTAGCAGATCGCGCATGGAATCAAATGTGCCCGATTGAACGTTGACACCTGCAGCGGCTGTCGCCTCCGCAATCAGATCGATGAAGCGGCGGCACTGCGATTCCAGCTCCGAGGCTTTGATCAGGTCACTTCGGCGAGTAGCACCCCCCATTTCCCGCAACCACTCAGAGAGGATCTCTTCTTTGTGCTGCGCGAGGATAGAACCCAGACTGCTGGCTTTCTGATTCAGAATTATTGCCATTTTCAAATGCTCCTCATGGAATTCCACGCAAACTACTGCTGGCTGAGACGAACGGGGGGAGGCTCACCGCTGACACTAAAAAGGCCGATTTAAAAACTCTCAAGGACAGGCGATTATCCCAATCTGCCGAGTCCGCGAAACATACAGCGTTTAATGTAGGCTAAGCCGGTTCCAAACTATCGATGCCCCGCCACGACGGAGCTGGTTGTTTGCGCTCGCCGTGCAGCTCCAAATCGTCAATTGTTGAAACTACAGTCAGGGTTGGCTTCGTTACGCAAGAATCACGTATTGGCCTAACAGGAAGCGGCGCGCACCCAAACAACTCGAGACCTTAGTTAGTGGGTTGTTGCGCAAAACGACAACTCCAGCGTCCATCCCATTTTCTTCCTGGGAGTCTTGTCGGAACCGAAGATGCGTCCCCAGCGGATGCGCCACTCGACACTAAGCAGCATCTGGAGGACATGAACCTCACCTTTCGGCGAATCTCTATGAGGTTATGGGTAACGGTGTAGCCTGTATATGTGGGAAAAGAACAAGCCACCGAGCTGCTGGTGATCCAAGGCCGCGAGGTCCGCGTGACGCACCCGGACAAGCCTTATTTTTCCCGGCAAACAAAGCTCTCGAAACTCGACATCGTGCGCTACTATCTGTCGGTCTCACCGGGCGCCCTGGCCGGAATCGAGGATCGTCCGCTGGTTCTCAAACGGTTCGTTCATGGCGCCGAGGGCGAGGCGTTCTATCAGAAGCGCGCTCCCAGCGAGCGGCCCCCGTTCCTGCGAACGACCACGTTGGCATTCCCTTCCGGCCGCACTGCGCAGGAGATCGTGATCGACGATGCGGCGGGGCTGGCCTGGGTCGTCAACCTGGGCTGCATCGAGCTGCATCCCCACCCCGTACGCTCCGCGGACCTCAACCATCCGGACGAGCTCAGGATCGATCTCGATCCCGGACCCGGCGTCAGTTGGGCGGACGTGCGCCGCGTGGCTCTGGAGGTGAAATCGCTTTTGGAGGAGATGGGACTGCGGGGGTGGCCAAAGACTAGCGGTTCACGAGGAATGCACGTCAACGTGCGGATCGAACCGCGTTGGAGTTTCAGCGAGGTCCGCCGTTCGGCGCTCGCCTTGTCCCGCGAAGTCGAGCGGCGCGCGCCGACGCTCGCCAGTTCGAAATGGTGGAAGGAGGAGCGTCACGGCGTGTTCCTCGACTACCAACCAGAACGCCAAGATCGGACAACGTGCTCTGCGTATTCCGTTCGCCCGCTACCCGACGCCCGCGTGTCCACACCACTTGAATGGAGAGAGGTGCCCGACTGCGATCCAGCTGACTATACCGTACTCACGGTTCCGAAGCGCTTCGCGGAGTTCGGCGATCCCCACGCAGGTATCAATGGCGCCGCGGGTTCGCTCGAAAAATTACTGGAACTCGCAGCCAAGGATGAGGCGGCAGGGCTCGGTGACGCGCCTTGGCCACCGCACTTTCGGAAGATGGATGGCGAAGCGCCGCGCGTTGCTCCGTCACGCGCCAAGTCTTCGCGCGCCCAGTCCGCCGCCAATAAGCAGCAGACGAAGATGCCCCTTTTGGTGGTTGCCAACTCTCCCCACAAGGAGGCTGCGCTTGCAGGTCTGGAAAGGTGGAAGAGCAAATATGAAGAGGTGGCCAGCCTTCTCGCTGTAGATGACGTGTTGATCGACTCGATGCGAGGCAGATCATCTACATGGACCCGCATCCGCGTGAACTTGCGCCATATACCCAAAGAACTACGGCCTGCGCAAGAAACTCCCGACCCAGACGATGATCCGACGCGGGAATGGCGAAGGAAGCGTGGTTAAAAGGAGCGAGGCTCATCGGCCACTGGCAAAAATCGCCATCAATTCCTGTGCCGGAACGACTTCGAGCTGAGCATAAGTGCAGTCGCTCGGCTTCTTGTCGGTGCGCCATCTTCGAAACTGCGCCATGTGGCGAAAGCGGGCGCCCTGCATATGCTCGTAAGCGACTTCGACCACAAGCTCGGGGCGCAACGGCTCCCATGACAGATCCTTGCCCTGGCTCCAGCGGCTCTGGCCTCCCGGCATCCGATGCCCGGCTTCGCTGTTTGCGGTCCCCTGCTCGGCCCACAGCTTCCAAGGGTGGTCGACGAGCGCGTCCTTGCGATAGGGCCCGAGATATTCTACAAGCTGACGGCGCTTCTCTTGCGTGAAGCTGGCGCAGACGCCTACGTGCTCGAGTGCGCCCGAATCGTCGAAAAGGCCAAGCAGCAACGAGCCGACAAGCGTGCCCTCGCCTTTCTTGTGCCATCGGAAACCTGCAACGACGCAGTCGCAGTCACGCTCGTGTTTTATCTTCAGCATCAGGCGTTTGTCAGACTCGTAGGCGAGTGAAATCGGTTTGGCCATTACCCCGTCGAGACCCGCACCTTCGAAGCGGCTAAACCAGTCCTCCGCGACGCTCGATTGCTGGGTTGCCGGCGTCAGATGAATCGGTGGCGCGGCGGATGAAAGTAGCATTTCCAGTTCCTGACGTCGGCTTTGAAACGGCATGCTCCGCAAGTCCCGATCGCCCTCGCAAAGCAGGTCGAAGAATACGATTGACGCCGGGCATTGCTGGGACAGGAGCCTCACGCGTGACGCAGCCGGATGAATGCGGAGCTGCAGCGCCTCGAAGTCAAGGCCACCATTCTGCGCAATGACGATCTCCCCATCAAGTACGCAGCGAGAGGGCAATTGTGTCCGTAGGGGCTCAAGCAACTCCGGGAAGTAACGGTTCAGCGATTTCTCATCGCGGCTCTGAATCAGGATCTCGTCTCCGTCGCGGAAGATCACCGTACGGAACCCATCCCACTTCGGTTCGAAGATCCATGTTCCTCCCGCTGGTAGCTCCCCAATCCGCTTCGAGAGCATCGGTAAGATCGTTGGGTTCACCGGAAGATGCATGCTTCTCATGCTATACCGGGTGCCCTAACGTTCGCGAATGTTAGGAGGCGGTTCAGTCATTGGCGGTTATGCCTTCGGCCAGGGGGTGACGAGCAGCGATCCCGCGTTTCTCCGCATCCTGACGAAGTCGAACGCTACAGACAAGCCGTCGCGAGACCAGCTTGCACTTTTGCCAAGTCGATTTTTCTCGAGGAAGGCATGGAGAATTGTCTCACGTATCTTGGGTCCTCTTTCTGCCCAAACGGTCTTGACAATCCTCATTCGCTGCCTCATGTTTGCGAAGGGACCGGCCGTAAATCGTATATTCCTGAATCGGGTCGGTTTCGCGTAGGTGAGTGGAATACGGTCCCGTTCTTATTGAAGGCTTTTTTGGATGGACCCGGTGCATTACAAGTGGAAGGGTGGAGATGGGATAAGGTGAAAGCGGACATGCAAACGGTTCTGGCTCAATTCGTTGACTACATGCGTCGAGTCCAGAACAGCAGAGACCGATTGAAGGAATTGCTTCCATGAAGAAAATTCTCGCGGTTCTGCTGGTCTGGCTGGTTGCGCTGCCTCGCGAGCGTACAAATCGAGCATTCGGCCCGCCTTGTTAGCGAACTCGGGATCGCGGGGGAAGCTCCAACTACGGTGATACCAGGGCGGGATGGCGTCTTCATGCAACCAGCGCCACAACGTACTGCCGCTGATGGACGCCACCAGGCCGCTGTGTTGGACTTGCTGAACCAGATCCTGAGTGCTCCAACGCGATAAGGGCAAGTCGTACTTCGCCGGCAGCTCGCAGGCAAGGGCCTTAACTTGTACGACGAGTTCTGGGGGAAAAAGTCCGGGGGCGACCCGGACGATCCCGTTCTTCCAACCCGGCGAGGCGGTCGGTAAAGAAACGCTTGCGCCAAAGCGAGACCACTTCACGGCGGGTGTCCAGGCAGTTGGCGATCTCGTCGTTGGACATGCCGCGGGCGGCGTAAAGGATCATTTTGGCACGTTGGACCTTAAAATACGGTAACGTATATTTTGAAGCTCGTCGGTGCAACTCGGCTTCCTCCGCAGACGAGAGCTTGATGGTGTACGGGCTTAATCTTGGCATCGGTATCCACCTTGCCAACAAGATGCCCCGCCAAAGCCTTGTAACCCAAGCAAATTATACGTTAGTGTATTTTATGAACTTGAGTACTAAGCTTGCCACAGCGTGAGCAACCGGGATGGTAAAAAACGCGAGGGAACCAGGTTGGGAAAGGGTCATACACGATTGGTCGCGGCCGAGATCGCGGAACTCTATACAACGCAATGAGTTCCCGGGGTTGCTGGACACATACTCGATCGCAGTCAGTAAACTACCGCGAGCCAGCGCAAACGTGGACGCGACGTTCATCGATTCATGGGCGGCTGGGCGGTGGGCGTGGGCGTTCACATCTCAGGCGGTTCGGGATCCCGGCCCTGTCATCGTTACCAGCAACCAAATTACGAATTTCCCAGAGGCCGGCGGCAATCAGAAGTATGCGCTCCGAGAACCCGACCACCCGGACACTGTGACGGCTCTCGACAACATCGTCGATGTCCTTTACCGAGAACACCGCTACGCCGAAGCGGCAGCGATTCTCAGCCAAGCCGTGGATGCGGAGCGAAGCGTCCTCGGAACCGACCACCCACATACGTTCCACTCTCTTCAATAACGGAAAACGACCGGGCTACGACGACCTGAAACCTACGAATTCAATGTTCGTCGCGAGGTAGCGCAATGGTGTTTTTTCAGTCATCCAAAGATCCATCTTCTCGAAGAACCGAAAATTAGGATAATGAAACTTGTTCTTCGGTAGAAACTGCCTATACCAGATATCTAGCGGTTCCAGCCCAGCGGTCCTGAGCATCTCTCGTAGTTGGCGCTCTGTGTACAAACGATCGTGATAATTCTCCCCTAGACGGCTAGCGAGCTGCTGGGTCCAAGAAAACCGGGTCGGAAGGAAGAAGCAAAAGAACAGTCCATTTGGTTTAAGAACCCGGACGATCTCGGCAAGTGACGCGCGCTCGTTAGAAACGTGTTCCAGAACCCCTACGCTTAACAGAGCGTCGAAAGTTCCGGATTCGTACGGTAGCGCATATTCATGTTGGAGTGGCTGAATCTGAATATTGAAACGCCTGATGATCGGAACCTCCTGTCCAAAAGCAGAATCACCCCGATCGCTCAAAAGGTCGCAACTATCAATACGTCTCGGACCCAGATCGCGGATCAACTTGCTGATATGACCCTTCCCACAGCCCCAATCCAATACCCTCATCTCGTGGAAAGGACAGCCGAAGTGCTTTTCAGAGAGCGCTTTTACAAACCGGGTCAGGTAGACGGAGGAATAGTGGCTTGAAGGGTTCGCTAAGAATTCATGAGAAGGCAGGGTCGCGACAGTCTCACGAATCTCTTCGTCGAGCGGCCAATCCTTTGAGAATACTTCAATCCGTACCGATCTCACGGAATCATTCAACAGTGACCCACCTCGTCGCTCATTCAAAGATGATTCTAGCAGGATGCTGAAAAACTACTGCTAATCCACAACGAACTATGGTACGAGAAAGCATGCGCGGAACTGATGAGGAGCAGAGTGATGTGTTCAGTTGTTTGTCTCACGAAAAACGCGTGCCCAAGGATCACCCACTGCGTGACATCCGCACTATGGTTGACCAAGCCCTGGCCCGGCTGTCGCGACGGTTTGACGGCGTGTACGCTTCTGTAGGATGGCCGTCGATTCCACCCGAGAAGTTGTTGCTGGCGCAGTTGCTGCAGATCCTGTACACCATCCGCAGGGAGCGTTTGCTGATGGAAGAGATGGACTGCAACTTGCTGTTCGTTGGTTTGTGGGCCTGAATGCAGATGACGAGGTGGGGATCCGACCACGTTCACCAAGAATCGTGATCGGTTGCTGCAAGCCGGCGTGGCCAAGGAGTTCTTCGCGCATGTGGAGGCACAAGCGGGTACTCAAGGTCTGACGTCGGATGAACATTTCACCGTAGCTGGGACATTGTTGGAAGCCTAGAGTGGAATCCAATACACCCCAGACGACCCCAGTCGGCTGCAAGGCGACCGTCTTTACTCCACAGCTTGCTAACCATTCCGCAAGACGGCACAAGGCTGCCGTAAAACACTCAAACCGGCGTCCGGAGCAGATCGCGCAAGGCGGAACTTCTGCTGCGCTGTGAGATTCTCTTTGCGCTTGAGCACGCACCAGCCTGACTCTTTCAGCAGCGGCAGGTAGCCGTCCTTGGCCATCTTGCGCGATTCCGCGGCGCGGACTTCATCCACAGCCTTGTTCATCCTGGCCACAATGTGGAAGCGGCCGAGGATGTGTAGCGCCTGGGAACATTTCTGACCAATAACGTCCAGGTAGGTGCCGCGTACAGTCCTGGAACTTTCGAACTTTTGCTCTTGCGTAGAACCAGCCGTTCCAAAGTCCTTCCGTCACCGAGTCACGGTACACCGAACAGTCGTTGCCGCTGGAGTAATGGACCGTGCCGTCGGGTTGCTTAACCAAACCGTGACCGTGTTCGAAGTCACAACCGGCGCAAGCAATTGAATACCCGTCCGCCAGGTTGCTACAGGCGCCGCGTTCAAGGAACAGTGCGCTACATCCGTTGTTTTCGCTCCGGCAATCGTAATTTCGGGCTGCCCTTGGCTGGTCCCTGCCGCGACTGCTGTACCGGCTGTCGTTACAGTCCCGCTGCCAATAGTTTGCGTAACCGAAAGACCGCCGTTTTCTGTGATCGCTCCTGCCACCCCAAGCGTACCGGAAAGTAGCTGGCGCGCGGTCCTATATCAGTGTTGATGTTCCCTGAATACGTAAGCTTTGAGGTGACGACGGTTGACGTGTTGGAACATCCGGTATCATTGACGCTGCAGAGGTTGTTGCTGAACACCAATCCCTCAACATCGGATTGGGTAAGCAGAGCGTACTTCTGTGCCCGGTCGCAGCTTCGTTGTAGTTACTAATGACGTTTCCGACTATATTCACGGCATTCGGATGACCCGTGATCCGAATCCCGCTGCCATTAGTTGTGTTCAAGGAGTTGTTGCCGATGATCTGATTCCCTGTGATAACGGTGTTAATTTCCGATCCACCATCAATCAGTATTCCATCGAGGGCATTGTTCCGGATGATCGATCCTCCGGTGATGGTTATGCCTGAACCTCCGGAGATGTGGATGCCAGTTCCACCAGAACCAGCAGACCAGCTATTTACGAGAGTCCAATCAATGTTTGCGCTGCCCAGAAACCCATCAAATAAGATGCCATCGGAGTTAGCCAAATCGGCTTCGAAGTTGGTGACGAATCCAAAGGTGGGATAGAGCCCGCCAAGATTATGCCTGACCCAGAGACCATGCAAGCCAGAATTGCCACCCACGAAATTGTTGATGACGATGCCAGTCCCATTGCTATCTACCAGCAGCGAAGTCCCAGTCGTATTCCCAGCCTTTCCATAAGCCGTTATGCTTGTAAGGTGCGTATCATTGGCATTTTCGATATAGATACCATTGCCGACGAAGTCCGAAAGTCGAGTGTTTTGGATGTGGTTATCTTCCGACGCAAAAGGGGTTCCATTTATGTGAATTAGGGAGGTTCCGACTGAACCTCCGCGAATACCGGCGTCGTACACAAAGTTGCTGTGACTGCCAATATGTATCCCTTCAATTGCGCTTGATCCTAGAAGCAGATCGCATCCGACAAAGCGCCCGTTGCCTGCGCCCATCATTACGGCAGTTCCGCTCCCAGTGTAAGTAAGTCTGGAGAAGTCATCGCTTCCATTTGTGTTATCGATACCGTTTGACACTGGGCAGGTTATGGACTCGTTAGCAACGTAGACGATGCCAGTGGAGAAGGAAGTTTGCGCGCCTGGAACGACAACGATTTGACACTGTGATCCCGTCGTGCAGCCTCCCGCCGCAGCGTTGATCTGTGCTCCCAAATCAGAGCCACCAATGGGGGTAACATACCGAATCCCATTCACATCGGAACCAAGAATTTTCTGCCCCTGTATAGCCGGAGGCAGAACAGTCAGGCCGATGAGCAAGAGAGCGAAACTCTTCCTCATCGAAGCGCTCCCTTCACTGACGTGATCGTCCGAACCCCGATGCCTGCACCCTTCGCTTTACATCCAACAAATTGTCCCGAATTAACTGCAGGTACTGTTGCGCCTCTTCCAGCACATCGACTTCCGCCCGTATCGCCGCTTGTTCCATCGTTCCATCCGCCCTCCTACAAGACAGGACCGCAATCCCGGCCGAGCCCTTTTCGCAACATGAAGCACACACTCTAGGATTCGTACCTTTCAAGACGAGACCTTGGCAATTCATCGCGGTCTGCACATTGTGGTTGCTGCTTTTGATCTATGGATATATCTTGACCAGCGTCGATGCCAAGATTACGCACCGTAAATAACCAGCACCGGAGGATGCACCCAAAGCACCCAGCACGAACGTCCTGCCGGTCGTTGCGCCGAAGTCCGCGTCAAAGCGCGGCATGCCCGCCCCTGAATTGTGAAGTTTGTTTTTGAGATGAAAGTCCCCGATTTATAGCCGCTGTTCCATATTCCGATTACTGGTACGATCACTCCCCCGGCTGGCGAAAGGCTATCGACTGCCTCCCTGACGCTCTGTTCGGAGGCGCGCAAACAATCGGCGCGTTCGCATTCTCGTTGTGGGGCGTGACGTGCCCGGCACACCCCCCATCAAGAATAATGAGAGCGGCACCTACGCCACATTGAAGGGCCGGCGACAAAATAAGATTACGCACGAGGAACCCTTTCGACAATGAAATGTTTACATCATGCCCGTCAGGAAAAGGCCGCACATCTGGCACTCGCACGAATGAATTTCTCTAAAGATCACTTCCGCGCAGGCGTCGCCAGAGCACTCGCTCAATCAATGTAGCTTGCCAAATCGCGGGCTGCGTCCAAGTCGGGACCGGACAAGAGCCGTTAAAGCGTCAAAGCGTTTCTCTCCCAGAAGGTAGCCCAAGAAGAAATACAAATGGTAAAGCGGGTATTTCGAAAACCCCATCCCTCCATATCCGCGATACAACTCGTAATAATCTCTGAGAGGCAAGGCCAACTGGTCCTTAATGTAGGGATAAAAATAGTTAGCGTAATCGTGGACCACATCCTCCACTGCATCGATGCCTTTAGTCGTCTTCAAATCTCGGATGATCGATAGCGCTCCGCTGATCATATGGAGGCGAGCTTGCGGCGTGTATCTCCCGGGAACGTACTTCCCCTTCTCTCTTGCGCAGTTTCCAAAATCGGGAGTGCCATTTCCTCGGCACAACACAAGCAATTTAGGGGTGCAGACCGCCGTTTTGTTGACTAGGACGCTCGCTGTAAGGTGGAGTTGGTAGTACAAGGTGCCGTCAAACTTATCGGTTGCGGCTTCATTCGCACTATCACGGAGAACGACGTACCCGGAAATCACACCAGAACGCCTGAAGGCAAACCGAATAGCCGGAACGCCGGCTGGAAACTCTTTTTCCTCGCTAAACCATCGAATCTCCTGGTTCAATTTTGAAGGCGTCTCGTCGAATAAGCCGTAGCTCTTCAAGATGAGCCCCACATTTGGGTAGCGATGGACGATGCTAGCTGCGTTCTGCAGTGCGCCCTGGCACATGATGTCGTCATTGCCCATGAAGAAGCAAAATTGCCCCGATGCTCTTTGCACCAGCTTACGAATGTTGCCGTCGTAACCAAGATTTTCTTCATTTTCAAAATAACGCAAGACGTCGTGATAGCGCGACTGATACTCTCGGACAATAGCTGCGATCTGCTCGCGCTCTCGAGAGAAATCTTCAATGATGACGACTTCAAAGTCATCGAAGTCCTGCGCAAAAATAGAGTCTAACAGCTCAGTGAGATGATGCGCCCGATTGAAAGCGGGAATACACACGGAAAATAGCTTGCGAGTTTGGGTCACACTTTATCCCACGAGCCTGTGTTGGAATTGAAAATCTTGATGGGCCTTGCCGGCGCTCCCGCGACGATGGTGTTGGCAGGAACCACGCCTCTAACTACAGATTTTGCGCCGACAATCGCCCCCTTACCAATCGTTAGCAGGATCAATGATAACTGAATCGTCGCCGATCCACACATTCTCGCCGATGACAACAGGCCCCCCGCCTCCCCAGCAGGCGATACGCAGGCGCCTCTTCTGGGCTACTGTGTGCTTCTCCATTGTATATCCCGTGATTGTGGTCAGAAACATAGATTTTGCTCTCGAACAGAGAATGGCTGCCAATTGAAATGCTCGCGATTGATGAGATGCGCACCCCCTCCGAAAAAGAAACGCAGTCGCCGATCACTATTCGCGGATTGAAGCATTGCGACCGATACGAAGTAACGCCTTCGAGCCAGAGATTACGGTCTGCGCTGATGTTCTCGCCAAAGGAAATGTGTCGCCCCGATGATCCGGCACCCTGGTCCGAGGCGCAAACCGGAAGCTCCAAGCGAGAAGGCCATGATAGAGCTCGTCAGCCCATTCCAAAAACGACGAGCGATGAGCAGCAGTGCAATTCCATTGGGGTTCCCCTGAAGCCGTCTGAAAATACCGTTCCAAATCTTCTTCATTGTCGAGTGGTTTATGATCGTGCCTTCCTCAATGGTAACCTACCGAAGTCGGGAGCACGAGACCGTTGCGGTCGTTGACGGCTTAACAGCTACAAATTCTAAATTTGTGGCGCAGTAGCGAAGAAGAAGTGTCTGTTCCGTCATAAACTGATCCATCCTTCCATTTCGTAGGGTCTGTGGAAGTCAGTGGAAAAGTTGCCATGCAAGTAACCCTCGTTTTCAGCAAACCCGACCGTCGTTGGGCGATGTCGAGCGGTATATGTTCGTAAATCGTAACAGAATGAGAAAATCGATCGATGTCAAAGAAAGCAACACCCTGACGGATCGCTTTGATTTAAAATAGCTGCCTAAATCGCTATATTTTGAAATAGTTCCTAATATGAGACTTTGATTCTACCTGATGAATGAATACCGAATCAGCAGTGCCGATGATGAGTACAGTTCAGCAACAACTCGAGAACGCCCGGCCATTACTGACGATCGCGATCCCCACATATAAACGGGCTCCATTCTTGAAAGAGCTACTCACCGCCCTCCTCGGGCAGCTTGAGCGCGAACCTCGTGTTGAACTCATCATCTCCGACAACGCATCTCCCGACGAGACGCCCCACGTAGTAGCGAGTTTTGTGAATCTCGGTTTGCGAGTCCGCTATCTGCGTAATGATATCGACATCGGCCCCGATGCTAACTTCAAACAATGCTTTGAAGAGGCACGCGGGAAATATGTCTGGATTGTCGGGGATGACGATATTATTGTTCCAGGTGGCTTGGCTAAGATACTAGCTTTCTTGACGACTGGAGATTATGCACTTAGCTATTTAACCCCGTATTGGTTTCGGCATGATTACCTGGCGGAAAGAAGATCGGACAGACTAGGAAGAGTCGCGAGAATCTCAGATGGATTGCAGTTCGCACGTGAAGCCGGTGCGATGATTGGGTTCCTTAGTTCCATGATCGTGAACAAGGATATTTATTGCACGATTCCGCATCGGCCTTTAAGCGGTTACGAGGGCACCAATCTGATGCAATTAGGTTGGATTTGCCCTCTTCTCGCGAGCAAATCAAAATATCTAATCGTATGGGAGAGACTGGTCGCCGGCCGAGTAGACAACACCAGCGGCTGGGGAATTTGCCAAGTCTTCGGAGTCAATTTTAAGCGAATCGTAGAGACAGCATTAAAAGACAGGGAAGACTTAGCCGGTGCGCTTGTGGCGAGTACACTGAAGTATTGGTTGCCAGGCACCATTATGCAGGTGAGGCTCGGGAAAGGTACGGGGGTTTCAGAAAATATGTGCTCGATACTAGAGCCAATTTACAAGAGAGATTGGCGTTATTGGGTATATGTTTATCCGTTAGTTAATATGCCTCTGTATTTAGCTAGTTTGTGGTATTCAGTGATTCTATTGTCAAAACGGTTCGGGTCCCTCTTGTCAGCGATAAGAACGCTCTCCAGAACTTTATTGGCGCGAACTGCTCAAGACAACTATTAGCGCCTAACACTTATTTCCGTTTTAGACGAGTCTTGATGCTTAGCAATGTCGTGATTGAACCGTACTAGCTATAGCTAGTCCAATAACTCTGGAAGACCCAGCTTCCGAAAACTGGCCCGTCTCCGAGTAGAGGAGACTCGGTAGGATTGCAGGCTTCCCTTGGCTTCTTTCCACCGTTTCCGGCTTCGTGCGCGTTTAGGCCCACCATGGCCCACCTTGTACCTGGTGCAGAGCCGGGACGGAAAGCTGCGCCAGATCTGTGTGCCGCAGGCTTGGCAGGAGCGTGTACGGCAGGCCGTCACTAACTATCACAAAATGCAGGAACTGATCGAAGAGGTTTCGGAACTGGAGTGGAAACGTCTTAAAGAAAGGAATCGTTTAACCGTTCTCCGCCGCCTGATCAGCTACGGTGAAAAAATCTTCTGCCTCTCCACGACGCTGGTGGCTCCCCTGGGAGATCGCAGACTGGATCCGCGTCGTTCCACCTCGGCCGTGGTCAAAGCCGCCCTGGTCATGTTCTGGACCCGCCTGCACTGCCTCAACGCTTTGGCCCAAATCTCCGCTCCGCGCTTCTGGAAACAATGGCTGCACGAACCGCTGGCCAGCGCCGACACCCTGGGCCGAGTCCATGCCGCACTCTACGCCGACTAACTGGGGAAAAGCATCTTCCTGGTCTATCAACAGCTGAAACGCAACAAGGCTCTGCCCGATCATCAGGGCATGGGCCTGGCCGTGCTGCCACGAGAGCCATGCCAGTTACCGGCGACACTGTGCCGGTTGCCTGCCGCGCACCATCCATAGCGAACACGGCGATCGTGTGCAGCACTATCCCCGCCAAGTGACTCTGATGTTATTACCTGCGGCCCCTCCCGGCGGGCCCGCGCTGCCTTTGCTTCTGGATCAGGAACCCCAACGTTCCGGCGAAAACGAAGTGCAAACCGCGCTCCGCTTGCTGCAGCGCGTTTTGACGCGCTACCCGGGAGCCTTCGACTTGGTGTTAGCCGATGCGCTTTATGCGGTGGCTCCCTTTTTCAACTTTCTGCTTGACCACGGCAAACCAGCACTGGTGGTGCTGAAGCAGGAACGTCGTGACCTGTATGTGGACGCGATGGCGCTGTTCGCCCAACAGACGCCGCTCCTGGGTGGCTATCGTGATCGGCAATGTGAATGGTGGGATGTTTCCGATCTGTGTTCCTGGCCGCGGGTCCAGACCCCGGTGCGAGTGATTCGCTCGCGGGAAACTTACTCGGTACGACGGCAGCTCGATCGCCAACCCGAACTCCTCAACGGCGTTTGGATCTGGGTGACCACCGCGCCTGCTGCCCAGCTTCCGACCGAGCGCGCCGTTATTTTCGGCCACCAGCGCTGGGATATCGAGAATTACGCTTTCAACGAACTGGCCAATGAGTGGCATTCCGATCACGTCTTTCGCCATGCCCCCCATGCCATTGAATGTTTCTTACTGCTCACCTTTCTGGCCTACAACCTCTTCCATGCCTTCTTCGCTCTCAACCTGAAAGCAGCCGCTCGCCACGACAAAAGCCAACTTCTCCGGGCCCGTTTGATGACGGCTGAGTTCCTCCAAGAAATGCCTTGCCTCAACCGCTCTCCCTGATCCCCCTTGCCGTCTTCGGTCGGCCCTCCGCTCGTCCTTCCGCCTGACCTTCCTTTCCCTTCAGGCGAGCATCGGCATGCCTGTTTGCCACATCTGGACCCTCTGAACCTCACGCCAATCTCCCTCGCCTTCTCATCTACACCCAAATCCATCACAACACTCGGGTTCCCGCCTTCGCAGCCTCTCGCTTGCGGAATCGCTGCAGCCTTCCGCCCGGAATTCCTCGTTCACCAATCAACGTGTAGACTTTGAACACGCATGCCATCTCGGTTATATTTTAAGTTATCGTTTAACAGCAACTCCCCCGGCTCACTGCGGTCGGCACGAGTGGTCGTGCCGCTGCTCATGGGGCTATTGCATCCCAGCAGTGTCATCGATCTCGGCTGCGGCGGAGGCAGCTGGCTACTGGCATACCGAGAAAACGGAGTATTGGAATTATTGGGAGTAGACGGGCGTTGGATTGACAAGAAGGTATTTCGTCTTGAGCCTGAGCTGCTTCAATACCAGGATCTGACAAAATCCTTCGATGTTGGGCGTCGCTTCGATCTAGCCAACTGCTTGGAAGTGGCCGAGCACCTGCCTGCCGAAGCAGCGCCAGTGCTTGTAGAGAACCTAGTCCGCCTAGCACCGGTAGTTTCTTTCTCTGCTGCAATCCCTGGCCAGTATGGTCTCCACCATGTGAATTGCCAATGGCCTGAATATTGGACAACCCTATTCAGCCGCCATAGCTATAGACCGGTCTCCATGCTTGGATGGCAGATTTGGGACAATAAAGAGGTAGAGTGGTGGTACCGCCAAAATCTAATGCTCTTTGCGTCTGAACGTTATCTTGAACAACATCCCGATTTATTGAGCCGGGCCGCTCCTCCCGCGGACATCCCCGCTCATTTCATACATCCTGATTGTTTTGCCTTTCATACGGATCCTGCGGTCATGCCTTTACGATTGGTGCTAAGAGCTCTGCCACGAGCGGTCCTATCCCGTCTTCGGCGGCTAACCGGACGAAGGCGCGCTTAGAGCGGGGTCCACAGACGGAAGGCACAGGCATATTCGTATTCAAATATCACCAGAGTCCCCCTGTTCTCGACGGGCGACACCGGGGGCGTTAGCATTATTGGAGTCGGTGCTGCAATATCGGATATTACCGTTTCGAACGCCACAATCTGGGTATCCGCTCTCGAGGGGAATTCACGTACTGGGCTCAAGCGCAACGTCATCCGCAACCCGTCTAACCTTCGCGGACATCTCAGTGAACTACCCGGGCGGGAGTCCCGAAGCCGATTATTGCATGGTATTTGTACAGTACGTTAGCGGTCTGAACATCAACGACCTGAGGTGCGCCGGCATGTGGGCAGGCATTCACCCCATCCTTCCAGTTTCCGGCGCATTCGACGATTACACGGTGAGGAACTCTAAGTTCGGAAACATTCCGACGAACGCCATCGAAACCTATGGTGGATGGAAGCATATCCGGCAGCAGCTTCCTGTCCCTGCGGGCAATGGCATAGCAAATCCCTTCGGAGTAACCACAGTTTGCGGGGATACATTCACCGGCATCGGTGGCAGCGATATGTTGTCAACGGGGGGAACCTTTGAAGGTTGTGGGGACCCGTAGTGGTCCCGCTGGATTCATCCGTTGCCGGTTGGTGACAGGTTGATGGCCACGAATTCTACGTTGTGGCGAACTAGACTAGAGAGTAAATCCGATCGCCAAGTGATCGTTTTTCGAGAAAAGCGCTCAAATCTGACATTCGGTCTTCCCCCCAATTCTTGGCTGAACCGGACTACCGCGAAACTGGCTTGTTCAGTTGCTATCCTCGCTCCCTAGCCAGAAATTTGTTTCGAGCCTTTGATCAGGTGGGAATTTCAGGAATTGGTTATGGTCCGGGATCTTCTTCCGCAGCGAAAGGAAGATGCCCCACGCCAGGTTTGGGAACATGCGAGCGAGTGGCTTCGCCAGCAACGGCGGGAACGGATAGAAATTGCCACCACCGAAACGGTCTCACTCGAAGCCATTTGGGAAACAACTCTGCACGAAATGGAGCAGGTCGGCCCTGGTGAATCCTCGCACATGCGCAGATGCTGACTTCAGCGATGCCGGCTACCGTCCGCACGCGAGAAGAATTCGATCGGCCAACGAAGCCCGATTGGGCACGCCGACGATGAACTGACCGCCGACAGGCAACACACCCTGGAGACCTGATGGAATATCCAGAAAAACTCTTTGGTATGTTCCAGTATTTGATTGGCGATGACAATGTCGACCGATCCATCCTCGAAGGGTAAGGCATCGCGCTCGATGTGGAGCGCAAATACCGGCACTCCCAGCGATTTCAGTTCTTCCACGTAAGGCGGCCAGCTCGCCAATACGATGAGTTGAGACTCTGGCAGGACCCTACGCGCCGTCGTCAGGTCTGTACCATGTCCGGCGCCCCGATCGAGAACTCTCGACGTCGGTTTCGCTGTTATTAGAACCCAAACTGAGCGATTGTTTTGTAGAAATCTCGCGATCTGGTGGCGTCCATAGTTTAACGACCGATCAATCATCATCACCTACTCATAAGCCCGAACTGTGACCCACATCGCTAAACGGACAGCCGAAGTGTTTTGCGGAGAGCGCCTTTACAAACCGAGTCAGGTAGACAATACGGATATTGGCCCGAAGGGTCTGCGAGGAAACTGCGGGAAGGCAATGTCGACGCCGTTCCGCGAATCGCCTCATCGAATGGCCAATGTTCTGAGAAGATCTTGGTGCGTAACACGGGCACTGAATCATTCACATCGGACATCCGACCGCTCAGTCCTGTTTCTCTGGACCCAGATTTCCGTAGGCTCGCTTGTTCAATCTTAAACTAGTTGACACCCTCTTCGTCATGGGTTCGCGCACCTGGGTTCGCGCACCCTGTCCGCGACGGCGAAATTTTAATAGTAGTTTGCTGCGGAGTCTGATCGAGGAGAGATGTCCCTCGCAAAGAATTTGCCGCTTCTCTCACTGTTGCCACATCACTCCGGGATAAAGGCTTGGAATGCGAAAGCCACGATAGGCTTGGGCACCAGTAACAACCATTTGCCAGACGACCTGGGGGCTATCAGTCTGAGTCACTTCCAGGACTTCCGATGAATCAGTAAATCCGAATGCCGCACTACTGTCGAATTCGACGTCGCCATTGCTCAAAACGTCAATGCTGCCTCCAAAGAAAGAAAAGAAACCGGGCGAATACGCCCACTGCAAGCTTGCAAGCATTGTGCTCTCGTCGATTTGGAAGATGGTGGCGCGAGTATAGCAATTGGTTACGGGTGGTACAGGCGGCTCGCACGGTGTTCCGTCAGAGCCGATCCGAAGGTCTCCATCATCGTAGATGGCCATGGTCGTCTGGGAACCGTTGACGTTCAGAATATTCGGATAATGCTGCGCATAGAACCATTGACTCGGATCCCCGCCCAACAGAGTGAAGTCCCCGTCTTCTCCGAGTCTCCACAAGATATTCCCCGAGCCTGTGCCATTTTCATAATCGATCTTCAGAATCCAACTTTGGTTACGCATCGAGAGCAGCAGATTGCCATCGGAGGTGTAAACTAGGGCGTTGCTGTGGGTCCAGTCCGGCAATCCAAAGAGATGTCGATTGATGTCCAGATGATCGAAGGCCGACCAAGCCCATACCACGTTTCCAAGAGGATCGACATCGATCAAAACATCTCCTTGTACGTCTAAGGTTCCGTAGCCGTCCGCGGTCACGCTCTTTGTAATCTGGCCGAGTGCGATCCAATGCCCGTTGGGAAGAACCAACATATCGTGGTGCAGGGAGTCGAGGGGAGGAAAAGAATAGCCGTGAGCCTGAAGCGATTGATCCATTTGCGCGGTGGTGACCTTGCGCACCAGGTTGCACGCCAGGTCAAGTTCCTCCAACCCATAACCACGCATGAAAATGTAGTTGCCGTTTTGCATGGGTTTCAAGGGAATCGCTTCGCCGAGGCAGTACCAAATGATGTTCCCTTGAAGATCGGTAGCTACGCCCTGCAATGCACCCGCTGGGCCACTAACCAGGCTGAGTAATTCCACGCCTCCGGACGGTGAAACGGTTGCAAAAGCCGAGGTGGGACGAGTGGCCTTGAATTGAGGTATGGTTTGAGCAGCGGGTATTGCACCCGTAGTGAACATCTGGTCCTGGTCGACCCATGAGCCTCCCACCCAGTCCACGTGCGCCCGCATGTGGTAGGTCGTCTGCGGCAACATGCCCGCTACCAAAATCTTAAGCCGTTGGCCGCCGGGAACACTCACGGAATCTGTCATGACGGAGGTCTGGCGGCCGTAGGTAGTGGTGGTGCCGAACTCGACCCACGCAGTCAATCCCGGGTGGAAATGGTTGATGTTGTACTGGGCAACCAGCGGATTTGCAGTCGGAGTAACTGTCGTGACGGGCGGCGTAGAATTGCCGGCCCCACAGCCAAGCGATAAGAGAGTTAATAGAATGACGGCAGAGGAGCATAGTGCTCCTCGCGAGATCGTCACGCGAGCCTCCAAACCCGGGGAAAAAGATAGGGTAGGGCATTGTTCTTAATGATTGATGTTCTTGTCAAGTGGGTCGGCATCGATGGTGAATAATGGCAATCGTTTACCTTGACCCGTGGACTGGCCGAGCCGGGTCTCCGGCTAGCAACTTGTGCACCCTGTCAACGGTGCTTGCCCATGAGAATCGAGCCGCGCGCATGATTCCTTTATGTCGGAGCTGCTCGCGTAATGAGCTATCGCTCACGATTTTTTCCATCGCCATGGAAATCTGCTCCACCGAATTCGGATCCACCAGCAGTGCCGCCTCACCCGCCACTTCCGGCATGGCGGTGGCATTTGAAGTAACGACCGGAATACCGCAAGCCATCGCCTCCAATACGGGAAGACCGAATCCCTCGTAAAGAGAAGGAAAAATCAATGCCTCAGCCCCTCGGTAGAGGGACGGCAATTTTGCTTCTGGAACGACGCCGAGAAAATCGATACGGGAACGCACCTGGTGCGATTCGATGCAACGAAGAAGGTCCGCGGACGGTTCACCGGTGAACACGAAATGCATTTGGTGATCCAAATCGGCCTTCGCGAATGCCTCTACCGTTCGAAATTCATTCTTGTGCCGTTTGCGGTTGCTTACGCTCAGGAGATAAGGAAACGGAAGCCCGAACGAATCGCCTGTCGGCTGGTATGTAGGGTCAGCACCGCACCCGACATTCAGGACCTTTTCCGGCAATACACCCGACCAGTCGATGATCTGTGTCCGCGTAAACTCAGAAACTGTGAGAATGCGGGCGGCGCGACGACAAGCTCGCTTCATGACGGTTGCGTAGTACAAACGAGTGGCGCGGCTGCTGATTTCAGGGCAGTAGATATGACTTAGGTCATGGATCGTAAAGACGAAGGGGGAAGGACAAAATAGCGGGGTGTTATAGCCTGGAGAAAAAAAGAGGTCGTTCCGTTCTAACCCGCTGAGTGCCCGCGCCAAGAACCAACTATCCAGCGGCGCAGCAGGTTTCGATGATAAGGGGACTGGACGATAATCCAGTCCCACGAGGACATGCTGTGCAAAGCGGCCAATGCCGTGCTGGCCGATCCATCGTTGATCGGCATAAATCATATCAAGTCAGGTGAAGCACCGACGGCTTCAACAGGGCATTCCATCTGCCGCCATCGTTCCACTACGGAAGCACGACCGCTAGCGCGGCTGCCGTTAAGGCAAGCTGGCCACTGATTTGGCTCCAGTCGCGAAGCCCTCGCACGAACGCGCCGGTGGGAAGCTTATAGGGCACTATGATTTCATCCCCGGGATAAAGGCGGAGATGATCGAATTTTGTGCCGGTGAAAAGTCCATTGACACTATTGGCCGCAACCACGATGCCGTTGGCACGCAGCACAAACGCATGACGTAAATCGGAGTGGGGTTTTCCCTTGCCTGCCATTTCGAGATACTTTCCGCTGGTGATATGCGGATCGAAAATGAACGATCCGGGATTGTAGACGTTGCCGACCACGGAGACGATGGAAGGAGTATGGGGAACGGTAAGCCGATCGCTGTCTTCGAGCACCATGTTCGGAAAGTCAGTGAGACTCTTGTTGGTGGGTTTCACCGGGAGTGCAATGCGTCCGCTGGCACGAGTGCTGCGAAGCTGCGACAGCATACCCTCCTGGAGTTGGGCCAGTCCCTGGGCATCGCCGCCGCTGAGGGAAGCGGCTATCGCCAAACTCGTTTCGCGGACTTGTACCTCCATGTTGCGGACCAGTTCGTCCAAACTCTTTTGCTGTTCAATGCGTGCCGATTCCCGGGTGAATTCGGAACCATAAACGTAGGCGTCGGGGGTAAGTCCGCCCGCTCTTTGCAGAACCGAGCGGAGTGTTTCATTGGTTTGGAGTTCATAAACACCGGGGCGCGTCACTTCTCCCTCGACGATCACGTACCGAGCGCGCTCGGTCTGCGGGACGGTAATGTCTCGTTGAGAAAAAATGGTAACAATGTCGCCTGGCTGGAGCTCCAGATTGCTTTGCTCGTCGCGTTCGAGGATTATCTTCCGCGGGCTGATCCAGAGCAGTTTCGACGAGAGGTCCGTGGGATTGACGCGCTGGATGATGGCATAGTCCCAGTTGATCTGTGGAGCTGAACGTCTGATGTCCTCGGTCACATTTCTTTCGTTCCTCTCGTTAGTGACGCTTTCTCCAGACACCTGGGTACGTCCTAGGGTGTTGCTGGGTGTCGTACGGCCGCCAGTCATGGGGGCCGTAGCGTCAGCAGCTCCCTGTTGGCTAGGAATGCACGGCAAGTTTGCGGTCGAGTCGAGAAGATCAGATGGTACGTTGCTGTTGGACGGGTTGGAGTTTTGCGTGGGAGCGCTCCCGGGTGTGGCGGCGCCCGTGGTCGTGCCGTTGCTTGGTTGCTGATTGGGCGGGCAAAGGGGATATCGCAGGCGTTCCGGGCCCAATGGATATTCGGTAGATCGGCCATTCACAATGGCGGCGCGATTCATCCAGTAGCGCCGGGTGAGCAAGGTCTGGGCATCGGGAATGAGGTCACTGACGCGCATCCCGGGTTTCCAGGGATAACGCCCGGGATTGGCGACATTGCCGCGCAAGGTCACTGTGTTATCGAAACGCGAAATGATAGAAAAGACACGAACAATATCGCCATCTTTGAGGGGAAGAGTGCGAGACTGCGCGTCGTAGGGGAATTCCAAAGTCTCGCGCGACTGGTGGTCGCTAATGCGGTCAATCGTGATCTTACTCGTATCGGCAACGGTGCTCAGGTTGCCGGCAATTTCCGTCAAATTTTCCAGGGTAGATTTTTCAGTCATCTCGTAGATAGCGGGGGTATTCACAGAGCCCGAGATGGCAACCAGTGGGCCAACGTGCGGATAGAAGAGAACATCGCCGGGCTGCAGACGGACATCTTTCGATTTGTCGCCCTTGACCAGCAAGTCGTAGAAATCGAAATCTGTAATGGTGGAACCATCGCGTCGCACATGGATATGCCGCAATGATCCCTGCGGCAACGGCCCGCCGGAAGCAAAAATCGCATTGACGAGTGTACTCAAAGAACCGATGGTGTACGTTCCGGGATAGCGAGCATCGCCAACCACGAGTATCTGTATGGAGCGAAGTCGGCCCACGTTGGCGGTGAGACTGAAGTTCTTAAAAATCTTCGAAATCGCATCTTTCAAATGTTGTTCAAGATCTTGGTAATGGATCCCGGCTACAGAAATCTGACCCACCTGCGGGATATAGATTTGTCCGGAACGGTCGACGATGACGCGCAAGTTGGCTGCGATCTGTCCCCAAATCCTGATTTGAAGTTCGTCCCCAGGGCCAAGGATGTAATCGCTGGGAACCTGTGTCAGGTTCATCGGCGCAAATGTGCTCGGCGGCTGGTCAAACAGCGATTGGCCGAATAAAGGAAGCAATCGCCCTGCAGAGTCGGCGACCATCTGCTCAAACTCGGTTTCCGGCCAAGGACGAGTTGTTTTGCGTTGGCGCAGCTCCGATGGATTCACCAGAGTAGTATTTGGAAAATTCTGCTCCGGAGGTGCTGACAACTGCGGCACTCCGCCCACCTGAGCAGGACCGGACTCGCGTCCCTGGGCACCGCGAGACGTTTGACCTTGCGCAGCAGCAGCAACGCATTCGGGGCTATCCACTTGTGCTGGATCAGAACAATCCACCGCTATACTCGGAGCGGTGGGATTTTGCGAAGAAGTGTCGGAAGAAGTGTCGCTTGGGATTTGCGAAAGACACATACCCACCGAGAGAAGGTGGAACAACGCAAGCAGTCGTAATTCTCGCATCATAGATTCGGGTCCCGAACGTTTCGAAACACAGCGTCCAAGAGTGTCATTCTATCAACTACGCGATCCAAGCGGGGATTGCCCAAACGTAGGAGTTCTTCAGCATTGTTCTCCGATACATTTTCATTGCGATCCTGAATTCATCCGGCTCTGACCGACGATCGATGCCATGTCATCCGGCAGAGTGCACATGATTGATGTGGGAATCGGAGTAAAACGTGGCTCTTCACCCACCCTATTGGGAAGTTAAAATCGCTCTGTGTCGCTTGTCGCCATCCAAGACCCGAGGAACAGATGTGCAGGTCTGTTTCTTAAGGAGTATGCCAAACTCTCCGGTATTTCATAAACTTTTGTGTCGCCCATATTAGTCCAATGACATTGCCGATGCAGCAGCTGACCACGATGCCCGTGGCGCCATAATACCGTCCAAAAATAAAAGTGCACAACGTGACTACCAACGCGCCCACAAGCGAATTGATGAAGAATACCTCCTGTTTATGTGCTCGCAGATAATGAGCTTCTGCGAAGATAATGACATTTGTGATCATGTAAAGCATCAGCATTGCGATGGAACTCGGGTCGAGTAGCCGCTGAGCGAATCGAATGTGTTGCCAATTCAGGTAGAGGCACCCAAGCCATGCCGTTAGACCTCCTGCTATCGAGACCGCAAAGGATTGACTTACTGCCCGAAAGAATGTTCGATCGAGCTGCCGATATTCCTTGCGGGCGATCAGGGTACCAAAGGGTGCCGATTTTGTGCTCACCCACGAAACAGATATGTTCAGAAGCGCATTGGCCAAGCTGAGCGACATTCCCATCTGGCCCGCTTCCACCGGACCGCGATAGGCAAACAGAACCGGATTAAAAAGCCAGAAGATGAAGTAGCCACAAAACCAGCTCACAGCGATTCTCCACTGGAACGGCCAGACTTCCTGCGTCCATCGGATTCGATTCGTTCCTGTTTGATATCGCAGCAGGCCTAACAACAACTTCCGTTTCCCAAACAGCCACACAAGCGAGGCGGATGCCATTCCGAATAGCACCATCGACGGGGCGAAAAGACCGTGATGGCTTGCGAGGGCGATCCACGCCAGAAGACTTCCGGTTGCGGACTGCACGAACCGAAGGCGCGCAATCTCCGGAACATATCCACAACCTTCCAAAAAGGACAGCAAGGGATCAATCTGGAAATTGAGTGCGGCCATCAAGGCTGCAGAAGTCCAAGGGAGTGGCCAGGAAACAGGTGGCCCAGCGTGCTGATGCGTGGAAAAAAAATAAAAGCCGACGGGAAGCAACGTCGCAGCCATAAGGACGGCAGCCGCCGAATACCAGCGAACCGACTTCTGAACCACGGATGCGAGCCTGGCATGCGCAATTGTGTCTCCGCTGATCTCATAGTTGCTGGAGATGGATAGTTGGGCCCGCTCGTGACTCGCCACCTGCAGAATCACGAACGAGAAGCCTAGCTCAAAAATCATCTGCATGGCGACTAGGCTGCCGAATGTGTAGTAGTACCCCTGTTCCGCAGGGGAAAGGAATCGTGCGATCAGGGCGACCGTGACAACGCCCGCTGCACTGGACCAGAATCGCGCCAGAACGGTGAATCCCACCGCTCGGTCAAGACCTAGGACCTGTCGCATCCAGCGACGAACACGAACTGGACCCGACGAATTCAGGGGGAGTCGGGCCACTTCATGGAGACCGTCAGACATTCAGTGTCCCCTCGAGGCGCGAGGACGGTCGCCCGACCAGAGATGAATGGGGCAACGGGGAGTCGATGGAAATGAAAAACCTCGCCGGTTCAACGCGAAAGAGGTTGCCTTGGACGACCGAAGTGAGCTCAATATGGAAATCACTCTGCAAGCCTTACCTGGGGTCGACCGTCGGGGAGTCGCATTCAGCCGTCAATTCTCTCTGTAGATTATAGCTTGCTTCGCCATTTTGGCTGGGCCTCGCAGCATCTGAGTTGCGCTCAACCTCGTCAATTGTGCATCAATGCGCGTCGTCCAATCGGTAGCTAGCCCAAGACTGAATAAAGATGGGGTTTGTGCATACGAGCACCAATGAGAAAGCGGAACAAACAAAAGCTGTGGTACATTCTCAAAATCTATTCGCAACACGGAATCAACGACTTCATCATTTGTTGCGGTTATAAGGGATATCTCATCAAGGAGTACTTCGCGAACTACTTCCTGCATATGTGTGACGTCACTTTCGATTTGAAAGAGAACCGGATGCAGGTGCATCAGAGCGTTGCCGAGCCGTGGCGCGTAACCCTGGTCGACACCTGAGATAATGCCGGCACCGGAGGACGACTCAAGAAAATCGCCCACCATCTCCAGCACGAAGACGCGTTCTGTATGACCTACGGAGATGGTGTAAGCGACCTCGACATTCGCGCGACCATTGCCTTCCACCAGAGCCACGGCCGACAAGTAACGGTGACCGCCGTGCAACCCCCCGCTCGGTTCGGCGGCTTGGGCATTGATGGGACCACCATCTCCGCGTTCCAGGAGAAACCGAGGGCGAGGGAGGATGGATCAACGGCGGATTTTTTGTTCTCTCGCCGACGGCCCTAGGTGAGATTCGCGACGACGCTACAATGTTCGAAGCCGAACCCATGCGGAATCTCACTTTGAAAAAGCAGGTGCAGGCCTATTTCCATCGCGGCTTCTCGCAGCCGATGGACGGTTTGCGAGATAAACAGAAGCTGGATGAACTCTGGGACAGCGGAAGAGCGCCATGGAAAACGTGGTAAAAGACGTGGTAAAAGCCATGGCATGTACGGGACGTCGTCCGAGCCGGTTTTGTATTTCGTGTTAGAACCATCAGCGAGCGCACAGCTCCTCATACTCCAGAATTTGCTTCCCCGTGAACTCCGCCATGTTGTCGCCTTGATTCCAAGCGCGATACCATGTCATCGTCCACGCCAGCGCGCCTTCGATTCTGAGCCGTGGTTTCCATCCGAGTTCTACGCGGGCCCTACTGGAGTCCAGCCTTAGAACATGATCCTCGTGCACGCTGGGAACCGAGTCGTGAATCCAAGAGGCACCGCTGCCCCACATGTGCACTAGCTTGGTCGCGATGCGCTCGACTGGCCATACATCGTCGTCGTTCGGTCCAAAGTTGTAGGAGGAAGCGAACCGTGCATTCTGGACCAGGAGTTCCTGGGCCAGCATCAGGTAGCCATGCACAGGTTCGAGCACGTGTTGCCAAGGACGGATGGCGTTGGGGCGCCGGATCAAAACGGGTTGTCCGGAGACGAATCCGCGGACCATATCCGGGATGAGCCTGTCTTCGGACCAGTCCCCTCCGCCAATGACGTTGCCGGCGCGCACTGTGGCCAAGGCCACGCCGTGTTGTTCATGCAGTTGGTCGGGCGGAAAGAATGAGCTGCGGTAGGCCGCACTGACAATTTCGGCGCAGGCTTTGCTCGAAGCATACGGGTCGTACCCGCCTAACGGATCCGTCTCGCGATATGGCCAAATCCATTCCTGATTCTGATAACACTTATCGGTCGTGACACATATCACGGCGCGGACGCTCGGAGTCTGGCGAATCGCCTCCAGCACGTGAACCGTACCCATGACGTTCGTACCGTAGGTGCCCAGAGGGTCCGCATACGAGCGCCGAACAATCGGCTGTGCGGCCAGATGAAAAACCACCTCAGGCGCAAACTCCGTGATGGAGGCTTGGAGCTCGGCATAATCGCGGACGTCACCGCGAACATCCTCAACCACGCTACCGACGCATGCGAGAGTGAACATGTTGGGTTCGGTGGAGGGATCGAGCGCGTATCCTCGGATCTGCGCGCCCAGACTGCTCAGCCAAAGCGCGAGCCAACTGCCCTTGAAACCGGTGTGACCGGTAAGAAAAACACGCCGTCCCCGCCAGGTTTTTACCGGATCTCCCAGGATGCCCTCCCCCTGACCAACAGCTCTTCCAGTCGTTGCTTCTCTTTTAGAGTATCCATTAGAGTATCCATTGCCTGCCTGCATTCGCGGTATGGAAACGAATGAACCTTGCTCATCATAAGCTTATCCGCACGCCAATCAAGCGGTTCGGAAACTGCTTAAATGTTATGATTTGAGCACCCTCATACCGAACCCATGGCGGATACCGCAACCCAGCTTCGCAAGCAGATTCTCGACCTCACGGCGCGATATTGTTTGGAATCATCGAGCGCTCGACCTTTTGTGCCCGGGGTTTCGCCAGTCCCGGTATCCGGCAAAGTGATCGATGGCGCCGATGTGAGTGCGGTGGTCGATTCGGCTCTTGACGGCTGGTTTACGACCGGCCGGTTCGGCGAAACCTTCGAACGGAATCTGGCCCGGTTCGTAGGAGTCCGTTCTGCCGCGTTGGTCAACTCGGGGTCTTCGGCCAATCTTGTTGCCCTGAGCGCTCTGACCTCGCCAAAACTCGGCGATCGGCGGCTAAAGCCCGGCGATGAGGTTATCACCGTGGCCGCAGGTTTTCCGACAACGGTCAACCCGATTTTCCAGAATCGCCTGGTCCCAGTATTCGTCGATGTGACGGTTCCAGAATATGAGATCGATGTTAACCAACTTGAGGCTGCGCGGAGCGACCGTACGAGGGCCGTGTTCCTCGCGCACACTCTGGGAAACGTTTTTGATCTCGATGCGGTCAGCGCTTTTGCGCGCAAGCACAACCTCTGGCTGATCGAAGACTGCTGCGATGCGCTCGGTTCAACCTATAAGGGACGAAATGTCGGAACCTTCGGCGATATCGCCACCCTCAGCTTCTATCCTGCGCACCACATCACAACCGGGGAAGGCGGAGCTGTGCTGACGGACAAGCCACCCTTGCAGGTAATTATTGAGTCGTTTCGCGACTGGGGTCGCGATTGCTGGTGCGACCCGGGCAAGGACAACACTTGTGGCAAGCGCTTTGATTGGCAATTGGGCTCACTGCCATGCGGCTACGACCACAAGTACACCTATTCGCACATCGGCTATAACCTGAAGGCCACAGATATGCAGGCCGCTCTCGGAGCCTCACAATTGACCAAGCTGCCTGAGTTTATCGCGAGTCGCAAGGCGAATTTTCATCATCTGAAGACAGCTCTGGCGGGGCTTGAGGAATATTTGATATTGCCGGAAGCGACACCCCACTCCGACCCGTCATGGTTTGGCTTTCCCATGGGCGTGCGCGAGGATGCGCCATTCCGGCGAGAGGATCTGATTCGCGTCCTTGATGCGAACAGAATTGGAACTCGCCTTTTGTTCGGTGGCAATCTTGTTCGACAACCTGCTTATCAGGATTGCGAGTATCGCGTAGCCGGAGAACTGCACAACACCGACTTTGTAATGAACAACGTATTTTGGGTGGGCGTATACCCCGGCCTCACGGCGCCAATGCTCGACTTCGTGGCAGCGACCATCAAGGGATTCATCGCGCAATCCAAGGCTCGAAGCGGAGAGACAGAGCCTACGCTTGCACACGGTAGCTGAAATAATACAATCGAGGGTACAGGATGTGGATCGAGGGGACCGCTGAGCAGGTGAGGGAGGTTGGCCGGGACCCTGGTGAACTTCCCCCGGATGTTATCGTGTCGAAGCTTCTACGCGATGTGTTCTTTTCGGAGACAGTCAGTTTCCCTTCGGAAGATTGATGAGCCCAGCGAACCGCCTTCCCCGGCAAGATTTGCAATTGATTCTGGAGCGCACTGCCCCGCTGTGGGAGGAAGTACGCGGCCATCGCATTTTTGTGACCGGGGGAACAGGTTTTTTCGGCTGTTGGCTCGTTGAGAGTTTTTGCTACATCAATGAGGCTCTCGCCCTCGGGGCTACTATGGTTGTGCTCACCCGTAAACCCGCGGCGTTCGCGGCGAAATGTCCTCACCTTGCTGCAAATCCCGGGGTTGCACTTCATTGCGGTGACGTACGGACCTTTACCTTCCCTGAAGGCAAATTCGAATACGTCCTCCATGCCGCTACCGACGCAAGTACCAGAGCCGCGACCGATGACCCGCAGAATACACGCTCCACAATCGTTGATGGAACCGAACACACGCTGCAGTTTGCATCTGCCTCCGGCGTAATGAAGTTTCTGCTCACAAGCTCAGGGGCGGTATATGGAAAGCAGCCGCCCGAAGTAACCCACCTTTCAGAGAATTACATCGGATCGTTAGACCCCGTGGCTCCGGTGAACGTTTACGGTGAGAGCAAACGAGCCGCCGAGCGCCTATGCTCGACGTATCGGGCAAGAGCCCGCTTCGGTTGCAAAATTGCACGTTGCTGGGCCTTCTGCGGTCCGCATCTCCCCCTCGACCAGCACTTCGCGATCGGAAACTTCATCGGGGACGTTCTTGCAGGCAGGCCGATTCAAATTCTGGGCGACGGAACCCCAAGAAGATCCTATTTGTATACTGCCGATCTCGCCGTTTGGCTCTGGACCATGTTGTTTCGAGCGCCTGCACTGGTCCCTTTCAACGTAGGATCGGCGCACGACGTGAGTATTCTCGAGTTAGCACACACGGTCGCTGCTACTCTCAATCCCAAGACAGAAATTCTTGTCGCCCAACAAGCTGTTCGCGGAACCGCCCCAATCCGCTACGTTCCCTGCGTTGATCGTGCTCGCGAAGTGCTCGGGCTACGCCAGAGCATCGGGCTGGAGGAGAGCATCCGCCGGACGGCAGAATGGTATGGTCAGCAAACCAAGAGGCCCGTTGAGCAAACACAATAATTGGGTTCGATTCAGTAGTGCCATTTTTGTGGGCGCGATGAGAAACGGCGAACCACGAAGTATGAAAACGGACCGAGGGACCGGACTCTGATGGGTGAGGAACTACTGACTACTGAAAGCACAAGACCGTTACTGACGATTGCGATTCCAAATTTCAAGCGAGCTGGGTACTTGAAAGAGCTGCTGTCTCTGCTTGCTGCTCAGCTGAGAAACGAGCCGCGTGTCGAGATGATTATCTCTGACAATGCTTCTCCGGACGAGACCCCGGCGGTGGTACAGGATTTTGTGGCTCGTGGACTAGAGTTCGTTATACCCGTAATGTTCAGAATATAGGTTCCGATGCAAAATCGGCCGCCGTATCATTTAATTCCTATAGTCTCGCAGAGATGTCCCCTGCGACCATCGACGTTTACATCGACCAGATTACACGGATCACTAGCGGCTACTTCCTCCATGTCAACCACAATCGGCATGCCGTGCTGAGTGCAGATGAGTTCAGGGTCGAGGAGCGCGGCTTCAAGTTGGTCAGCAGGGACCTTACGGGATGGACGCAGGGAATCAACCGCTCATCGGATGAATACGAATATCTCTATCAGGCGCAGGAATGCAGTTGTGGTCTTCGACTCAAAGTATGGTGGAAAAGTGGCGGCCTCCGACAGTCAATCTCAAGGGCATAGCCGACGGTAGAAATGAGAAGCCTTGAAAGTTTCTATTGCGATTTTGTTCGCCGACAGACTATTCTGCTTATCCCTGAGACGCATCAGTCGCGTTTGCGAGCCCGATTTTTGAACGACAGATCCCAGCGAACTAGGCGATAAGACAGAGCCAACACGTGCCAAGAAATCACAATACGGGTACACCGCAAATCAATAGACGCCGCTTCCTTCAGAATGCCGGTCTGTTGGCTGCTGGCTCGGCCTTCGGATGCTCCCTAATGGGCTGCAATTCCGAGTTCGTCATACCTTGCCTAGGCCCTGCCCCGGCGCCGGTACCCGTCCCTGGAATGACTTACATCTGGGCATCGAAGATCGGCTGCGCTCTGGATTGCGATCTGAGAAACGGACGCAACAAGTACACTGAAGGCGCTGCCACCGACGACGGACCACGCATAAATGCGGCGATGGCCGGCGCGACCGCAGACCACCCGATCACGCTGATCATCGACGGAAGCGCGCTGATCTCGGGCCTATTCCTTCCAGCCGGAGGGTATTGGAGCATCGCCGGCCTGGGATGCGGCACGGGATTTTTCGTAAAGACGGGCACCAACAATGACGGCATCCATAACGGAACCGGTGTGGTCTTAAACTATCCCGGTCCGCCTCCCGCGCGAGGAATGAATGTCTCGCTCAGGAACTTCACGCTGAACGGCAACCAAGGAAACGGTTTTAACGGAGATTCGACAAGCGGAACGCGGCAGGGCGGTGCAGTGGCTTGGTATTGCGGAATCAATCTGAGGAACTTAGACGACGTTGTTATTGAAAAAGTGGTGGTGGTCAGAACCCCAGCATTCCACATACAGCTTTCGAACGTCGGCAATGTCGCTCTATCCGGGTGCGTGATGAAGAGCGAGGGCTATTACACCGACGGGGTGCATTTCAACGGACCGGCGAACGATATTACGATTGCGAATTGCAACTTCATGACGGGCGACGACTCGATCGCCCTGAACTGCCCCGAAGGATACTCGGGCAACATCTCACGGGTCGAAGTCAGCGATTGCACATTCCATAGCTGGTCGCTGATGCGCCTTTATACGACAAACGGGAGTGCCGCCAAATTCACCATCGACTCGGTGAGCGTGCGCAATTGCAGCGGCATTCTTGCAGAGGCTGCTTTTCTGATTGGCGTGATTGATGGCAGTCTCCCCAATTCAATTGCCTCTTTGACCATCTCAGATTGCACCTTGACAGCCCCTACAATACTCGGAGTCGCTGAAAACTTCGGAACGATCGTGCTTAAGAACGTTACCTTTAGTCCGTCGCAATCAAAAGTTGTCTGGGTCTCTCCTCAAACGAACCATGTCTGCGCCTTTTTGAGAGCGTCCCCGCTCTACGGAAGTGTAACTTCTGTGGGTTCGAGTCTCTCCTTCGACAATTGTCAAATTCAACGGAATGGGGAATTGAATGTCACCGCCTTGATCCTCGACAACGACTCGACGATCGACAACCTTACGTTCAATGGGTATGGCCTGCGGGATGCCGGATCACAGTTGCCGTTGGCAGATCTGTTCGGAATCGAGTCGGGAAAAATCGGACAACTCGTTATCAACTCCGTTGACAGCAATAACATCAATGCTCCCATCTCACCAGGCGGATTCTCGAGCGTCGGATCCGTTTCTGGGGCAGGCGTGCTGGAAACAGCATGGGAGTATCCCGATGCCGTGATGGCGGACGGGGTACCGTACATCTCGTCCAACTCGGGTTTACCTTCAATCAAGGTCGGTGGAGTGGTCGAGCCCTACACGCAACCGTGACTGGCAGAATTTGAACGCGGCCGCTATAGCCTTCGATGCCAGCTTAGAGAAATATCAGCCGGATTGTACCCGCAGCCTTCCTGGTGTGGCCGTGGAAACAGCTCTCAAACGACGGACCAATCTCGTCGAGGAGGTTTCCCCAGCTTGATGATTGGCATCCGATCTCCTTGAATTTGCACGCTTTTCTTCCGGATATGGCGGCTTCTAGGGGAATCAGCCACAGGGGGGATGCGGAGGACGGCGGAAGATGCCCGGAAGTGTTTTCCAATCAAGGATGAGCCTGAAGGGAACGGAAAAGGCGGAAGACGATGATCGCCTTTCTGGGAAAGTTCTGAGAGGAGTGTAGCAATCTTCGCTGGAATGATTTTGGGTTGGAGTGGGGCGTTGGTTTGAGCGGGGGAATGGAGCGCGCGGCAAGGGAGCGGCGTTTGCGCCCCCTTGCCTCGCTCAGCTGCTTAGAAGTCCGACGCGGCCTTGCGCAATTGGTCAAAGAGCTTGTGCTTGGCGGTTCGCATGCGCAGCGCCGCTTCGGTGTCGCTCATCAGCCCGCCGATGCGTTGCAGCGTGGCCACGGTGGGTCCAGGGCGGAGGTCTTGCTGGGGCTTGGGTAACGCCAACCGCGTCTCTAGCGGAGTTTGACGGCGGCGGTAACGACGACGTTTTCGTCCCTTGGCGTCGACTTCGACATCGGCCTGCGGACAAGGACGATGGTCGTTCAGGTAGGGGTTAGGTAGGCGCCGTAGAACTGCTGGATGCGGTCGGCAGGGGCGGCTGGAATATGGCCCCAGCCCATATGTTTGCGGAAGATGGCGCCATTGTCGGTTTCCGCCAACTCATTGTCGTTGGAATGTCGCGGGCGACTCTGGTCTGTTGAATCATCAGTTTATTCAGCAACTTCGCCACTGTCTGGTTGATGAATTCGCTGCCGTTATCGGAATGAAAACCGTGAACGACGAAGAGAAACTGGGCCAGCAGAGTGACTAGGACTGGCTCCAGATAAGCTTCCGAAATGCGCTCTACAGAGGCTGCAATCTCCCATTGCGTGCTGTCGTCGACCGCATGGATGGGATCCACGCCCTTGGCATTCTCGGTGTCACCCTGGTGTACTGTATCTACCCGCAGGTAGCCAGGTTGTCCCATGGGATCAGGTCTACGCCGCTCCCCAATGGCCACAGGAGTCGGTCGTGTCTTCTCGTACTTGGTTCGTCCTTGCCGATAGCGCGGGTTGGCGGCGCAGGTTGTACAGCTGACCATGGAGATCGCGGCCAGGCGCTCGAACTCAGCCTTCCCGTACGCGCGAAACTCGCGCTCGAGAATGCGCCGTGTCGCTGAAGCTCTCATGAGCTTCGTCGACCGGCGCCAGCAACTCGATGTCCGCGGCCGTATGGCGTCGGGGGAGGTGATGTCGGCCTGTGCCTTGGCTCCTCACTTGGCCGGTGGCTAGGTAGCAGCCCACCAAGCGCGTAAGCTGTGCCCGGCCCAGCCCCGTCATTTTGGCGATGTAGCGCCGCCGCAGACCCCGCGCCGGTCGGCCCTGCCGCAAGTACTCCTGCTGGCATAGCAAGCGCTCGATCCAAACATAAATCTCTTCTTGTTGGCTGGCCTGGAAGCGCACTTGCTTCGCGTCCAGAAGGAACTTCTCGATCACTTCCAACCTTAACTTTTCTGTTTCATGCACGCTGATCATCCATCGTCAGGCTCACTGGTATTGGAAAAGACTCTGATTGCGCCGCATTGTGCTGATACACTAGCATCAGCCGAGTTATGGACACATTGGAGCAGGGAGAACAGGAATATTCGAGGGTGCGCGCCGAACGAAGGGGCTTTGATCTCTTCGACTTCCTGCTTGTCCTTTCCGAGGCCCGAAAAACGATCGCCATATGCATCCTGGTCTTCATGGCTTTCGGTGGTGTTTTTTGTATTTTCGCTAAGCCTACTTTCACCGGGTCTGCGCTCATCTTGCCGCCTCAGCAAAGCCAGTCGTTGGCGATGATGATGGGGCAATTGGGTGCTCTGGCATCGCTCGCCGGTGCAAGCAGTGCCTCCAGCCAGCTCAAAACCCCGGCAGATATGTACCTTGGGATCCTAGAGAGTCGGACTATCGCTGACCATATGATCTCAAAATTTCACCTCCAGGACCTCTACAAGACCGGAAAGATGGAAGACACTCGCACGCGGTTGAAGAACAACAGTCGTTTTCTAGTCGGCAAAGATGGCTTGATTCATATCTCAGTTGAGGACCAGGACCCCAACCGCGCAAGCGAACTGGCGAATGGTTATGTGGACGAGCTTTATTCTATGAATTCTCATCTCGCGATAACGGAAGCGGCTCAAAGGCGTGCTTTCTTTGATCAGGAATTGGCCGACGAAAGAAAGGACATGGCGGTTGCCGAGGACGATTTAAAGCAGACCGCCGAAAAGACCGGGATCATACACCTGGGGGGCCAAGCGGAGTCAATCATTCGCAGCCTTGCGTTGTTAAGAGCGCAAATCGCTAGCCGCGAGGTCACTATCAATTCGATGCGCATGTTCGCCACCGATCAAAATCCCGTCGCCATGAGGGCACAGGAGGAAATCAACTCGCTGCGTGAACAACTTGCCAAACTCGAAAACGATCCCCGCAATCCCGAGCTAACCAGTCCGATCGGAATTCCAGCGGGACGACTTCCCGCCGTCAGCCTCGAATACGCCCGCAAGCTCCGCGAGGTTAAGTATCACGAAACTCTTTTCGAATTGCTCGCGAAACAGTATGAGGTTGCACGCATAGACGAGGGCAAGGCCGCTCCCCTGATCCAGGTAGTGGATCGCGCTGTTCCTCCCGACCGGAAGTCGGGCCCGCACAGGTTGTGGATCATGCTGGGCTGCGGTTTCATCGGTTTCTGCCTAGGATACCTGTTATCCGTAATCAACCGGGCTCTTCGTCGGGCGGCGCAAATTCCGGAATATGCAATCAAACTCTCTCTTCTTAGAGAGGGTTTTCGGTTCAGTCGCCGGTAGGTATCGAAGATGAACATACCTTGGCCTTCGAGGGCCATTCTGAGACCGTCTGTCGTGTCGATGACCGCCATGTTTGGCAGCCTGGCTGCTTGGCTCTTTCCCAGCTTCGGAGTCTTACGTAAGGGCTTCAATAATCCGGCTCGTCTGGACTTTGGCGCATTTGTAGTTCTAGCCTGCTGGTATATGTTGATTTTTATGAGCTTCTCCATTGGGGAGAAGGCGGCCCGATTAATGGTCCTTCAGAAGAAGGCTCCCAGGGGCAATTTGTTCGACCTGGATTCCAATTTTGTCTATGGGGCTTTTACGGTGTTAACTACAATTGGGATCGCCAGCACCGTGTTCAGCATCTTTCGGTCGCTGTCCTTGCAGCAGGCTCTCGTCTTCGTTGCTTTAGGACAAGCTAACTCGCTAAAAGAAGCTTTGTATGAAAATTACAGCGTCGGCGTTGTCTCTTTGCGCTATCTGGTGCTTTATTCTGCCTCTATCGCACTTTATCGAATCATTCGATTCAAATCCTATAGCGCAATAAACATATTCAATATTGTGATGTTGGGAGTAAGTACCCTTCTCCTGGGTTCTCGCTTGATCTTTATTGCCACACTCCTAACAGCGACATTGATTCTTACCTTAGATAAGAGCATGGTTAAAATCAGCATCACGAAGACGATCGCTTTGGTTACGTCGCTTTTCCTTATACTCGGGGTCGCGAACTTTGCCCGCAACAAGGACTACTACGAGCGTAATGGATTGACCTTCGGCGAGGCCGGCGTTTCCGAAATCATCGCATATCTGGGTTCTCCATTTCAGGTAGCGGTTGGCTCGGCGGCAGTCACTGAACAACTGGCCGCTGGGGGAAATGACACGTATCGTAACTATGTCGATGAGGAAACAAATCTGAACACAAACTCAGCGTTTGTTCATCTCCACGAGCAGATTGGTTATGCGAGCTGGTTTTACATATCGGGCATATGTCTGTTCATGGGATTCGTCTTCGAGGCTCTTCGATCTCTCGGCCGGACAATCTTCCTCTTACCCTGTGGCGCAATTCTGTACGGTTCGGCCGAGTTGTGGCGGCTTGATCTGTTCCGTCAGGGAATTTTTATTGTCTGGTTTGTCATAGGTATTGGATTGCCTGCTTTTCTAATGGTTTGTCAACGTCTGTTCGGCTTTATCGGAGGAGTCGATACAGTGGCGAAACCGGTTCGCTAGAAATTGTCCTTCGGGGCTGAAGGTTTCGGCGGGTCACACGCGCGCGAAAGCATCGAGTACTTTGTCCTCACAACCGTTGTCGACTTGATTTCTTGCCTGAAAGTCTTTCAACGCTGAGGCAACAAAATCTGAGATCCGTCGCTTGAAGATTGCGCTATCGAATTGCAGCGAGTGCTGCCGAATGATTTCGGGACGGAACTCGCGCTCCATCGACTCAAACTCCAGCACCGCTTTTGTCAGACCTGAAACAGACCCGTCCGTGAAGAAAACTCCCGTCGGATTTTGCAATTCGGCTTCGTTCGGAAAGACACCCCGAACTGTTTCCAGCACTCCACCCGAGCCATAAGCAATCACAGGCTTGCCGAAGCTCTGGGCTTCCACGGGAACGATCCCGAAATCCTCCTCTCCCGGAAAGAGTAGTGCGCGACACCCAGCAAGATTCTTGCGAAGTTCGGTATCGCTTACCGGTCCAAGGAACTCCACAGTCGGCCCTGCCAGCCGCCGGAGAACTTTTTCAGAGGGACCGACGCCAATAATTTTCAACTTCCTTCCCAGCGTCGTGCAGGCAGCGATCGCCAGGTCAAACCTCTTGTAATCAACTAGACGCCCGATCGCAAGATAGTACTCCCCCGGTTGACCGCTCACTGTGCCGACGGCTGCTTCGACGGGAGGATGAATCACCGTGCTGTCCCGTCCGTAGTACTTCCGGATGCGCGCAGCGATGAAGCGCGAATTGGCCACAAAATAATCGACTCGACTCGCGCTCGCGAAGTCCCAGAGCCGCACGTAATGCGCCGTCAGAGAAAAGATAGCGCCGACCGGAAACTTCATGGCCCGCCTGTATTCTGGATACATATCCCATATGTATCGCATCGGCGAGTGACAATAGCAGATGTGGCAGGTCTTTGGAGACGTAAGCACGCCCTTCGCGGGCCCCGATTCGGAGCTGATGACCAGGTCATAGTCGCTCAGATCAAACTGCTCCAAAGCCAACGGCTGAAGAAACAGGAAATGACGATGAAACTTCTTTGCGCCCGGTATCCGCTGCAAAAAAGAGGTCTGCAACTTTCTGTTCTGCAATATGGGAGCGAGTATGGAGCGGTCGGCGACCAGAGAAAACAAGTCGGCTTGAGGAAAAATCTCTGCTAAAGCCTCGACAACCCGTTCCCCTCCGGCGCGACCAACAAACCAGTAATGAACAATGGCGACGCGAAGCTTTGAAAAGTCTGCATTCACTGAAGCTGGATTCTGCATCAAATTGGAAAGTTCCGTTTCAAACTGCGAATACTCCCTATGATCAGGACTGAGCCGCTGCGGCGCGTCTCCCAAGGTTCCTTTTCCCCCTGCGTCGTTGGTGTATTCTTCTCAAAGCAACGGTCCAAAAGCAAACATCGGAAGTCCGCTACGAGACTGGAGAATAAAGCAAATTCCTCCCGGCGATCACACCATTGCATTGTGACATTGATGTGCGCCTCAAACAACTACGAAACGCTGGGCATAAAGAGAGGAAGTGGGGATGAAGTTTCATCAGACGGCTTTTCATGCGCCGCCGAAGACCGCAGGTTCTCGTCTTAAGACTTTAGTCGCCTCAACAGTACTCGTCTTGCTGATCGTGGTCTCGAGTCCGTTCGGGTGGGCGCAGACACCGTCGCAAGATCAGGTGCCCGCCCCTTCTTCGCAGCAAACAGCCGACGCCCAAGAGCTCTCACCCGGCCCCGTTGATATCAAATCGCTTCCAAAGAACCTTTTTCTCGACCAGAAGAACCTTTTTACGGCTCCTCTGCGCATGACGGAGAAACAGTGGGAATGGGTGGTGCCGGGGCTTCTCGTTGGCGCGGGGTTGATCGCAAGCGATAAGACGTTGGAAAATCACGTTCCTAAGAACCTCACCACGGCTTCTCACGCAGTTACCGCTTCCAATGCAGGTGTCGCTGCATTGGCCGCATCCGGCGCGGGACTATTCCTGTGGGGGCACCTCAAGAGCAACGATCAGCAACGCGAAACCGGCCTTTTGGCCGGAGAAGCCGCTATTGGCGCATTGGCGGACACTGAACTGATTAAATATATAGCGGGACGGGAGCGGCCTTTCGTCGGCACTAGCCCCGGGCGCTTTTTTGTGGGGGGAGATTCATTTCCCTCGCTCCACGCTTCTGTGAGTTGGGCGATCGCAAGCGTAATTGCTCATGAATATCCCGGCCCCTTCACCCAATTGTTGGCCTACGGCGTGGCTGGAGGTGTGAGCGCATCGCGATGGGCAGGCCACCAGCATTTCGCTTCGGAAGTGGTTATCAGCAGCGCCTTGGGGTGGTATATGGGGCGCCAAGTCTTTCGCTCTCATTCTCGGTACAGCGACGCTGACATCGCTAGATACGGAACTTTCAATCGAGCAGAGGAAAGCGAGGAAACCGAAACCGCCCACAAAACGCGAACCATGGGCTCGAGCTATGTCCCCTTGGATAGCTGGGCCTACCCTGCTCTGGAGCGACTAGCTGCTCTCGGTTACATCCAAACGGAATCCCTCAGTCTGCGTCCATGGACGCGTCTGGAGTGCGCTCGGCTCCTGGAGGAGGCCGCCGCCCACAACGCAAATACTGATAGTCCGGCGGAGGTTCAGCAGCTTTATCACGCGCTTTCCCAAGAGTTCGGATATGAGTCTGGACTGATGAACGGGAGCCGAAATCTCAAGGCGCAGCTGGAATCCGTTTACTCCCGCTTCGATGAAATTTCAGGAACACCGCTCACGGATAATTATCATTTCGGCCAGACCCGGTTAAACGACTACGGTCGGCCCTACGAGAAAGGCTTTAACGCCGTGGATGGCGCGTCTGGCTGGGCCACGGCAGGTCCTCTCGTCCTTTACGTTCGTGGGGAATATCAATCGGCACCCTCGGGGCCTGCGCCTACCCCCGCAATGCTGGATTTCTTCAATCGCACGGATAATTGGCCCACTTCTCCCGGTTTACCCGTCGCATCCATCAGCCGCTTTCGACTGCTAGACACATACCTCGGCTTCAACCTCGGTAACTGGCAGTTTTCTTTTGGTAGGAACAGCTTATGGTGGGGACCGAGTGAGGGCGGAACGATGATTTTCACCAACAATGCTGCTCCGCTCAACAACATGTTCACCGTGGATCGGGTGAGTCCGTTTCGCTTGCCCTGGCTTTTCCACTATCTCGGGGACATTCGCTTTGAGGGTTTTATCGGACACATGACCGGACTTGAGTTTCAGACCACGCTCAATACCGGCGCGACCGCCATCGCATTTCTCGGCCAATACGGTAAGAACTTGCACCCCCAGCCGTTTCTTAGTGGGGGAAAGGTCACCTTCAAACTGACTCCGAATTTCGAGTTCGGCATGTCAAAAACCACGGTTTATGGAGGGCCGGGAAACCCGCTGACGGTTAAGACTTTCTTGGATAGTACATTCGGAGTGCACGTCAACGGGCACGACGTCTTAGGGGATGGCCGGACTAGTGCAGACTTTTCCTACCGCGTTCCCGGCCTAAGGAACTGGCTCACCGCCTACGGGGAGTCCTTGAGCGAAGACGAGATTTCACCCATTCCGTATCTGCGGAAATCTGCCTCCCAGGGAGGGCTGTACTTTGCAAGATTACCTGGAGCTCCGAAACTGGACTTGAGACTCGAGGGCGGATACACGAACCCCGTTGTGTTCTGTGGTACCTGCATTTATTACAACGGTCAATACAATAGCGGATACAACAATGATGGTCGATTGATTGGGACCTGGATCGGACGCGCGGCACAGGGCGAATCGGTCCGGATGAACTATTGGCTGAGTCCTCGAAAGAAAATCGGCGTGGAGCTCCGGCACCGAAAAATTGACCGGGGCTATCTTCCCCAGGGCGGAACACAGAATGACGTCGCTGTGAACGCGGACATCTTTACTGGCCCGGGTTTTCGCATTTCGGGGAACGTACAATATGAACGTTGGGAGATTCCTCTGCTCGCACCAAGCTCCCAATCCAATGTACTGGCTTCTTTTCAGTTCAGCTTCTGGCCAACAGTGCACAAACCCTGAGAGAACGGAGTCCACGTCGATTATTGGGTACACCTTGATCTAGATTACGCATCAAATCGTTGGTATAGAAAGGAGGCCCGGAGAAACAACTTTGCGGTCTTGAAAGAGCCTGGAAGTTGTTGAAACTAAAGTCAGTTGCGTCCATCTAGTGGGGCGCAGCTGCAGGGCGAAATATTCGGCATGGAAAAGGCGAAGTTTGGTTTTTGGGACAGAGCCACGGTAGCTGCGACTTGCGCTTGTCCCATGGACACATTTTCCTCTTTGCGATGGAACCCTTTAGTTTTAAGTCGCTTCGCCCAGAAGGCAACCGTGACTTTCGTTACTTCTGAGTTGTGATCTTGGTCACCATTGGCTGCTTTTCTGTTGACTTGCGGACCCATGGCCGGCTACATTCGGCGCATTAACCGCTACATAACAAGTCAGCTAGGCGGCGACGGACCTCTCGGTTTCCGCTGTATGATTATTCTGCTTCCCTCCGCAGCAATTGCGAGAGCGAGCGTTGGAGACGCGCTTGAGCGTGGCGAAGACGTTTGCTCGAGGAAATCTAGCAAGCAACCCTTTTGAGGTTATTGCGCGCTTGAAGAAAAGGAACGTCGCTATTGTCGTCAGGATTGTCCAAGCGCATGGGCAAGCCTTGGAAAGCTGTGCCCGTTAAGGGAGCATAAGTGAATTTATCATGATTCGCAGCCGTCTTAGCTATGTCCGTTTCTATTTGAAGATTTTGACGTTGTTGCTACCCGCCTGCTCTTACTTCATTGCGATCAAAGTTCGGTTCGGTTTCAACGTCTTGATATCCCGAACCGCCGCCGGGTTGCCCTCGTACTGGGGCATCGTTTTGCTCACCACGATCGTTTGGGCGATCGCTGCTGAGGAATCCGAACTCTGGAACGTGGAGCAGTTGTACGCACCGGGCGGCAAGACGCGGCGACTCCTAGAGGCCCTCGCATTCACCTACGCGGTCGTAATGGCGACAGGGTTCCTGTACCGGCAAGCGAGTTACTCGCGACTCGTTATCGGGTTGAGCGCGGGTGTTCTTTTTGTACTGGCGACCGTCGCGCGCATTATGTTCCGGGTTGTGCTGGAGTTTCTCCGGAAAACCGGCAGAAACGAAGTCAGGATTCTGATGGTTGGAACTGATCGTTTCGCGCGTCGGGTTGCGACGTCGCTGCTTCACGGAGAAGTGCTCCCCTGCAAGGTGGTGGGTTTTGTTCATTTACCTGATCAGGAGGTCGCAGTCGAAGGCCCGGTATACGAATTAGACCAGATTCCAATTTTCTCCAACGGAAATTCGATTAACGACGTCGTCATCGCTCTCCCTGCGGCCAGGCTAAGCGAGGTTCAGCGAGTTGCGCCGGCACTGGAGAAGTTATGTGTACCCACGCGGGTGGTAGTCGACCTCGGAGAAGGAGTTGGCATCCGTGACCGCCTGATCGATCTGGGGGGTATTCACATGTTGGATCTGCGGCCAACACTTTCGGAGACCGGCCCGTATCTGTTCCAGAAGCGTGCCTTCGACATGGCTCTTTCTCTGTTCGTTGTGCTGCTCACGCTGCCGATCAGCCTGCTGATCGCATTGGCTATTAAAACCACCAGTCGTGGTCCCGTTCTCTTCATTCAAGAACGTGTAGGGCTCAACGGTAAGGTGTTCCGAATGTTGAAGTTCCGTACCATGCAAGTGGGCAGCCGAACTGAAGGCGATACGCGATGGACGTCCACGAACGATCCGCGACGGACAGCCGTGGGTGTTTTCCTCCGAAAAACCAACCTTGACGAACTACCGCAATTCCTTAACGTTTTGCTTGGGGACATGAGCATCGTCGGCCCGAGACCAGAGCGAGCACATTTTGTGGAGCGGTTTCTGGAGGAATTTGATCGCTATAACTTCCGTCACACGTTTAAGGTCGGAATCACCGGGTGGGCGCAAGTGAACGGCTGGCGGGGGAACACCTCGATCGCTAAGCGCGTGGAGTACGATCTCTATTATTTGCGCAATTGGAGCCTCACCTTCGATATGCAGATCATTACCATGACCTTGCTGCGTATCTTCAACAGCAAGAACGCTTATTAATTTTTTCGCGTAGGCCTTTGCACTGACCACACCCACAAGCGTCCGCCTTTTAGGCGCGCTTACCTGGCTGGGCCATCGCTAGAATTGCGTAGCGGCGCTCGCGGCGGAGACTGTGACGTTCGTGGTTCCGGTTATGCCGGGCGATGAGGGAACGGTCGCGGTTATGCTTTGGCTGCCAGGACTGATCAATATGATGCCACTAAACGTATGGGAACCTGCATCAGCAGCGGTATAGTAGTAGTCACCTGGAAGCGCCGCGGCGATATCGGAACTGGTGAAGTGGATAGAGCTGTTGATAATCTTGTCCCGGCTTCCGCCGGCCATTGCGGTAACCGTGATAGTAAACGCTGAACCTGCGATTACAGTGGGGGGAGCGCTGATGACAAGATTGGCTACGGGGTTTCCACAGCCGAACGCCGCTAACCCTGCTACGGAGGCGCTGAACGCGCATACCTGTACAGCAGCCCGGAACCTAGTCCTCGCAAGACCTAGCCACTGGCATGAAAATTTGGTGTCGACGCATTTCAAACCGGCATTTGCTTTAGCCACTTTATCCTCATCTCCCTTGTGATCTGGTGAGCCGGACACCGACGTATCGGTCAGACCTTGCGATTCTGCCTCTACCGTGAGGCGTGGCGGTGCGGTTTGCCTAAACCGATGTCCATTCCAAACATGGGTCCGTAGACATTAATCCCGTAGTTCGGAAACTTTGGTTCGGACAAATAAAGATTTGATATATGCATGTAATTGATGCCCATCGAGATGGCAAAGCGTGGATTGAAGTTGTATCGCACGCCGCTGCCCAGGTTGAGAGTAAACGTGAAATCCTGCCCTTGGGCAAACAGCACCCCTAAGGGTTCCTTAGCGTCAATACGCCCCATGCCGAGACGACCATCAAAATAGGGAGCAAATCTCCAGCCAGGTTGAACAAAGTTACGTCGAATACCCATAATGTAGGCGCCGTAGTGGGTTTCAGGTCCCCGGGGAATCACAACCAGGGCCCCACTGAGGGAAAGTTCCCAATTCCCGCGCAGAATCCAAGGTCCCCTCACGCTGTCCATTTGCCACCTTAGAGAAGCGATATTGGGCACCAGCGTGTACTTGAGCGGCGTCAAATTGTAACCATCGCCTAAGAGAAAATCGAATGCGAATGGAATATTAATCGGCAGGTATCCGGATTCTACGGAGAGTTCCAGTTTGTTCTTGTAATAGATTTCTCGATTGAAGTCGGGCTTGTGGTCGGATGGCTTTGAGACTGGTACCCTTTCCTCTGGGGGTTGGCTCGTTGAATTTTGGGCGATTGAACTGGACGCTGAAACCAGGCACGCCAAAGTGATAAGAAACCACATGCACTTTTGTGCTCTCATTCTGTTGAGTCCCTGACCTCCTAACAATAAGCAACGCCGCCAGAACCGATCCGCTGTGCTTCAGTTCACCGAGCCCAAGCGTCGCTTTGCAAAACAGTTCACGAATTCTGATGCCAAAAGCCGGCCGTATCGTTGGACCGGGCGCTCAGCCAAGACCCGCTTCCCTCCGAACCACCGGCGAAGGGGTTGCGCGGACGAAAATTCTAGCATGGCCCATAGAGCTCGACGGGCGCGTCGCTGGCGATTGTCATCGTCAATTCAGTGCGACAACCAAGTGGAGCAACACAATTTGATGTCTTGACGAATCTGGTGGCTGGAAAGCACATCTCTAGAAAGCGGATGGGCCTTACGAACCTGTGTAGAGCTGAAAGGGCGCCCAGTAAAAAGGATTGTGGAAGATGCCGCCATGGAGCAATGAAAGCTTGGCCGCACGCAACGCCTGGTCTGGACTTTCTCCCTGATCCAGTTCGTCGTAGAACCGATCCATCAGCTGTTCGGTCGAGGCATCGGTAACGTCCCACAGACTGGCGATCACATTATGCGACCCCGCTCTCAGGAAAGCCCATGCCAGTCCCACCAATCCTTCTCCCGAATAGGCGCGTTCGCCCGCACCGTAGCACGCAGAAATCGTGACCAGGTCGGCGTGCAATGGATGCTGAATAATATCCCGGGCATAGAGCTTAAAGGAGTTGCTGTCAACAGCCGGCTTTGACAACACGATGGCCGAATCGAGCGGGCTCAACCGGCTGGCCGTTCCGTGCGCGACAAAATGAACGTGCGAAAACTTCTCGGGATGACTGGTCAGGTATGCCGCAGGCGTGGCCTGTCCGCGCTGGTATACCTGTTGCTGCAGGTCTGGAAAATGTCTGGCAACACTGGCCATTTGCTCGCTTGCTCTGGGAAGTTCCGGGTATTCCTTGCCCGGGGCGACGCTATCGCCGATCAGAAGAATCTTCCGTGGACGTTTCTGTTCGTGTTTCTCTTGCCGGTTGAAGGATGCGGCAAGCACACGGAGGGAACTGGTGTTAATCACGTCCACATCTTCGATCCAGTAGTGCGGCTTCGGCTCGTCCACCACTAGCGTCTCGAAGTTCAGGCTATTTAGGCTGCCGTCCGGGATGATGAAAACCTTCATGCTTCTGGCCAGGAGGGACTTCGCTGGCGCGATCAAGGTGTGATAGAGGTCTCGTCCTTCTTTGCTGGATTCCAGAATATCTTCCGGACCATTCAGGGACTTACGATAGCGCTGCACCAAGGAATCAATTTCCGCGCCGGGAGGAAGGGGAAACAAACTCACTTTTAGCGGTGTGATCGCCCACAGATACGACTGCTGCTCTCCGATCCAGTAAAAAAGCAGTATGCCACGGGCCCGCCCGGCGATTGCCCGCGCGTTCAGCGTTGGCGACTCGAAGTGGTTTCGGTTCCAGGCTCCGCGCGGGGCCTCCTTGGACAGCAGGCCCAGTCCTTCCGACAGCGTCCGGGCCCGGCTGTAATCGGCCCAACGCAGGGCCTCGTCCGTTTTGTCCCGCGACACCAGGAAGTGAACATAGTCATCATAGATGCGCGCTGCGTTATTTGAGAACGGCAACTTCAAGTCGCTCCGTTTCAGCGATGATCGATCCGCTTCGAACGTGGCCAAAGCAGCGCGATATTCACTGTCTGCCAAATCCGGATGTTTCTGGTCCTGATAGAGCCGTGCCAGTCCGTGCTCGGCCCGCCACTTCAAAGAGGCGTTAGCGTTCTGGTCTTGCTCGACCCCACGGAATATACGTTGGGCCTCTGCTGCCTCACTCGCTTGCGCGGCAATTAACCCTTTGACCAGCATGGGATAGAGTTCATCCAAACGATTGTTGTCCTTCTGCGCGATGGCGATCGCTTCGTCGGAATAATCGCGAGCCGGTTCGAGTTCGCCGCCCTGTACGGATACCAGGGCAAGTGCCCGCAGAGCATTGTAGACGTGTTGCGTGCTCTGGATTTCTCTCGCCAGGCTCAGGGCCTGCAGATACGAACGTTTAGCAGCGGCGTAATCGTGGATTTCTGCGTATACATACCCGGAGTTGGTGAGGTAGGACAACTGATCGATAACGTTGGCCAAGTCAACGGCACGCCTCACCGCTTCCTGGGATAGTTCCAAGGATTTCTCGGAGTCGCCGAGGCTATAGTAAGCCGAGCCAAGATTGCCTAGCGCCTTGGTCGCAATGCTTCCCGCATCGATAGCCGCCGAAATTCGGTAGGCAGAGTCCGTCCACTCAACAGCCTCGTCGAAGTGTTGCTCCTTGAGCGAAGACACGCCCAGGTTCAGCAGGGCGGTAGCCTCCAGAAACTGGTCCCCAGTGGCGCGCGCAAGCGATAGGCTTTTTGAAAAAAACTCTCGCGCTTGAACCGGTTGGCCGCGTTCGATGGCGAGAACTCCCCGCGCCCTGACCACGCTTCCACACAGCGGGTCGACGACACCGGCGCAAAGCCTTCCCGCCTCGTCGAGACTACGGTCCGCGTCAGGAAAGGAGTGCATCCGAGCATACGCGACCGCCTCTATCGCGAACATCTCGATAGCCAAGTCTTTGTCGCCGGGTAGCGCGGATTGGGTATGGAGCAGGGTTAAAGCCTCCTGGCTCATGCCGCGCCACAAGAGGGCCTCGGCTTCGACCATCCTGAACTTCCAGGCCCACTGAGGGCTCGAACGCCGAAAACGCTGACAGCCCTGCTCCGCTTCATCTTGGGCTTGCTTCAGATTGCCGTGGAGAAAAATCTGGTAGGCATGATCGAAGGCGGCCTGCGGACTTTGGCTACGGTGACAGCCCAGCCCGCAGGCGATCAAAAGAAAAACACTGAGAACTATGGTGCCGTGTTCCCATTGCCCCTGCTGACCCCGGCAGCGAGGGTCCCGTGCCCTACGCAGCCCATCCTCATTTTGATGCAAGTCAGTTCGAAGTAGACGCTCAGTCTTTCCGAGGGCTCGTCTATCATCTCTCCCACTTCGATCTCGCCCAGGGCTACCATCCCAAACTCTGGTATCACCAATACGTGCCCGAAGGACTGTACTCCGGGGATCGGAATCTCGCCGATGCTCTGGACCAGGGAACATGTGATGGGCTCGCGACGGCTTTGCTTGCCGTTGTTGCAATTACGAATGAGGTCGTTGATGCGGGTAAGCCTCTCATCGTACTGATCCTTTAACTCTTTGGGAAGGCCGGCCGCCTTCGCGATCCTTTGTGTCTGCTCTTTCGCGCCATTCAGAAACGTGGGATCTTCGAGATACGACCGATCGGCGTCCGGTTTCCTTCCGCAGATTCCGAAATCAAGTGTCAGCGTGACGGGGAAGCCACTGACCCTCAAATCATTGAACTGCGTGCCCAGGAATGTGACCTGCGGCACATGGCCATTCTCGTATGGATGGTCGGTGGAAACCTGCGACACCAGCCGGTCGGCCGTAATGACTTCGAAAACGTTAAGCCCCGCCAGGGTCGAAGTGGACAAAGTCACCCATCCATTATTTTTCAGATTTCGGCTGCCCGACACCCGGGTCTTGCCCTTCGCAAAAGAAATGAGCCCTTCAATGCTGACCTCTTCTGCCAGGCGGGTAAGGTGACCGCCTCTGGCGCCTTTTAACGAGACGGGGGCATGCTGTTCAATCTTCTGCTCCACCGGGCGCTGCAACTCCCCGCTGAGCACGTGCGCCTCGGCATGGTAATCGTGGGAGCGCACTACGGCTCCGTCTGCTTTAGAAGTGTCCGTCATAATCGCAATAGTGTACCTCTCGAGCGTTCAGAACTCACCTCCGAATTTGTAACACGAAGGATGCGCTGCCTAGCTCTTTGCTTGCCCCTCCAGTGGTGACACCGTGGACGGCCATCGTATAGGTGCCTGCTTCCCGATTGATCGCGGGGACCGTTACCGACCACTGATCCTGCCCGGCTGAAGGGACGATTACAAAGGAACCTTTCCGCTGTCCGCGGGGATCGGACAAATCGGCGGTATAGCGCACAAAAGCGCTATCCGGCGGAATTCGCACAAACAGAACGAGGCCCTTTCCGGCGGGGACCGTCGTAGCCGGTCCACCCGCTCCCCACGTCCCGACATTCACCGAGGCCGATGGCAGAACCTGAGGCCGAGCGAGGTCCGATTGCAGCCTCGGATATGTAACCAGGTTCTGGTAACCAACCACCGCCAGCAAAAGAGCCAAGGCAGGCGCGGCAAATGCCGGCCGGAGCCAAGCAAACCATCCGCGGCTGACGGGATTTCGACTCGGCGTGATCCGCTCAGATACCGGGTCCCTGTTTTCCCCTAGAACCGTCTTGCTGTCGGACACAAACTGGGCACCTACACGGATGTCCAGAGCGCACTCCGGACAGTCAAAGTAGTGCTCTTCGAACTCGTTGCGTACCTCGGAATCGAGTTCGTCGAGCAAATATCTTTCCGTCATCCTTTGACGAACCACCGCTGTGTGGTCCATAGTCTGATTCCCCCTCGTGAAAATCGGTGCCAGCAAACATCGCAACGTTCCTAGGCTGGAGCAAAATCTGGGGGATTCTCTCCCGTGTGCTTCAGATACGTTGACTTGAATGCTTGCTTGGCTCGGTGTAATAGCACTCGCAAATAGTCCCGATCGACTCCAAAATCCTGGCAAACCTTGTCTTTGTCCAACTCTTCCAGAAAAACTGCACGCAACAGGCGCCGGTCCCGTTCCGAAAGCTTTTCCAGAATCTCCCGTACCTTGTCTTCTCTCTCTCTTGCGGTGAGAGCTCCCAGAACATCGGTATTCAGAGCAGGAAAATTCTTCTCTTCTTCGTCATCCAAAGGGGTGCTACGGGCAGACGACCTGTAGTGCTCCAGTAGCACGTTATTGCAGATGGAATTTACGAAGGATCCCAAGCGATCTGGTTGAAGAATTTTCCCGTCGCGCAATGCGATGAAGAAGCGGGCAAAGGTTTCCTGCCGTACATCCTCGGTCGCTTCCGGCGACTTCAGGCGGGAGCCCAATTTTATTTTGATCAACGCGCTGAAATAGGCCGAAAAGTTTTCCTGCGTCCGGAAGTCTCCGGATCGCAACCGGCTGAGATAAGATTCGTCAAAAGACTGGAACTGCAAGCCCCTGCCCCGCACTTTCTGAAGTGTGAGGAAGTGTAGCACTGGAAGTGGCCCACCGTTGCCGTTTTCGGTTTTTTGCGCAGACGAGGCGGGATGTTTCAGAATGGAGTGATTACTCCTACGGCGAACGGTGGGTGTGGTGGGCCGAGCACTGTGCAGCGGCAAGAGCAACTCCTGTGAACTCGGATCGAATGAAGGTCTGCGCGTTCCTAAAAAGTCAAAATTTCAGAAGCGCCAGAGCCGATCCCCCCGGCCGGCTCCGGCACTTACGAGAACCCAACCCGGTGGTTGCCGGGTTGAACTCCTAAACTGTGGCCCATCGCTTTATAACGATGTCATCCACTTATTGGGATAGTGCAGCGAAGGCAAGAATCGTTTCATGGAAATATTCAAAGAAAGCCAAAATACCTGGGCAGCCTGTTGTAATGACGATAAGCCCCTGTCTTGTGTAGAGTGTTGTGCGGAACCCTGCGGCCCTGATGGGGAGCGACTGGAGGCAATTTGAGAAGCAACCTGACATCTTCTGTAACTCTGCTTGTCCTCATGGCATCACTGATTGGCAACCCCAGCTCCTCCGCAGCTCAGTCGCAACCGGCTCCAGCCCATAAAGCGCCGCCTATGGTTGGGGGCCCAGACATCCCTATTCCAGACATTCCTTACACGAAGTTTGTGCTCAGCAACGGGCTGACCGTGCTCGTGCATGAGGACCATAAGGCCCCGATTGTGGCTGTCAATACCTGGTACCACGTGGGTTCGAAGAACGAGCAGCCAGGCAAAACCGGCTTCGCCCATCTTTTTGAGCACTTGATGTTCAGTGGCAGCGACGACTTCAATCACACCTATATCAAAGCCATGGAGGGAATCGGCGCCACGAACCTCAACGGCACCACCAACAACGATCGCACCAATTATTTTGAGAATGTCCCCGCATCCATGCTGGACTACGCGCTCTTCGCCGAAAGCGATCGCATGGGTCATTTGCTGGGAGTGCTCGACCAGAAGAAACTGGACCTGCAACGCGGCGTGGTGCAAAACGAAAAACGCCAAGGTGAAAACCAGCCCTATGGTGTAACGGAAGAAATCCTGGCGCAAAATACTTATCCGGTTGGTCATCCCTATTCATGGACCGTGATCGGTTCCATGAAGGACCTGGACGCCGCTTCCATGAGCGACGTGCAGGAGTGGTTCAAAACCTATTACGGCCCCAACAACGTCACCGTCGTGGTCGCCGGCGACATCACGCCACAAGTCGTGCGTGAAAAGGTTGAAAAGTATTACGGCGAGATTCCTGCCGGTCCCCCCATCGCCAAGCAAGAGGTATGGGTTGCGAAACGGACCGGCACGCACCGTGGATGGGTGCAGGATCGCGTCCCTCAGGCTCGCCTTTATCGTGTATGGAACGTGCCGGAGTTCGGCTCTCCCGAAGAGGCGCAGCTGGATTTAGCGGCACAGGTACTGGGTCAAGGCAAAACCTCCCGCCTCTACAAGCGATTGGTCTACAAGGATCAGATTGCGACCACCGCGACCGCGAATAACGACACGAACGAGATTGGCGGACAGTTCGATTTCACCCTTACGGCGAATCCGGGCGGAGATCTGGGTAAGGTGGAAAAAGCTGCGGACGAAGAATTGCAGAACCTCCTCAAGAATGGCCCCACGCCGGCCGAGTTGCAGTTGGCCAAGACGCAAATTCTCGGCAGATACGCCCGCATCGTAGAAAGGATCGGCGGCTTCGGCGGCAAGAGCGACCTGCTCGCCACCTGCCAGACCTACAGAGGCAATCCCGATTGTTACCAGGATTATCTAAAGCGGATCAAAGCCGCGACTCCCGCCACGGTGAAGAAGGCGGCCAATGACTGGCTCGGTGATGGTGACTACGTCTTGGAGGTACAACCTTATCCGACAACGTTCAAGACTGACGCCAGGCTCGACCGTTCGAAAGAACCGGCCTTGGGCGATCCCATGTCGCTCAAGCTTCCTGCGTTGCAGAAATCATCGCTCCACAACGGTCTGAAGATCGTGCTGGCGGAACGCCACAATGCACCGGTAGTGAACTTCTCTTTACTGGTTGATAGCGGATATTCTGCCGATCCTGCCGATGCCACCGGAACAGACAGTTTTGAGCAGCGCATGCTGGAAGAGGGAACGCCGACGCGTGATTCGCTCAAGATTGGCGAGGAACTGGAATCGCTCAGCGCCAACTTCAATGCTACCGCCAATCTCGACTTCTCCCAGGTCAGTCTCAATACGCTCAAAAGCACGATGGACAAGTCGCTCGACATTTACGCCGATCTCATTCTTCATCCGGCATTTCCCGAGAAAGAGTTCCAGCGCTTGCAAAAAGAACGCCTGGCAACCATCAAGCGCGAAAAGGTGACGCCTCAGCCCATGGCTCTGCGCGTGGTGCCGAATCTGCTCTACGGCAAGGGACATCCATACGCGGTCCCTTTTACCGGTACCGGAACCGAAGCCAGCGTGAGCAAAATGACGCGCCAGGACCTGGTCAAGTTCCACGAGACCTGGTTCAAGCCGAACAATGCCACCCTGCTGGTGGTTGGCGACACGACACTCGCGGAAATTAAACCCAAGCTGGAACAGCTCTTTGCTTCGTGGAAGCCGGGAGACGTTCCGCAGAGAACCGTGCCCAACGTGGAGGAGCCAGAAAAGGACGTCGTGTATCTCATCGACCGTCCGGGGTCGGGCCAGAGCTTGATTTTAGGCGCGCAACTGGCGCCTCCCCAGAAAGATCCTGATGCCATCTCTCTTCAACTTGTGAATAGCATTTTTGGCGGAAACTTCAGCTCGCGAATCAACATGAACCTGCGCGAAGACAAGCATTGGTCCTACGGCGTTCGCACGGTGTTGCCGCCGGTCCGCGGCCAGCGTCCCTATATCAGTATCTCGGCGGTGCAAACGGACAAGACGAAAGAATCCATGGTCGAATTGGTGAAAGAATACAAGAACGTCGTAGGCGAAAAGCCGATTACGCCGGAGGAACTTAAGGATGAGCAGAGCAACGCCACCCTCGCACTGCCCGGCACTTTCGAAACCGTCCAGCAACTCAGCGGCGCCTATGGCAACATCCTCCAGTATGGATTGCCCGAGGACTACTACAACACCTTCACTCAAAAGGCGCTGGCGCTGACGCCCGACACCGCCAACCAGATCGCCAAGAAATACATTTTGCCGGACCATCTGGTCTGGGTTGTAGTGGGTGACATGAGCAAGGTCGAATCCGGTGTCCGCGAGTTGAATTTGGGCGAGGTCCACAACATCGACGCCGACGGCAACCCCCTGCAGTAAGCAGACTACCGCTTACTGGCTACGAAGAGCCGTGATGGGGTTGATCGGCGACGCTCCGGGCGTTGGAATATATTGAGAGACAAAAACCACGGCGTTAACAAGCAAAATCATGCGAATGTCGCTGGATCGCGGGGGGCGGTTCCGAAAAGTAGGGAGGCGATTCCCCTGGGCCGCGGCAAACCAAGCCACACTTCCGACTGCCATTCCGAGAAACGCGAGGCGCAACCTCTTCGCTAGGACGCCAGTCTGCTCTATCATCGTCGTGGCGCCTAGAGCCATGCGGATGCCAATCTGTCTCGCGACCCCCGAAAGAGACGTTTACAAGTTTTTGACAAGAACGTGACAATATTCTCGAGCGCTTTAGCGAGCATGGTCTAGCTTCTACGAGAGGCTTTTCATCGCCTGAATCGGTCTGGAGACTTGAATCAGTCTGTATTGGTATGAACCCACAAGACTTTCTGCGTAAGGACGTCAAGACCCGGCTGAGTGAGCGATATATGGTGGCTGGTGCCATGTGCAGTTTGTCGACGAACTGCGAGCATGTGCTCGAAGCGGCGCGTGAGAGTTTTCTGCCGGTCGAATCGGCGTTGATCTTGGTTGACTTCTCGGTCCGATTTTGGGTTGATTCCGACGACCCGAGACAGCCGCCGTGGCCGAAGCCCTACGTGCGCGGTCTCAGCCATTTAGTGTATGCAGGATTTGATACGGGAAGCTCAATGCTTGCCGATCTTCGCACACGCCGCGTGATCGGGCGGTTTTCGGCAGCGATGGCTGCCGATACCACGTATTGGAAGACGGTGATTTTTCCCATGCTGCTCACAATCGTGGGCGGCTCGGTGGGAATCGCCGAGCTTCATTGCGCATGTGTGGCGAAGGAAGAAAATGGTGTTCTGCTGGCAGGTCCGTCCGGTTCGGGAAAGTCGACGCTGGCGTTAGCACTCTCCCAGACCGGCTTCGGATTCGTCTCGGACGACCGAACTTTTTGCTCGCTCGACAAAGATGAAGTGCACGCCTGGGGGCTGCCGACCCGCCTTAAATTGCGCCGCGAAGCTGCGGTATGGTTTCAAGAATTGCGGAACGGGCATCCCACCAATGCTGAGGCTTGTGAACCCGATTTGTGGTTGCAACCAGAACGTCTTCTGTTGAACCGCGTGCGACGTTGCCGACCGCGTTTGCTCATCTTCCTGGAACGGCTGGGGGCTTCAGAATTCCGGTTGAGCCGGATGTTATCCGGCGAGGCCTGGAACCGGCTGGATAAAGACCTGATGGCAGAATTGCCCGAAGCAGTCGCGAAGCGGTCAGGCACGATCGCAAAGCTGGTCGAGTCCCCGTGCTGGTTCTTACAATATAACGGCGAGCCGCACACTATCGCTCGCAAGATCGTCGAGCACATTGCGCGATCCTGATTCTTATCATCCAAAAGAGAATGAGAAGCACCGAACAAGGCAACCCTAGGATGAAATCCACGCTTGGCGACAAGCCGGTCAAGGAAATGGGATTTGCGGGGGCGGCGGTTTCAGCCTGCTCAAAGCCCGCGGCAGAGCGGCATCAGGAAGATCCTTTGCGTCGTTTCACACCGACCCTGCACACTGCGGCTTTACCGGTTATGGGTCGCACGGTGTTGTTGGAAACCAACAGTCAGAGAATTCTGAAACACCTAGAGAAATTATTCGAATGTTATCCGGGGTCGCCGCAGGGAGAGCCGAGTTTCGTTTGGCGGATCGTTAGCCAAAACGATGTTCACACGAGTCCCCCTTGGCCCCAACGAAGCGTGTTCTCGGACCACGGACTTCGTTTGGCCGAATTTGGCCAAAAGAATTTTCTGGCAGTTGATATCGATGGGCGCGAAGCGATCGCTTTCGTTTCCGAAGGCCTGGTGGAGGATGCGCCGGGATTCACCAGCCCTTTTCTTGACACTTTGTTTTACATGACGGCTGGCAGTCTGGGCTTGATTTCCTTTACGTCTGCATGCGTTGCCCTGGGAACAAAAGGACTTTTGGTGTTGGGCCCTCCCAATCAAGGCAAGACCACGGCAAGTTATCTGGCTGCCAAAAGCGGGCTTACATACCACGCAGACCAAGCAACGTTTCTGGAGATCGGAAGCGGCGTTCTGCGCGCATGGGGCGACTTTGTTCCCGTCTCGTTTCGGCCTGAGGCACTTCGGTTCCTGCCGGAGCTTGAGCTCTTAACCCATCGGTTTTCATACTGCGATTTCACTTTCTATTACATGGATAGGCAAGAGTTGAATACCGCGCAGGCGGAAGTTGTCGTTCCGGTTTGTTGTGTTTTTCTGGAGAGGGAGTCTGCTTCTGTACCACGCCTGGTTCCCGTTCCGGAAGCCGAACTTTCCGCACTGCTTTCCGAGAACATCGCATTCAAAGATGACGATCGATTCGAAGGACAGCGTATGCAGGTTCTCGAAGCTCTGGCACGTTTACCAGCGTATCGTCTGGCCTACGGTAGCGATCCTGCGATCGCGGTGCCTTTCTT
>Ga0210406_10000264_pt1 | contig 77145 bp, 74 predicted proteins | sample IncBWC30MmetaG_FD_155454 | JGI IMG/M metagenome (GOLD analysis project Ga0210406, IMG submission 155454) | Forest soil microbial communities from Barre Woods Harvard Forest LTER site, Petersham, Massachusetts, United States - Inc-BW-C-30-M | ecosystem: Environmental > Terrestrial > Soil >...
GAACCGCGCAAGGCTTCTGCGACGCGGACTAATTTGTTTTCTGGAATTTCACCTAGGAACTTCAAGGTGACATGGAGGCTTTCCGACCGAGACCATTTCCACGACCCGTCCAGTGGCTTCCAGTCGCGAATCAACGCCGCAATCGCTTCACGCACGTCATCCGAAATCTGCAGCGCGATGAAGAGCCGCACCGCTCAGCCCCGCTTCGCCGCCACGCCGTTGTAAAGAAAATGCATGCGCACCAGATCCAGCGCGGCTTGCGAAGCCTGCAGCCGCACCATTTCGCGGTCGCCTGGGAAACGCAGCGCACGCTCTTTCACGCCGCTCGTGCTTGCCAGCGCAATGTGCACCGTCCCGACCGGCTTCTCTTCGCTTCCACCGCCCGGGCCCGCGATGCCGGTAATTCCCACGCCGAGCGCGCTCCCCACGCGCCTCCGGATTCCTTCCGCAAGCGCAATCGCTACTTCCGCGCTCACTGCGCCTTTTGCCTCGATCAACTCTTTCGGAACATCCGCCCACGCCGTCTTCATTTCATTGCTGTAGCAAACGACTCCGCCCAAAAAATAACTCGAACTTCCGGCAATGCTCGTCAGCCGCTCCGCCAGCAAACCGCCTGTGCAGCTTTCGGCTGCGGAAATCGTCGTGTTGTTCAGGGTCAAAAGGCGCGCCACGACTTCTTCAAGCGGCGAGCCGTCACGCGAAAAAATTCTGTCCGTCAGCGCCAGGTCGAAGCCCTGTTCGATCTCCGCAAATGTTTTCTGTGCGCGCGCCGCGTCATCCGTCCATGTCCGCAGATGAATCTGTACTTCGCCGGGCGCTGCCAGCACGGTTGTATTTACATCCGAGTAGCGTTTGTACACGGGCTGAATACGTTGATCCACCATGGACTCGCCGAGTCCGGTGACGCGCAGCTCGCGGTGAAACATCCGCACGCTGGAAGCACGACGCGCGATGCGCGGCAACACTTCCTCGAAAAACATCGGCTTCAATTCGCGCGGCGGCCCGGGCAGCAGCGCAATCATGTGCTCCCCGTCGTCGAGCCATAAGCCGGGCGCCGTACCGCGCGGATTATTTAGCGGCTCCGCGCCTTCCGGAACCATCGCCTGGCGAATATTCGTTTCCGGCATTTCGCGGCCAAACGAACGGAACCGCGCCTTTATCGCATCCACAATCGCATCGTTGCGCTTTAGCTTGCGTCCGAGCAATTCGGCCACGGTCTCGCGGGTTAAGTCGTCTTCCGTCGGTCCAAGTCCGCCGCTCGAAATGATTAACGGCACGCGGTTCAGGGCATCGCGAAACGCTTCACTCAGCAGTTCGCGATGATCGCCCACAATCGTCTTTCGCAGAATTTCGATGCCGAGCTTATTCAGCTCCTCCGTAAGGAAGAGGGAATTGGTATCCAAGCGGTCGGGCGTCAGAAGTTCTGACCCCACCGCGATGATTTCAGCCTTCATCATTGCAAGGGGAATTGTATCAGCCAAGCAGCGGGAAGCCGTGCACGTCCCAGTCGAGCGAATACAGCGCGCTGGTAGTGACGAGCATCGCGCGGCCTGTGGGTAGAAGCGCCATGCCAACGATTTGCGAGCCGGAGAGGACCAGCTCCGCATGACCCTGCGGCGAAATGCGTACAATCCCGCGCCGCCCCGCGTGGCATGCCGCAACATACAGATTGGCATCACGATCGAACGCCAGTCCTTGCGGACGTCCCAATCCGCGATAAAACGTCGTTACGTCGCCGCCTTTGGATATGCGATACACACGATCGAAGCTGGAGGTAGTTGGGCCGGTCGCGTAAAGCTCGCCGTCGGGATGGAACGCCAAGTGATACGCCGCCACGGACGGCTCCAGTGTGGCGAAAACGAAAATCTCGCGGCTCGGGCTGATTTTGAAAATCGTTCCGCTGCGGTCGCCGACGTACAAATTTTCTTCGCGGTCGAACGCGAGTCCCGTTGCAACGCCCATGCCTTCAATCCATTCTTCGGCGCGGCCGTCGGGTGAAATACGATGCACTGTTCCGTCGTTTCGACATGAGACAAAAAGATTTCCGCTGCGGTCAAGCGCGAGGCCACTCGGATTCATCAGCGAGGTAACAAACGGCTTCACGTTGAAATTCGACGTCACCTTATAAAGCGAAACAGGCACGCGCTGGCCGCGCTGCCCGCTGAACGTCACGTAGGTATTCCCCTCGAAGTCCACGGCGGGATTCGCCACCGGCTGCAGGTTGTCCGCGATTTGAACCGCCAGCGAAACAGGAAACGGCTGGCTCTTGTTGCCGCCGCTTTCGATGGACACGATTCCACCGGATGCGCCATCCGGTACCCGCGCCACCACGCGATTCGAACTGACCAGCGAGAGACCGCTCTCCGCCTCTCCAAACCGCACCACGGGATGCGAGGACGCGCGCGTCGCGAACCCGCTGCCCATGAGCGCGACTTCACCGCCTGGGATCGCCGCGCTTGGCGCCACGCGCTCAATGTGCGGCACGCCGTTCTTTTCCGTGGATGTTCCGAACCCAAATTTCATAACCAACCAAAGTGTAACGCGACGCGCAGTAGAATGGCAGCGTACACGCCCGCCAGCCAATCGTCGGCCATAATTCCCCAGCCGCCAGGCAGTGTTTCCAGCTTCTTGATGGGGTACGGCTTCCAGATATCGAAAAGCCGGAATAGCACAAATCCTGTGAGTAAGTATTTCCAATTCACGAGACTCAGCGCGGAAAAAATCGCATAAACGGAAAAATCCATGTCAGTCTGCAAATTCGGCATGGCAATTGGAATCAACGGCAGTACCAAGGCGAGATGTTGGCCGGCCACTTCGTCAATCACAACGAATTGCGGATCCTTTATTCCAGCATAATCGGCGGCAAGATGTGAGGCCCACACTCCGGCCAGCGCCAGAAAAATCAGAAGTGCAAACGCGCACACCAGCGGTAGCCATAGAGCAGCGTGATGGATGTCCGAACCGGGAACGAGAAAATGCTGGTCCATCAACGTCGAATCCGCCAATGGGTGTAGTGAAAAAAGATCGCTCCAATGCGCCGGACGCAAAAAAAACACCGCGGATAGAAAAATCGTCACGACGCCCACAAGCGAGCCGAAAGTTCCGGGAGCTTTCGGCACGTAGCCAACGCCTAGCGCCGTCGCGAGCGCGATCGCCAGCCGTGGTTTCGGTTTTTGCGTGGGAGACTCAGCGTTCGGTGTCATCGGTCTCGTTCAGGTCGAGGATGATGGTTTTGCGATTTTCTTCCGACTTCTCGAGTTCTTCTTCGTCGAAGATCGGATCGGAAACGACGTATTTTTCACTCGCCCAGTTGCCGAGGTCCATCACTCGGCAACGTTCGCTACAAAAAGGGAAGTCTTTATGCTTTTCCGAGTCGGTCGCGGTTTTGCAAATTGGGCAGCGGTGGATCATGGCGATTGTGTCTCGAAAATTTGGCCCCAATCTTAACCCAGATGGCTGAACGCGGTTAACCAATCACTCGCAGCGGCGCTCCTGTGCTGATTCGAGTCAGCGCTTCCGGGGGCACAGGTACCGACCGTCGCTTCGGTTCGTGGTGAGGCTCAATCTCCACCACGCGACCGACCAAATCGTACGCATCGGTCTTCTCAATTTCCACACGGACCATGTCGCCCGCCGCCGCAATCTCGCCGGTCGGCAGTTCAATATCCGTCAGATAAAGTTTGCCGTCAATTTCGGGCGCCATTCCTCCGAGCCTTGCTTCCCAGACCAACGGATTTTCCTTGGACTCGCCTTCGACCAGCGCGCGATGTGTTTGACCCTTGAAGCGCCGCAAATTCTCACGTGAAATTTTCTTTTGAATCGCCATCAGCTGGTTGCGCCGGTTTGTAATTGTTTCCGCGTCCATTTTTCCATCGAGTGGGAAACTGGCCGCGTTGTCCACGTCCGAATATTCGAAGACGCCCATCCAATCGAGTTTTGCCGCGCGCACGAAGTCGCACAGCTCTTCGAAATCTGATTCGGTCTCCCCGGGAAATCCCACGATGAAGGAAGTACGCAGCGAAACACCGGGAATCGTCGCGCGAATGCGTTCGAGCAATTTCAGGAAGGCTTCGCCGTGGGAGCCGCGCTTCATGCGAGCCAGTACGTTGCGGCTCGCGTGTTGCAGTGGCATATCCATGTATTTCACGAGCCGCGGATGCGCCGCCAGCGTGTCCAGCAATCCCTGGGTCACGCGATTCGGATACGCATAGAGAAAACGCACCCACGAGAGCTCTTCAATTTCCGCGAGTCGTGCGAGCAGTTTCGCCAGACCATCGCGCAGGCCCAGATCTTCGCCGTACGAAGTCGTGTCCTGTCCGATCAACGTCACTTCGTGCGCGCCCGCCGCGGCTAAATTCGCGGCTTCCTTCACCACTGACTCAAATCGCCGGCTGCGGAATTTTCCGCGCAATTGCGGAATGATGCAGAAGCTGCAGGGATGGTCACAGCCCTCCGCGATTTTGATGTATGCGGCGTGCTTCGGCGTCGTCACCATGCGAGGTGTCAAATCGTGATAGAGGAATGCAGGCGGTTGCGCGGGCAGAACTTTCAGGTCGCCTTCAACCGCTTCGATAATCCGTTCGACTTCGCCTGTTCCTACTACGGCATCCACTTCGGGAACTTGCTCCAAAATCTGGTTGCGATACCGCTCGACCAGGCATCCCGCCACAATCAATTTCTTCGCTGCGCCGAACTTCTTATGCTCCGCCATTTCCAGAATCGTGTCCACGGACTCTTTCTGCGCGGATTCAATGAAGCTGCACGTATTTACAACGAGAATCTCCGCCTCCGCCGCATGCGGCGTCAGTTCATACCCTTCGCGCGAAAGAATGCCCATCATCACCTCGCTGTCCACGAGGTTCTTGGGGCATCCCAGGCTGACGAATCCGACCTTGGTGTTAGTGCGGGTCATACTGCTGTTTTTTCAAGCTTATGCAATTCACAAGTATATCATGCGGGGCAGAATGCTCCGGAAATCGGATTTGCGCTCACCCGTCTTGCTTAGGTTGGGGTAATAGGGGAAATCGGGGTCAGTGCGAACGAACGGCTGAGCGAATCTGCCCAAGCAGTTGTTGGAGTTTCGACGTATCACAGAACGCGCTACCGAATCGCGCCGCTGAATAGAGCTGTGTGAACTCCTCTACAGCACGTGCCAATCCGGTTGCCTTTAACCCTGCGGCAAATTCGTTTGGCGTTTGGGTTTCTTCGCGAGGAAAGCCCGCGCTCTTCAGAATCCGCAGCATTTCCATGTACAAACGCGACGCAAGCTGCGGGCTATTCTCAGCGGAAGGCCTTCCTCGCAACTGAAAAAAGAATCGCGCGCTGCGGATGAACCTTGCAATCACGTTGAAACGAAGCACCAGCAGAAAACCGACCAAGCTAATCGGCAAGAGCATCCCGAGCGTCCCATGGCGGAATTGCCAGCGGCGCAGCAAGCCTTTTCCCGAAGTCTGTTTGCGCCCCCACCATTCGCGAAATGTTTCCCGCCAATTTCGCGATTTGGACTGCAGCGTTTGCGCCAACTGGACCTGGTGGCCAAAATCGTAGTTGATCACCCACTCGTTCCAGGTAAGTTCCAGCCAATCCGCAATCAGCGCCAGCCGTGAAAACATGCCTGCCTTTACTTCCGTAGCGGGCGGCGTGGGATCGAAGACGACCCAACCGCTTCCCGGAAAATACGCTTCGACCCAGCTGTGCGCGTCGCTAGCGCGCACAATGTAATCACCGCCGAGTGTGTTGTATTCCCCGGGCAGAAAGCCGTTTACTTCCCGCGAGGGAATGCCCAGGGTCCGCAACATCACCGCCATCGCCGACGCGAAATACTCGCAATGCCCCGCGCGCGATTGAAAAAGGAAATACGCCAAGGGATCGCTGCCAGATTTTCCCGTCAAATCGAGTGTGTAGGAATATTTGGTTTGGAGGTAGGTTTCGAGCGCGATCGCTTTGTCCACGGGCGTTTGTGCTTGTGCGGTGATGCTTTGTACGAGTGAGGGAATTCGCTTGTCGAGCTTCGGCAATTGCAAATAGAGATTCGTAATCTCCGCCGGATACTCTGTGCCCGCCGCGCGCAGTTTCTCCAACTGAAATTGCGGCAGCCTGGAAATTCCGTAGTAGCGCATCGCTGCGTAATTGTGGAATGGATTGAAGACGGAATCGGAAGAGTCGCGTAAAAGGTAAGCACGTCTTCCTCCGAAAGGACTCGAACGATCGCCGGAGAAATTTCCGCGAATCGCGACGCCGTTACCCGGAACGAATAGCGCATCGCTGGCCATCGGTTCCATTAACACCGTGTATTGCAAAATCCTGGAACGCTCTGCGCTCTTTTGCTGAGGGCTGCCGACGGGAATCCATCCGTCGCCATTCGCGAACACTTCGATGGAGCCATGGCCCCCGGAAGTCCAGCGCGTGCCGTCAAAATTCGCAAGAGCAATTCCGCGCCAGCGCAGCCGGTCGTAAGCGACCGGGGCGCCGGTTTGCACGCGCATCACGACGGCCGTGAACTGTTTAATCTTGCCAATCTCGCCAAGTTCCACGTCATCCGTGAAACCGGACATGAGCGTCGTGTTCATGGAGGTACGGCCCATGTACCCAGCGCTGAATCGCGGAAAGAAAAAGAAGAGCAAGGCACCAGCGCAAATTGCGCCGATCGTCACGCAAAAAACTGCAACGCTCAGCGCCCGCGCAAGCCGCCGCTCGCGCTCGCGCGGATTGGCGATTTGCGCGGGGAGTGCATCAGCGGCACCGCGCCTCAGTTCAAGCGCTGCGAACGCCGCGACTGCAAACAGCATATAAACGAAAAACAAAACCAGGAACGTGGTGTCAACGGTGAGCACCGCGGAAGCCAGGACAGCAGCGAACGAAAGCATCGAAAGAAAGAGAGCGTCGCGGTCGGTGGAAGCGCTGTAGAGCCGTACAAGCGTAATGAACAGGAGAAAATGCACCGCCGCAATCAGCGCTCCAAAGAGCGGTGGATTGGGCGAGTTGGCCGCGAGCATCCGGGAAAAAAAGAAAATGTCCACGGGGAAAAACGCGAGATAGCCCGTAACAAGCCACGTGGCGGCGCGCGAGCTTAGCTCCGGAAGACGATGGTTCCACCAGCGGTGTCCCTTGTAAAGAAGTCCTCCGACGGCCAAGACGGAACTGATCAGATCGAGCTTGCCCGTGGCAACGACGCAAACCACGCCCGTAAGAATGAGCAGAAAAATAGAAGTGCGAAAGAACCGTTCTGCGGGCAGCTCCGCCGGAATTGGCGTGGGAACCGTGGTAGCCATGATGAATTTTCAGAATAACACCAGCTTGGGAATGTGCGGGGCGCGCGGGCGAAAGAATAACGCTAAGTTACCTGGATATTTCTTTCTGGGCGGCGAGGCCGCGTTTTGCGATTTTTCGAGTGAGGTTGGAAATGGCGAGCTCGGTGACGCCTCGTAGCTCGACAGTTTTTGCGCCGCGTGCTTTTGGTAGTCGAACAACGTGAATCAGGAAAGGATGCACCGTGACTTTGCGATATGTCACCGAATGGCGTACCAGCGAGAGCCGTTCAATAGCTGAAAACTTGGGGTTTGGAGAGGCAAAAAAATTGTTCCACGCGGAAAGGCCTGCTTTTGCCAAATCTCCGTTTGCGGAAACCGTGGGGAAATGCCACAAGTTGGAAACCAGGGTTGGCACATGGTCTGCTTGGTCGTCTTTGTTTTTTTGCGAGGGCGGCGGCAAAAGCAAAGTCTCCCCTCGCGAATTTGTGACGACGAGGCTCGCGAGCACAACTTCCACTCCATCGCGTTTCTTGCGAGCTTCCGGCAGTTCGTCAGCGATGCCCAGTTTGCGTCCTTCACAATGAGCGGCCACAGGGCAGAGCAAGCATTGCGGCGCGCGCGGCGTGCAAACCGTTGCGCCAAGTTCCATCAACGCTTGATTCCAATCGCCGGGCGAGTTCGCATCGAGCAACCGGTCTGCTTCCTCCTGCACCGCTCGCCACTTTTTGGTGTCGCGCAAATCGCCGCGAATTGCGCCGAGCCGGGCGAGCACGCGCGCGACGTTGCCATCTAGGACGGCTGATTTTTCCTCAAACGCAATGCTGCTTATCGCCGATGCCGTGTACTCACCGATTCCTGAAAGAGTAAGCATCTGCTCGCGGCGTTTGGGAAACGAGCCACTATGTTCCGCGACAATTTGCCGCGCCGCTTTTTGCAGATTTCGCGCGCGGCTGTAATAGCCAAGCCCAGACCAAAGCCGCAGCACATCTTCTTCCGGCGCTTCGGCTAGCGTCTGCACGTTCGGGAATCGTTCCAGGAATCGCTCGTAATAGGGAATCACTGCCGCAACACGCGTTTGCTGCAGCATGATTTCTGAAAGCCAGATGCGGTAGGGGTCTTTGGTCCGTCGCCACGGCAGGTCGCGCCGAAACTGGCGGAACCAGCAGAGAAGGGATTTCTGAAACGAAGCGAGTGCGCGGCCGGTGAGCATCATCCGCTCGTATTCTCGCACAGCAGCAGGGCCCGTTATTCGACGAAATCGTCGAGAAAGAGGACGTAGGAAGAATGCCAGAGCATCGCGGGAATGGTGCCGTGCTGCTGGCTGGTTACGATAATTTTGAAAATATCGTGTGCTGACGCAAGTTCCTGCATCAACACGTGCGACGAATCAAACGGCAGCGGTTGCACCTTGGCGAGATGCTGGAGAATTGGAAAAATATTTTCATTAGCGGAACCGAGCGGAGTCTCTAGGCCCGGGCTGCGATATTGCAAATGGGTGCCGCGCTCATAGAAATGCCACGCCAAGCCGGCACAGAGTGTGACGGCGCGCTCAAATCTTTGATTGCGAATCTCCGGCGAAGGGGGAATCGCCGTTCCCGGTGGCAGATGCGGATCCAGCACCAACAAAACGCGGAAATCTTCCTCAAGCGTGAATTCGCGCACCATCAGCGATCCGAGCCGCGCCGACGCTTTCCAGTGCACGTGACGCGCGCTGTCATTCGGAAGATATTCGCGCAAAGCGTACAAATCCTGGCCGCGCCCCTTGTTCATACTTTCGAGTGCACCTTCAATGCCGGCAAAGATTTCTGAAAAATCCGAGACCGTTTCCACGTTTGGATAGACGAGAACTTCTTTTTTCATTTCCAGGCGGCGCGCTTTTTGCAAGAATCCAAACGGGAAGCGCGTGACGATGCGAAATGTGTCCTGGCGATATACTCCCCGGCGGGGAAACGTCACCGGCACGCGCTGACGTAGCGCTTCCTGCCGAGGCAAATGCGGAAAATAAACCCTCGATTGCAACATAGCCGTTGCAGAATCCGCATCTTTTGGTTTGACAGCTTCGACCATCAGCGAAAACGACGGCATCGTCAGCTTTTCGTTTTTCAATTCCACCGTGGCGCGCTCCGGCTGACCGGCAAAAATGTGTTCCGGCATTTCGAGGTGCAGCTCCACGCCCATGAGGCAGATCGAAGAGAGCAAGCCGGACATCAAGATGATGGAAATCAGGCACGCAAGAATCAGGAAGAGAAGATTGTTGCCTGTATTCAACGCCGCCAATGCGATAAGCAGAGTTCCCGAAATGTAAATCCAGCCGGCAGGCGTGATTTTGTACTCCATCTTGTAGCCGATCCAGCGAAGCGGCGTGCGTTTGGCCAGCGTCGGCACGAGCGTGACACCAACCCACCCAGCAACAGCAAGCGCAAGCAGGGCGCAGGTTCCAGCAAGCGCCACATTGCCGAACTCCGTTGCCACACCGGAATAGAGCGCGAGAATTAACGCGACGGTTAGCGCGGAAATGGAAAGAAAAAAGGCACGAATCGCGGGCCGGTCGGCTTTCGCCCAGAGCTGCGCGAGAGTGGATTGCTGATTCACGGAAAATGTCTAGAGCGGAACGCGAACCGAATCGACGATTTCACGCAATGCCGTTTCCGTCGTTTCCGATTTCCTTTGCAGTGAGGCGTGACGCGCGCTGGCCACAACGCGATGCGCGAAGACCGAGACCGCGAGTTGCTTGAAATCGTCCGGCAAACAATAGTCGCGCCCATCCAAAAACGCTCGAGCCTGTGACGCACGCTGCAGCATCAACGTTCCGCGCGGGCTGACGCCGAGCGCAAGCTGATCCGATTTCCGCGTGCGATTCACAATTTCCAGCGCGTAGTCCTGTAAGCTCGAATCCACTTTGACGTGCGTGACCGCTTCCTGCATCGCCAGTACGTCGCCGATATCCGCAACCGGCTGCAGCGAATGGAGAGGATCGTCATTCGCGCGCTTGCGCAAAATTTCCTTTTCCGTTTCGTGCGAAGGATAACCCATCCTGATGCGCATCAGAAAGCGGTCGAGCTGGGATTCCGGCAACGGGTACGTTCCGTGATGTTCGACGGGATTCTGTGTGGCGATCACGAGAAAAGGCACTGGCAATGGGTGCGTTTTTCCATCCACCGTAACTTGCGCATCATTCATTGCTTCGAGCAGCGCGGATTGCGTGCGCGGCGTAGTGCGATTGATCTCATCGGCCAGAACGACGTTGGCAAAAATCGGACCGGAGCGAAATTCAAATTCGCGTGTCTGCGGATTGTAAACGCTGACGCCGATCACATCGCTCGGCAGCAAATCCGAAGTGAATTGCACGCGCTGGAATCCGCACTGGAATGATTTTGCAAGCGCCTGTGCAAGGGTGGTTTTGCCGACTCCCGGCACATCTTCGATAAGCAAGTGTCCGCGTGCGAGCAGCGTGATCAGGGCAAGCTGAATCGCTTCTTCTTTTCCATAAATCGCGCGCGCAATCGTGCGCTGCAATTGCGAAACGACCTGAGAGGTGGCGGTCGGCATTGGTTGAAAACCCGGGCCCTTCCTGTTACAACTAGAAACGGAGTTGGGCGACTAGCTCAGTTGGTTAGAGCGCTCGCCTCACACGCGAGAGGTCAAAGGTTCAAGTCCTTTGTCGCCCACCATTCCCAATTCCATCTTTTATTTTAGCCAAACAAGTTTATGTCAAACATTTTCCGTACGCTGGAGTTTCTAGGGCTGAGCGTGTGGCTCGGGAGCGACATTTTCCTGAGCTTTGTCGTGGCGCCGGGAGCATTTCATTTGCCGGCACTCAATCGGGATCAGGCCGGGGCGGTGGTTGGCTTTGCCTTGACCAGGATGCATTTGATCGGGATCGCGTGCGGCGTTTTGGTTTTGCTGGTGCGGTTGCTCCGGACTAAATCGGTTGTGAATTTGGCTGCGCCGGCGGGGTTGTGCGTGGTGCTGATGATCGCGCTGACTACGGTTTCGCAAATGATCGTGACTCCCAAGATGGTGGCGCTGCGAACGCAGATGGGTTCGATTCAGGCGACGGCGGTGGATAGCCCGCTGCTCGCTGAGTTTGCGCTGCTGCACCAGATTTCGGTGAGTCTGGAGAGCGGAGTCCTGCTTGCAGGAATTGCTTGCGCGTATTTCATGGTCCGAGAGTTGAGCCCCAGTTAGAAGTCTCGATCGAACGAAATCCCTCCCAGAGCAATAGAATCTTGTTGACAGGAAATAAGCGCGGTGCTATTTTTCTAGCACTGATGCTAGAAAAATAGCAGGTCATGGCCAAAAAACTCATATCAGCGGCACTCTCGCGGCGTGAACGGCAAATCATGGATGTTCTCTATAGACTTGGCCGCGCAAGCGTTGCGGACGTGCTCAACCAATTCCATGGGAAGAAACATTATTCGACGGTGCGCGCTCAGTTGCGAGTGCTGGAAGAGAAAGGGCACATTCGGCACGAGGAGGACGGGTCGCGCTATGTCTATCTGCCAACGGTGCCGCGTGACGTAGCGCGGCGGTCGGCTTTGCGGCACCTGATCGAGACTTTTTTCGAAGGTTCCACGGAGAAGGTAGTGACGGCACTGCTCGGCGGAGAAGCTTCGCAAATTTCCCCCGAGGAGTTGGAGCGACTTGCGCATTTGATTGCGAAGAGCAAAAAGGGGGATCAACGATGATCGAAGCGAACCGGTTCAGCGCTGCGGCGATGTTTCTAATTGCTTGTTCGGTGAAAGCTACTCTTCTGCTTGGTGTTGCTTGGTTCATCGCTCGAGTGACGCCGCGATTTTCGGCAGCTCTTCGCCATACGATTTGGGCTGCCGCGATCTTAGGAACGCTGGTGCTGCCGATTCTTGTGCTTCTGATGCCAGCTTGGCATTCGACGGTGTTGGGGAACGCGGCTGCAGTTTGGGTCGAGGGACAATCCGCCGCCGCAAACGGAAGTGCGGGAAAGACACCTGTAACGATTGTGGATGCAGTGCTAACCGCCCCGGCAACCGCCAGGTGGGCGGTGTTAGTTCTAATTTTGTGGGGGATTGGCTTCCTCGTTTTTGCCGCGAGGATTATCTCGGGCCTGCTTGGGCTTGTGCGAGTAGCGGCTCATTCCGAGCCGCTCAGCGGCGAAAACTGGGAACAAAGAGCTGCGGAAATTTGCGGGCGTATGAAAATAAAGCGGCGCGTATGGTTACTGCAATCCGCGCAAGCGACGGCTATGCCGGTGACGTGGGGAGCATTTCGGCCAGCGATCTTACTGCCAGCGAGTGCCAAGAGCTGGCCAGATACTCGCAAACGAAGTGTATTGGCGCACGAAGTTGCCCACATTGCACGGATGGATTGGCTCTTCCAAATTCTTGCGGAGATAGCTCGGGCGATTTATTGGTTTCATCCGCTTGCCTGGATTGCGGCAAGACGGCTGCGGATGGAAGGCGAGCAAGCCTGCGATGATTCAGTGCTCAATTCCGGAATCGAAGCTGCTAATTACGCAAACGACCTGCTCGATCTGGCGCGGACACTCGAAAGTCCCTGCCGCAACTGGTCCGCTGCTCTAGCCATTGCACACCCAACGAATCTTGAAAGGAGGTTTTCTGCAATGTTGAATCCTTTGATTGATCGGCGAAATCTGTCACGGAGTACACGAGCCCTGACGGCGCTGGTCGCTATGTTGGTGTTATTGCCGCTCGCGGCCGTGCGCCTTCCTGCACAAAACGTCGCTGGAAAATTTGGCGGGGTTATTTCCGACCCGAGCGGCATGCCAATTGCGAACGCGACCGTCATTATGAACAACCGCAAAGCGAATGTGATTCAAATGACGACTTCAGACGCAGAGGGCCGGTACAGTTTTGTTGGGCTGCCCGCCGGCGAATATGAATTGCGCGCAATGAAGCCGGGATTTGCGGAGTTTCGGGCAACGTTATCCGCACTTGACTCGGGTCATGAAGCGACGCAAAACCTGACGCTGCAGATTGGGAGTGTGAACGAAGAAATCGATGTAATCGCGGAGGGCGGACCGAAAAGCGGAGTGAAGGATGGCGTGGACGGGGGAGTGAATGGCGGAGTTGTTTCCTATGAATCCACGAAAACGATTCGGGTGCGAATCGGCGGTGAAGTGCAAGCACCAAAGCTGGTTGAGAAAGTGCCTCCGGTCTACCCCGCGAAAGCGAAGGCGGCGGGAATCGAAGGGACTGTCATTTTGCACGCCATTATCGGGATGGAAGGCAATCCGCTGTCGTTACGCGTGATGAATAACCGGATTGATCCGGATCTCGCGCGTGCGGCCGTGGAAGCGGTCAGTAAATGGCGGTATCGGCCGACATTGTTGAACGGAGAACCAATCGAAGTTGATACGACGATCATGGTGAATTTCACGTTGTTGCATTGACCCCGCAAGAACACTGGCGGCGGTTCACCTTCAGGATCATCGTGGATATTATCTTCGCCGCGGTCTTCGCGCCCGACTAATCCGCTTGACCGTTTTTGTTCGCTTTAATTTTGTTACGGACTTTCGGCGCTTCGTCTTGTGGTGGCGGATTTTGTTGGTCGCCGCATGCCCCGCGCGTTGAAAGGCGCGCCACATGTACCAGCTTGCGACAGTGCGATAGGGGCGCCAGCGTTCGCCGAACGCAAGAAGTTCTTTGGGCCGCGGCTTGTGCTTTTTGCCGTAGGCCACCGACCAACCTTTTTGCACGCCAAGGTCATGGATGGGCAGAACATCCGGGCGGCCAAGACGGAAGATCAAGAACATTTCCACGGTCCACGCGCCGATGCCGCGAACGGAAACGAGACGTTTGACGAGCTCTTCGTCGGAGAGCTTTTCTGCCTCCTCCATCGAAGGAACGATGCCTTCGATCGTTTTCTTGGCAAGATCTTTCATCGCCAGAATTTTTGCACCCGATAAACCGGCCTTGCGCAATGCCTGCGTGCGGAATTTCAGAATTTCGTGAGGAGTGGGAATCCCACCGGTCGGACTCAGCGCCTTAATGCGGCCGAAAATGGTCGCGGCAGCCTTACCCGAAATGGATTGGTAGGCAATCGCTTCGAGCAGCGCTTCGTAGGGAGACTGGTGCGCTTCCATCTCGGCTTGAAACGGAGCCGTGTTGAGAATGAGCTCGGCAAGGCGCTCGTCGCGCGCGGAAAGATGTTTGGTAGCAGCCTCGATGTCAAACGGAAGCGCTGGGGGTTGGTAGACCAAGGACAATCTCCTGAAGCGTCTGCCAAGATTATAACGTCAGGCATGAATAAGCGAATAAAAAACGAAGATAGAAGTTTAAGAAGTCTCTCGGTGCTGTGCTAAAATTTCGGGTTTATGCAGACAGGAATTATTGGACTACCGCAGGTCGGAAAGACCACGCTGTTCCGGATTTTGACGAAAGCCAACGTGGACGCAAAGGGTGGGCAGCAAACGCACGTTGGCATTGCGAGAGTGCCGGAGCCGCGCCTGCTCGATTTAGCAAAACTCTACAATCCGAAAAAGATTACCTACGCTACAGTGCAATACGTGGATTTGGGCGGCATGCAGAAAGAGCGCATGCGCGAATCGCTTGCGTCGTTACGCGAAGTGGACTGCATAGCGCACGTAATTCGCGTTTTTGATGATCCGAGCGTTCCGCACTCCGAAGGCAGCATTGATCCGTTGCGCGACACTACGAATCTGGATTTGGAATTGATCCTCTCCGATCACGAGCAGATTGCGAAGCGGCTCGAACGCATTGAAAAAGACTTGAAGAAAAAAGCCGACAAGGCGCTTGAAGCGGAAAAAGCCGTCCTGGAGAAGTGCAAAGCGCACCTTGAGGCAGAAAAACCGCTGCGTGAGTTGCCCTTAACGGCGGAAGAGCGGCGACCTATTGGAGGATTTTTGTTTTTGTCGCAGCGGCCAATGCTCTATGTGCTGAATCTTGGTGACGAAGAGGCCGGCGAACTCGAGACCGCTGTTGAGCGGCATAAGCTGAGCGCTCTGCAGGGGCGACCGAATACGGGAGTTGTGGCGGTGTGCGGACGGCTGGAAGCGGAACTCGTGGAGATGGACGAAAAAGAAGCCGCGGAACTTCTCGCGTCCTACGGATTGAAAGAGCCAGGTCTCAATCGCCTGATTCGCGCAACGTACGATTTGATGGGGCTGACTTCGTTCTTCACCGCTGGCGAACCGGAAGTGCGCGCGTGGACGATTCATAAAAACACGAATGCGGTAAAAGCGGCCGGAGCGATTCACAGCGACATTGAAAAGGGATTTATCCGCGCGGAAGTAGTGCGCTGGGATGATTTGCTTGCTGCAGGCAGCTTGGGCGCCGCGCGGGAAAAAGCGCAAGTGCGGCTCGAAGGAAAAGACTACATCGTGCAGGAAGGTGACGTGATTCTGTTCCGCCACTCTGGCTAGGCTTTCTCGTTCGCCGAAGCGTCGGCGCACAAAATCTTTCATGGAACACGACCTGGCAATTCGGACGGCGATGGCTGCGGGCTTGGGGCTCGTGGCCGCGGCTGGCAATTTGCTGGGTGGATATTTTGTTGTTCGCAAGGATTGGTCGCGGCAATTTCTGCAATATTTTCTGGCGCTGGGCGCTGGCTACATGCTTGCAGTCGCGTTTTTGGAAATCATTCCCGAATCGGTCGCGCTCACCGGGAAAAACGCGCTGTTTTATGTTCTCGCTGGATTTTTTCTGGTTCATCTTTTCGAGCACACGCTCGCCCCGCATTTTCATTTCGGCGAAGAGACGCACACCGAAGAAATGTCTCATCATGGCGCGCAAAGCAGCGTGATGCTCGGCTTGACAATTCACACTTTCTTTGATGGTGTCGCGATCGCTTCCGGTTTTTTGGTTTCTGCTTGGCTTGGAACTGTCATTTTTGTCGCGGTGTTCTTGCACAAGTTGCCGGAAGGATTCACGGTTGCGTCGGTTTTTCTTGCCTGCGGTAAAGGAAAACGAAAAGCAATTCAGGCCGCGGCAGCTCTCGGCGGAGCAACTCTGCTCGGTGTTTTGCTCACCAGCCTTCTGCAAAGCCAGCTTAAATATGCCCTCCCGCTCTCCGGCGGTGTGACCGTTTATGTGGCCGCAACCGATCTCCTCCCTGAAGTGAATCGGGAGCACAACTGGCGCATGGCACTGCTGGTCTTTTTCGGCGTTGCTAGCATGCTGATAATGCAGCGTTTATTTCATGTTTGACGCGCACCCCACTGTCGCCGGAAACTGGCATCTGTCTGCAACTTTCTGAAAAATCAGGTGTTCGATAGGATGTGGTTGCTATGACCAGGTCGGACGTCCAACTGATGCTGGACGTGAAGGCGGGCGACCCACAGTCGTTCGAGCTTCTCTTGCAGCGCTATCGGACTCCGCTGGTCAATTTCCTGTACCGGATGGTTCGGAGCCGGGAACAGGCAGAGGATCTGGCCCAGGAAGTTTTTTTGAGAGTGTATCGCGCACGCGAAGATTACGAGCCGAGCGCGAAGTTCACTACCTGGCTGTTTCGAATTGCGACCAACCTCGCGCTGAATTCGTTGCGCGACCATCGTTACCAGAAGTTGGAAATTTCGATGGACGCGCCGATCCTCGCCGATGCCGAAGATGGCGAAGAGCGAATGATGGAAGTCGCGGACGAGCATCCGGACATCGAGCAGCACCTGGTGGAAGAGGCGCGGAAGAAAATGATCCGCCATGCGATTGACAAGCTGCCGGAAAAGCAACGCGCGGCGGTTTTGTTGCATAAATACCAGGAGCTGGACTACAGCGAGATTTCGAAGATTTTGCGGTGCTCGGAGAGCGCATTGAAGTCGCTGCTGTTTCGGGCATACGAAACGTTGCGGGTGGAGCTGGCCCCACTTGTGGCGAAGGCTGTAAAGCATTAGGGCCCCAGAAGGAAGGTAGTCATGAGTTGTGGACGAATGGAAACGCGGATTCTGGCGTATGTAGATGGCCGTCTGAAAGAAAGCGAGCAGGCCGAGGTGCAAAAGCACCTCGATGGCTGCGCGGCGTGCCGTCTTCGTGTAAACGAATTTCGCGCGGTGTCCAGCTTGCTGGATGAGCTGCCGGTGATCGAACCTTCCGGCGCGTTTAACGCGCGCGTGCATGCATTGGTGGCGGCAGAGCCACGGAAACGCAGTTGGTTCGCGTGGCTCACGCCGTCGCCGCGAATTGCGTTTGTGGCTTCCATGCTGCTGTTGGCAACGGTTTGGCTGGGTTCGCGCCCGGTGGACCATCCTCCGATCGCCGAGCAGGATTTGCCGGTGGTAGAGAGCTCGGATTACGACGTGATTTCCAGTTTTTCGCCGCTTTCGGATCTGTCCCAGGCGCCCTCTGATGAGGATACAAACGACTCCGATACGCCGCAAAAAATGTAACGAGGGATGAGCAAGAAACTCCAATTCGCGGCATGGTTGTTGGCGCTGGGACTCTGCGCCGTTGCTGCACTTCCGGCGCAGGCGCAGAATCGGCCGCCGAAAAGCCGGCAGCAGCATCAGCAGCCCCAGGCACATCGCGACGCGCGACCAAATACCAATCCAAATCGCCCGCCCGCCTCCACCGGATCCGTGGCGCCCAACACAAATCGGCCGCCCGAGCGGGCCCGGAATCAGCATCGTCCGCCGTCGGCGAATACTCCGCCGCCAAGAAACTTCAACAGTCTGAATCCACAGGAGAAGCAAAGGGCGCTGGAGAACAACAAGGACTTCCAAAGGCGGACACCTGCGGAAAAACAGCGGGTTAAAGAAGGATTGGAAAACTGGAATCGACTGACACCGGATCAGAAAAATCACATCAGGAATGACGTAGCGCCAAAGTGGCGCCAGCTCCCACCGGATCGTCAACGGGCAATTGGGAGCCGGCTTAACGTATTGAAGAACATGCCGGAAACGGCGCGGAACCAGCATTTGAACGATCCCAACTTTACTCGCGGCATGAGCGAGGAAGACAAGTCCATGTTGCGGGACTTGAGTCATCTTCACGTCGGTGGAGCGCCTGATGCTCCGCCGAACGAATAGTCTGCCCTGCACATTTTTCCTAAGACAAATTGGAGCGGTTGACACGAGGACGCATCTCGCGGCATCGTGACTGTTCGGCTTTTCCTGCATCGAATATGCTGAGGAGAGACGTTTGGCCATCGACCGCAGTGCGGTCAATCTAAGTGAAGCTACCGGTAGTATCCCTTCCGTTCGTTTTCGGGCACTGAAGCATCGTAATTTCCAATTATTTTTCGCAGGACAGCTCGTTTCCCTAATCGGCACGTGGATGCAGAACACCGCGCAGTTGTGGCTTGTTTACCGTCTGACGGGATCGCCCGCGCTGCTTGGCATTTTCGCATTCGCGAATCAGATTCCAATGCTGCTCCTTTCTTCTGTCGGCGGTTATGTGGGAGACCGGTACAGCCGTCACCGCGGCGTCATCGCCACGCAACTGGCCTCCATGATTCTTGCGTTCCTACTTGCGGGCTTGACTCTCACCGACTCGATTCACGGCAGGCGTGGCGCGTGGATCCTTATTGCGATTGCGTTCCTTGTCGGCATCGTGAACGCCTTTGATGTGCCCATCCGCCAGTCTTTTTTCGTCAACATGGTGGGCAGGGAAGATCTGCCGAACGCGATCGCGCTGAACTCTTCGATTTTCAATGCAGCGCGCGTGGTAGGCCCGGCGATTGCTGGATTTGCGATTGCCTGGATTGGCGAAGGCTGGTGCTTCTTCCTGAATGGCGCAAGTTTCCTCGCCGTAATTATTGCTCTCCTGGCGATGCGCATCCCGCCGCAGGAGGAAAAAGGAGCTACGCAATCGCCGTGGCAGAGTTTCCTGCAGGGTTTCCGTTTTGCGATGAGCGACCGTCCCATTCGCTCCGTCCTGATTTTGCTCAGCATGCTCAGCATTTTTGGATTGCAATACAGCGTGTTCATGCCGATCTTTGCGAAGGACATTTTGCACGGCGGCGCGCGCGGATTGGGACTTCTGATGAGCGCGTCGGGAATCGGCGCCGTATTGGGCGCGCTGCAATTTGCCGCGAGAACAAACTACAAGGGAATGGCAAAGTGGATTGCAGCGATGTTCTTCATTTGCGCGGTCTGCTTGATCCTGTTTTCCCAGTCGAGATGGTTTTGGCTTTCCGCCATCCTATTGTTTATTTTTGGCTTTGCCGCGACGTCGCAGATGGCCGCAACCAACACCACGGTGCAAAACCGCGTGCCCGATGAATTGCGCAGCCGTGTCATGGCAGTGTATGCCACGATGTTTATGGGAGTGCAACCGATTGGCTCGCTGCTGGCCGGAGGATTGGCAAAGCGATTTGGCGCGCCGTTTACGGTTGCTCTTTTCGGAACGATCTGTCTGATTGGGGCGCTGGTTTTCCTCTTCCAAGTCGTGTTCAGGCTGCAAAACACGAAAACCGCCGCCGCGCAGACTTAATTCAGCGTTAGAACAATTACCCGATCCACTTCGCCTTTTGCTGCTGCAGGAAGCTTGAGCACTACGCCGTTTGCGTTCTGAGTGAATTCGATTTTTACCCCACTTAACAATTCATGAGCGCCTGCAATGGTTCTTGGAATCGGCGGCAGGGCGAGCAGCGGCGCGTTCCACTTCAGCGCGTGGACGTAAACTTTATCGCCTTTCTGCGTGGTCACGCCCCAGTCGGCAGGCGCCAGCGGCCCGCCGCGCGTGCCGTAGATCGCTTCGCCGTATTTCGTGAGCCATTCGCCGACAGCACGGAGGCGTGTCTGAAATTCGTCCTGAATCTCACCGTTGGGTAGCGGACCGATGTTTAACAGAAAGTTCGAATTGTTGCCCGCGGCGCGCACGAGCATCTCTTCGACTGCTTCCGGTGATTTGTATTTTATGTCGCCGATGTTGAAGCCCCACGAGCCGTTCAACGTGTTGCAGCTCTCGAGCGGAAGCGCGTCGCTGACGAAAGTTGTGTTGAATCCCGCTGTATTGTCGCCGGGAAGGTCGCGCTCGAAAGTTTGCACATCTTCGCCCGGCCTCGGCTTTTGATGATGGTTCGGGATAATCAATGCTGCGGGTTGCAGCTGATGAATTAGCGCGTAGGTCTTGTCGAGATGCCAGTCGGCGTCCGGCTTGTCCCACATTCCGTCAAACCAGATGCCCGCGATGGAACCATAATTAGTGAGCAGCTCGCGCAACTGGCCGTCCATATACTCATCGAGGTACGCGTTCCAATTCCCATGGTCGGGCCGGCCGTTGTCCCATGCGGTTCTACCGCGCGGGTAATAATCCGGATTGTGCCAATCAAGCTGTGAATAATAGAAAAATAACTTGATACCTTGCTTGTGAGCCTCGTCAGCTAGTTGCTTAAGCGGATCTTTGGCGTAAGGTGTCCGCTGGACGATGTTCCAGTCGGAAACTTTGGAATCGAACATCGCGAAACCATCGTGGTGCCGCGAAGTGATGGTGATGTATTTCATCCCTGCAGCTTTGGCGAGCGCGACCCACGCTTTAGCGTCAAATTTTTCCGGATCGAAGAATTTCGGCACCCGCTCGTAGTCCTGCACTTTCAGCTTTCGATCATGTAGCACCCATTCGCCGTCGCCGAGCACGCTGTACACACCCCAATGAATGAACATCCCAAACTTGGCGTCCTGAAAATCCTGCCGCGCCTTCAAATTATCCGGCGAGGGCCGATAAGCAGTCTGCGCTGATAGGGTTGACGCAGCGAAGCATACCGCCAAACTCAAAAGAGAATTTCGTCCAAGAAATTTGCGCAGCCTCATCACATCACCTCTCGAATGCAATCAGCCCGGCATTCTACATCAGGAAAAGGTCAGGCAGGATTCGAGCGATAAACAAATTGGGGCCCGGCAGGAGCTTCTGAAGTTGGCAAAGACGCGAGAATTGCATCTACATTTGAACGTTTGGGAGAGAGAGAGCAAACGGGATCGGTAGCAGCAGCATCGCCGGCAAGAAGGAGCGCCTGGCAGCGGCATCCACCGAAATCCTGCGCACGACGGTCGCAGGATTTGCACGGTTCCTGCATCCAGGCTTCGCCGCGGAATTTCTCAAAGGCATCGCTCGATTCCCAAATTTGGCGCAGAGATTCTTCCTTAACGTTTCCAAAGTGCAAGCCAGGAATGACCGCCGCTGCGTGACACGGAAGCGCGTCGCCATTCGGCGTGATGAGCATCACTTTGCGCCCCCAGCCACCCATGCACGGCTTCGGATATTTCGCGTAGTAGTCCGGCACAACATATTCCACGCGGATTTTTCCGCGCAAACGTTCTTCCGCCGTTTTCACGGTCACAAGAAATTGTTCCAGCTGCGCGTGTGTGGGCAAAAGCTGTTCTCGATTCGCAAACGCCCAGCCGTAATACTGCACATTCGCGAATTCAATCCGCGTCGCGGAGGAATTTTCGGCGACGGCAAGCATTTCATCCATTTGGTCGAGGTTCCGGCGGTGAAGAACGAAATTCAAAGTGACGGCCACGCGGCGCGATTTCAGCCACTCGAGTACCCGCAATTTTTGCGCGTGCGTTTTTGTACCGGAAATTTCGGCTGCGGTCTCTTCGCGCGCGCCTTGAAAACTCAATTGAAAGTGATCGAGGCCAGCGGCAATGAGTGAATCGAGTTTTGCTTCGTCGAGTGGCAAACCGGAAGTAATCAGGCTGACGTAAAGTCCCGCAGCCCGCGCCGCCCGCACAAGCTCCACGATGTCCGTACGCGTAAGCGGTTCTCCGCCGGTGAAATCCGCCTGCAAAACGCCAACCTCAGCCGCCTGCCGAAAAACTGAAATCCATGCTTCGGTGGAAAGTTCCAGCGCGCGCGCCGCCAGTTCGCGCGGATTCGAACAATAGGCGCAGTGCAACGGACACCGGTGCGTGAGTTCACACACAAGCGCAAGCGGGTTGTTCTGCGGGACAGTCATCGGCGAACAAAGAAGCTAAGCGGAAAAATCCAGCGCGCGTTCCTTTTGCAAAAGCGCGAGATAGCCAAGAATATCGGCTTGGACTTTGTGCGGCTCCGCTTTCGAATAAAGCTTCTGCAAATCGGCAACAATTTGCGCGACGGTATGCTTGCCATCGCAGCGCGAAACAATTTCAAGGCTCGGCCCGTTCAATCGCAAAACTCGTTCCGGCATTAGCAGCACGCGCTGATTGTTGTTTTCCCCGAGCCTGCAACCCGGAGCAAGCTGTGGCCTGCTGTTCGTATCAATCGCCATCAAGATTCCTGATTCGGCTGAAACGCGCCGGGCGGCGGCCAGCCCGGTTGCACGTAAGCAAAGTACAGCGCATCGAGCATCGCCCAGAGGATATCGCACTTGGCCCGCAACGCGTTGTGCGCCGCATCTTGTTCTTCCCGCGTGCGAGCGCTTTTCACCACCCAGGACAGCGCGAACTCCGCATCCTCCGGCGCTTGCGTCAGGCGGCCCTCGAAATAATCGAGCCCTTCAGACATCCACGGATAAAATTCGCGCAAACGATCCATGCGCAGCACAATCAGCTTCTTCGAAAAAAGTTCCGTCAAGGAAGACGCCACCGCTTCCAGAAACGTGCTGCGCGAGACAAAATTAATGTACGCATCCACCGCGTAACGCGTGGCCGGCAGAATTCCTTCGCCGCGAATCGCTCGAATCCGCGGCAGGCCAGTAGCCTCCACTAGGTGCAGCCACTTTTCAATCCCTCCGGGTGTCCCCTGTTCGCCGTCGTGATCCACCAGGCGTTTGCGCCAAGCAATCCGAAACACGGGATCCTCGCCGCGCGCCAGCAGCGTCGCGTCCTTAACCGGAATGTGGCTCTGATAATAGTAGCGATTGAGCGCCCAAGCCTGTAGTTGCCCGCGCGTCAACGAACCCTCGTGCATCAGGACATGAAATGGATGCTGATGGTGATAGCGTTCCTCACCAATCGCTGTGAATCCAGCGATAAATTCGGCTTCGGGCAGCATCGGCTTTTCGGCGGAGTTCACAGTTGTATCTCCATGCCATCGTAGGCGATTTCAAAGCCCGCATCCAGCACGGCGCGATGCTCCGCGCTGTCCTCCACAAGAATGGGATTTGTATTGTTGATATGCAGCAGGATTTTTCGGCCTTTGCCGCCTTTCGGATATTGGCCCAGCAAACCATCCGGTCCAGACAGTGGCACGTGGCCCATCTCGCGCGCCGTTTTTTTGCCGCGGCCCGCCTGCTTCAGTTCGCCGTCGCTCCAAAACGTTCCATCAATCAGTACAAGATCGCTCGCAACAGCCCACTGCTTCCAACTACTGTCGCGCCCAGGCAGTGAAGGCGCGACAAAAATGCGCTTTCCGTGAAATTCCAGGTCCAGCGCAACGACGCCTTCCCTTGGATGCAATTGCTGCCGCAGCCTTTCTCCGACGTAATCCGGGTAATCGCCACCGACCGGAACGGCCCGCATGTAAAGTCTCGGCGCCTCGTTTGGCTCGGGAATCCGAGTTGGGGAAAATTCGGAAGCGATGGGAAGGGAAAACCATTGCACGGGAGGAGTAGCGCGCCCCAGCACGCGAAAAATAGAATTCTCCTCGTCCATAATCCGGCGCACGGAAGGCGTCGAATGAATCCGGAATCCTTGGAATTCGCGCATGTGCAAAAGCCCCGCAAGCGAATCCACATCCGCGCTCGTAAGAAAAACGTCATAGATCGGGGTCGAATTGTGGGTGGAAGAAAACGGAGCAAGCTCTCGAGTCGCCAGAATTTGCGATCGCAAATCCGGCGAAGCGTTGATCAAAGCCCAATGCGTGCGATGTGCGTATTCCGGATTCGCGTCCAGGGCAATTTGTGTTTGGGTGCGCGGAGTTGCCTTCAGAGTTCCGTTGCGCACGCCGTTGCAGTTGCGACAGCCGCAATTCCATTGGGGGAAGCCGCCACCGGCGGCCGAGCCAAGGATTTTAACGCGCATGGGATCTGTCCTGGGGGAAGGGTGGCGTAGAGATAAAAAAAGAGGGACGCGCATTCGCGCGTCCCGAAATCTTCATAGCAGAACCGATTTTAAAGCTCGGCGTTGGCGTACGAGCTAACTTCGCAATTCAGATCAATCTCTTCATGCTGCGGCGTGGACCATTCCATGGTGAGCGCTCCTCCGGTAAATGGGCTGACTCCACCCAAAGCATAGCATGAAATTTCAGGGAATAGGAAGAGTACGAACCCGTTCATCCCGATAGTTTGGAATGGGATCTCACGTTTACGTAGTCCTACGTTCTCAGAATTCTGCGCATCCGATGGAATCTGTCAGAAGATAAACGGCGCCGCCCTTTCGCAAAGGAACTCTAGCGTTCACTTGCCGTTTGCCTGAACGATGGGGTGAATTAGCTTTATGAACAGGCGCAACGAGATTGAAGCAAACAATCGCCGGACCTGCCTGCGTGTGCGCCCATCCCCAAGAAACTTTTTTTCTTGAATGCGTAAGTGCTTCCATTTTTGCGATCTTTCGCAAAACGGCTCCGCCGGGTGAGGACGGCAAAAATTTCGGGACGAGCGAGACTTCCGATTTAGATGGGCGCGAAACGCGGCCCTCCCGCCACGCGTCTATCTCGCGCTTGAAGGCAAATATCGTCCCGATTTTCTGATGACGATGGCGGCGAACGGGCAAGCCCTCCGCTTTTTCCCATCTCTGCACCGTGCGAACTTCGCGATCCAGATAGGTCGCAATCTCTTTCCACGAGTCCAGACGATTCTCTTTGTTGGCAGTGCGCAATACTTGCGACAGTTCTTTCTTGCTTACCGGACTTTCTTGTTCAGTGGAGTGCTGCCCATTCTGTGCTGTTCGACTCACGCGTTTCTCCTTGTTGCTGACTCCAACTTCCTAACGCAACGTGTCCACGCGCATCGCGCGGTTTCTATGTACATATGTGGCCCAGCCCGAAAAAGTGTGACATCGCGCGACATGCGAGCTGTTGGGAGAGTTTCTTACGAGGCACAAAGAATGTTACTCGGCGGGTCATTACCCGTGCGTACTACGGAAAACAGTTGCCTTTGGGATAGAATCCCCCAATTCAAGATCATCGCAGAGCGTGTCAGCAGCTCAATTCGTTGGCTGCGGAAGGCAGTTAACGTGACGGGTGACAATTCCACGGCAAACCAATGGACTGTCTTGGTCGGGCGCATCCGATCGGGAGATTCAGCTGCCGAAGAGGAATTGGTTCATTTGTTCCAACGCTCGATCTTCACCATTGCCGCCGTGCGGACGCGAGACCGGGAAGCCGCCCGCGATTTGACGCAGGATGTGCTCATCGCGGTCCTTACGGCCGTAAGAAACGGGCAAGTGCGTGAAACAGAAAAACTTAGTGCTTTTATACAAGGAACCGCGCGCAATCTGATTAACAACCACTTTGAAAAAGCTGCCCGGCGGGCGGAGTCCAAAATAGAGGCCGCAGAGTCCCTTGCCGCCGACCCGGTTCCGGCCTTGGAAGCAGCGGAGCTAAGCCATCTCGTTCGCCAGGAACTGGAAGCACATAGCGCTCTCGACCAGCAGATTCTGCTCTTTTCCCTTGTGGATGGACACTCTCTGGCTGAAGTTGCCAAGCGCCTCAAGATGTCGCATGAAGCTGTACGGGCGCGCAAATCCAGGCTCATTAGAAAATTGACAAAAAAATTCGAGGGGTTGTCACAAAAGTGAAGCTTCAAGGCACCTTATAAGTTAGGCGGGCATTTTAGCCGAATCATGGACTGCAAAAACACAAACCGCGTGGAATTGGCCGAGAAGTACGTCAGAAACGATCTGGCCGCCTCGGAATTAGATGAGTACGAAACCCACCTAATCGAATGCGCCGAGTGCGTGCGGCAACTAGAGCTGCTTCAGATACTTCAGGCTGAACTTGAAGGGCGCGCGCATGAGATTCGGGCGTGGACACCTTCGCGAAGGCCGCTATTTGGATGGCGGACACTAGCTATCGCTGCTCTCGTCATCATTGCGGTCGCGGGAACCGCGCTCTTCCAGCAAAAAAAAGCAAATGGTCCTGCCGCTAAGCTCCCTGCGCAAAACCCTCCGCAAGACAAAGAGCTAAGCGTTCAATCAGCAGGCGAAGCGCCCAAAGGAAATGCGCCAAATCCAGACCTGAGGCAAAGAGAAGGCCCAGATTCGTCCCATAGGAACATCCCGCTAGAAATCCCGAAACATTCTGAAGTCTCCGCGCCGGAATTAGCCGTCGCCAATGCGGAACCGAAGGGCGCGGTAGCTCCGCCTGAAGCTGCCTTGGCAGCGAATCAGCAGCCCAATACGCCAAACGATTCTCACTCAGGGGCAAGTAATCCTCAGCCGGCGCGAGGTCCGAACGATACGAAGAGCGGACCGGCGCTAACCACGGCGCAAGGCGTGGAGATCTACTATTTGGGGAGTGTTGTGGCTCCTCCGTTTACCTTCACTGGATTTCATAGCTCTTCGGCCTCAGGGCCGGGACCCTTCTCCTTGCATTCCTCTTCATCGCAGACCGTGGATACGAGCAGAAAGGTATTTCGAGAAGCGATGGCTGCCTACGTTGAAGGGAACTACCAGGAGGCAGGCGAGTCCCTGCAGCAGGCTGCGGAAAAAGAACCGGCTGCCTTGGACGTGCAATTCTATCTTGGTGTTTGCCAAATCTTGAACGGCCAGCCCCAGGCTGCGATTCATCCGCTGCGGCAAGCGTCTTCGATAAAAGCTCCAGCGCTGCAACAGGAAGCTCACTATTATCTCGCCAAGGCCTATCTGCAAAGTATGCAGTTCGAGGAGGCAGAAGCCGAATTCCGGATTGCCGCGGAACTTACCGGCCCCCTCAAAGGTGACTCCGCCGCCGTGCTCTTGCGACTGCGCGCGCTGCGTGCGCAGATTGGCAAGAACTGAATTTCTACGGTTGGTTGGCAGGCGGGGACAGAACCTGCTTTTCCTCGAGGGGCTCGGAGAAAGCGGTCGCGTCCTCGCCTGTCGCAGGATCCACTTGCGTAAGTTTCCATTTTCCTGAAAGTTTAGCGTGATGAAGAGTCAAGTACAATTCATCACCTGCCGCGACCGAAAATTCCAAGTTTTCGCCATCCTTAACCTGGCACGCATGTTTTCCCGGATTCATTTCCAACAGCGCATATTGCCAGTCGCTCAGCTTTCCCATTTGTTTTCCATCGCACACCACGCTTGGCTGCTGGTCCCGCGGCCCCTTCTCCCGATAAATCGTGACGATTGCAGTTGGATTTCGAGAAGGGAACTCCGTTTGCGCCTTTTTGACATCCACAAAATCCAAGGCGAAGTCTCCGTTGATATAAGCCTTCACGCGTGTTCCCGTCGGGACCACCGTCCATTGCTTTCGGGTTTCCACTTTTAACCCTTCACTCAGAGCGTCGCCCCAGTTGCGCCTCTCCAAACCGAAACCCAAGTGAGTACCGGTTCGCGTCGTAAACAGAAACACGCCGAAATTGTTGGTTTTATTCGATTTGGAATTGTGTTTCTGGCGAATTGGAATCTGTACTCCATTTACGCTCTTGATCCAGTCAAAGCGCAGTAGCAAACCCGAATCGGAATATTTCTGGCTGGGCACGCTCGCTTTCATAACCGTTGCCTGGGCCAGGCTTCCTTTCCTTATCACTAAGACATCCTCGAAACGAAGGTCAGTGGCAACGACCAGCCGAACCAGATCTCCCTTTTTCGCGTGATTCAATGACGCAGGCACTTGATATTGAGGGACGCCGACAAGAGGTTCTGCGAAGCGCAAAACGACCATCGTCCCATCTGGAACTCTCAACGGGGAATGCTGGCTTTCCTGGTCAACAAGCGGTTGAGTTGGGGTCTGGCAGGGAGCAAAAGACCCGAAAAGCAGAAACAATAACAAATTGACTTGGACCTTCGGCAAGCTCATCTCCGCAAGTGGGCCACTATTGCGGCAAGTCTACGCTGTCCGGGTTTCTCGGAAAAGCGACAATGAGCGACAGAATAAGACAACCTTCTGCCAGGGCGCCATTGCGCAACTTTCAGGCGCACCAGGGAAAGGCAAGATCCGCACCACTACATGTGGGCAATCATTTGGATGCAGACTACAATTCGTTGCATCAAAAACGAGCCAATCTAAACGGCACATTCCGTGCAACTTTTTTCACAAAGTTACACGATTTCTCTTGACTTGGTGCTAAACATCTTTAAGATGTGGCGAAAAGTGGAGTGTAGTGGGTTACAGCGGAGTGAAGTAGGGCAGGCTAGAGCAAATTAGAGGGCTGTGAGCGAAGTGGTCATCTGGGGCAACAGAAACCACCTCTTTACCGAAAACGGCACTAGAAAAGCCGGTTTGAGGGCTCATCGTCAAACTGCGGGCTCCACGATTAGACGGGCAAATGAACCTGCGCGGCAACTATCCGGCGAAGGTGGACGACAAGGGTCGTTTGAAGATACCCGCCGTGTATCTCGAGCAGCTAAAAGCATTCGGGAATCAATTCTATATCACCAGTCCCACGGGCGATACGGCAAGGATTTATCCGATTAGCGTTTGGCAGGCAATCGAGGAAAAGCTCTCAAAGGTTTCCTCGCAGAATCAGGCGAAAAGAAAGTTCCTGATGCACACCAGCTATTACGGCCAGATGGCGGAGATGGATCAGCAGGGAAGAGTCCTGCTGCCGGCGATTTTGCGCGAAAAGGCCCAGACCAAGGGCGAAGTGGATGTCTTCGGCGCGCTCGATTACCTGGAAGTGATGAATCACTCCAAGGTGATGGAAGACATGAATAAGAATCCGTTCACCGAGGCGGATTTCAAGGCTTTGGAAGATCTTGGGATTTAAGGCTGTGTGAGCGTGAATGCGCCGCACACCCCGGTGCTGTTGGAAGAGGTGCTCGAATGGCTGCGAATAAGACCAGACGGTATCTACGTGGACGCAACGCTCGGAGCGGCGGGGCATTCGGAAGCCATCGCCGAAAGACTGGATTCGGGCCGGTTGATCAGCCTGGACCAGGACGCACAGGCGCTGCAGATCGCGCAGGAGCGGCTGAAGAAGTTCGGCTCGAAAGTGAACTGCGTTTTATCTCCGTTCTCAAGGATTGCGGAGGTCGTACACGAGTTGGGGATTCCGAAGGTGGACGGGGTCTTGGCCGACTTGGGAGTTTCGAGCATGCAGCTTGACCGGCCGGAGCGGGGCTTTTCGTTCCGCGAAGCTGGCCCTTTGGATATGCGCATGAGTGACGCCAATGAATTGACGGCGGACGAAATTGTGAATCGCTGGCCGGAGAAAGATCTGGCCGATTTGCTCTACCGCGAAGCGGATGAGCACGATTCCAGAAGAATCGCCAGGGCAATCGTACGAGCGCGGCCCATGAGAGACACCGCGCACCTGGCAAAGGTTGTGGCAGGGGCCCGAAAGCAATGGGGAAGGCAGAAACTGCATCCCGCAACAAAAACGTTTCTGGCGCTGCGGATAGCGGTGAATCGAGAGTTGGAGGCACTCGGGCAGTTTCTTTCTCGGACCCCCGCCACAATGAATCCAGGAGCGCGTCTCGTCACGCTGACGTATCACTCCGGCGAAGACCGCATCGTCAAAGAAGCCTTCAAAGAAGGCGAGCGTCTCGGGACGCTGAAGATCCTGACGAAACACGTTATCCGGCCCACGGAAGAAGAGGAACGGGCGAACCCGCGGTCTCGAAGCGCGAAACTGCGGTGCGCGGAAAGAGTCTGAGCCATGAAGAAGAAATCAGTACCCTTGACGGAGTTCCGCACGGTGAAGCGGATTGATAATTCGCGGCACGTGCGGCGCGTTGAGCCGGTGAAACTTAAGAGTTTCTATAAGACTGCCGCGCTCGGTGGGGCGATTGCACTCTGCTGCATGCTGTACATCTTTCAGCATTTTCGCTGCATTGACCTGAGCTTCCAGCTGGAAGATCTGAAGCAAAAACAGGCGCAAGCAGCCGCGTTGAATTCAGAATTGAAATTGAACATCGCCACGCTCAGCCGGCCGAGCCGCATTGACCAGATCGCGCGTCTAAAATTGGGATTGACCCAGCCGCTGCCCGATCAGGTCCGCGAATACGACGTGCCAAGCGCCGCGCAAGTGGCATCGGTACGTTTCGCGCGCACGAATCGCGCACAGTAAACGCTTCTTCCTTCACGCCCTCCAGGCGGGAGATCGGGATTGAGAGCACAGTTTGGCGGGAAAGACGTCCGGCCTGGATCAAAGATGCGGGAAAATCGCGTTCAACTTCGATTGTTGATCATCGCCGGATGTATTGCGTTGTGGATGACAGCCGTCTTTGGACGCCTTGGCTACCTTCAGCTCATTCGGCACAGTGAATATCTGACGCGCGCGCACCGTCAGCAGCAGCGCACGATTGAAATCACTCCGAAGCGCGGCGCGATTTACGACCGGAACATGCATCCGCTCGCGATGAGCACGGAAGTCGAATCCGCCTTCGCCATTCCTACCGAGCTTGGGGACAACAAGCAACAAGCGGCACGATTGCTCTCCGGAGTCCTCGATATTCCTCGCGAAGTTCTCGAAAACAAATTTGATTCGGGCAGCACGTTCGTTTGGGTCTCGCGTAAGTTGCCGCCCGAAAAATCGGACGCCGTAAAAGCCCTGAACCTAAAGGGCATCTACACGATGAAGGAAAATCAGCGCTTCTATCCGAAGCGCGACCTTGCGGCGCACGTTCTCGGCTTTGTGAATTTGGATGAAAAAGGAACCAGCGGGCTCGAATTCCAATTGGACAAGCAGATTCGCGGCAAGGGCGAACAAATCCTGGTCATGGCGGATGCGCGGCAGCGCTGGTTTGACGGCGGCAAGGCGCAGCGCGATCAGGGCGCGAACATCGTTCTAACGATTGACGAAAAGATTCAGTACATCGCGGAACGTGAGCTCGCCGCCGCTGTCGTCCGCACGCACGCGATGGCCGGCACCGTCATTATTCAGAATCCGTACACGGGTGAAATCCTCGCGCTGGCGAATTGGCCGAAATTCAATCCGAATTCCCCGGGCGAAGTAAAAAATGAAACGCGTATGAACCGCGCCGTCAGCGCGATTTACGAGCCGGGCTCGACCTTTAAATTGATTACGCTGGCGGCTGCGCTTGATCAGAATCTTACGCGGCCCAGCGAAGTCTTCGATTGCGAAAACGGCGCGGTCTCCATCGCCGGCCACAAAATTCACGACCACAAGAAGTTCGGCATGCTCAGCGTCTCGGAAATTTTGGCGCAGTCGAGCGATGTGGGAACGATTAAAGTCGCCCTGCGGCTCGGAGCGCCGAAATTTTACGAATACATTCGCGCGTTCGGATTCGGCCAGCAGACCGGCATTGATTTACCCTGGGAAAGCAAAGGGATGCTCGGCAAGCTGGAAAATTGGTCGGGAATTTCCATCGGCGCGATTTCCATGGGACAAGAAGTCGGCGTGACTCCCATTCAACTTGTCACCGCGGTTTCTGCAATCGCCAACGGCGGATTTCTGCATAAGCCGTACGTCGTATCTGAAGTCCGCAAAGGTGATCAGCTTTTATCTTCGGGCGATGTCGCGGAGCCGGAACCGCGCCAAGTGATTCGTCCGGAGACTGCCGCGACGCTACGCAAAATGATGGAAGGCGTTATTTTGAGCCCGCAAGGGACGGGCAAGTATGCGCGTCTCGATGGCTGGACCGCCGCGGGAAAAACGGGCACGGCGCAAAAAATCGATCCGAACACGGGACGCTATTCGCACACGCAATTTATCGCGTCGTTTACGGGATTTGCGCCGATCAACAATCCGGCGGTGACCATTCTCGTTTCGCTCGATTCGCCGGTCAGCTCGCACGAAGCGGCAATGACCGCCGCGCCCGTTTTCAAACGCGTCGCCGAGCAGGTTCTTCCTTATCTGGATGTTCCACGCGACGTGCCGGTGACCGCGAAGCTAATCCAGGCCTCTTACAAAGACATTTCCGAAGCGTCGGATACTTCCCTGGACGATTTCAATCCCGCTGACTTCAACGCGCAGCCAGAGGAACAAAATCCGCCAGCGAAGAAGGAACCGGCATTGCCAAGCGTAACCGTTGCGCTCGATGAAGGCGGTGACATCGGCGTGCCCGATTTTCACGGCAAGACGGTTCGCGAAGTTGCGGAAACATGTTTGCGGCTCGGACTCGACCCGATCGTGATTGGCAGCAGCCTTGCACAAGATCAATCGCCCGCGCCTGGAGCAAAAGTACGCCGTGGGGCCAAAATTACCGTGCGGTTTGACGCCGTGACACCAAACGCTAAAACTAGTGCAAGCCGTCAAAAGAGTAGGCATTAGGATGACGACCGGCCTTCAGGAGAAAGAAAAGAATCCGGTGAACGAAGCGAAAGCGGGTCCAAGGAACGGTGTGGGCGAAAAGACGCAGAGTGCGGCACAACCGCTGGGAGCGTTGCTTGCCGGTACCGGCGCGACGTTGAGCGAGGCGCAATCGGCAATTATAATTCGCAATGTCGCTTGTGATTCTCGCAAAGTGCAATCCCAAGCTCTGTTTTTCGCGCTGCAAGGAGCGAAAGAAGATGGCACGAAATTCGCGCGTGATGCAGTTTCTCGCGGAGCTGTAGCTGTTGTCAGCGAAGCCGTCGCACCAGCCTCGCTTCCCAATAGCGTCACTTGGTTCCAAGTCCCCGCAGCACGCAAAGCGCTCGCCATCGCAGTCGCCAACTTCTACGGCCATCCAGCGAACGCCCTGCAATTAGTTGGTGTCACCGGAACGAACGGAAAGACCACCACAACTTCGCTCATCGACGCCATCATCAAAGCTTCCGGAGCGAAGACCGGACTGTTCGGCACAATCGCCTATCACACGCCACTGGGTGACTATCCGGCACCCAACACAACGCCCGAATCTGTGGATCTGCAAGGCTTTTTCGCGGGAATTCGCGACGCCGGCGGCAAATTCGCCGTCCTCGAAGCCAGTTCACACGCGCTCATGATGGACCGCCTCTGGGGCTGCCATTTTCAAGCTGCTGTCTTTACGAACCTTACGCACGAGCACTTGGATTTTCACAAAACGTTTGACCACTATTTCGCGGCGAAGCGTCGCCTCTTTGAAGGCACTGGCGCCGGCCAAGCCGAAGTCGCCATACTCAACGCCGATGATGAATACGGCCTGCGTCTGCGCGGCATAGCGAAATCCAGCGTGACCTACGGCATCGAGCAGCCCGCCGACATCAGCACAAGAAAATTCCAGCTCAATTTTTCCGGGCTCGCCTTCAACGTGAATACGCCTAACGGCAAGCTGCAAATCTCGAGCTCGCTCGTCGGTCGCATCAACGTGTACAACATTCTCGCCGCCATCGGCGCGGCACAAGCGCTCGGCCTGTCGAATGAAACGATCGAATCAGGTATTCACAATCTGGAAAGTGTCTCCGGCCGCTTCCAGCAAGTCGCGCTCGGCCAGCCATTTCTCGTCATCGTGGACTACGCGCACACGGACGATGCGCTGGAAAATCTCATTCGCACAGCGCGCGAACTGAACCCCAAGGGGCGCGTCATCACGCTCTTCGGCTGTGGCGGTGGCAAGGACCGCACCAAACGTCCCGTGATGGGCGAAGTCGCCGGCCGCCTGAGCGACCTCACCATCCTGACCAACGACAATCCGCGCCAGGAAGACCCGCTGAAAATCATCAGCGACGTCGTCGTCGGCCTGCAAAAAACCACCGGAAAATATCTGATCGAGCCCGATCGCGAAAAAGCGATCAGCATGGCGATTGACGAAGCGCGCGAAGGCGACATCGTGCTCCTCGCCGGAAAAGGCCACGAGGACTATCAAGTCCTGGCCGATACGACTTTGCCTTGGGACGATCGCGAAAAAGCGCGCAATGCGTTGCGTGACCGCGGCTACGGCGAAGTGCCGCCGAGCGTCCAGCCTGGCACGGGGTTTGGAACCTAGCGCGCTTTGCTCAGGTAGTAGGTTGATACTAAGTAGAGGGCGCCGGGGTCCTGCACGTTGGGAGACAGCGAGTAGTCAACTTCCGGCAAGGAGGGGCCCTCAATCTGGTGACACACAACCGAACCCGTGGCAGTTGGTTTAAGGCAAACCCTTTGAGGCACTTATGCGGTGGACGATTGCACAGGTGGCTGGCGCTTTGGATGCCCGACCGGGAGCGGGGCTCGACCCCTTGGCCCGGCTGGCCGGTATCTCGATTGATTCTCGCGCGATTCGTCCTGGAGAGCTGTTCGTGGCCATCCACGGACCGCGTCATGACGGACACAATTTCGTGGCCGAAGTCTTGGCGAGCGGCGCTCTCGCGGCAGTGGTGGCGCAAGACAAGCTGGTGCAATATCCCGAAGCCGTGCGCGCCCGCTGCATCGCCGTGGCAGACACATTCATCGCGCTCAAGCAGCTCGCACGCAAAGTTCGCGAGGCATGGGGCGGAAAAATTGCCGGCGTCACGGGCTCGGTCGGCAAGACCACGACCAAAGAGGTCCTGGCGGCACTGCTTGGCACGCGGCTCAGCGTTTTGAAGTCGGAAGGAAATTTCAATAACGAGTACGGCCTGCCGCTGACGCTCTACAAGCTCGAAGAAACGCATCAGGCCGCTGTGCTCGAAATGGGAATGTCTAGGCGCGGCGAACTGGCGCGCCTCGCGGAAATTGCGCGGCCAGATGTTGGCGTCGTGACGCGCGTTTCGCCAGCGCACTTGGAATTTTTTTCGTCAGTGGACGAAATCGCATTGGCGAAGCGCGAGTTAATCGAGGGCTTGAACGGGCGCGAGTCAACCGCCGTGCTGAACGCGGATGATCCCCGCGTCGCTGCGTTTGGCGCGTTTGCGCCCGGACGCGTGCTGACGTATGGAATCGAGCAGCCTGCGTTTTTCACCGCGGAGGCCATCGAAGACCGGGGCGCGCTCGGCTCGGCTTTCGATTACGTCAGCCCGGAGGGCCGCGTGCGCCTGGAGCTTTCGTTGCCGGGAAGGCACGTGATTGCGAATGCGCTGGCCGCACTCGCTGCAGCAAGCGTGTGGGACATCGGTGCGGCCGAAGCACAAGCTGTGTTTCGCACGATGCGCGCGCCGTCTATGCGTGGCGAACTTTTGCGTTTTTCGAACGGAGCGGCACTGATCAACGACAGCTACAACTCGAGCCCCGCGGCACTTCACGCCATGACCGCGCTGCTTGCCGCAACACCGGGTTTTCGCCGCCGCATTCTCGCCGCCGGAGAGATGCGCGAACTTGGCGCAACTTCCGCTGACTTGCATCGCGAAGCAGGCGCGGCCGCCACCGAATCCGGAAAAGTCGATTGGATCATCGGCGTCGCCGGCGACGCATCCCAAATCATCGAAGGCGCCGTCGCCGCAGGCTTTGATCGCGCCAAAACAAAATTCTTCGCTTCTTCCGACGAGGCCGGCTCTTTCGTCCAACAATTTTTTCAACCCGGCGATTTGCTCCTCGTCAAAGGTTCGCGCGGCGTAAAAATGGAACGCATCGTCGAAGCATTAATTTCCGCGCACGCCGCAACCGACTCGCGTCGCGAGGAGGTTCGGCACTGACATGCTCTACTACCTCCTCTACCACGTTTTGCAGCGCTACTTCAGTCCGTTCAACGTCTTTCGGTACATCACGGTGCGCACCGTTTACGCAAGCCTCACCGCGATGTTCCTCGCGCTTGTTTTCGGTCCGTGGCTCATTCGCCGCCTCCGCGAATTGCAAATTGGCCAATTCATCCGCGAAGAAGGTCCGCAAGAGCACAAGAAAAAGGCCGGCACGCCCACCATGGGCGGTGTGCTCATCGTTCTTTCCACCGCCATCCCCGTTCTGCTCTGGGCGGACTTAACGAACGTCTTCGTGCTCATTGCCCTTTTCGCGCTCTTTGCTTTCGCCGCGATAGGATTTATTGACGACTACGCAAAAGTTTCCAAGCAACGCAATCTAGGCCTCACCGCCAAGCGTAAATTCTCCCTGCAAATTCTCATCAGTCTCATCGTCGGCGCATCGCTCCTTGTCCTCGCAACGTACAGCGCCTATTCCACGCAGCTAATGCTGCCTTTCTTGAAAAAACTGCATCCGGATCTCGTCATTCACTCCCTGATCGGCGCAAAGCATTTCTGGCCGCTCGCTTTCGTGCCGTTTTTGATCTTCGTCGCGGTCGTCATCGCCGGCGCTTCGAATGCCGTCAATCTCACCGACGGGCTCGACGGACTTGCCATCGGCTGCACCGTCATCGCCGCAGGCGCGCTCACCGTCCTCACCTATGTAAGCAGCAATTACCGCTGGGCGAACTATCTCGAAATTCAATACATTCCCCGCGTCGGAGAGTTAACCGTTTTCTGCGGAGCGCTCGTCGGCGCGTCGCTCGGCTTTCTCTGGTACAACGCGCATCCCGCTGAAGTCTTTATGGGAGATGTCGGCTCGCTCTCTCTTGGCGGAACGCTCGGCGTCATCGCCGTCATCATCAAGCAGGAAGTCCTGCTCTTTTTCGTCGGCGGCGTTTTTGTAATTGAAGCGCTCAGCGTGATCCTGCAAGTCGGCTCGTTCAAGTTGCGCGGAAAAAGAATTTTCCGCATGGCGCCGATTCATCACCATTTCGAATTGCTCGGCTGGAGCGAATCCAAAGTCATCGTCCGTTTTTGGATCGCCGCGCTCGTCTTCGCGCTCTTCGCACTGACGACGCTGAAGTTGCGCTAGGGCGCTTTTTGTAGTGGCGATGCTTGCAGCGCCAGAAGCAGCAAGAGTTGGAAATATGTTCGACCTGAACGAAAAAAGAATCTTGGTCATCGGCCTCGCCCGCACTGGCGTCGCGACGTCGCTCTTTTGCGCCGGCCACGGCGCAATCGTCACTGGGGTTGACACACGCGCCGAATCGGAACTGGCCGACGCCGCTTCCAAACTCCGCGCGGCAAGAGTTTCGCTGGAGTTGGGTGGCTATACAGAAAAAATTCTCTCGAGCCAGGAGTTAGTCATCCCCAGTCCTGGAGTTCCCGCCGATTCCGAAATTCTGAAAGAAGCCCGTACCCAGAAAATCCCTATCTGGAGCGAAATCGAACTCGCTGATCGTTTTCTCAACGGTCGCCTCATCGGTATCACCGGTTCCAACGGAAAAACCACCACAACTTCGCTCGTCGAACACATTCTAAAAAATTCTGGCTACTCCACTCTCCTCGCCGGAAATATTGGCACGCCGTTGATTGGTGTCGTCGAACAAACCACGGATCAAACCGTCACTGTCGCCGAGCTGAGCAGCTTCCAACTTGAATGGATCGAAACTTTTCGCCCAAACATCAGCGTTTTCCTGAATCTCACGCCGGACCATCTTGACCGTCATGGCTCGATGGAAGCCTACGGCGCTGCCAAAGCACGCATCTTCGATAAACAAACGAGTGCGGATTTCGCGATTTTGAATGCGGACGATTCCGCCAGCACTCCATACGCGCCCACAAAGCCAAAAGTTTTTTGGTTCAGCCGCAAACAGCGTGTCGCGCAAGGGGCTTTTCTCCGCGACAGCGAACAAATCGTCTTCCGCCATCACGGCGAGGAAGAATTCATCCTCAGACGATCCGAAATTCCGCTCCCCGGCGCACACAATCTCGAAAATGTTCTCGCCGCCGTCGTTGCCACGCGCCTTGCGGGAGCGCGCCCGAACGAAATTGCAAACGCCGTCCGTTCCTTCGCCGGGGTCGAGCATCGCCTGGAATTTGTCGCCGAACACAACGGCGTCCACTATTACAACGATTCGAAAGCCACCAATGTGGACGCCACCCTTAAAGCTCTGGATGCATTTCCCGGCCGCATCCTGATTATTCTCGGCGGCAAGGACAAAGGCAGCGATTACACAGTTCTGCAAACGCCGCTGCGCGAAAAAGCAATTCTCGCGCTCCTCATCGGCGCCGCCGCGGACAAAATCGAAAAACAAATCCAGGGCAGCGTCGCCATCGAACGCGCCGGAACTATCGAACGCGCCGTCGAAATCGCTTCGCGCACGGCGCAACCCGGTGACATCGTTCTGCTAGCGCCCGCGTGCGCCAGCTTCGACCAATTTGAAAATTACGAACATCGCGGCCGCGTGTTCAAACAGCTCGTTCGCGCGCTCGAAAATCACACGGTTCACTCGGCCACGGGAAAGAGGTGACGCAGTGCCGAGACGCACAGAAAGCGACCGTTGGCTGTTTGGAGTGACGCTGGGCCTCTGCCTCCTCGGCGCCGTGATGATTTTCAGCGCCTCCGCTGTCACCGCCGAGCACGATTACGGTCACTCCTATTACTTCCTGCTTCGTCAGGCAGTCTGGCTGGTTCTCGGCATTGCCGGGATGTTCGCGCTCATGCGCATGGACTACCGAAAGCTGCGCGAGCCAATCGTCGTATACAGCGCGCTCTGTTTAGTCGTGCTAATGCTGGTCGGCGCATTTTTTCTCGATAAGTCTCACGCCACGCATCGCTGGATTCGCTTCGGCCCCGTTGGTATTCAGCCTTCAGAAATCGCAAAGCTCGCCGTAATTTTGTACCTCGCATGGTTTCTTGACCTGAAACGCAAAAGCACTGCGCGGCTCGAATTTTCCAAGGAAGATTTTCTTCAAAATATTCTGCCGGCAATTGGTCCAATCTTTGTTTGCATCGGCTTGATTCTCATGCAGCCGGATCTCGGAACGTCTGTGGACATCGTTCTCATCGCAACGGCAATTCTTTTCGTCGCGGGCCTTTCTTGGAAATGGCTCGCCGCGGGCGCAGCTGCCGCAATCCCCGCGCTTTTCCTGCTTATCATGAGCGCTTCCTACCGCCAGGCGCGGCTGTGGGCGTTCATTCATCCGGACTCCGATCCGCAAGGCGCAGGTTTTCAGCTCATCCAATCCCTCATCGCAGTCGGCTCCGGCGGATTCACCGGCGTCGGCCTGATGGAAAGCAAACAAAAGCTTTTTTATCTTCCGGAAGCGCACACCGATTTTATCTATGCCGTCATCTGCGAAGAGCTCGGCTTCATTGGCGCAATCATCGTCATAGCGCTTTTCGCCGTGTATGGCTGGCGAGGCCTGCGCGCCGCGTTTTCCGCCCCGGATAGTTTTGGCCGCCTTCTCGCCCTCGGCATCACGGCAATGGTCCTCTGTCAGGCTCTGATAAATTTCGCCGTCGTGCTCGGCATGGTCCCGACCAAAGGGATTCCGCTGCCGTTTGTTAGCTACGGCGGCTCAAGTTTGCTCGCGATGCTTCTGGCCACCGGCGTGCTCCTGAATATTTCGCAGCAAGCGGAATCGGAATAAACGTGAAAGCGCTTAGCCAGACGCGGCATGTTCTTTGTAGTGGCGATGCATGCAGCGTCAGTAGGAAGAGGCGGCGCGCATTGTGAAATTGCTAATCGCAGGCGGCGGCACAGGCGGCCACGTTTTTCCGGCAATCGCCATCGCCCGCGAATGGCTTTCGCGCGGAAGTGAAAGGGAAGTCGTGCTGGTAGGAACGCAACGCGGAATTGAAATGAAGCTTGTGCCCCAAGCCGGGCTGCCGCTCGAAACTCTGCGCGCAGCCGGACTCAAAGGCAAGGGCGGCGTCACACTCGTGAAAAATTTTGCCACGCTCTTTCCCGGCATGGCGGACGCATTCAGCATCGTCCGCAAGCACAAGCCGGTTGCCGCATTCGGCGTCGGCGGTTATGCAGCAGGCCCCATGCTTCTTGCCACGTGGCTGCGCGGCATCCCCAACGTCATCTTCGAACCAAACGCCGAACCGGGATTCACCAACAAAGTTCTCGCGCGTATGTCACGCCGTATCGCCACCGGTTATCCCATCACTGCGGAAAAATTCGGCAAGAAAGCCGTCCTCACCGGCAATCCTGTTCGCGCCGAATTTTTCTCAATTGCGCCTCGCAAACCGGAAAAGCCGTTTCGCATTCTGATCACCGGCGGCAGCCAGGGCGCTCTGCCCATCAATCGCACGGTAGTAGACGCCATGGACCGTCTTGCCGCGCGAAAATCCGAATTGAGCGTCGTACACCAGACCGGGGAACGCGACTATAATGCGGTGCGCACCGCGTACGCGCGACGCGAATTCGCATCTGCGGAAGTCGTTCCTTTTCTTTCGAATATGGCGGAACGCTTTGCCTGGGCTGATCTTATCGTCTGCCGGGCAGGAGCCATCACTGCGGCGGAAATCGCCGCCTCCGGACGCGCCGCCATCTTCATCCCCTTCGGGCATGCGACGGACAGCCACCAGCTTCGCAATGCGCAGGAAATGGTTAAAGCGCAAGCAGCGCGGTTGATCGTAGAGTCTGAGCTGACTGCCGAACGCCTCGCAACCGAAACCTTCACTCTCCTCGACCAGCCCCGGGAGCTCGAACAACTCTCCAGAAACGCGCGCAGCTTAGGAAAACCCAACGCCGCGAGCGACATCGTCAGCCTGATTGAACAGGCCGCCGGTGTCCACACAACAGGACGGGCAGAATGATGGTCACTTTCAGGAATTTTCAGCGTATTCATCTCGTCGGGATCGGCGGCATCGGCATGAGCGGCATCGCCGAAGTGTTGCTCACCCTCGGCTACTCCGTCTCGGGTTCGGACACCAAGCCATCCACGACGACGGAACGCTTGCAAGATCTCGGCGCCACAATCTTCGAAGGCCACAAAGCTTCGAACGTCGAAGGTGCGCACGTCGTCGTCATCTCTTCCGCGATCAAGAGCGAAAATCCCGAAGTCGTCGAAGCACACAAGAGAAAAATTCCCGTAATCCCCCGTGCCGAAATGCTCGCTGAGCTGATGCGTCTCAAATATGGCATCGCTGTCGCCGGCGCGCACGGTAAAACCACGACCACTTCGATGGTCGCTTCCGTCCTCACCGCTGCGCATCTCGACCCAACTTTCGTAGTCGGTGGAAAACTAAACCAAGCCGGAACTACCGCGCGTTTGGGCAAAGGCGAATACTTTGTCGTCGAAGCCGATGAGAGCGACCGCAGCTTCCTCTATTACGCGCCGGTCGTCGCTGTCGTCACCACCATCGATCGCGAACACCTCGACCAGTACAGCTCGCTCGAAGAAATTCAGTCTGTCTTCGTCGAATTCGTAAATCGCGTCCCGTTTTATGGAGCTGCCATCCTCTGCCTCGATGAGCCAAACGTTCAGGCCATCATCCCCAGCGTCAAGCGCCCCATCATTACGTATGGCACTTCCACGCAAGCCGATCTCGTCATCAGCGATGTCAGCATGGAAGGCCTCGGCAGCGTATTTCGCCTCACTTACAAAGGCGAAGACCTCGGTATGTTCAATCTGATTCATCCTCCCGGCATTCACAATGTCCGCAATGCGGCCGCCGCCGCCGCAGTCGCGCTCTATCTCAATGTCCCATCCGATCTAATCCGCGAAGGCCTAGCCAAATTCACCGGGGTCGGCCGCCGCTTCGACATTAAAGGTGTTGTCGCCGACGTCACCGTCATTGACGATTACGGCCATCACCCCGCCGAAATCCGCGCAACCCTCGAAGCCGCGCGCGGCTGCAAGTTCAATCGCCTGCTCGTGCTCTTTCAGCCGCATCGCTACACGCGCACGCAGCACCTCTGGGACGATTTCTGCCGCGCCTTCAATCAAGCCGACATCCTCGTGCTCACCGATATTTACGCCGCCAGCGAAAGTCCCATTCCCGGCATCACTAGCGAGGCTCTCGCCTCCGCCATTCGCGAGGCCGGCCACAAAAACGTCCACTATTTCCGCACCATGCAGGACGGAATCGAATTTCTGCTGAAAAGCGCTCGCGCCGGAGACGCCATCCTGACCATCGGCGCCGGAAACGTCAGCCGCGCAAGCAGTGAATTAATGGTCTTACTCGGAACGGAGCATCCAACGCACCATGCGTCTTGAGGACTCAAAACTTCTCTCGGCCGTCGCGGAGCTCGGCGTCGAGCACCGGCCCGGTCTCCCTTTGTCCGAACACACTTCGCTCGGCATTGGCGGTACCACGGACCTCTTCCTCATCCGCAACCACGAATCAATTCCGGGGCTCCTCCAGCTACTCGATGACCACAACGTCCCGCACAAATTTCTCGGCGGCGGCTCAAACCTGCTTGTCGGCGACGGTGAACTCCCCTGGATCGTTCTGCAGCTCGCACGACCCGAGCCCGACATCGTCCTCGACGGAAATTTTGCCCACGTGGATGCCGCAGCCGACCTCGGCCGCATGGTCACTTACTGCGCCAAGCACGACCTCGGCGGTATGGAGGGTCTCATCGGGGTTCCCGGCACGGTCGGCGGCGCGCTTCGCATGAACGCCGGCGCCTACGGTATGCAAATCGGCAGCTACGTCCGCGAAGTGAAGCTCTACCGGGTCGCCGCCCGCAAAATAGAAATCCTTAAAGGGGATCAAATTTCCTTTGAATACCGTCACACATCTTTTGCGCCTGATGATATGATGCTCGCAGTGACCCTGGAACTACCCTCCAAGTCGTATCAAGAAATTATTCAAGGAATTCGTATCTGCAACGAAAAGCGCCGCGCTAGTCAGCCGCTCGGCCAAAAGAGCGCTGGCTGCATCTTTAAGAACCCTCCAGGTGCATCCGCGGGCCGCATGATTGATGAACTCGGCCTTAAGGGCTTCGGCGTCGGCGACGCGCGCGTCAGCGACCGCCACGCGAATTTTTTCGTCAACGCAGGTAAAGCCAGCGCAAAGGACATGCTTTCCCTAATTGCGGACGTGCGCGACCGCGTTGAAAAAGCGTACGGCATCAAACTCGAAAACGAGGTGGTCGTGTGGAACGCGTAAAAGCACTCCCGCGCAACGCCACTGCCGACTCGGAAACCTATCGGCCGGAGCTTGTCACAGACGACGAGCCGCGCTATTTGCGCCGCCAAAAACCGGTCGAGATTCGCCGCAAAAAATTTGGCGCAAAAAATTGGTCGCTCTACCGGCGCTTTTCACTCTGGGTCTTGACCGCCGCCGCTGTTGCCGTTGTTTGCTTTTTTGCCGCCGACTTCGCGCTCCATTCGCAGCAAGTGCTCCTCAAGAAAACGGACCAAATCGAATTGCTGGGAAATCACACAGTGGCGCGTGACGCGGTCGTCAATGTTTTCTATCCGGATCGTGAGCACAGCGTTCTGACTATTCCGCTCAATAAACGCCGAAGCCAGATTGAGCAAATCGGCTGGGTCGAATCCGCCAGCGTACAACGCATTTTGCCGAATCGTCTGCGCGTGGAAGTTACTGAACGTATTCCCATCGCGTTCGTCCGCAACGGTGGCGAAATCTCGCTCATTGATGCGCACGGCGTCATCCTCGATCGTCGCGCCGACCAGGATATGCGTTTCCCGATTATCTCCGGCGTTTCTGATTCGCTTCCGCGCGATGAGCGCGAGCGCCGCATGCAAACCTATCAGGAGCTTATCCGCGCACTGGACGTCGTCCACGCTGGCTCATCGGATTTGCTCAGCGAAGTGGATCTTTCCAATCCGAAAAATGTCCGCATCGTGATGGCCGGAATTCCCGGCGTCAGCGCCACGCAAGCCGTGAACATTAAATTCGGCGGGGGTGACTTCGTCTCCAAATATCGCATGCTGGTTGAAAATTTCGCGCAGTGGCAGGCGAATGCCGGCTGCGTGCATTCCGTGGATTTGCAGTTTACGCGCCAGGTTGTGCTCAATCCGGATTCGTCCGGTTGTGGTGAGCGCATGCAGGCGAAATCGAGGTAGATTTTTTTTCAGGGAGCGGCGGCTTGTCGAAGAAGGACAAATACATCGTAGCGCTGGACATCGGCAGCACGAAAACGTGTGCGCTCATGGCGGAAATCAACGAAGAGCAGGTGAAATTTCTCGCGCTCGGCGCCGCGGAATCGAAAGGTTTGCGCAAAGGCCTCATCGTCAATCTTGATTCCACGGTCAGCTCGATTCGCCGTGCCGTCGAAGAAGCGGAATCCGTTTCTGGGGTTCCCGTCGAATCCGCGCTTATCGGCGTTGCCGGCGGACACGTTCGCAGCGTGAACAGCCGCGGTGGCATCACTGTCGGCAATCGCCCGCGTGACATCGAACGCGATGACGTAAAACGTGCCGTGGATGCTGCGCGAAACGTCTCTCTTCCCGAAGACCGCGAAGTTCTGCACGTTCTTCCGCACGAATTTATCGTGGACGGCCACGACGGCATTCGCGACGCCATCGGCATGGTCGGCCAGCATCTCGAAGTGAATGTGCAACTCGTCACCTCGTCCACCATCGCAACGCAAAATCTCGTCACTGCAGCGAATCGCGCGGGAATTCTGATCAGCGACACCGTTCTCGAACCGCTTGCTTCCGCTGAAGCCTGCCTCACGCAGGATGAACGCGATCTCGGTTGCTGCCTGCTCGATATCGGCGGCGGCACCACGGAAATTATCGTTTACGGCGGTGGGGTCATCCGCCACACGAGTGCAGTCGCCATCGGCGGCGATCATTTCACAAACGATCTCGCCGTTGGCCTGCGCACGCCGATTCCAGAAGCTGAGCGCATCAAGCGCCACTATGGTTGCGCAGCGGCCGCTTTCTTGCACAATGACGCCTCTATCGAAATTGCCAGCGTCGGCGATCGTCCGCCGCGCGCGATTTTCGCGCGCATGCTCACGGAAATCATCGAACCGCGCGCGCAGGAATTTCTCGCGCTCATCCGCGACGATTTGCAGCGCGCCGGTGTGCTCAAGCAAATTCCCGCGGGCTTCATTTTCGCGGGCGGCGGCGCGCGCTTGAACGGCCTCGACGAAATGATGGAGCAACTCTTTCACATGCCCGTGCGCATCGCGGAGCCAAAAGGAATTTTCGATTTGCCGGAGCAAGTCACGCAGCCGGAATACGCCACGGCAATTGGTTTGGTTTTGTACGGAGCAAAAGCGCGGCGCAACGCGCAGGCGCGCTCCGGCGGCATCGTCTCGAAACTGAAGTCGATGTTCGCCGGCGCGTAATTCTCTTGGTTGTCATCCTCGGGGCATCCACGAAGATGCCTGAAGGATCTCAACCATAGCGTCTTGGCGAAATGTTTCGCGCGAGCCGCCGTGAGTTGTGTAGAGGCCGTGCTTTAGCGCGGTCTGTGCAGAGACTTTTCGCGAAGAAAACTTCGCATACGGTCTTACCAGCCGGAAATGGGGGCAACGAATGACGGCAAAAGATACAGGAATCCGCATGAGCTTCAGCGAGGAGCTGTCTCCTGCGAAGATCAAAGTGATCGGCGTTGGCGGAGGCGGCTGCAACGCCGTCAACCGCATGATCCGCGCCAAAGTCGAAGGCGTGGAATTCATCACCGCGAACACCGATTTGCAAGCGCTCAAACTTTCGCAAGCGCCGGTGAAGCTCCAGCTCGGCGCGAAGCTCACGAAAGGACTCGGCGCAGGCGCAAATCCCGAGGTCGGCCGCAAAGCCGCGCTCGAGGATACGGACAAAATTATCGAAGCGCTCGAAGGCTCGGACATGATTTTCATCACGTCCGGCCTTGGAGGAGGCACCGGCTCCGGCGCGGCGCCCGTGGTAGCTTCGCTCGCAAGTGAACTCGGTGCGCTTACTGTCGCCGTCGTCACGAAGCCGTTTGCCTTTGAAGGCAAGCGCCGCATGCTGCAGGCGGAGCAGGCGCTGCAGGATCTCATCGGCGCGGTGGACACCGTCATCGTGATTCCGAACGAGCGCTTGATGGAAACCGTCGAGCGCGGCACCAGTTTTTTTGACGCGTTCCGCATCGCCGACGACATCTTGCGCCAGGCCGTGCAGGGCATTTCGGACATCATCACAGTCCCCGGCATCATCAATCGTGACTTCGCCGACGTAAAAGCCATTATGAGCGGCCAGGGTTACGCCGTCATGGGCACCGCCGTCGCCACCGGCTCGAATCGCGCCGTGGACGCCGCCAATCGCGCGATCGCCAGCCCGCTGCTCGAAGACAATTCCATTCAGGGCGCGCAGGGAATTCTCATCAACATTTGCGGCAGCCCCAGCCTTTCGCTGCATGAAGTTCACGAAGCGTCTTCCATCATTCAGAAAGCCGCCGCGGAAAACGCCAACATTATTTTCGGCGCTGTGCAGGACGAAACGATGAAGGACGCCGTGAAAATCACCGTCATCGCCGCGGGCTTCAAGGAAGCTAACAAAAAGAACACCACGCAGCGTCCGCAATTCATGCCGAGAACCTGGAAAGCAGGACGGGAAGAACAAACGCCTGCATCCATGGCCGCCGCAGCCGGGACCGCCGGCTCCGCCTTCCATCGCGACGTCGTTCAGCAAGTCCAACAGAACGTCCGCGATGTCGCTCGCGAAGTTCCCAGCGACGATCTCGACGTGCCAACGTTCCTCCGCCGCCAAGCCTCCAAGGCATAAGCCCGTGTGGCGGCGAACCCACGTAGAGGCCGTGCTTTAGCGCGGCCCGTTTAGTGGCAGTTTTTTGTCCCAAGCCCCGCCAAGGGTTTCGTCGCCATCTTTGATTCTTTCCGTATGGGCACCCCCGACGGGCCCGTTTTACCTCTACCTCCTCAAAACAATGCTCCGGGATGTCGTTTTTCCCGCCTCTCGTTCGACATATGGATAGAGCAGCGAAATGCTCTTCAGGAGGCGGTCATGGCAAGTCGGCACACATACTCTTGGCAGGTCAAATTCGGCGCAGTGGCAGTCCTGGTCTGCGCCCGGCTTGCCATGCTCTTTGGGCAGCAGAACGAACCTATAAGCCCGGTCACCCTCCTGGTTGGCACTGCCGCGAGGCTCGCCGCGGGATTCTTGCCCACCTTCGTCCCGGCAGTCTGGCCGGACCTTCAGGGCTATGTCCTAAGTCTGCATTGGTCTTCATTCTGCCCGGTTCATCTGCTGGTATCCTGCTGGCCGCTCCTTCGCTGGGTGGCCGGAGCGGTATAGCGTTAACGCGCTTGGGGGCAGCCGTGGGGGCCTGCGCCACCTATGCCAGGAACGCCAGAAGGCTGACGACGATGATTCCGAGGAGACACAAGGCCAACGATCAGGTCAGGAAGTGAGCGGAGCCAATACACAGTTCACACACTCAAGTACTAGCCCATTCGTGTATCACCACTCCCTCGGTAATTCAAAAGTGATCGCTTGATCTAGGTAACATACGTTTAGAGATCGAGCGTGATCGCCGGTAGTTTCCTTCCTTACACCTTAAAGTCCCTTTATTTTCAACTTACAAGAAACAGGGGGTGGGGGGCGTGGATTATTGCTAACTACGAGCTACGCCGGGCTCCGAGCTCGTTTTATCGATAATCTTGCGCAGTTGACGCACGGCGGACTCAAAGTCGGCAGGGGAGGATTGACCGTAGGGCAAAGTGGTGCCGAGGCCGGAGTGAAATTCGCGGACCTGGGTGGTGCGCGCGACTTCGGCGAGGTTGGAGGCGTTGATTCCGCCGCCGGGGAGAATCGTTATGCGGCTACCTGCGGCGGTAACGAGGTCGGCGAGGACTTGGGCGCCTTGCGCTGCATTGGGTTTTCCGCCGGAGGTGAGGATGCGCGTTGCGCCGGTGGAGATGACGTCTTCGAGTGCCGCGTGCAGGTCGGGAGTTTCGTCAAAGGCGCGGTGAAAAGTTACGGGCAGGGGTTTCGCACACTCGATGAGTTCGCGCGTTCGGTCTACATCCACGGTGCGATCCGGTTTCAAGATTCCCAGGACGACTCCATTCATGCCGCAATCTTTGGCGGTTTCGATTTCGCGCCGCATTTGCGCGAGTTCAGAGAGGGAATATTCAAAATTCTCATCGCGGGGGCGAATCATGGAAAAAATGGGGATGCGAACGGCCTTGCGCGTCTGGCGCATTAGCTGGTCGTTGGGTGTGACGCCGCCGACGGCCAAGTATTCGCAGAGTTCGATGCGGTTTGCGCCGCCGCGTTCGGCGGCTGCCGCAGCAGCGAGGGATTCGACGGAGATTTCTAGGAGAAGTGGGATCATTCCGCGCCGGAGAGAGTGCCCCAGCCATGACGAGCGAGATTTTTGAAGATGAAGAAAGCGGCGGCGGCACTGATGACGGCGAGAAGAAGTCCAAGACCGAAACGGTGAAAGACCATGTGGCCGATGCTGAAGAGCGCGCAATAGACCATGGTGACGCCGGCGGCCCAGTTAGCGAAATTCGTGGCGAAGTCGCGAACTTGGGGAAGCTCGGGGCAAAGTCTTGCAATCGGCTGCCAACCGTAAACGCTGGGGTGAACGCGGCGGTAGAAAGAGATGAGTTTTTCCTGGGGCTCCGGTTTTGTGAGGAAAGTTCCAGCGAGCCAGAGAATTGTGGTGACGCCCGCGGTAATGAGCGTGGTTTTTGCAGTCACGACGGCGCTGTTGCCGCTGAACTTCATGTTGGCGAGGACGAATGTAAGGACCGCGGCGCCGATGGTGGCGACAATTTCGCTCCACGCGTTAATGCGCCACCAATACCATCGAAGGATGAGCACTGCGCCTGTGCCTGCACCGATACCGAGCACGATGGTCCATCCCGTGGAGATGGAAACGAGCTGGCTGGAGACCCAGCCGCTGGCGAGGACCAGGACGACGGTGAAAAGTTTGCTGATGTTGACGTAGTGATGTTCGGTCGAGTTTTTGACAAGGAAGCGGCGGTAGAAATCGTTGACGAGATACGATGTGCCCCAATTGAGTTGCGTGCCGATGGTGGACATGAACGCAGCGAGAAATGCGGCGACCATGAGGCCGCGCAAGGCGGGCGGAAGAAAATCACGCAGAACCATAACGTAGCCCTGCTCATGATTCGCTTCAAAGGCCGCGCTGGGAGTTAGCCCCCCGTGCGGAGAATAGAGCGCGAGGGCCACGAGTGCGGTGACGATCCAGGGCCAGGGGCGGAGGGCGTAATGCGCGATGTTGAACCAGAGAGTTGCGCCAAGAGAATTTTTTTCGTCCTTCGCGCTGAAAATTCTTTGCGCGACGTAACCACCGCCGCCGGGTTCCGCGCCCGGATACCAACTGCTCCACCATTGGACGCCCAGAAAGAGGACGAAGGAGATGAGAGGAATGGTCCAGAGAGCTTCGCTTGTGAAACCGTGCGAAAAGTCTGGAAGGAAGGAAAGAGGATTGGCGATGGTGCCGCCAGCCTTTGCAGTTTCAGCGCTGACGATGCTGAGCCGCAACGTGAGGGCGCCGATGCCGCCGATTTTGGAGACCGCAATCCACGCGAGCACGATGACCATTCCCATTTTCAAAATGAACTGGAAAAGATCCGTGACTAGTACGCCCCAGAGGCCGCCGATGAATGTGTAAATTCCGGTGAACGGAATTAGGACGAAGATGCAAATGAGCAGCGCGGTGCGGTGCGGTTCGCCGAGAGTGTAGTGAAACAGCACGTGATTGCCGAGGGCGAGCTCCCAAACTTTTCCCTGGGCAATAGCGGGGCCGAGGAGGACGGCGATGATATCCACCATGGCGCGCGTGACCCAACCGAGGATGAGGCAGTTCATCAGCAGGCCGAGGTAGATGGCTTTTAGGCCGCGGAGAAACGCGGCGGGCTTGCCAGAGTAGCGCAGCTCGGTGAGTTCGACGTCGGTCATGATTTCCGCGCGGCGCCAGTAACGCGCGAAGAAAAAAACGGTGAGCATGCCGGTGAGGCATTGATTCCACCAGAGCCAGTTGCCGGCGATGCCTTGCGTGGCGACGAGCCCGGTCACGAGAAGAGGCGTGTCCGCGGCGAACGTGGTGGCGACCATGGAAGTGCCGGCGAGCCACCAGGAGACGTCACGTCCTGAAATGAAAAATTCGGCTGTGTTGCCGCTGGCGCGGCGGCGGTAATAAATGCCGATCAAAAGATTGATGAGGAGATAACCGACGATTACGGCCCAATCGGTTGCGGTGAGGGGCATGGTCCTCTCTCGGTTGTGCTATAGAGCAGAAAGTTTATATCGTTTTCATGAAAGGTTTGCAAGCAATAGAGCGCGGAATCACAAGTGCCAGGCGCCTTGACGCTCGATGAGAAGCGAACCATGCAGCGCGTTCCAAACGATGCCGAGAATGGCGGCGGCGTTCCAGCCCCAGAGGAAGAGACGCATTTGCGGCGTTGAGTAGGCGCGGTTTTTCCAGAGGAGCGCGGCGTCGAGAAGAAAAAACAATGCACCGGCACCGAGAAAAATTATGATGGCGCGATCGTTGAAATATTTTGAGACGAGGATGCACTCGATGATGAGCAGCGAGGCGATAAATAATTTCGCGGGGACTCGGCCGATTTGCGTGGCGAGCGTGCGGCGTCCGGATTTTTGGTCGGGCTCGATGTCCATGACTTCGCCGAAGACGTGCGAGTGCATGGCGAAAAGCGTGCCGAATAAAAATGTTTGCCAGGGAAGTTGCGGGACTCGATTAAGCCAACTGCTGAGGACAAAGACGAGCAAATAGCTGGCTTGGATGAGGACGTCGAACGGAGGACGGCCTTTGAGAGCGAAGGGACGCGCATTGTAAAGGTAAACGGCGAAGAGAAGCGCGGCGAACCAGAGAAGAATGCGCAGACCGCACGACATTAAAAAAAGATAGAGGAAGGGCATTTGCGCTGCGGCGATCTGCCAGCGGAGGGCTAGGAGCTGCTGATCGGCGCCGCGCGAGCCGAAGAGATAGGTGCCTTTTCGTGGATTGTAGCGGTCGCCTTCGGCATCCACGATGTCGTTGACGCCGTAGAGAAGCAGGCCAAGCGGGAAGACGATATAGAAAAGACCGAGCCAAAAATAGCCTTTGTGAAAATCGAAGGATTTGCCCAGAGGCATCAGGTAGAAGAGCGTGGTGGTGGTCCAGAGACCGGGGCGCGAAACTTGAATGAGAAAAAGTGCCGTGGAAAGAAAACTGCGTTTGGCGATGGGTTGTGGAGTTGCTTGCGCGATAACGCTCATCGAGGGAGTTAAGGAGAATGTATCACCTCAGTGTTGGGCGCGACAAAGTTGTTCTGAATTTTTGAAAGGAATGGAGGAAGAGAAAAGTCGAAAAAAATTACAAGAGGCCGAGAGAGGCGTACGTGGTGAGTGCGCAGCAGCCTAGCGCGACGCCGAGGATGATTCCTGCGAGAACATCGCTGAGGAAGTGCATGCCGAGGACGATGCGGGAGAGTGCGATGCTGAGCGCGAGGAAGAGGAGCGGAAATTCGAGGCCCGGATAGAAATAGGTGAGCACCAGCGCGATGGAAGAGGCTGTCATCGTGTGGCCGGAGGGAAACGAAAATTTGTCGGGTGGAAGAACTTTGGACCAGCAGTGGGGTTCGAGCTGGCAAGGACGCGGGCGCTGGCTCAGGCGCTTTAACGCCTTGAAGACAAAGACGCCGATGACAGCGGCGAGCGCGGCGGAACTGACTGCAGCGAAACGCTGCGGGCCGCCGAAGATGAGAAGAAGGATAGCGGCGGAGTACCAGATCCAGCCGTCGCCTAGGCGAGTGGCGGCAAGCATCCAATAGCGAATCCAACGCGGCGCGCGCCAGCGGTTCAGGCGGCGCATCACGCGATGATCGCGTCGCTCTATGAAACCCCAGACATCGCGGGCAACGGCCATTTCTCTACCTCGCCGTTAAAAACTGGCCGTGAAGAAAAACCGGCCATCTACAAAAAATCAGGCTTCGCGCCATTTCCTGTCCAAATCCCAAAGGAGGCGTGGGGCGGAATCACCAGCGTTGATCTGCTTCGCCCATTTTTCGCAGAAGCGGATTTCGTTCATCCAGTGACCGCCAACGATCCCTGGTAATAGTATGGCTAGCGGGAGCAACGAGATGGCCCATGGCTTTTCGCAGAGCATGGCGCCGGTGACGCGAAACACGTCCGCCATGATTTTGGCGAAACTGCCGTGATCGCCGCGGATGCGTCCGCGATGGGCGCGCAGGCCGGAGAAGAACTCTTCGATGGTGCGCGCGCCGAGAACTTCGGTGTAGGTTAGGCCGACGCCGGCGAGGGTGTGCGAATCGCTGCCGGCGATGCCGATTTTTCCGTAGTTAACGGCGAGGCGCTCGGCTTCGTGATTGGCGCGAGACCACATTTGCCCGTTGCGGGTTTCGAGGGCGGGCGCGTAGGAGGCAAACCATTCAAAATCTTCAGGTTCGCGGTGGCCTGTAAGTCCGGAGAACACGTGATTCACGCTGAAGAATATTTTACGTTCGGTGAGGTACATCAGAAGCGCTATAAAATCGCTACGACGCTTTTGAATTTCGATGTGGTCACGCTCGCTGATGCCATAAACTCCGAGGTGGAGTTCGGTGCCGCTGGGCATGGTACAGGTGACTTCCTCGCTCAGGAAGAAGTCGGGGTTGCGGCGCAGGATTTCGGCGGCGTCAATGGAGTCATGGTCGGTTACGGTGACTATGGACATGCCGAGGCGCTTGCAGCGGGCATAGACGGCTTCGGCGTCGTTGTAAGACTCATGGCAGAAGTGGCGGATGAAGGGCGTATTCATCATCCCCGAAGCTTTCGTATGGACGTGAAGGTCGCATCGCATACTGAAATTATGGCGGAAGGATATGAACAGTCTATGAAGAGGTTGCGAAATGTGGGTAAATGTGCCCATGGAACTTATTGAGCACAAGGGACTTGCTGAGTTTTCCACATGGCATGTAGTGTGCAAGGCGAAATTGATTACAAACTCGTGACAGAATCGCAATATGAAGAAAATACAGATCATCTTTCATGACGCGGGTGGGGGGCATCGGAACGCAGCGGTGGCCTTGCAGGCCATGGCGAAGGCACAAAACCGGGACTGGGAAGTAGAGCTGATCCAGTTTCAGGAGCTGACTGATCGGCTGGACGTGTTACGAAAGGTTACGGGGATACGGATTCAGGAACAGTACAACACGTTGCTTCGGAATGGGTGGACTCTGGGTAGCGAGTATTTGCTGCGGGTGCTGCAGTGGACGATCCGTATTTTTCATGGGCCTTTGGTGAAGCTGCTAAAGAGTTTTTGGCGCACTCATCCGGCGGACATGCTGATTTCCGTGATTCCTCATTTCAACCGGGAGATTGCGGAGAGTTGGGAGCGGGTATATCCAGGGCGGCCGTTTGTGACGGTGATTACGGATTTGGCGGATTTTCCGCCGCGATTCTGGATTGAGCCTGTGAAGGAACAGTTTGTGATTGCAGGGACGGAAAGAGCTGTGGAGCAAGCGCGGGCGATGGGAAAAGACGACGCGCATGTGTTTGGAGTTTCGGGAATGGTGCTGCGGCCGGAGTTTTATCAAGAGAGCAGCGTGGATGCCGCGGCGGTGAAAAAAGAATTGGGGTTGCGCGAGGATTTGCCTACGGCAATGGTTTTGTTTGGGGGATTTGGGTCGAAGGTGATGTACGAGATTGTGGAGAAGCTGGACGCGGCGCGTTTGCCGGTGCAATTGATTTTGATATGCGGGAAGAATGAGAAATTGGCGGCGCGGTTGAAGGCGAAGAAGTGGAATGTCGGAACGAGCGTGATTGGATTTACGAAGGAAGTTCATAAGTTGATGCGCGCTGCGGATTTTTTGATTGGGAAACCGGGGCCGGGAAGTATTGCGGAAGCGATGCAGCGGGGATTGCCGGTGCTGGTGGAGTGCAATGCGTGGACATTGCCGCAGGAGCGTTTTAACGCGGAGTGGGTGACAGAGAAACGAGTGGGCGTGGTGTTGAAAAGTTTTGATGATGTAGTTAGCGGCGTTCGGCAGATGCTACAGCCGGCGAAGCTGGCGGAATTCAGGAAGAATGTGGCGGCGCAAAACAATCGCGCGATTTTTGAGATTATGGAAATCCTAGAGAGATTGCTTGCACCCGAGTCAGCCCAGACCGAAAAAGAAATTGCCGCTGCTCCCGCAAGCGTTCGCTAGCTCCTTAGCGGATGCGCGACTTTCGGACCTAGTGAAAGCGCTCGCTCTCACACTTCCTTCCAATGCCTCCGAAAGACGGGAGTTAATTGAGATTCTGGGGTATTGCGGAATTCTCCGGGATCCGAAGAGGCCCGACTTTTTTGATGGATTTCCGCAAGTGCATGAGCGTACAGAAACGCCGTGGGCAAAAGACGATTGGTCGTATCCCGTGCGTTGGTGGCGAGGTTCGATGGGCGTTTAGAAAGGGCTTTAGCTTACTGGTTTCCGTTTCTTTGATTTTACTATCGGCTGGCGCGTTCGGCGTGGTCGGGGTGGGGGAGACGGGGGCCGGCACCAGGGTTTTCGGCGGGGGATGAGGCGCGGGATTTGGCGCAAGTGGTGGCCCACCAGCGCGAGGCGTAGCGAGGCAGATCACACATTTTCACACAACCTAATTTGGTTTTGGATTGAGCGCACTTGCAGTAGCAACCGCCGGCGGGGACGCTGCGCGTGCGGCCTGTGGTGTCTGCCCGGAGGATGAGAGCCGAGAAAAGAACGGCGGCGGTGAAGAACGCGAGCCAGAGAAACGCGCGGCGAAAGAGCGTTTGGAGCGGGATGGGCGCGTGCATGGGGGAAGTGTGCTGGGAATGAAGAAAAAAACCGATGGCGCGGTGGCGTTGGGAGATTCAGGACGGAGGTTCTAGAACTTGAGAGACGAAGGCGAGGAACAAAGATAACACAGAGGCACCGAGGGCGCAGAGGAGCGCGGAGGCGGAGCAGGAGGAGGGAAAGGAGACGAGAGAAGCGAGGGATTCCCGATAAAGAATGGGCGAGTTCCGATTCGAAACTCGGGGGCAAGATTGGGGTGGGCACACTGATGGCGGAATTTGATAAGGTGCTTATTTACAGGCAGATGCGCGATTTGGGAAGACGAGCTGAAGTTGGCGCAGGGCTTACATTAGTGGAGGCGTGGGCGCTTCTCAGTAGACAGTCCAAGAAAAAAGGCAAAGCGAGAGGAGGGAAGGGCTTGCTTGCCGATTTTCAGGGATTGTTCCCACCTGCCTCTGAGAGGGAAGCTAGGATGTGGATGACCCCACGCTCCGGTGTGAAAACGACGCCGGAAATGAGAAGTGCCTTCCGGGGCTCCCGGTCCCAAGCGGGGGTCCCATTTTTTTACTTTGAAGTAGTCTGCCAGGTTCTTCCCTTATTCAAAGTGTTGCCAGATTAGAATATGAGATTCTTCGAGCATCCTCAGATGCCCCAGAATGACAATTCCAAAAATCATGAACTAATTCACGCGGCGGGTTACGGGGATGCTTGCTTTGTGGAGGACGTGGGCGACTTCGGTTTCGCGGAGGCGCGAGGCGTCGTATTCGAAGGAGAGAAGGCGTTTGGCTTCGTCCACGCGAAAGCGGCGGAGGCCGTAGGTGTTTGCGAATTCGCCGAGGGCGCGGAGTTGATCGTGGCTGAGTGGAGATTGCAATTCAAAGGTCGCTTCGAGAAGTGTCATACGAGGAATTATAGCAGGCGGAGCGAAGGGAGGAAAAAGGATAACGCAGAGACGCAAAGTGCGCGGAGGAGCGCGGAAAAGAACAGAAAAGGAGAAAAGGAGAGAGGAGAAGAGATGAGATGAGGAACGGTTGAGCTTGGTAGAAAGGTACATTTGACAATAATAGGGGGTAGGGGTATATATAGGGGTAGAGGGTATAGGCGATGAACAAGCGAAGCGTGCATGGAAAGCGAAACAGTGCGGCGCGAAAGCGGGAAACGGGGTCTGGGCACAAGGCGATGGGCGTGGATCCGGGGCTGAAGGAGGCGAATCAAAAGAGATTGCGGCGGATTGAAGGGCAGATTCGTGGCTTGCAGAAGATGGTGGAAGAGGATCGCTATTGCGCGGACGTGATTGTGCAGATTGTGTCGGTGCAGGAGGCTTTGCGGGGCGTGGCGCGGAATTTGATGAAGAATCATTTGCATCATTGCGCGGCAATGGCGATTGGGAGTGGGAAGAAAGAAGAGACGGAAGCGATGTATGACGAGTTGCTGGGGTTGATGGAGCTGCAGCAACGATGAGGTGGCAGGTTAATGCGTTTTTCCTAACGCAGAGGACGCAGAGGGCACTGCGAAGAGGCGAATAGAAACCGATTGGAGGAATTTGTGGAGCGGGATCCAGTTTGCGGGATGAGCGTGACGCTGGAGGGAGCGGCAGCGACGGCGGAGTTTGAGGGGAAGAAGTATTTCTTTTGTGCGGAGGCGTGTGCGGAGAAGTTTGCAAAGGAGCCGAGAAAGTATTTGAAGACGAATGTTACGGACCACGTGCATGAGATGAGACATGTGTCAGATGGGGGGTTCGTTTCGATTGGAAGCGCTAGCGAGCTGTCCAACAGGAGAGGCGGCGAAGTGACGAAGGAAACCGGCGCCGCAAGCTTCGCCACTACAAACCTGTCAGCTGCGGCCGGGAGTTCGGGACCAAGGTACACGTGTCCGATGCATCCGGAAGTGGTGCAGATTGGGCCGGGGAATTGTCCGAAGTGCGGAATGGCTTTGGAGCCAATGGATGTTGTTGCGGACGCGGGGCCGGACGCGGAATACGTTTCGATGCGGTTGCGATTTTGGGCCGGCGCGGCGCTGAGTTTGCCGGCTTTGGTGCTGGGGATGCTCGGTGAAAAATTTAGTTTTGGAATTTCCGCGGCGTCGATGCGATGGGTGCAGTTTGCGCTCGCGACGCCGGTGGTTCTGTGGGGAGGATGGCCGTTTTTTGAGAGATTTTGGGCTTCGCTAGTGAATCGCAGTCCGAACATGTTCACGCTGATTGGATTGGGAACTGGCGCGGCCTATTTGGAGAGTGTTGCGGCGACAATTTTTCCGCAGTGGTTCCCGAAATCGTTTCAGGAAATGAATGGGGCAGTGCCGGTTTATTTCGAAGCAGCGGCCGTGATCACGACGCTGGTGTTGCTGGGGCAAGTGATGGAACTGAGCGCGCGGCAAAAAACTGCCGGAGCGATCCGGGAGCTGTTGCATCTCGCTCCGCAGGTTGCGCATCTAATCGCCGATACCGGCCAAGAGAAGGACGTTCCCTTGGCTGCCGTGCAACCGGGAAACTTGTTGCGCGTGCGGCCGGGGGAGCGTGTGCCTGTAGATGGGATTGTGCGTGAAGGCGCGAGCGCTGCGGATGAGTCCATGCTGACCGGCGAGCCGATGCCGGTCGAAAAATCCGCGGGCGATCAAGTGACTGGCGGAACGCTTAATACGAGCGGAAGTTTTGTGATGGAGGCGCGGCGCGTTGGAAATGAAACGATGCTGGCGCAGATTGTGAAATTGGTGAGTGAGGCGCAGCGGAGTCGCGCGCCAATGCAGAAGTTGGCGGATCACGTGGCGGGAATTTTTGTTCCGGTGGTTGTTGCGGTGGCGGTGATTACGTTTGTTGTTTGGGCGATGGTTGGTCCGGAGCCGCGATTTGCGTATGCGTTGGTGGGAGCGATTTCCGTGCTGATTATTGCTTGTCCTTGCGCATTGGGGCTGGCGACGCCGATGTCCGTGATGGTGGCTGTGGGGCGTGGAGCGCGAGCGGGAGTGCTGGTGAAAGACGCGGAGGCGCTGGAGGCATTGGCGAAGACGGATCTACTGGCGGTGGATAAGACAGGCACGTTGACGGAAGGCAGGCCGCGAGTGGCTGGCGTCGCCGTGTTTGAAGGAAGTGGAACCTCCAAAGATGGTTTGTTGTGGCTTGCGGCCTGCGTCGAGCGCGGCAGCGAGCATCCACTTGCGAGAGCGATCGTGAATGCGGCTGAGGAAAAAGGCGTGCAGATCGCGGACGCGGCCGATTTTCGGTACACGGTGGGCGGAGGCGTGGAAGGACGCGTGATGAATGACCGCGTGATTGTGGGAACAGAGAGATTTTTACGCGAGAGAGGAGTCGCGGGAGCAGCTGAAGGAAGCGCCCAGAAACTACAACTTGATTTCGGAGTGGAACGAGCTGCCGGCACGACACATGTCCTGGTTGGCGTGAACAACGAAGTTGTGGGGGCGATCGCGTTTGCGGATCTTGTTAAGGAATCGGCGCCTGCCGCGATGCGGGAGTTGCGCAAAGAAGGATTGAAGACGGTCATACTGACGGGCGACCGTAAAGAGTCGGCTGCCATGATCGAAGACGCTGCAGAGATTGACGATGTGCGAAGTGAAATGCTGCCGCAACAAAAAGCGGAAGTGATCAAGTCGTTGCGAAAGGAGGGTCATGTTGTGGCGATGGCGGGGGATGGGGTGAATGATGCTCCGGCGCTGGCGGCTGCGGATGTGGGCATTGCGATGGGGACGGGGACGGACGTGGCGATGGAGAGCGCGGGAATTACACTGTTGAAAGGCGATTTGCTGGGGATTGTGCGTGCGCGGAAATTGAGCCGTGCGACGATTCGGAATATTAAGCAGAATTTGCTGTTTGCGTTCTTGTATAACGTGATTGGGATTCCGATTGCGGCTGGCGTGCTTTATCCGGTCTTTGGATTGTTGCTGAGTCCGATGATTGCGAGCGCGGCGATGAGTTTTAGTTCGGTTTCGGTAATCGCAAATGCGCTGCGATTGCGACGCGCGGAATTATGAGGATTTGCTTACGATAGATAAAATAGTTAAGGGGAGAAGATCATGAGTGAAATTGCTACGTTTGGGGCGGGATGCTTTTGGGGAGTTGAAGCAAAGTTCCGGATGATTCCGGGCGTCGAGGACGCGATTGTGGGGTACAGCGGAGGGGAGACCGAGAATCCGACGTACAAGGACGTCTGCACGGATACGACGGGGCATGCGGAAGTGGTACAGGTGACATTTGATCCGGGGAAGGTGAGTTACGAAACGCTGGTGGAAGCGTTCTGGCACATGCACGACCCGACGCAGGTGAATCGGCAGGGGCCGGATTTCGGAAAGCAGTATCGGACGGCGATCTTCTTTCATTCGCCAGAGCAAGAAGCTGCGGCGAAGAAGTCCAAGGCAGCTTTGGAGGCTAGCGGAAAGTTTCACAAGCCCATTGCGACCGAAATTGCCGCGGCGGGACCGTTTTGGCGCGCAGAGGAGTATCACCAGCGGTATTTAGAGAAGCGGGGAGCGGCAAGCTGCCACTTCTAAGACATTTTTGAAGAATTGGGCGATGAAAAGTCCGCAGGCACACGTGGCCTGCGGACTTTTTGTTGGAGTCTTCTAAGCGAAGTTGTTGCCAAACGACAAACAAATGGCGGAATTGGTACGAAACTGAGTCTGTGGAACTTGTGGAAAGGAACGGAATCTGTTCATCCATTTGGGCAATTTTGTGGGACAACCCTTCCACCGCGCTCAAGGGGAACTCTATGGAACGCTTCGTGGAAACATTGGTGCGGGAAAGACGACGCGCATTGGTTATGCCTCGGACACGTCGTGAGGGTGGAACTACGTCAGGCTTTGGGTGGAACAATGGGAATTGGCGTGGAGTTTGATTTTTATGTGGTGTGGCACGCGGCGGCGCCGCGCTGGGAAGTAGGGCCGGGACTTCGCGGGCCGATGGCGCCACGTCCCTGAACTGCCACTTTTTATTTCCGTGAATTGAACGCTCCAGTCATCAATGCACGGAACCAGTAACCGGCGCGGTCGCGCGCAATTTGAACCTGTTCAGGCGTCTCTTCCCAGGATTTGGCGAGCATAGGCTGGCGCCTTGCCTTCATCTTCATGCTTGCAATAAGCGTAGACATGAACGCCCTGACTTAACCACACATCAAAACGTTTTCTCCAGGCGGTGAGTTGCTTCGGAGTGTAGTTTTCGAGGCGCAGACGCACATAGGTGAAGTCGGCAGTGACCACGTCCGGAGGTGTTTGTTTGTCGGTCTCTGCGAGGCAAAGTGCGGTCCGGTGCTCCCGAAGAACCGCGTAAGTTTCCTCGGTATACCAGGAAGGGTGACGCACTTCGAAGGCGAGACAGAAAGCTGGCGGGCGAAGAGCGAGAAAATCCTCGAGTAAAGGGCGGTCGAATTTGAAGGTGGGCGGGAGTTGAACGAGGATTGGGCCGAGGTGGTCGCCATCGTTGAGAACGCTGGCGACTTCCAGAAAGCGTTTGAGGGTGCTTTCGCAGTTGCGAAGTCTCTGAATGTGGGTGATCTGTTGGTTGGCCTTGAGAGCGAAGCGAAAACCTTCCGGAACGCTTTTCGCCCAATTCAAGAGCACGGATTCCGTAGGCATGCGGTAGAAACTGTGATTGATTTCGACCGTGGAGAATTGTTTTGCGTAGAAGCTGAGCATTTCCCGGTCTGGAAACTTCTCCGGATAGAAACTGCCCTTCCATTGCTTATAGGAATAGCCGGAAGTACCTACACGAAGTTGACCCGAGCGAGGCATGAAATCTCCGCGACAACTCATTCAATCACAGGACTCTAAGAAAAACAGAGGTGGCGTCCTGGCGTCAACGCGCTTTTTTCGGTTTGGCGGGGATATGGCTGCTCAGAAGTTCAATGGCGGTTTCGATTCTCTGGCGCTTGTTCCAGAATTCAGCCCAGAGGTCACCTTTCTCTTCAAGGCGGTCAAAGACGGTTTTGATATTTAGGGCTTCGGGCCGCAGATTGTCTCGCAGCTCTCGCGGCAAAACTGGCGTTGAAACGGGCGCCTTGGCGAAAGCGCGCACGGAATAGGCGGCGGCCAGCGGGCGGCCAAGCGCGTTCTGTTGCACGTCAATGAGGACGCGGCCAGAAGGACGGCGTGCGACGATTCGTTCGTTTGTGATGAGGTTTGAATGTTGAGTAGCTATGGTACGTGCCACGATTTCAGCGAACGTTCGCAGCTGCTCGTAGGTGTAAACGGGCTCGACAGGGACGTAGATGTGGAAGCCCGTCGCACCGGAAGTTTTCAGAAAATTTGTGAGACGCAATTCTTCCAGCTTTTCGTGGAGAGCTTTGGCGATTGTTACGACCACAGAAAACTCAGTGCCGTCGGAGGGGTCGAGGTCGAAAAAGAAATAGTCCGGATGTTCGAGGTCCGTGAAGCGGCTGGACCAGGGATTGTGATCTATGCAACCGAGTCCGGTGAGAAACAAAAGGGAAGCGCGGTCGTTCGCGGTTGCGTAGTGAATTTCCTTCCCTCGCTCTTCGGAATCGAGAGGCGCAGTTTTAAACCACTCCGGGACTCCCTCACGTAAGTCCTTTTGAAAAAAAGCCTGACCCTTGATGCCGTCGGGATAGCGGCGTAGCACCAGGGCTCGGTCGCGCAGGAATGGCAGAATGTAATCGGCCATGCGGTAGTAATAGGCGAGCAGATCGCGTTTTGTGTACCCGGATTCGGGAAAATAGACTTTGTTTAGGTTGCTCAGTCGAAGCCGTTTGCCGCCCAACTCAATGGTGACCGTTTCTGAGCGGCCCTTGAACAGTTCGGCCTCGATCTGTGCTTTTGTGCTGATTACGCGGCCAACGACTTCGGGTGCTCGAACCACTGTGGGTGAGGGAGTCGCGGCAACTTCGGTTTCCCATTGGCAATCGGCGGAACACGCATCTTCGCGAAGTCCCAGGAAAACCGGATGACGCAAGCTGTGCTCTTGCGTCCATCCGCTGAATTTAACGCGCGCGACAAGAACGGGTGAGACCCAGAACGGTTTTTCGTTGGCTTCCGGCGTTGTGTCAAAAGGACAAACGGATGTGGCCAGCTCTTTCAACCTTTTGCTAAGGTCCGACAGTTTTTTCGCGTCAAATCCGCTGCCAACGTGTCCGATGAAGCGAAGTTTTTTTCCTTGATACAAACCCAATAGCAGCGAGCCAAAGGGAAGAGCGTCGGTGCGTGGTGCAGTCCAGCCGCCAACGACTGCATCGAGCGTCATGGTTATCTTCAGCTTGAGCCAGTTCGGACTTCGATCGGAAACGTAAACACTGTTGATTCTCTTCGCCAAAACTCCTTCCAATCCTTGCTCTCTTGCCAGTTCGAGCAGCTCTTTTCCGTGTTCCAATTGGTGATCGGAGTAGCGAAATCGTTCGAACGTGTAGAGCACACGTTGCAAAAGTTGTTTGCGCTGAAGAAGTGGAGCCTGGCGAAGATCGTATTGATCGCAATAGAGCAGATCGAATGCGAAGTAGACAACAGGGTTACTGGAAACCAGACTTTCGCCCGGAGCCCGTACGTGCATGCGTTCCTGCAAGCGCTCAAAATCGCTGCGACCGCTAGCGTCCAGGGCGACGATTTCTCCGTCCAGGATTGCCTGGCGGGCGGCGAAGGAACCGGGAAGTGAAGATAGCTCGGGATAGCGTTTCGTGACGTCAACGCCGGTGCGCGATTGCAGCTTCAGAGCGCCATTTTCAATTCTGGCCAGCGCTCGCACACCGTCCCACTTGATCTCAAAGAGCCAGTTGGGATCGGAGAAGGGTTGCTGCGTGAGTGTTGCGAGCATCGGCTCGACGCGGGCTGGCATCGTGGCTTTGCAGGCGCCCTCTAACTCGGACGCTTGAATAGGAACTGGGACCCGTTTGGGCGGCAGCTCTTCCTTAATTTCTTCTATGGTGCGTCCGGTGAGGACGGAGCCATCGTGCTCATCAATGTTCCAGTTCGAATCTTCCGTAGCATCCTTGTGCTTGATGAGCAACCATTCGTTGCCTTTTTCGCTGTGTTTCAGCTTGACCAAAGCAAAGCTGCCGCGCAATTTTTCCCCGTTCAGGCTGAACTTGATTTCCCCCTTTTCCAATTGCTTCTGCGCGTCGAGATCGCCCTCCAGATGGAAAGTTCCGCGGTCCCATACCATTACGGTTCCAGCGCCATAATTGCCTTCGGGAATTTTTCCTTCGAAGTTTCCATAGTCCAGCGGATGGTCTTCCGTTTGCACTGCAAGGCGCTTGTCAGCGCGGCTCTGGGAAGGTCCCTTGGGCACAGCCCAAGACTTCAATGTCCCATCGATCGCCAGCCGGAAATCGTAATGCAGGCGCGTGGCGCGGTGCTTCTGAACTACGAAAGTGTCGCCATGTTCGGCCCCTGGACGGACTTCCAACTGTGGGAGTTTCGGCTTTGGCAGGCGGGTGCGTTTGGCGGTCGGCGAAGGTTTATCTTGGTCCTTGTCGGCGACGGGTGCGGATTCGCCGGAAGGTTCGGGCGTTCGGTCGAAGCGGCGTTTTCGCCGATATTCTTCAAGCTTAGCCATGCACGGATTCTACCGCACGATTTCGCGGGAACCGTCCACTTGCTTTTGGGAGACATCGGCGATGATTCGTCTTGCGCGCTGGCCAGAGGCCGGACTAACCTAAGATAACTGGCACCTAGCGAGCCTTGGAATCTTTGGTGACGGAGTTTCTCATGGCCACAACTGTCTGGAAAGGCCACCTCACATTCGGCTTGATCTCCATACCCGTGCGGATGTTTGCGGCGGCGCGCGGCGAGCGAATCAGCTTCAACCAGTTGCACAAAGAATGCCACTCGCGTCTCAAGCAGCCGCTGTTTTGCCCGACGTGCAACCGGAGCGTGGAACGGTCCGAGATTGTAAAGGGCTACGAATACGAAAAGGACCAGTACGTGCTTTTTAACGAAGAAGAGCTCGACAAGATTGAACCTCCTTCGGCGCATGTCATGGAAATACTGGAGTTCGTCAAGCTGGACGAAATGGACCCCCTGTATTTTGACTCGTCCTACTACATTGCGCCCGAAGAGGGCGGTGTTAAAGCTTACCGGCTGTTGATGCAGGCGATGCAGGAGTCGGGGTACGGGGCGATTGCAAAGCTCACCATGCATCAGCGCGAACATATCGTGGTAATCCGGCCCGGCTCTAAGGGGCTGACGCTGCACACGATGTTCTATTCGAACGAGATTCGGGCGGCTGAGTCCATCCCCACGGACAAGGTCGAGCTAAAGGATCAGGAAAAGAAACTCGCGCAACAACTGATTACAAGCCTGGCCGCGCCATTCGAACCACAGAAATATCGCGATGAATATCAAGAAAACGTTCGCGGAATGATTGCCGCGAAACTGAAGGGTCAGGAAGTGACAGAAGTCGCGCAACCACATTTGGCTCCCGTCATTGATTTGATGGAGGCCCTCAAGAAGAGCCTCGCAGAAAAGCAGGCGCCGGCTGCTGCTGCCGCGCCCGCGGGCAAAAAGCCCCCCGCTCGAGCCGTGCAACCTATCTCCTCCGTGCCTAAGAAGGCAGGAAAGAAGGCCACCGGTTAATTTCAACATGGGCGCGACGGACACATTCAGCGCAGAAGATGTCCAGCGCATTCTGGGCCTGACCGCGAAGCAGCTGGAGTACTGGGATCGCTTGTCCTTGGTATCCGCGCGAAAAGAGCACGGAAACCGCTTCTACGATTTTCGCGATCTGATTGGTTTGCGCACCGTTAAGCAGTTGGTCGAAGAAGGAGTGCCAGCTAGCCGCTTGCGCCGTGCGCTAGCCGCGCTCCGTGAAAAGCTCTCCCACGTACAAGCGCCTCTCTCAGAACTGCGCGTCTTTTCAGACGGAAAAGACATCCTTGTGGAACGTGGGGGGGCGTGTCTCGAGCCGCTCTCGGGCCAGTTTGCGTTGAATTTCGAGACGCGTGAACTAAACGAAAAAGTACGCGTCATGGCCGGGCCTAATGCCGATGACTGGCTAGCCGCCGCGCTCGAGTATGAGGCCGAGGAAAATACCAGGGCGCACGCGATCGAAGCGTACGAACATGCTTTGAGCATTGATCCGCAGAAAATCGATGCTCTGCTCAATTGTGGAACGCTTTGCTACGAAGAAGGAAACCTGAAAAAAGCCGCGGAATATTTCATGCGGGCATTGCAGGTCGATCCCGAGAATGCTCTGGCCCATTTTAACTTGGGCAGCGTTCTCGAGGAAGTCGGCAGGCTGGAAGCGGCGCGACTGCATCTTCGCAACGCCGTGCGTCTCGATCCAAGCTATCCCGACGCGCACTACAACCTCGCGTTTGTTTGCGAAAAGCTGGGCGCGCGCAACGAAGCGCAGCGGCATTGGCAAGCCTATATCACTCTCGATCCCTTAAGCCCTTGGTGTGGTTACGCCCACGAGCAGCTCGCCTCTGTCAAGACGGCAAAATCATCCGGATAGCAGTTGCCTCGATCCGCGTTCAACCAAACGGTCGATTGATTTGTGTTGGAAGAAGTTATGGCGGAGAGGGTGCCTCATCGAATCGAGACGACTCTCCGGAAATTTGATAGACTGTCCTCCCTTTCCTCTTCCAATTCATCTTGGGAAAATCTATGCATCGATCCTGCCGAGTCACCGTCACAGGTCTGGACGACGTGACCTACAGCGTCGTTGTCACCGCTGAATCTGTTTACGAAGCAATCGCCTTAGGAATGACTGAGATTCGAGACTCACCGTGGGCTGGAAAAATCGCGGAGGGTCTCAACACAGTTACTGTTCAAATTCTTGAGGTCACAACAGAGCATACAATCCGGTTTATAGATTTTGAGAAATGGGTCAATCAGGAACCTGCGGCGTATCCTGGCGAAATGATCAGACGTAAGCGAGTCAGGGAGATTTTGGGATTGGAAAAAGCGGACAAGCGTCATTGACGGGCCTAAGGGCAACGCCCTGCGATTTCAGGTTCTGTTGATTAGGACTCCCCAGAAACCTTCCCTCATGCAGGTCCGCGCTCCTTCCGAAGCTTTGTAAGGAGGTTCAGCGCCTGGCCGTAGGCTAATACCGCCCCTGTTAACCTATGAAACGTGGCGGAGTTCTCAGCGGCTTCGCGTCTCTTCGTCTGGGCCTCTGCGGAAAGCTCAAGAATCCGGTCTATAGCATTCTCCGTTTTCATGGGTTGATTGTGTACCTCGGACCTCCAGAGAGTAGTGCGCTTGGCATCGATGGCGTTTCAATTCGGTCACGGCAGGTCTCCGGCTGGTCGCGCGCTCGTCGTTAGTGTCCTAGTTGTTTCACGATTTGATCTCTGGGAACCCAAATAAGCTTTGCTCCGGTTCTCCGCAGCCGCAATGCAGCCTCATTGTGCAACGTCAAAAGAGATTTTTCGCTCTGACTTTCGAACCTTGCGTTAACTGGCCGAACATTAGTTGCGAATCTGTGTAGATAGTCGGAGGATTTGGCGCGTAAACCCGCTTGCTTAGGAGATTTCCGAGCAGCACTGACAGAGCCATATATTCCGCTTCATTGTTCGTTCGGGCCTTTGCAAATTGATAGCGCTCGACCGATTTACCATCGCTGATACCGCTTCGCGGTTTCCGGAGGCGTGATTGCCTCGGCATCCGCCCTCAATCCGAAACTCCGATACGTTCCACTTCATCGGTCGTTTTCCCATAGTTGCTGGAAGAGTTTCACGGTTGCTGGCGCAAAACCTTGGTAGTGATTGTTCGCATAGGCAAACAGCTTTCGAATCTTCTTGTTGTTCACCATGTCCTTGAGGATATCAACCCACTTTTTCAAATCGCTCGTGCGCTCAACGACTACCTTGTCCCAAGTTGTCGTTTGTTTTTCTATGCCCTTGCGGTCGCCTAGCCAGCGGACATAAGTGAAGTCCGCTGTGATCAGATCAAATTTTTCCTTCATCTCCCAAGGCCGGGGAACAAACGACGTGTCGTTCAATGCTAAAGCAACGTTGTGCTCTCGAAGCACGTCCGCAAGTCTGGCATCGAGCCAATTCTTGTTTCGAATCTCGACCACGAATCTATGGTCGGCAGGAAGCTTCTTTAGAAAGGGAATCAGCACGGCGAGGAAGCTTTCTTGCTTCCGGAATTTCCAACGGTCAAACGATGGAAACTGAAAGACCATCGGGCCAAGTTTTGGACCGAGAATGTCCATCGTCTTTACGAACTCTTCGAATTCAGAGTCGGAGTCAACAAGTGCTTTCTCGTGCGAAATAATCTGGGGAATTTTGACGGCGAAGATGAAGTCCTCGGGAGTCCTTGCGGCCCAGTTTTTGACAGTAGTAGGAGCAGGGCAGCCGTAAAACGTCGAGTCCACTTCGACGGTTGTAAATTGGGTCGCATAGTAGGACAAGAAATCCCGCGACTTCATACCAGAGGGATAGAAAGTGCCTTCCCATCCCTTAGCCGTGAACGACGAAGTCCCTAAGAAAATGCCGGGCAAAGAATACGGGCGCTCGATCTTTGGCTCGCTTGCGAGTTCGGCTACCTCCTCCAATTTCTCCATCGGAAAAAGGGTTGGATTGCGAATTGGTTCTGCTTTGGGACGCTGTGATTTCACAGTTCGACGAGCCTAGCACCCACGTTGTTTGTGTTGCAATTGCGTCAAAATGGCGACTCGGCTTCGCAGCTCGTCGTCATCAGGCAATCCGGGGCTCTGTTGTGCGGCGAAATCTGACTGGCCGTCAGAAAACCGCTTGGTATAATGCTGCAAGATGGTGGATTTTATGGAATATGAGATCAACTTTCTGAACATGTGTACAGAACTGGTGGATGGGCATTACAAGGCTAACGTGGTCTATACCTTTACAATTTCCAATGGACTCGTTAATACGCATGGCGACGTTGCGCTTACGTATGGCGGCGTGGAAATTATCGAACAGAGGGGCAAAGACCCCAAGACAGCCGCGAGAATCGCGCTGGAGCGGCTCCTCAAGCAAGGGCGGGACCCGTTTGAGTCGCAGATTTTCCTAAGGGTTCCTCATGGACACGCTGAGCATTTCTCCAAGAATGGAAATTACGAGGCGTTGCCGACTCTAACGGAATAGGCGACCTCACTTCGTAATTAAAGGGATTCCGGCCTCGTCGTTTTTGTTAAAACCTTTGAGGTAGGTAAGCACTTGAATCCCGCAGCCAGCGAACAATACAGGCGGTGCGCACCATGAACCAGTTTATATCGATACGGGTAACCAGCTTGGCCCACGACGATTTCCACGGGCGGAATAGCGTTGTCAAACCGGAAGCCGCGCAAGACGCGCACGACTCGTTCGCGGGCTGAACAGGCCTCTTCTTCGCTGTCGTTAAGATGCCTACGCCTGGATTGCGACTGACCGGACCCACGTCTTTGATAAGGACTTCGCGGGCATTCTGAAACAATCTTCGATTCACTCGATAAGCCGTAAATGTGGTACAAAACCTTGCATTCCGGCCTCATTCCGCCACTCGTCTGGCAGTTCAACTTGCAACCCGTGGTGCGTGAATTTCATCAGCCAAAGTATGCCCGAAATTTCCTCGATTGGTTCGAAACAGACCACTGACCTTCACCTCGCAGCAACCGCGCATTTAACACCTGGACACCGCGTGCCAAGCAACTTCCGCAACTTTCCTTTCCTCACTTCCCTTCCGTCAGACCCGTTGCATCCCCATCCACCTCCTAGCCACCTATTTCCAACGGGTTCCGGGAGCACCGGTCATCTTGTGCTGTCATTGAAGACAAAAAGGCGTAGACTGAGCGCAGTCTCTTCTAGCAATTTCCCGCCAATCATTTTTGTCGGTTTCCTTGCGAAATCAGACCGCTTTTCGCGGACAAGGAGCCGTCATGCCAAACATCTACTACTGCAATGGTTTGGCCAACAACGACTTGGGTATACTGCGCGCGGTATTGTCCTGGGAGGAATTCAGAAACCTCTTGAAACTGTTTTCGGTTCAGTATGCGGGGTTGCAATTCCCAACGATGACCCAGCAGGACCAAGGCTTTGCCGTACTAAACATGCTCAAGGGAGAACCAGACGATGCATGGCGAGTTGGCTTTTACAGATTTGATGCAGGCCTTCTGCAAATCGAAGAATGGGTACAAACCTGCGTCGCGTCCCGAAACCCTCTCCCCGGTCAAAAACTCGCGGACTGACTCCCTCCCAACTCCGATCACTTCTCCGCAGCGGTTTATCGGGACGATGCCACGTAGTGTGTTAAGAACTTCGGCGGTTAACGATGAAATTTCTTGCTCGCTGTCATTGAGATAAGCAAAGTGAAAGCTTAAACTGCCTTCCCCATGTACTTCGTTTCCGATTCGCAGGAAGGAATTCCACAGTTGAAACAACAACGTGCAAGGCTCGCGGTTGGCATCCTCTTTTGCGCTCTGGTCACATATCAGGAATCTCTATTAGCGCAATCCTCCGACAACTGGTCTTTCGCTGTTTCTGGCGATTCGAGAAATTGTGGAGATATCGTGATGCCAGGCATCGCCGAGGGTGTGCGAGCCGACAAGGCACGGTTTTATTGGCACCTCGGCGACTACCGAGCGAACTACGACTTTGATCAAGACTTGCTCGCTGCCCCGGAGTATCGCAGCAAACATCTTTCCATCGCCGATTACCAGCGGATTGAGTGGCAGGACTTCATTTCCCAGCAGATCGATCCATTCGGCGACATTCCGGTCTATCTCGGAATTGGCAACCACGAGCTTGTTCCTCCCAAGACCCGGTCGGATTTCATCCAACAGTTTGCCGATTGGCTCGATTCTCCAGCGATCCGAGCGCAGCGACTTCGCGACGATCCGAGTGACCACAAACTTCGGACCTATAACCATTGGATTCAAGGAGGCGTGGATTTCATCTCTTTAGACAATGCCTCCTACGATCAGTTCGACGATGCCCAGGTTGCCTGGATCGAGCGCGTGCTTGCGCGCGATGAAACCGACGCAAAAGTGCGCAGCGTTGTCGTTGGCATGCATGACGCTTTGCCCGACAGCATTTCAACGGGCCACGGTATGAATGAATCCGCGCAAATGGAAAGAAGTGGACGGCGCGTATATCAGGATTTGCTTGCGCTCCGCGGCAAGACGAAGAAATACGTTTATGTGCTGGCGAGCCATTCGCACTTTTTGATTGAGGACGTATACAACAACGGATGCCACCCGAAACCGGAGAGCGTGTTGCCCGGCTGGATCGTCGGAACCGCTGGAGCTGTCCGTTATCGACTGCCCGCAAATCTCGCCGGGGCAAAGCAAGCAAGAACCGATGTGTACGGATATCTTCTTGCGACAGTTCATCCCAACGGAGAGATTCAGTTTGTCTTCAAGGAAATCAAATCAGCGAACATCCCAGCCCAGACCGTCGAGCGGTACGGAACCAAACAGCTGCAGGCCTGTTTCGAAGAAAACAAATCGACCTATGCTCCTGAAGGTCCGACTTGCGTAGCCAGTACCGCGGGTGGCAACTAGAGTGACAAGGAGCGGGCTAAACAGTTAAATGCAACGAGAGTCAGACATCGCAGGGAAGACAACCAGCCACAGAAAACAATCAAGGCTTCATGCCAGGAATATTCAGCTTGATGCGGTACACGCTGGTGCTGGCGGTAATGTAAAGCGTCTTGCCATCTTCGTCGCCCCACGCCACATTGCTCACCCTCTCGGGAACTTTGATGGTTCCGAGATGTTTACCTTCGGAAGAAATAATCCAGATACCGCCAGGCCCAGATCCGTAGAGGTTTCCTTTCTGGTCCACGCGTATGCCGTCGGGTCCGCCCAGTGCCTTGTCCGAGGAGGGGTCAAGGAACAAAGTTCCGTCGCCAAGAGACCCGTCAGGCTGCACGGGATACCGCAACCAAACTTTCTTACCTGACTCCGCGATATACAAGAATTTCTCGTCCGGAGAAAAAGCCAACCCGTTCGGTCGGCCGAGATCCTTGATGACAAGCTGCAGCTTCGCGCGGTCCGGCGGTGCGCCGGGCTTTTGCTGGCGCGCAGCCGGAATTCGGTAAACACCGTTGATTTGCAACTCCTTTTCGGGGTCGTTGTCACTCTGTGCCGGCAATCCGTATGGAGGGTCGGTGAAGTACAACGATCCGTCTGACTTATATACGAGGTCATTGGGACTATTCAGTTTCTTCCCTTGGTACGAGTCCGCGAGGATCGTGACTTGTGCATGTGAGCTCAAGGATTCCAAACGCCAGACGGTGCGCCGTGCGTGTCCCGCGACCGTAACCCGCCCGTCCGCGTCGAGCGTCATCCCGTTCGAGCCCGGCTCCGGCCCTTTGAATGGTGCCGACCCTTCATATCCGCTTGGGTGCATAAAGACGCGCGGAACCTGGCCTGGAACCAAAAGGATGATGTTGTTCGACGGAATTTCCGCAAAGAGCAGACTCCCGTCGCGCGTCCAGACCGGTCCTTCCGTCCATTTGTTGAATCCCGTGGCGATGCGCTCCAGCGTTGCGCTGGCTGGCACAATCTCATCGAGAGCAGGGTCGAGTTTTTGAATTTCCTGCGACAGTGTCGAGGAGACTGTCGCTGCAAGTATTACGGCAATGATGCAGAATCGCTGACGGACGGTCATGCGTTTATTGTATTCCAATGACAGGCCCCGCACTCTAATACGCCCGCTGGAGTCGGAGCAACACCGTAGATAACGAACCTCGACTTGGTGCTGCCCGACCGTCGCGCCAGCGATACCAGCTTTAGCTTCACCGAGATTAAACTGTTTCTCGACGGGCTCCGTGACCATCGTTCTGTTGGCCGTCAACAGGAGTGTTGAGAGTTAAAGGCGTGTGCGCTGAACAGTGGCCGAACACTGCGGACGGAAGGATTAGTGGCTCAACGCCCCTTCGTGCCCCTCGAGCGATTGGCTATCGGATTGAAAAGAAGAGTGGCGGAGAGGGTGGGATTTGAACCCACGGTGGAGTTTCCCCCACGCTCGCTTTCGAGGCGAGTACTTTCAACCGCTCAGTCACCTCTCCGCGGCGGTCAGCACCATTCATTCTAACAGAGGGTGGGGATGCTCAACAATTTGGGTGTTGGGTGGGCGTGTTTTCACGCGGAGAGAAAATTTGGATTACGGAACAAGGGAAAGGAAGAGGAGACAAAGACAACGCAGAGACGCTGAGCGCACGGAGGATCGCAGAGAAGGAATAAATTAGCGGCGAGCGGCGAAGAACGATTGCAGGAGCGCGGAAGACTCCGCGGCGAGGACGCCGGAGACGACTTCCACTCTGTGGTTGAGGCGGGGGTGAGAGAGAACTTCAAAACAGGATTGCACCGCGCCGCCGCGCGGGTCGTCCGCGCCATAGACTAGTTTGGGGATGCGGGCCTGAATCATGGCGCCGGCGCACATGGAGCAAGGTTCGAGCGTCACGAACAGAGTTGTGTCGGCGAGGCGATAGTTGCCGAGGATTTGCGCGGCTTCACGGATGACGACGATTTCAGCGTGCGCGGTAGGGTCGTTGTCTCGGATAGTTCGATTGCCGTTTCGCGCGATGATTTTGCCTTCGTTGACGAGGAGCGCGCCGATGGGGACTTCTCCGGCTGCGGCGGAAGCGCGGGCCTCTTCGACGGCGAGCTGCATGAATTCGAGATCGGTTGGCATCGAAAATTGAAGAATAACATGCGTCCCCCGTTTTGCTTGTGGGCTACTGGCAAGTGAACCGAGTGCTGATTGCTTGACAAGGATGGGAGGGGGAAAGACACTACGAAGCGCACAGAAAAAAACGAAAAGCGAGCGCTAGCCAAGACGAATGGAAATCCGACGAGATCCGATCACACAGAGCTGGGTTGTGCTGGGGCATCGCGAAGTAAGCGATGAGTCCAATTGTCCGTTCGAAAAACCCGCGATTGATAAACAACAGACCATACTTTCCTGGCCGGCGGAAGGTCCGTGGCAGGTGAGAGTTGTGCCTCATCCCGATCCTCTTTACAAGATTGAGGGCGAAGCGGGGCGGCGGGCCGAGGGAATCTACGACCGAATGGGGCCGGTGGGCGCGCATGAAGTAGTTGTGGAGACGCCGGACCACAACAAGAAGCTGTCGCAATTGAGCGACGAGGAAATTGAACGCGTGGTTTGGGTGTGGGCTTCCCGCGTGGCGGATTTGAAAAAAGATTTGCGGCTGAAGCACGTCAGCGTGTTCAAGAATCAGGGAGTTCTTTCCGGCGAAGAGTGGCCGCACGCTCATTCGGAAGTGACGGGGACGATTTTTGTGCCGCGCCGCATCAAGTATGAGTTACGCGCGTCAAGGGAATGGTTCCGGGAGAAGGAACGCTGCGTTTTTTGTGACATCGTGCGGCAGGAAGAGAAGCTGGGAAAGCGGATTGTCGACGTGCAGGGCGATTACTATGCACTGTGTCCCTATGCGGCGCGAGTTCCCTATGAGATTTGGCTTTTGCACCGCCGGCACAATCATCTTTTCGAGCAGCCACGGCCAGGTTCGAACCGGAAACAACTTGCCGCGTTATTAGGCAGAGTGCTGCGAAGGCTGGATAAGTTTGCGCCGGCGTATCACTTGGTGGTGCATACGGCGCCGAATACGCGAAACAAAAAGGGCGAGCTGGCCGGCTATTGGAAAACGCTGGCCGACGATTTCCACTGGCACATTGAAATCCTGCCGATTGTGGAGAGCCGCAGCAAATCCTACAGCATTAAAGAGATTTACTTCAACGCGGTACTCCCAGAACAAGCGGCGGAGCAATTGCGGGCGCTGGATCCGGGTTTATGAAGGGCGAGCATGGCGGAATCACGGCGAAATTGATTGGATTGCTGTGTTTCACTCTTGTTCTGGGAGCGCTTTACCTTACGCGGCATACCCTGCTGCGATTCATGGGCGAAAGCTGGATCGTGGAAGATCCCCTGCAAAAATCCGATGCGATCTTCGAGCTGAGCATTGACAATTTTTACGCGGATCGCGCGACGCGGGCTGCGGAACTCTACCGGCAGGGGCTTGCGCCGGTTGTGGTTGCGAGCGGAGTGCGGCTGCGGCCGCATGCAGGAGTCGCGGAATTGATGGAGCATGACTTGATTGAGCGAGGCGTGCCGAAGGAAAAGATCTTGCGATTTCCGCAAGACGCAGAAAACACGCGCGAAGAGGCAGTGGCGCTTGCGAAACTGGCGGCGGAAAAAAATTGGAAGAGCGTGATTGTCGTAACTTCGAACTATCACACGAGAAGGACGAGATATATTTTTCGCAGAATTTTTCCGGCCAATATTTCGGTGAGTGTGGCGAGCGCGCGAGACGGAGATTTCGATCCGCAGCATTGGTTTGAAAAAAGAAAGTCGGTGAAAGAGTTTGCAAAGGAAGTGGCGGGGATGGTGGTGGCGATGTGGGAATTGCGCGGGAAGGGGGATACTCGTGAAACATCGCAACGGGTTGTGGAACCGCTGATTATGAAGCCACAACATATAGTATAGCCGTTCACGTAACACCCTAGATTTAGGCCCCGGCATTCCCCTTTACACTCGCTAACCCCTATATTATCTTCACTTTTCAGAGTCGCGTCCCCCTCCAGCCGATTTCGAATGCGACTTTCGAAAAACCAAAAGAGTGGGTCGAGGTGTCCTGTGTGGAAGAAAGAAGATTCGAAGCCGCAAGGAGTTACGGAGTTTTCCACGACGCCGGCAAGTTCCACGCCGGTTGTAAATTCCAATGCAAATACTTCAGCGAGTGTGCCGGTTTCTGCGCGCGCAACTGCGTGTATCAGCCAGGGAATAAAAATCAAAGGCGAAATCACGGGCAAAGAAGATTTGTTCATTGATGGGAACCTTGAGGGCAAGCTCGAATTGGGCGGAGGGAGCGTAACTGTTGGTCCGAACGGAAAAGTGAAAGCGGACATTCAAGCACGAGAAATTATTGTGCGCGGAAGCGTGCAAGGAAAATTGAATGCGCGCGATCGCGTGCAACTTTGGAATTCGGGGAGCATAATTGGCGAAGTGCAAACCGAACGACTCTCGATTGAAGACGGCGCGCTGTTTCGCGGAAAAGTGGAAGCGGGCAAGCCGCAGGGCAAGAATTCGGAAGCCTCAAGCGCCTCCGCAGGCAGCGGTTCACAGAAGGCCGGAAGCGTAGCCGCTGGAACGGCGATTTAGGTCATGGGACTTCTGAGCAAACTCGGCATTGGCATCGGCGGAGGGGCCAGCCGAAGAGTGTCCCACCCCGCGACGGGATTGCCGACGGGCGGCAGGGTGAACGGGACGAATGGTTCGGTTGGGGCAGTAAGCGCACCACGACCACCGGAAATGCAGGAATCCACACGTATCTCGAACGGGCTCAAGGAGTTCCTCTGGAACCTCGATGGGCTGGGCCGCGGTACGATGCTAGATTTGGGGCCGGCTTGGCAGACCACGCTGAGTTTCTTCATCGAGCGCGGATTCCGGGTCACTTCGGATGACCTGCTGCGCTCGTGGAAGCTATTCCTGGGCGAGGAAGAGATTCGACTGAAGGAAGTTGCAGCGGGGTCGGACTCTGTGGATGTAACTCCTTGGGGAAGGGCGACGCGATTTGTCGAAGAGAATTTGAAGTATCGAGAGTCGTCCTTTGACGCAGTTCTACTTTGGGACATTCTGGACTATTTGGAGCCTGTGGTGGCCAAGCAAACCGTGGGTTGCTTGACGGAGTTGCTGCGTCCGGGCGGAATCGTATTCGCGATGTTCCATAGCAAGAAACCCGAAGTCTTCCAGAGATATCGGGTGGCGGATTCGAACACCTTGCAGGTCATTTCCGCTGCCCCTTTATGCGCAGCCCAGCGCGTGTATCAGAATCGCGAGATTCAAGACCTCTTCAGCCGGTTCCGCACGAGTAAGTCCTTCGTGGGCAGGGATCAGCTGCGCGAGACGCTGTTCATCAAGTAAGGGATTTTCCACAGAGCCTGGGCACGTACCAAGAAATCTACGATTTCTCCGTCTATTCGCTTGCATTTGGCTTTACAGAGGCGTAACAAGAACCTGTGAGCTCATCAGGCTCCGGAGAAATGAGAATGACTCCACCGGGCTTAGAGCTGAACAAAAACTAATCACACCGCGCACGCGGTGCGCGTCGACTCGAAATAGCGTTCGGAGTTTGCAACGCTTCGAGACCGACAAAGCAAAAAAGAGCAAATTGGGGAGCCGCCCGGCTCCCCAATTTGTTTTTGAGCGCACTACTGTGGTGTTGTTCTCGTGTGGTGGTGACGGTGATGCTGAGCCTTGCGGTGACGGTGATGGCGCGAATGCCCCGCCGAACGATGCGAACCGGATTGAGACGAGACTGTCGGTTCTGTGGAGGCTGCGGAAGTCGTGGAGCCGGTAGTCTGCTGTGCCGAACCCCAAACTGGAGCGAATGCTAGAACTGCGAGTGCGAACAGTTTCTTCATGGCCCTTTTCCTTAATTCGTAAATTCCCCTGTGCGGACAGAATACTCCAGTTGAAAGAAATGTCGAGAGGCGAGAGAAATGATCCGAAAAAATGTGGACGCGCGGGAATGCAGACGAATAAGGACAGGACAATTCGAGAGGAAGGCTAGCCGCCGAACTTCAAGGACTCAAGCCATTGAATGGCGCTGCGCTGGTCGGCAATGATCTGGGCTTGCCAAATGAGGCCGACGGACATGAGGCTCATCAGGAAAACGCAAATGGCCAGAGCGAGGTTCGTGTGTGATTCGCGAGCCGGCAAACGAAGGGTTCGAATGAGCCAAGACATGTATAGGCCTCCTAGTACTCGAAAGACTTCGACAGATGAGCTCTGCCGAAATTGCTGGTTCAAAAATATTTCGACAGATTAAGAATTGCAATTCGGTGGCCATAAGAAGCAAACGCGCGTCGTGTAAGAAGCATGCACTTATTAGGCGAAAATTGCGAAAGGTCAGGAAATAGACTGCGTTGTCAAAATTCCTCGGTGTGCAATCCGATGGGTTTTAGGGACAGAACGTTTCCCGAAGGAATCAGCCACGAGAAGTGATTGAAGAGAGTATGTGCTCCCGTAAATCGGGCGCGGTGATGGGGTAGTCAGCAAAACGGGATGGATCGGAGGTTTGTTCGGAAGTTTCTTTCGAATTGGCGATGAGGCGGACGCCACGATCGCATACGGAAAAGAGGGCCGGAGACTCGCTGTGGGTAGCAATCGCGAAGCGGTTGGCGTGCGCGCGAAACGAGCGGTCGTAGAGATCACCTAATTCACGGACACAGCGCTTCACGTCGGCGCCTAAGGCGAGGGACCAAAGGATTCCATGCTGGCGAAGAGAGAGATTTTTCTGTTGGGCTAGCGACTTGAATCGCGCGATGTCTGCGTCACTGGCGCCCGCGAAGAAGAAAAGTTCATCGAAATCGCGCTGGCGAGCGAGTTCGGCCTCGTGGCCCGGAAGGCCGATATTTTGAGCGAGCTCTCGGGGAGTTAACGAACGAAGGGGAACGACAGGCACAGCCGATTCCTCGCTGAGAGATTCGAGCGCTTCTTCAGAGGCGGGCTGCTGCTGCGCAATGGGAATACAGGTAAATCGCGCGAGACGGACGGTTCTTGCAGGCTTCAGGTGGAAATAATCTTCGGGCAGGTAAACGCCGCAGCCGCCTTCGGCGAGGAACGGTTCCGCATGTCCAGCGCGGCGGCGGGGATCGTCCAGCTGAATGCGGGAATGGCTGCTAAGCCAGACGCAGGGAATTTGGAGCTGATCGAGTTCGGCCTGGAAGCCTTCAAAACCGTGGAGGAACTTGCCCCGCGAGGATAAAAAAGGATCCACGGAGCAATAGACGACAGTTTTTGTCCTGAGCAAAGGCGACCTCCCGAGGGGCCACGCAATTGTACGGGAAACCTGAGTCGGGCATGGAAACGCACTTGGCAAAAAAAGAGGGCGGCCTCGGGAGCCGCCCTCTTTTCGCCGACTCGCGCCGGCGGTTCGGTTGTT